>Ga0310040_1000340_pt1 | contig 46247 bp, 45 predicted proteins | sample EPASupsiteHSE623_FD_200237 | JGI IMG/M metagenome (GOLD analysis project Ga0310040, IMG submission 200237) | Bioremediated contaminated groundwater from EPA Superfund site, New Mexico - Sample HSE6-23 (v2) (version 2) | ecosystem: Environmental > Aquatic > Deep subsurface > Groundwater >...
TGGAGATGATCTTCAGCCGGTTCCTGAGCCAGTATCTCTATTCCAAGCTCATCAGTCAAGCCCCATATGATCTGCTTTAGACGCTCTCTGATCACCTCATCATAGAGTGCTTTCCTCCGGTATTTCAACACTACCACCAAATGATAATGGAGTGAATACACTGAATGAGAAGATCTGTCGAGCTTGCATTTCATGGGATTCTACTAAATATATATATCATATTATTGTCTTAAATAGTCATTGGTAAGCTCCACATGGCAGGGAGGACTCCACTTCATCCCCCTGGGCCAGGGGACTTCTCGTTCCGTCCTCTCCGTTCCTGCAAGTTAAACCGCAGGGGACTGCAGTATCCAGGCCAAGCAGTACCGGCTCCATATCCATCAATAGGGAGATCTTGCTTTTGGAGACGCCATAGGATTCAAAGAGGTATTGGATCAGGTTTTTTGCATACTCCCTGAAGTCTATCTTGGCCAGATTTCCAGACTGGTAGAGCTTCTCATGTATCAGGGACATGGATTTGACCCTGTTTTGGCTCTTCTTAAAGATCTCTGCCATATACAGCCCGTCATGGCCGAGCCGGGGAACGAAAGATTCGGCTATCAGCGTCTGGCCATCCCACTTTGAAGAATTATAGCTCTTCAAGACATCGTCATCCGGTTTTAACACCAGATCTGCAAGCATAGGCCTTCTTGAGCCATAAAACGGCAGAGCATACTCATAGTCGCCTTTTCCAAGCATTTTTTCAGCGCTGACATCTGTCATCTCTGCCATGGCCCTGTTCCAGGCGATGGCTCTGCCGTTTAGGTCTATGACCAGAGTTGCATCAGGAAGGAACTCAATTATATCCATTAGCTGCCGATGAGCTGCATTCATCTTCTCCTCAGCCTTCTTGCGCTCATCTATCTCCCTTTTTGCCTCCAAATAGAGACCCGTGTTCTCTTCCAGAGCCAGGATCTGTCGAGCTATAGCCAGTCCAATGACTGCTCCCACGCTCAGTGTCAGAACCGAGAATGGGATGGGCAGGACAAAAATGACGCCGAGAATTATGAGAAGATAGGCAGCGCAGATTACGAGATAGGGGATATAGCGGGCCCATCCCTTCCTCCAGTACAGAGGAACGGGCTCATCAGCATGGCCTGCTGGCCTGGAGTGTGCATGAAGTATGCCTGCAAGGCCTATCAGGCCGTAGCATACAAGCCAACCGCTATCCAAGATATCTGTTGATGTGTAGGTATTATCAAGAGACTGAACTGCAAAGATTGCATCAATAACCACAAAGATGCCCATTGATCCTGCCAGGAGCATAAGCGATGGGCGATTTTGTGAGGGCAGCCTCTTAAAGAGCAGCTCCATCAGTGCCCATAATGCTACCAGGTCCATGACTGGATAAGCCGCAGACAGTACCAGTTGAAGTGTGCTTGCTCGGCTGGAGGCGGCCGCAGGCGATAGAAAGATCCAGAAGATCAGTACTGACGCTATCATGATTATGGCCATATCTATCAGCATAGCCAGCCTGTGGCGCGATTCCAGCCTCGCAGAGGGAAGGGATGTCACCGCAGCCGCCAGGAAGAGGGGGTAGAAGAGAAGGTAGAAGTCGTCTGCCGTGGATGGGAAGGGGTTCTGGTGGAAGACTGCCTCTGACACCATCCAGGACACATCCCCAAGCGTATTTATGAGCTGGGCTGTGGCCAGGAGCGACCAGGTCCTGCGAGCGCCAGACCCCGGCTCTGATAGAGCTGCTGCATAGGCCAGGCAGAGAGTTGCCAGGCAGCTGGATGCAACAAAGAGCAGGTCGTCCAGGCCGTAGCAGACCTGAGGCACGGATCTGAAGAAGGCTACAATTGCCAGATGGCACAGGACGAAGGCTGCCATTAAGGCAAATACCAGGCGTGTGGGGATGGGCTTTCTATCTTTCAGGGCATCCATTAGGCCTGAAAATTTTGCATCCTTTGGGGCTTTTGCGCCCATGAGCTCAGATCCGGTCTGCATTTCTATCTTTCACGACCCGGGGTTCTTCTGTTAGATCTCCTTAATAGGGATTGCTCGATGGCGACTTCTTGAAATGGGACTAGCTAAAGGCTTAGATGAATCCCGGCCTGCTTAAGGATAATATGAAATATCTGCCGCTCTACTAACTCAAGGAAGATCATGAGGAGGGGTATGAGCTCGCATCCATCATGGCATTATGATGAAATCGTACAGGTCGGCACGGATTACTCAGATGAGGCCGAGGTTGCTGAGTATGATTCGAGGATGGAAAAGCTCAGGGATATTCGCGAGGAGATTTGTGAGATCATCACATTTCTTGGCCCTGAGCAGAGGAAGACCGTTCTTGAGATTGGCACAGGGACTGGAAATTTCGCCATAGCTGCCTCTGGATACTATGATGAGGTGATAGCAATAGACATCTCGCAGGCGATGCTCGGCTATGCCGGGAAGAAGGCCCCGTATATAAAGAACATAAAGTTCCTGCAGGGAGGCTTCCTGACATACCGGCATGAAGGCGAGCCTCTGGATGCAGTGGTCACTGAGCTTGCGCTTCATCATTTGCCTGACTTCTGGAAGCAGGTGGCATTGCTTCGCATCTCCCAGATGCTCAGGCCTGGAGGGAAGCTCTACCTCATGGACGTGGTCTATTCTTTCGATATCTCAGACTATGAGGGAGCTATTAACCGCTACATAGAAGAGAGTGAGAAGAACGTTGGAAGCGACACTGCCCAGCAGATCGCAGATCATATTCAGAAGGAATACTCAACCTTTGGCTGGATCATGGAAGGGATGATCAAGAAGGCGGGGTTCGATATAAACTCGGCCGAATATAGGGCCGGATTCATAGCCAAGTACCTGTGCACCAAGAAATGAAAATGCCTTTTGTGCCATCAGGCAGCAATAGACCTTGAGCTGCATGAGATAAAGCCATAGTGCAGACTGATGGCCGGAGGGTCAGGGAGATCTAATGATAGATCGCCGTCAGATCCCGTCTTCAAGGGTCGGGCTTCAGCACGCCAGGTAGTTCTCTGGAGGAGCTTCTCCAGTGTACACTGCGGCATATCCTCCCTGCAGCAGCAGCCTGTTGAAGTTGGCATTCAGGTTGGGCTTGCCGTCTGGTCCTGAGGGATAGACTGTGGCAAATAAGGACCCGCTCTTATCAACGCCTCCGCTTGGGTCCACAAAGACCATTGTGCCCATGAGCATGGAGCATGTGTACTCCTGTGCCTTCCAGCCGTAATATGTCTCAATATATGGAGACTGCACTCCGGCCATCCTGACGTAGCCGACTCCTTCTACATAAATGGTATCTCCTGAGACCACGTTGGTGACAATTCCAGACGCCATATTGGTCTCAGCCATGGCTGTGGCAGTGAGCAGAACCAGAGCCAACAGCACCAATCTATAGATTATATCAATACACCCCTGGCATTAATATACCGCTTAAATATTATACCCAGTCTGGGTATATAGCTTTCTCCCCTGGTGTTAACATTTAATGATGTCAAATTATCTTCTACCAAAAAATACAAATGCAAGATTTTTAATGCTCTGGTACCAATGGCTTATGCCAGGAGGGTTAAAGACGAAAATACCCCAACTTTTAGGAGCTGCCTGTATAGCCGTGCTCATGGCCATGGCAGCCATTGCTACAGAAGAGAGCTCAGGAATAGGCGCTGATGCGGCCCTGCAAAAGCTGATTGACGGAAACGCAAGGTTTGTGTCAGGGAGCATGTCCCATCCGGATCAGTCTTCAGACCGCCGTGCTGAGGTAGTATCCGCCCAGCATCCCTTCGCGGTAGTGGTGGGCTGCTCTGATTCCAGGGTTCCCCCAGAAGTGCTTTTTGATCAGGGTCTGGGAGACATATTTGTGATCAGGACCGCAGGCGAGGTCATGGATAGAGCCACCATCGGCAGCATAGAGTATGCAGCTGAGCACCTGGGCGTCCCGCTGGTAGTTGTGCTGGGTCATGATAGCTGCGGCGCGGTCAGTGCAGCAGTGGCAGGCGGAGAGGCACCTGGAGAGATAGCTTACCTGGCTGAGGAAATAGCCCCTGCTGTGGCCAAGGCCAAGGAGACCGCGACCAAGGACGAGCTGCTGAACCAGTCCATCGATGTCAACACCGAGATGGTTGTAGATCAGCTGAAGTCCACAGAGCCCGTACTCTCAGAGTACGTCAAAGAGGGCAAGCTCAAGATAGTGGGTGCTCGCTACCATCTGGACAGCGGCAAGGTGGATCTGCTCTGATCAGGATATGCCATGAGCAGAGGCCATACCTCTGGCCTGTGCTCGGGCTTAAGATCTCTATTTTGCATCTGAATCCTGTGCAGACATAGCTTTTTAAATGCCGGGCTTTTATTTACCAGGGTGAAGCTTGGCGTGCTCTTTTCCGGCGGCAAGGACTCAGTATTTGCCTGCTGCCGTGCCATGGAGAAGAATACAGTAGCCTGCCTGATCACCCTGATCTCTGAGAACCAGGAGAGCTACATGTTCCACACCCCAAATATCAGGTATACAGCTCTGCTGGCAGAGGCCATGTGCCTGCCTCTCCTCTCATGGAAGACCAAGGGCCTAAAGGAGGAAGAGCTAGATGACCTCAAATCGGCCATAGCTGCTGCCAAGGAGAGATATGACCTGGATGGGATAGTCACTGGGGCGATAGAGTCTGTATACCAGGCGGCCCGGATACAGAGGATCTGCCGGGACCTTGATCTGTGGTGTTTTAACCCTCTGTGGCAGATCAACCAGGTGGACTATCTGAGGCTTCTTCTCACCAAGGGATTCAAGGTTATCATCTCAGGAGTATTTGCATATCCTCTTGATGCCTCCTGGGTTGGGGCCGTCATTGATGAGGAGAGGATAAAGAAGCTTGAGCAGCTCCAGAAGAGGTACCAGATCAACCCCTCGGGCGAGGGCGGGGAGCTGGAGACCTTCGTTACAGACGGACCATTCTTCAAGAAAAGGATAGAGATCTCCAGGGCATCCTGCACCTATGAAAATTACAGAGGCCACTTCACTATTGAAGAGGCCAGGCTGGTGGAGAAATGATCCTCCTTTGCGATCTGTGCTTTGAGTTGAATTCCTTATCCCAATACGAGTTCGTATATCCAATAGCTGATGCTCTGAAGCGCGCTGGAGCCGAGTGCCGGATTTTGCATTACACTGAGGTTCCTGAAGACGGCCCTGATGAAAATGAATTTCAGGGGGTAATACTCTGCGGCACAGCTCTAAAGGACAATGCCTATGCCGAACATATTGAATCATTTTCATGGATAAAGGAATGCCAGAGGCCGGTGCTGGGCATATGTGCAGGCATGCAGGTGATCGGCCTTGCCTTTGGTGGAAGCATCCTGCCCCAGCCGGCCATCGGGCTAAAAGAGCTGGAGATACTGGCGGAGACCCCCCTCCTGGGCCAGCCACGCCTGATAGAAGGGTACCACCTGCATAACTTTGGGGTTACCATGCCAGAGGGGTTCACAGAAGTGGCAGGCAAGGATGGGCGGGTGGAGGCCTTCAAGCATGCCAAGTGGCCTATCTATGGCATAATATTCCACCCTGAGGTGAGGAATAGGTGGATAGTGGAAAGGTTTGCCGATATGGTGGGCTGATTATTTTGTATAGACACGTATAGCGCCAGTCTTTAGTAGTTTTCAATAGCGCCTCCCATGACCTCAAAGCCCAAGCTCGCCTGAAAATGAATCATAGGGTTTGGGGCAAATGCTAACGGGCTTGGCTGTCGCTCATGGCCGTGGCCCTGGTTCAAAAACGCGTCCGCGGGGAACACCCATGTCTCAAAGCAAGCGCTGGCCAGCAGCTGTTCTATGTTGGATATGTAAATAGGGATTAGTAAATTAAAGGCATCAGCCGCTTGGTCCTTCCGGCATACTCCTGATACTCCTGCCCGAACTGTTCCGAGAGCATCTTCTCCTCGACATCCATGCGCCTGTCAAGCACCAGCAGTAGCAGCACCGCCATGGCCAGGCCGATGATGCTGCTTAAGGCCAGGCCAATGCCTAGCACTGACAGAAGCTCGCCCAGGTAACCCGGATGGCGTACCAGCCTGTACGGGCCGCTGGTCACTAAATGGTGTCCAGGCTGAATCCCCAGGCGTGCAGTGTACAGGCCGTGCATGACCGTCAGGGCCCACTGTCTAAAGGCAATCCCTGAGGCAAACACTGCCAGGCCTATCCAGGCAAAAAGCTCATCCCTCGGCAGAGGTCCGGCGAGGTGAGAGTACTCCCATGGCGAGGCGAAGAAGAGGGCGAGGTAGATTATGGACAGGGTCAAGTAGGTCCACCGCTGGCTTTTTTCATAAGAAGAGGATACGCCGATGCTGCGTCCTGCGGCGATAGTCGCCATCCATACGATGATCAGAGCTGAGAATATGGCGCCCACAGGCCTAGATAGAAATGATGCCCCTCCGGCGAGGTAGACTGTGACTGCACAAAAGGCAATGCCAAATAGGATCCTTCCCACCACTTTTCCATTCATAGTGAACACCAGGTTATAGGGAAAATAAATAATAATTCATAGTACTACAGGTGCCCGGATGCTGCCAGCAGAGCGATTATCACTCCCAATAGCGACTCTCCGGCAATGATCCCAGAGCTCACTGGTATGATGTACATTGAAGCCAGCTTGGGGCGCTTTGCCTCCAGGATCAGGGCTATGAGCGCTCCCAGGAACATGGAGAAGGAGTTGAAGAAGGGTATGACCATGGCCAGCCCGACTCCAGTGGCCGAAGGTATATACCGCTTGTACTTTGGCAAGTAAATCTCCAGAATAGGCAGAGCAAGGCCTATTAAAACTCCGGCCAAGAGCCCCATCCTGGCTGTGGGATGCAGTGAGTCTACGCCGCCTGCCAGCAGCCTGGCCACTGCCGCCCAGACCTGTGCTGCCGGAGCTGGCCACTGGTCTGTCCCCAGTACCTGGGCACTCGGGATGAGCAGATAAAAGGCCGGAACCATCACCAGTGTCCCGGCGAAGATCCCCATGAACTGGGCTATGAACTGCCTGCGCGGGTTGGCGCCCAAAATGTAGCCGCTCTTCAGATCTGTGAGCAGATCTGCTGAGGACCCTGCCGCTCCGGCAGTGACCCCGGCGGTCATGAGGTTGGTGATCATATTTGAGGGTGCCATTGCTCCAAAGGTCAGCTGGGTGACCTTGCCAAGAGCCCCCAGGGGTGTGGTGTCGCATTCGCCAGTGACCCTGCAGGCCACTATGGATAGGAAGAATGTCATGACCACGGCTACCACTCCCATCCACCAGGAAGTGCCAAAGGAGTAGTAGAGCACTGCGATGCAGCCCAGCCCCGAGAGGATGGTGCCTGATAGGAACCATGAGGTGGGCACCTCTATCCTCTCCATGGGGTCTTTTTTGTCACTGGAAGACCTCTTCTTGAACAATGACCTAAACTCGCCCAGAGATTGGAGCACTGACCTCCACTGAACTGAGAAATAAAAGAGCGCTGAGGTGGCCATGATGGCCGCGCCCATCCAGGTGGACCACTGGACAATTGACCTGAACCCGAGATGGCTGGCGTCAATTGCTCCCATGCTCACGGCCCATGGGGCCAGTATGGCATAGTTGATGACGGCGCCAAGGAGCAGGGACCAGGCCACCCTCCAGCCCATGATGGCTCCAGCTGCAATCATGATCCCGCTCATGTCAAATGAGATGGTCCAGCTGGCCAGGGAAGATCCGCCCAGGGTCCCGGGGATGGTAAGGGAGCTTGGTATTGCAAGGAAGCTTGGCCTGGCTGCGTCCCTGCACCAGGCCAGGGCCGCCCCAAAGGCGGCTCCAATGCCCAGGGACCGCGCCTTCTTGACGGCTTCGCCCTCACGGGAGTGCAGGCTACTTAGAGTTGCGGCTGCAGCGATCCCGCTTGGAAACCTGAGCTGCTCTCTGTTGATCATCTGCCTCTTCATGGGTATAGCTATGAAAACGCCCAGAGCCGCAAGAAAGAAGGTCCAAAGGAGAAGCACAGTCCATGGGATGTGGGTCCCTGTCAGGATCAGGTAAGCCGCCACAGCTGAGACCATGGTTCCGCCTGTGGAGTAGCCGGCTGAAGAGGCTGTGGACTGCATGCAGTTGTTCTCCAGTATGGACATCTCAGTCTTGAAAACTCTCGGCAAAAGTGCAGTCAGGGTACGGTAGATGGAGAAGGAGAGGATGCAGGCAGTGATGGCCACGCCAAGCCCCCAGCCGGTCTTAAGTCCCACATACAGGTTTGACAGAGACATAAAACCACCAAGAAGCGAGCCCATGATCACAGCTCTTATGGTCAGCTGGGGCATATCATCGCCCTGGTAGACGTTCTTGAACCAGTTGGCCTCTATCTCTTCAGGAGTTAAGATCTCCTCCACAGGCCGGCAAGTCTCGTCAATTACCGGCATTTGCCGCCTTATCTCACGCAACTTGTCCGTCTTCTGGCTCATGGAACTGTCCTCTTATAGATAATATTCAAAGCGTTGGCTTGTTCGTGCATCCTGCAATGAATAAAAAAGTGTTGGCACTTCTCTTCCCCTGGAGCCGGGTCCAGTCAGCCATCGCGCAGATTCGGATGGCTTTAGCCAAGTTTGCCTGGCTGATAGCTCAGTACTGCTCTGGTGAGCGATTAATGCTCTCGTGAAGCTGCGACATATATCTTCTCAGGGTTGACCAGGAGAATTGAATAAAAATAGGCAGATCCACTCCATTATGAGGTGGCATTTGTCTGTACTCGAACGTTCATGAAGGTAGAATAGATATCTTTTTATCTGATGATGGTTGAATTGAGAGGATGCCCGGCCTTCAGCCGGCATGAGGGAGATGGTCCAGCCATGTCTCTTGGCGCCATGTATTCATCAGCAGATTGTTTAGGGATGAATAAATCGCCGAAAGCTTTATATTCGTTGAATGTCGTATGTGGTATCAACGAAAGACGAAATCGATTCAAATCAATAAAGGAGTGGCAATAAATGGCTGATAAGAGATATCCGTCAATATTCGACATATTCGAGAGCTTCATGAGAGGATTTCCATTTGACAAGAAGGAGGTCGCAGGAGAGGACCTCTTTAGAGGGCAGTTCGATGAGATGATAAGGAGGTTTGATGAGGCCATGCCTGCCGACTGGAGCGATCAGGCAGGCGTTGAGAGCACGCCCTCTGGAAATGTCAAGAGGTACGGCCCGTTCGTCTACGGCTTCAGCTACAGCGCTGAGCCTGGAAAGGAGCCTGTATTCCAGGAGTTTGGAAACATCAAGCCCTCCAGGAGAGGCATCGAACCCAGCACCGGCAGGGAGCCCCTGGTAGATGTCATGGATGACAAGGACAAGTACAAGATCTATGTAGAGCTTCCAGGTGTAGACAAGAGCAACATCAAGCTGGATGTGGCAGAGGACAGCATAGAGGTCTCAACCAAGGACGAGAAGAAGTTCTACAAGATGATATATCTGGAGTCTCCCGTGAACTCAGATAGCTCCAAGGCATCCTACAATAATGGGGTGCTCACTGTGGTCCTGGATAAGAAGGCCAAGAGAGTGGGCAAGGAAGTAAACATCGAGTGAAATCAGGTGGGCTTGCTGGCGCTGGCGTCAGCTGGCAAACCCCTTCTTGCATGATAGTGGTCTGAGGATCTTCTAATGCCAAAAGCTTCTTCGCCTGCCGGGACGAGTGATTTGTGATGACCGATCCTGAGATGTCTCCCTCTCGCAAGGTTGCCGACCTCTTGATGAGAAAGATCCAGAGCCGGGACCGCCTCAAGAAGGATGCCCCTGAGCTGCTTGAGGGGTTCAGCCAGCTCGTAAAGCACTGTCACGGCGGAGAAGCTCTGGATAGAAAGCAGAAGGAGCTGATGGCAATAGCAGCTTCAGTGGCCACCGTATGCATACCCTGCCTGGCCAATCATGCCCGCAATGCCTTCCTGGCCGGGGCCTCCCGCCAGGAGATATTCGAGGCAGCTGCCGTTGGAGTTGAGTTTGGCGGAGCCCCTTCATTTGTGGCAGTCAGGGATAACCTGCCTGATTTCATGGATGAGATAGAGGCATCGAGCAAAAATGACTGAATTATGCCTTCTTCCAGCCGCACATCGGGCAGTGCTTCATCATCATTTTGATTGCCATCATTCCAACCACAATCAAGGCTATCAGTTTTAGTTTCATATTAAAATATAGATATCACAAACTACTTAAAAATTTGGAACCCTGATATCTGAGATCAGCTATACTGCCCACCTGGCCCTGGGAAATGGGGAGTTGCCTTCTGGGGAATCCCTGAGGCTCTGAAAAGTCGCTGGGCAAGTAATCCAGGTTCAGCATCAAATTAAAGTCCTGGCTGAAGGGATCCTGGCAGGAGGATATGGCGGAATGTAGCAGATCGCCCTGGATGGGAAAGGCCAATGACTGCGCTTGAGGATATATCGCGATCATAAATGTAAATGATTATGCAGCGTGATATATCATTCCAACCGGGATAGGATGTTACAGGATAGAATTTTGATATGCAGCAGATTTCTTTTGATGAGAGCCATAATTATGCATTATATATTCATAGAATTCTTCATATTTGTTCAAAGCATGGCATATTCTTTGCGCCCATATTGTGGTTTTGGAAGTTCAATTGGCTCAATTGCAGCTCTTTTCTCTCCGAACTCTGATAGAGGTTCCTACCAGGCCACAGTTCATCAAGCCACCTATTCTTGATCGGGTGGGTAGGATGCGCCAGACAGTCTAAACCGATGGCCTGAAACATGCACATATTTTATCAGAACTTGGGCATTTTTCAGAGATAACTTCAAATATGCAGCATACGGCTCTCTCAATCCTGATGCTCTAAGATCGCTGGGCAAAAGAGGCAAAGCATTTGGGCAGAGGTATACTGGATGCAGGAAACGATTAAGGAGATTGGAGATCGCGTCCGTGAACTGCGCGAGCATTCTCAATTCACGGCTGAGGAGATGGCTGCAGCCATCAAAGTGCCAATAGAGACCTACAGGTGCTACGAGGAAGGGAAGCTGGACATACCGGCCAGCAAAATGGTCGAGATTGGTCAGAAGCTGGACGTAGATATGGGACTCCTGCTCACAGGCGAGGAGCCGAGGATGCGCATATTCACTGTGACTAGAAGCGGCGAGGGAACTGAGGTAGAGCGCAGGAAAGATTACATGTACCAGAGCCTGGCCGAGAATTTCATACACAAGAAGGCCGAGCCCTTTATAGTCACAATCGGGCCTCGCCAGGACAAGACTTCAGTCTTCAAACAGCCCGGACATGAGTCTTCAGTCTACAGCCATCCCGGACAGGAGTTCGAGTATGTGCTCGAGGGGACTTTGAAGATTCGCATCCACGATCACGAGATCATCCTAAACGTTGGTGACTCCATATTCTTCGATTCGACATACCGGCATTCTATGGAGGCCTTGAATGATAAGCCGGTCAAGATTCTGGCTGTGGTTATGTAGGATATGAAAGAGGGTTATAAAATGGCATCATTGCTAAATAAGTTCGTCTCCAGGTCCGATTTCGAGTCATATGAGGATTTCAAATCTAACTTAAAGATAATAGTTCCTGAGAACTTCAACTTCGCCTATGATATAGTGAGCGCTTATGCCAGGGAATACCCGAGCAAGATCGCCCTGGTATACTGCAACGACATTGGGGAGGAGAAGACTCTAACCTTCAAGGATCTGGATGTTTTAAGCGACAAAGCTGCCAACTTCTTCAAGAAATATGGCATCAAGAAGGGCGATGTGGTCATGCTCACGCTCAAGAGCCGGTACGAGTTCTGGATCTGCATGGTCGCCCTCCATAAGATGGGTGTCATTGCCATTCCATCCACTCACATGCTCAAGAAGAAGGACATAGTCTACCGCATAAGGAAGGCCAACCTCAAGATGATAGTCTGCATCGAGGATGATGGTGTGCCTGATGAGGTGGACGGCGCCTTTAACGAGCTTGGCGATTCCAAGATGGTGAGAGCATTTGTAGGGGACATAAATGGTAAGAGAGACGGCTGGGTGAACTTCAAAAAGGAGCTTGAAGAGGCCTCTGCAGACTTCCCCAGGCCAAGAGGCCAGGAAGCCACAAAGAATGATGATATCCTCCTGGCATACTTCACATCTGGAACCACAGGCCACCCAAAGATGGTGAACCACGACCAGACGTATCCTCTGGGCCACATATTGACCGCCAAGTACTGGCAAAACGTTGGCGACGACGGCCTGCACTACACTGTAGCCGACAGCGGCTGGGCCAAGTGCGCCTGGGGCAAGATCTATGGCCAGTGGATAGCAGGGTCTGCCGTATTCGTCTACGATTACGACAGGTTCGATGCGGGGCTCATGATGGAGAAGATCGCCAAGTTCGGGGTTACCACATTCTGCGCTCCGCCTACGATTTACAGGTTCATGATCAAGGGAGATATGTCCCAGTACGACTTCTCCACGCTCAATTACGCTGTCACTGCAGGAGAGCCGCTTAACCCCTCAGTATACAACAAGTTCCTGGAGACCACCGGCCTGCGGCTCATGGAAGGCTACGGCCAGACCGAGACCGTGGTCATGATCGCCAACTACCCCTGGATGAATCCAAAGCCTGGATCAATGGGCAAGCCAGCCCCCGGGTTCGATATACTCCTGGTGGACAAGAACGATAAGGTGTGCGACATCGGCCAGGAAGGAGAGATAGTGATCAGGACCGACCAGGGCCGGCCCACAGGCCTCTTTGTGGATTACCACCTCGACCCTGAGAAGGTCAAGAACACCTGGCATGATGGCTACTACCACACCGGAGACACGGCCTGGCTGGATGAGGACGGATTCCTCTGGTTCGTTGGCCGGACAGATGACATGATCAAGAGCTCGGGCTACAGGGTAGGGCCCTTTGAGGTAGAGAGCGCCCTGATGTCCCATCCTGCAGTGCTGGAGTGCGCAATAACCGGAGTTCCTGACCCCATCAGAGGGCAGGTGGTCAAGGCCACTATAGTTCTTACCAAGGACTACAAGCCCTCAGACGAGCTCAAGAAAGAGCTTCAGGACCATGTGAAGAGGGAGACCGCGCCGTATAAGTACCCCCGCATCATCGAGTTCGTGCCTGAGCTTCCAAAGACCATAAGCGGGAAGATAAGGCGCACCGAGATCAGGGAGAAGGATAAGCCCTATCCTTTGATCAACTCACTTGAGTGCAAGGCATGCGAGAGATGCGTGCTGGACTGCCCAGTAAATGTCCTCAAGCTCGGAGACAAGCTAAACGAGAGAGGGTACCGCTTTGCGGTTTATGCCGGCGAGGGCTGTATCGGCTGTGGCAACTGCGTCCACACCTGTCCTGAGCCGCTGGCCGTAGAAGTTCATATTCCAACCAAGGAGACAGTTTAGGAGAAGTTAAATGCCTGTCCAGTTAGTCGAAGGGAACAGTGCCGTGATAGTTGGGGCCATGTATGCGGGCTGCGATTGTTTCTTCGGGTATCCGATAACGCCCGCAAGCGAGATACTACACGAGGCCTCGAAATATTTTCCAATGATAGGAAGAAAGTTCGTGCAGGCCGAGTCTGAGGAGGCTGCCATAAATATGGTGTATGGAGCTGCCGGCGCAGGACACAGGGTCCTGGCAGCATCATCCGGCCCAGGGATCAGCCTCAAGCAGGAGGGCGTGACGTACATTGCAGGTGCACAGCTCCCCTGCGTCCTTGTGGATATAAACAGGGCGGGGCCGGGCCTTGGTAACATCGGCCCTGAGCAGTCTGATTACAACCAGCTGGTCAAGGGCGGAGGCCACGGATGCTACCATAACATAGTCCTTGCTCCAAACTCAGTCCAGGAGATGTGCGACCTGACCATGAAGGCCTTTGACCTGGCCTTCAAGTACAGAAATCCGGCAGTGATCCTGGCAGATGGAACCCTGGGCCATATGGTGGAGCCGCTCAAGTTCCCAGAGGAGGCAGTCGAGCCAAAGATTGACACCACCTGGGCGGTCTCTGGCAACCATGAGACCAGAGGAAACCTGATCACCTCCATTGCCCTTAACTTCGATGAGCTGGAGATGCACAATATCAAGCTTCAGGAGAAGTACCAGAGGATTGAGGAGAGCGAGCAGGCCTTTGAGGGATACAGGCTCGATGATGCCGAGATTGTCCTTGCATCGTTTGGAATCAGCAGCAGAGTCTCTAGATCTGCAGTTGATAAGGCCAGGAAGGAGGGCATCAAGGTCGGGCTCTTCAGGCCAATTTCTCTGTACCCATTCCCTGTAAAGGCTGCAAAGGCCCTGGCACAGAAGGGCTGCAGGTTCATATCAGTGGAGATGAACAACGGCATGATGAGGGATGATATCAGACTGGCTACAGGTTGCAGCGACGTAGGGCTTGTCTGCCGGTATGGAGGCAACTTAGTCGAGCTCGAGCAGATAATGGAAAAGATCAGGGAGGTGGCATAAGATGGCTGCAAAGGAGAAGATAATAGGGGGACACCCGGGCATTCACGATACATTCCCCAGGAAGGGCGGCGCGGCCCCCACTGCCACCCATTACTGTCCTGGATGCGGGCATGGAGTCCTTCACAAGATCATAGGTGAGGTCATGGCAGACCTGGAGATCCAGGACAGGTGCGTTGTCATGTCCCCGGTAGGATGCTCAGTCTTTGCTTACTATTACCTGGACTGCGGGCACATGCAGGTCGCCCACGGAAGGTCTCCGGCAGTGGCCACAGGCCTGTCAAGGGCTGAGGACGATGCCATACCTATATGCTACCAGGGAGATGGCGATCTGGCCTCCATCGGACTTAACGAGACCATCCAGGCAGCAAACCGCGGCGAGAAGCTTGCAGTCTTCTTCGTCAACAATACAGTCTACGGCATGACCGGCGGCCAGATGGCGCCTACTACCCTTGTTGGAGAGGTGACGGCTACCTGTCCTTCTGGACGCGACCCAAGAGACGCAGGCTATCCAATACACATGTGCGAGCTCCTGGATACGCTGAAGGCCCCTGTCTACATAGAGAGGGTCTCTCTATCTGATATAGAGCATGTCAGGAAGGCCAGGAGAGCAGTCCGAAAGGCGCTTGAGATCCAGAAGGCTAAGAAAGGCTATACGTTTGTGGAGTTCCTATCCCCATGCCCGACCATACTAAGGCTTGATGCCAAGGGCGTGGTCAAGTTCATAAACGAGCAGATGGAGGCGGAGTTCCCCCTAAAGAGGTTCCGGGACAGGTCTTCTGAGGCAGAAGCCATTTCAAGGCCTAAGAGCGATATGTCCAAGGAGTCATTGGACAGGATTTTTGGCATATTTAAAGCAGAAGAGATTGAGGTTGTGCCAGATTACGATTTCGAGCCCAAGAGGGTGAAGGTCGCCGGCTTTGGAGGTCAGGGCGTGCTCAGCATGGGCCTGACACTGGCTCAGGCAGGCTACCGGACTGGAAGGTACGTCTCCTGGTATCCAGAATATGGTCCTGAGCAGCGCGGCGGCACCTCGAACTGCTCTATAGTCGTATCTGGAGAGACAATAGGCTCTCCAGTCGTTGATGATATGGATGTGCTTGTCGCCTTCAACAGGCCTTCTCTGGAAAAGTTTGCAGGGATGGTCAGGAAGGGCGGTCTGATCCTCTACGAGGCCCTGGCTGGCGAGTTCAAGCCGCCAGAGGGCGTCAGAGCAATGGCCATACCAGCGACTGAGATTGCCACATCCAAGGGCGCACATCAGGCTACAAATACGGTAATGTTAGGCGCGCTGATGCAGGCAGGAGGTCTGGGGCTACCCAAAGAGGCCTTCACCAAGGCTCTACAGAGCACATTCTCCAAGAAGCCAAAGGTGGCAGCCCTCAACCTGGAGATCCTGCAGGCAGGGGCTGATGCAGCTGCCTGGAGGTCTGCACCTGAAGTTAAGGCAGTAACCCCGGCAAGGTAGCATTTTGTAAAGAAGGTCCAGCTCTCGGCTGGACCGACCATTTTTATTGATCTCGGCCATATTTTCCTCAGCATCTCCCATTATCTTAATTTAAAGGGCTTTCTTTTTGCCAAAGCCTTCAGCTATATATCCGGGATGTCATACCAGCCTTCATGAAAGACATGGCCAATGCAGTGGAGACAGTAGCTGAGCTCATGGCCCTCTCGGCACGCACGGCGCCAAAGGCCCGTGGAATAGATTCTCTGATCATTAAAATTGCCACAGGCGATGACTTAAAGAAGCTGGCTGAAGAGCTGCGCCGGCTCAGGGATAAGCTCAACATATCATTCTTTGGCAGAGATGCAGGAAATATTGAGAATAGCGACGCCTGCCTGCTCTTAGGGTGCAAAGGAGATGACGTGGCGGGCTTGAACTGTGGCGCATGTGGCTATTCTTTATGCACCGAGATGCTGGAGGCCCAGAAGGAGCGCGCCGGCAAGGGGAAGACTCTTCAGGGGCCCAACTGCGCAGTTAAGATGGCAGATCTGGGCATAGCTCTTGGATCGGCTGCAAAGACCGCCAGCATCCACAATGTGGACAGCCGCATAATGTATTCTGTGGCAGCGGCCGCCCTCTCTCTTGGGTGGATGGAAGGCTGCAATGTGGCCTATGCCATTCCTGTAAAGGCATCCGGGAAGAGCATTTACTTCGACCGCCCTGCACAATGAAGCTGGATGCTCAATCAACTGCCTCATCAGGCATTGCAGCCTGGCGATCTATGAGCCTTTTCATGACAAGGTTTATTTGCGTACTTCGCATTAGCCGCCTGCAGAAGGCAGGCAATAATTGCTATCGATATTATCAGGGAGCCTGCAAGTAAGCAAGTGCAGATCGCCTCGTTCTTATTCCATACAATGGATTTGGAGAACGAGGTGCAAGATCCTAAATTACAGCAACGGGGAGGGAGTTCTTATGAGATCGCTCCAAGATAGGAGAATACTCACGTTTTATCTGACATCGGCCATAGCATTGCTATCTTTAATTCAGCCATGCCTGGCTGGTTCCAGCAGTATTGACCAGAACATTTCATTGCATAATGGCAGTCCAGAAAGCCATTCTACATGGACGGTTGAAGATGCCTTCAAGGTTGCCAAGATCTCCGGGATTGATATCTCCCCGGATGGCAGCAAGGCGGCTTATGCCTTATCCAGGGCGGTCATGACCCCAGGTAAGAGCGAGTGGCAATCGCAGATATACACTGCAAACAGTGACGGAACTGATGCCAGACAGTTTACTCAGGGCGATGGATCAGATAGCGCCCCACAATGGTCGCCCGATGGCAAAAGGATCGCCTTCATATCCAGCCGCTCTGGAAAGCCAAACGTCTGGGCCCTGCCCGCAAACGGCGGCGAGGCCGTTATGATGACGGATGTTGAGGTTGCTGTTGCAGGATTTAAGTGGTCACCAGATGGAAAGGAGATCAGCTTTACAGCCGTTGACCCTCAGACCGAGGAAGAGATGAATGCGTCAAGAGAGATGAATGACGCCAGGATCGTCGGTAGGGATGTCTATGCCAATGGTGAAGATATCGAGCGTCTCCACCTCTGGGTGGTCTCGGCTGAAGAAGACTCTTCAGGCCAGGTTCGCAGGCTCACCACCGGCAACTTCTGCATCGCCACCTGGTGCTGGTCACCTGACTGCAGGACCATTGCATTCAGCCATATGCCTGTCCCTGGCTCCATGATCAAATCCCGGGCCGACATCTCCAGAGTCGATGTTGAGAATGCATCTATCGAGCCTCTGGTCTGCTTTGAAGGAGCTGAATGCGGGCCTGTCCTGTACTCCCCGGACGGTCGCTGGATCGCATACGGCATGGTTCATCCTTTCAACCTGATGGATGTACTGATCATGCCTGCCGACGGCGGCGAGTCCCGGACCATATCCAAGGAGCAAGACCTTGGGCTCTTGCTCGAAATAGGCATCATAGGGTGGTCTCAGGACGGCAAGCGCCTGTACGTTCCAGGGTCCAGAGGGACGTCTGTGGCAATCACGGCTCTGCCGGTTGATGGAAGTGAGCCAGAGGACGTATTCAACTTTGGCTACATCAGCGCTGCCAAGATGAATTGCCGTGGAGACATGGTGGGGCTGGTAATGGAGAACAGCTCAACACCTCCTGAGGCCTATATATCTGAGATTGAGAGCTTTAGGCCAGTCAGGATCACATACCTCAATTGGAACCTTTCATTAAGTGGGATAGGCGAGACTGAGGCTGTGCAATGGAACTCCTCAGATGGCAGGAGGATCGAGGGTTTGCTGACATATCCAGCAGGATATGAGCCAGGAAAGAGATATCCTCTGCTGGTAGAGTCCCATGGAGGACCGTCTGCCGGATTCTTGCAGTTCTTCACAGGAGGAATGAGCTGGCCTATAATTCCTGCCGGGGCGCTCTCATCCAAGGGCTACCTGCTTCTCAGGCCCAATGTGAGGGGGTCGACCGGATATGGTCCCGAGTTTACCAGGGCTAACTTCAAGGATTGGGGTGGAATGGACTTCCAGGATATTCTGTCTGGAGTCGATTACCTGATAGATGCAGGAATTGCCGACCCCGACCGGCTGGGAATCGTCGGACAGAGCTATGGAGGCTACATGGCCGATTGGGCGGTTACACAGACTGACATGTTCAAGGCTGCAGTCATGATCGATGGCGAATCCAACCTCATAAGCCTCGACGGCACACATGATATCCCGCTTGACCTGCCAGACAGCTTTGGATGCAACTTCTGGGATGATTATGGCCTTTATGAATCCCGGTCGCCCATTTACCACATCAAGAATGTCACGACACCCATGCTCATATTGCACGGCGCACTTGATGTGAGGGTGCCGACTTCTCAGGCTGAGGAGATTTATTCTGCTTTAAAGAAGCGAGGCGTGCCTGTAGAGATGGTGATATACCCAAGGTCTGGACATTTCCCGGGCGAGCCAAAGCTTCTGCTGGACATGTACGATAGAGAGATTGCCTGGTTTGATAAATATCTCCGGGGGAATTAGACTGCAAAAGTCCAGAATGCAAGAAGAGATGGATACAGCTCATCTGTGACCTGTCAGGATAGATTGTATGCGGCCATTCAGGCATGCGGAGCCATCCTCCGTATCCCCCTTATTTTTAGGACAGAATCAGGGCTAATCCCCGCCAATTCATTGGTGGGATACAGCCCGTACCTATGATCCTGCATACTATTTATTCTCATGCTGATCTGGAAACCGTGTTTCCAAGAACCTTGTACCTATGGAGGTTGCAACGCAGCCTCTGATGCCGAGATGACTGGCTGATAGCAGAGATGAACCGGATGAAGAATCCGATGAGTCTGCAAGGGAGATGCCTATGACTTCAGTCATGGGAGAAGGTCACAGCACTTGATGGGTTGCAAGGGTATATAGCCTATCTTTGAATCAAAAGATGATTTGTTCAGGCTGGTTTTTTTCTAGAAGTTGCATTATGTAAGAATCTAAGAAACTATTTATAGATGCAATTGATTATTCTGAATAAAATGAGGAGGGTTATAATGAAGGCATTATTTGCACTAGCCTTGGTATTAATGCTGTCAATCTCAGCCTCGGCAACAGTGACGTCTCTAGGACCATACACAATCTCTTTCGACCTGAAAGCTGGCGCTGAGCCAACAATCACCACCAAGTCGGAAAGTGATAAGGAATCAACATGGTACTTTGCAGACATTAGGATAAACAACACGCCAGTAGCTGGAATAGGTATAACCAGATATAACGACTGGCAGGATGCAAATCCATCAAGCATCGAATCTCGGCTGAAATTGCTCCTTATGAGCGAGCAGAATAAATCTGGAGAGATAAGAGATCCTGCTTTGATAGAGAGGTTCATAGATGGCCACGCTGTTGAGGTGCAGTCATACGTGAGCGGCAAGAGCAATAATAGTCATGTTATAGCACGGTACTGGATGGATGACAAGAAGGTAGAGGGCTATAACAACCTCCTGGCCGGCAAGACTGTGGTTGAGATCATAAGCAGTGGGCAAGCGGATATTAATGAGAAACTGCTGGATACTTTGAACATAACCGCGCCTGCATCAGATGTAGAGACCCAGAAATCCACTATAGTAGATCCGGCCATCTCCTCGACCAATATGCACATGATAAAAGGTCCTGACAGCACCAGTTATATTCCAGAGTCGGATTATGATGAAGAGTCTTGCATGCATCTGTGGACAGATATAGGCTACACAAGCTCCATGATCAGAGCTATAGGATATTGTTAGCTGGTAGTAGAGCCTGTACTGGACTGGCCTTATTCAAGCCAATATGATCAATTCATGCCTGGGATCAATGCCTTGGCGATCCCAGGCACTTCACAGCTCTATTTTCTTCCAGCCTCATTTCCTTCCAGCTTTAATCCAGCTTCTTGAGCACAATTCCTCAAGTAGTCGTCTCTCCTGAGTTCAGCCGGAGATCATGCTCTGAGTCGAGATCAGATGCATCGCTGATGTATCTGAAAGCAAGGTCTGGGCATGGAAAGCCTGAACCTGGATGGCCTGATTTCTGGGCCTGGGCAGTGGTCTTGAGCAGATGACGCAGTGAGTTTGTGACTTCCTCCCCAATCCCTGAAGGGATGGGGCTTCCTGCTTCATCGATGCAACTTGCTACAGGAGTTCTCCTGAAGTAGAGGTTAGATCTCGACGGGCAATCCCCCTCAGTCCGAGGGTTCATATCGATCTAAGGTTTCTTCGTTGTACCCGGAAATTAATCCTGGTGTACCAACCTTTGATCGATGGTAGTATGCTGGGCGACGATTTGAAGATATCGGTCTGCCGGTAGAGTGACGGCATTCATCCCCTCCCCTAAAGGAGAGGGGTCTTCTGCCTGCTTACCTATAAAACGAGAGAAATAATGCCGCAATATCCGCATGAGAAAGGGGATGCAGATGCAAGTTCTGGCAATCATGGGCAGCCCTCGCAACAAGGGCAATAGTTACAGAATCACCAAAAGGATCGAAGAAAAGATGAAATCCAGGGGAGACGTCGAGTTCGACTACCTCTTCCTGAGGGACGCCCACTTAGAGCCCTGCCGCGGCTGCGGCCTGTGCCTGACAACTGGAGAAGACCGCTGCCCGCTGAAGGACGATAGAGCAGCTATCGAAAAACAGATGCTCAGTGCAGATGGCGTCATCTTCGTCACTCCTGTATACGCTATGAATGTCACTGCCCTTATGAAGAACTTCCTGGACCGCTTTGCCTACACATTTCACCGTCCGCGGTTCTTTGACCAGCACGCTGTGATCATCTGCACCACCGGAGCTGTGGGCCTAAAAGAGACCATTGACCGAATGGCAGTCATACAGTTTGCAGGCTTCAACCTGGTCCATAAGGTGGGATTCGTAACTCCAATGAAGACCGTCTCTGAGAGCTCCAAAGAAAAAATAGATAAGGGCATTGATGAAGCTGCAAAGAAGCTCTACGAGGCTATAGAATCCAGGCGGCCGCATTCCCCAACATTAATAAATCTCGCAGCTTTCAGGAGCCAGCAAGCATCATTTCAACTGGCTCATGAGCATCACCTGAGCGAATGTGACTACAACTACTTCGAGGAACATGGGTGGTTTGATGAGGGTAGAAAATACTACGTAGATGCAAAAGTGAATCCTTTGAAGAACCAGGTTGCTTTATTGATTGGCAGAATATCCAGGCGAAATATAATTAAGGATATCAATGGGGTTCCTTGGTGACGCCCTGATCTAACGCTGGAACCTGACCCGTATGGGCTGAGACTGGGCAAAGTGTAAGCTACCCGCCCTCTGAAGGGGGCAGGCTTTCAGCAGCCCTGCTTGGCTCAAAGAGCCGTGCGGACCTCCAGGCCAGCCTACATGCGCAGAGCATGCTTTAAGCCTGCTCATACCTCTTCCTTAGCCTCATCAGCCATCTGCAGATGAGCTTTCCTTGCTTTTAATCAACCCTGATAAAAAATGCTGCTTGGCCGCTTAAGCATGCGGCACAGCCAGCCCCTGGTTTGAGGCCATGCTCTTGGCAGCGTCGCGCGACTGTTCACCCTCCAGCTGCCTTACTATCTCGCCTGCAGTCGCCTTGAGAGCATAGACTTTCATAGGCCTGCCCTTTCTCTCGCTTTTGATCTCCCTCTCCCTGATCCAATCTCTGGATCTGAGGGCTTTCATGCCTATGCTCACCTCGGGCTGGCGCAGACCGGTCCCAACCTCGATCTCCCTGGATGTTGCAGCTTCGGCATCCGATATGTAGGCGACCATAGCCGCCTCATTTGATGCAAGGCCTAGAGATCTAAGAGCCGCCGCAAACTTCAGGCACTCCTCGTCGAGCACCTCTATTATGATTTCCATCATCTGGATCACCAAGAGGAGCTCACGCATTCTGCAGGCAATCAGCGCCTATCTTCTCTTCATAGGTCTTCCAGATCTCACCGGTCATCCAGGCGGGAGCATTGGCCGCCTGTAAGAAACTCTTCCTCTCAACCATAAGTGTCCCTCCAACTAACTAACCATGGTTGACCTAAGGCTATTATATAATTTTACCTGGACTGGCGATAGGTCTGATTTGGCTGATTATCCGAATGCCCACCTTAGACAAACCATCTGTATGGGCGGGAACAGAAATATTTAGCTTGCCAAGCGGAGTGGGCTTGAATCCTGCTTATGAGGGCTTGCGATCAGCCCGGACTGGATCATCACGGCGCCGGGTTTTAGCGTGATGATGACAAAATTATCAGGATAAGATCAAAATTTACGTCAAAGTTCACATCTAAAAGATGGATTCTGTGGCAGTTCATTCTCCACAATCTTTAAGTGTCTTGGGATATAATATTTTCAAGATTGAAATGGAGACAAGGCATCTGGCATGGTTGTTGTTCATATCGCTCCTGATAGGAACAGCATCTTCTCAGGGCAGTGGAATGCCGGGCATCTTCCAGGCAGGCCAAGGACTCACAGGGCACGTGGTAGATGCATCTGGAAACGGCATCTCCGGAGTTAATGTCTGGATAATTCCAATCATCCCAATCGAGGGCATAGCCACCAATACCACCACCAATTCCACAGGCTACTATGGTTTTGATCTTCCTCCTGGCAATTACACTATAATGGCGGAGCTTCCAGGATACAGCTTCACAGCCTCAGAAGCTAGCGTTCAGACAGGCATTGCCTCAGTTGCCCAGGAGATCACAGGATATCCTGCAGCAGGCAGTGCTCCTGGAATTACAGGCGCTCCTGCTGGGGCGACTGCCGCAACCTCTCCACAGTATGTTCAGTTTGCTCCAGCACCTGTTCAGTTTGCTCCGGGCGTCACTGGATGGGCTGCAGGAGGTGGCGTGGGGTGGGTCCAGGGCAGGATGATGGATCAGAGCGGCACGGGCATACCTTATGCAAGCATAACAGTGGATGGCTTCCAGGCAGGGGCCACAGATGAGCAGGGAAACTACATGCTCGCCTTGAGCCCAGGGATGCACAGGATTGGAGCCATGAGATCGGGCTATGGCATTCCGCCGCGTGTAGTCTTTGTCAATGCAGGGCAAACAACCAGTTTTAATCTCATTGGAAAAAGCACTGTGTCCCTGGGGATCAGGCGATGAGTAGATGCCTAGTACAGCGAGGCTAAAACAAGTCCGCAGATACATCAGGATAAACTATGCTTCTGGGTGGTGCACAGCAGGCCATATTTCAAATAATAATCAGTTCTGTGACCATGCCGGGGTTGAGATCTTCTGTCGGGCCCTCTCCATAACCAGTGATAAACCTTTTTTAATGCCAATGACCATATCCATCTGTGGCTGGCCAAGACGATTTTCATGCCGATGTTCAGGAGATCAAATCCAAGCTCTGCGATATGCATAGCGAGCTCAAGAGGTTCATGGAGCACTCCAACAGGCAGCATATGGAGTCTCTTTTAGAGGACTGCCGTAGCGGATACTCTGATGCCATAGTCAGGTATGTGTCAGAAGATATAGAAGATGGGCTGGAGGGCCGAATGGTCAGAGGCTGTCGCATGAGGGAGGCCTGTAAGGCCCTATTTAGCGATTTACTCTTAAAGAACATAGGCCAGATAAGGGATGGGCCTGTGCCCGGGGATGCCGCGGCCAAGAGCAGACAGATGCTCCAGGAGATGAGGTCCAAGGCTCCTAGAGTTGAGTGCAGCAACTGCTTCTCTGAGGCATCCAGGCTGCTTGATAAGCAGATAGACCTCATGCGTTCACTGAGGATCTATCGCGAAAGCGGCGATGTCAGGGAGGAGATATCATCGCTGCCGGAGAGTTCAGTGGTAAGAGAAATGCTTGAGCCTCTGAGCAATAAGCAGCGCCTCCAGATACTCAAATCCCTATCAGCCGAGACCAGGACCTTCTCGGCATTATCGGCGCTCACCGGCCTTAGAGGTGGAAATCTTCTATTCCATATCCAGAAGCTTCTGGACTGCCGCATGATCATGCAGAGGAACGAGAGGGGCGACTACATGATAACAGAGAAGGGATTCAAGGCTTTAAAGGGTATAGCGGATACCTACTCAAGCCTGATGCCCCTGGAAGAGAGAGGATATCCATGCCAGGCCCGGGCCGAGATTCGCCCGGCATGCAGGGCAACATCTACAGAGCCTGACGGAGGACAATAGCGATTCTTATATCCCAGGTCGACAGTTGAACCTGAGATGTACCGGATAATGGCTACCAACGACGACGGCATCTATGCTCCAGGCATCAGAGCCGCCGTTTTGTCGGTCGAGGATCTGGGTGATGTGATAGTCGTCGCCCCTTCTGGGCAGAGGAGCGGTGTGGGAAGGTCTATCTCGGTATTTGAGCCCCTGCGCTATGCTCAGGTCAGGATGAACGGGCATGCTGCCTATGCCGTCAGCGGCACGCCCACCGACTCTGTGATAATAGGCATCTTTGCAATAATGAAAGGCGAGCTGCCCGACCTGGCCATCTCAGGGATCAATGTGGGCGAGAACATCAGCACAGATACTGTCACCACCAGCGGAACCATTGGCGCCGCACTGGAGGCTGCCAGCTACGGCGTACCCTCGATTGCAGCTTCAATCCAGGTTGTGGACCAGGGAGATAAGTTCGATAACCACCACCATCACGATAAATACAACTTTGATATTGCAATCAAGGTATTGGGCAGGGTAGCCAAAAAGGTGCTCGAAAAAGGCCTACCCCCGGGAGTGGATGTGCTCAATATAAATGTGCCCGCCTGTGCCGACGAGGATACTGAGATAGTGGTCACAAGGCTTGCCAAGAAGATATTCAAGACCTCTGTCCAGGAGAGGTCTGATCCAAGGGGGCGTCCCTACTACTGGATAGATGGCGATCTGATACAGGAGGAGGCTGAAGGGACAGATGTCAGAGCAGTCTACCAGGATGGCAAGATCTCTATTACTCCCCTGACACTGGACAGCACATCCAGGATAGACTTAAATGAGATAAAATCCCTGATTTAGCTAGGGATTGACCATACTCCAATTCCAGCCAGCACTATAACGGCGATGACTGCTATGGCTGAAGCAACCTTTTTATTCATGGTCCATCTCCCAATGAAATCGCAGCCAGGAATGTCTGCTTATTGTCAATTTTTATCTCCTAAATTTTATTCTTGGGGGGGGGGGTAAATATGGCTCAAGGCTTCTACAAGGTCGTCCTTCTTCACTGGCTTTGCAATGTAATCATCCATGCCGGCTTCGAGGCATTTCTCCCTATCGCCTTCCATGGCATAGGCAGTGATGGCTATGATTTTAGGCCAGGTAGGCCAGCGTTTGCGTATCTGGCGAGCTGCCTCCAGGCCATCCATCTCAGGCATCTGTATATCCATCAGGATCAGGTCGTAAGGCAGGAGTTCGAGTGCCTGGAGGACTTCACGTCCATCTGCAGCCATGTCAGCCATGTAGCCCATCCGTTTGAGCATCTCCACGAGGACCTTCTGGTTCGAGGGTACATCCTCGGCCACAAGGATGCGCATGGGCTTCTTCTCTGCAAGGTTCTCGAAGGCGGCTTTGGCCGTACTCACTGAATTTACGGCCTTACCTGAGGCAATCTCAGCCTCGATGGTGAAGTGGAAGGTCGATCCCTCTCCAGGGGTAGAAAAGGCCCAGATCTCTCCTCCCATTAATTCAACCAAGCTCTTGGATATGGCCAGTCCCAAACCTGTGCCGTCACGCTTCTGGCTTAAGTTGTACTCCAGCTGGGAAAAGGGCAAGAAGAGCATCTCCATCTTATCCTCAGGTATGCCAATGCCCGTATCCCTGACTGCAAAGAGAATCTGTTGCTTATTATTTTCGAGGGCTTTGGATGAGACAGATACAGATACCGCTCCACTATCAGTGAACTTGACGGCATTGGAAAGCAAATTGAGCAAAACCTGCCTTAGCCTGCCCTGATCTCCTATGATGGCATCTGGTGTGCCGTAGCTGATGGTGCAAGACAGGTTTAAGCCCCTCTCGTCGGCCTTGACTGCCACCATGGACAGGGCCTCCTCGATGCAGTGCCGGAGGCTTAGAGGCTGGTGTTCTATCTTTACTTTGCTTTTTTCCATCTTGGAGAAGTCCAGGACATCGTTGATGAGGGCCAGGAGAGCCTCGCCGCCGATTCTGATCCTCTCTACGTAGTCCTTCTGATCAGGCGTCAGGCTATCATCCAGAAGGAGGCTTGAGAAGCCTATCACTGCGTTCATAGGTGTACGCAGCTCATGGGACATGTTGGCCAGGAATGCGGCTTTGGCCTCGACTGCGGCCTCGGCTGCATCTCTCGCCTTTATCAGCTCAGCATTCGCTTTTGTCAGATCTGCGGTCCTCTCCTGGACTCTCATCTCCAGCTCATCATTTGCCTTCTGCAGCGCCCTTTCAGCTAGCTTTATCTGGGTCACGTCTGCGCCGGCGATGACAGCGCCACGCACCTGTCCCTCGGCATCGAAGAGGGGCACGGCGCTCTCTATCAGGTGGACGGTTCGCCCGTCGGGGAAGACCAGCTCCAGCTCATCACCCATGACCGGCCTGCCTGTGGCCGTGGCGACCTGGGCTGGCATCTCTTCAGGCTTCAGCTCGGCGCCCTCACACAAGACCCTGTAGGAGACTGCCGCCTCTCCGGGAAGGGCGCTTCGAGAGACGTTGCCGCCCTGCGGAGCCCGAAGGATTTGATCGGCGTAGGCGTTGCCTGTGATCCTCTGGCACTGAGGGTCGTGAGCGATCCAGACGGCGACAGGCGCAGCATTCAGCACGGCCTGGAGTTCAGCGGCACGGTCGGCCAGCTCTTGGGCCAGGCGCTGGCGCTCTTCCTCGGCCCGCTTACGCTCGGTAATGTCCGAAGAGACCCCGAGTACGTATCGGACCTCATGGTCCGGGCCGAATTCAGGCGCGAACGTCAGCGCGAACGTCCGCGTCCCGGACGGCCCGGCCAAGTCGAACTCCATTTCCTCCTGAGTGCCGGTGCCGAACACACGCTCTATGGCCGCATCCCACAGGTCGCACAGATGCTCGGGCATTCCCATTTCGCGGTTGGTCCTGCCGATCATTCGCTCGACCGGATTAGGATTGTACCTATCGGACTGCTTGCTCAGGTAGATGACGCGGAGCTGGCGGTCAAACCTCATCAGCACGCAGGGAACGTTTTCGGCCAGAGAACGCAAACGTTCTTCGCTCTCGCGGAGCGTCTCCTCGGCCTGCTTGCGCTCTGTGATGTCCAAACCCACTACTAATCCAGCAAAGATCTCTCTTTTATCATTACGGATGGGCACGTATTGTGAGAAAATGACTCGGTCTCGATAGGGTGTCTCGAAAACGAGCGATTGGCCTGCCAGTACACTGCGATAGCGGGGCTCTATGATCTTCCTGGTCTCTTCATCAAGATCATAGACGGATTTGCCTTCTAGCTGCTCTCTACTCCAACCGATATCCTCCAGAGCCTCGCCCTCGGCTACAAGGAATCGGAGATCGCGATCAAAGACATATACCGCCCCATTGGGGAAGTTCTGAGCAATTGCCCGATAGAGTTCTTTGCTCCGATATAGCTCCTCCTCGGCCTGCTTGCGCTCGGCCATTTCCCTCTCAAGATCAGCTTTGGAAGCAGTGACGGTTTTGAGGTTGGCCGTCATCTTGTTGAAGGCCAAAGCGAGCTCACCAATCTCATCGCCTTTTCTCTCAACGATTGAATAATCTAGGTTGCCAGAGCCGATAATTTCTGCTCCGGCCTGAAGATTAGATAAAGATGTCAGCGTGCGCCGGTTGATCAGGATGTAATTGGTAAGAAGAAATGCTAAGAAGGCTCCTATAAGTGCAAAGATGAAAAGGTTATTTCGCTGTTTCGTCTCCTCCGCCTGCTGACTTAACATCTGCGCCAGGCGCGAAGCATCAAAGACCATTCCCTGGGTTTGAACTCCTATCCTGCTGCCCGATGTCTGAACAAATTGCAGACCGTCCGTATTGCCCCCAGCTTCCTGTGTGCTCTCAATTCTCGATTTTATATCGCCGAAGATCTCCTTCAATCGCTGCTGGCTGTTCTTGAGATTACTGAGGAGCACCAGCTGATCAGGCTGATCAACAGTCAGATTCGAGATATCCGCTGAGATCGAAGAGTATTTGGACTCCCATCGATCGGTCTGCTGGCTTTCATGGTACAGTAGATAATTATTCGACAGATAGTTGAGCTCACCGACCTTTAATTCGATACTTCTGGCGAGCTCTTCCTGCTTGTTCAGCCGCTCTACCTGTTGGTTTGTGGCGATCAACGATGCTGAGATGATTGCCAGGGCCAGGCCGAAGAAAACCATGCTTATGATCAACTGAGTCCTGATTTTCATGATTCCTCGCTTCAGCGGATATTTACCGCGTCAGGCTTTACTTCTCTCATGCCCTGAGTGTAGATATAGCTGCTAAAGTCGGGCAGCGTTCTTTCGTTGGTGAGGTTGTTCCTGATCATCCAGATGCCCTCATCATTCATGGCGATGAGGAGTGACTGGTCGAGAGTGAGAGAGAACCGATGCTGTGGCCAAATGGTCGCAATATACTCATCACTCAAGTTCAGCCTTTTTTGTAAGATCGCCTTTGCTTCAGTCGGGTGATTGATGGTAAATTTCTCTGCCTGGGCAAGCGATTTCAGGAACCGGTTTATCTTATCCGGATGGCTGGCCGCCCAGTCGCTCCTGCAAGCTGTTATATAATACATTGGCTGGCTGCTTTGAATTGGCAATCGTACAAGATTGCTTCCTAGTTGTTCTTTAAATTGATCAATAAATAGACCTGAAGTTACCACCGAGTCGACACTTCCGTTTGCAAGGGCTTCTACATATTGTGAAGGCTGCAAATCCACGATAGTTACATCCTGTAAGCTCATGCCATGCAGGTCGAGGAACCTTCCGGTAAAGAATTCAACTTGGGCCCCCCTGGTTAAGCCTATCTTTTTCCCTTTCAGATCTGAAACCTCTTCAATTCCCCGGTCTTTCCGGCCGTAAAGACATAGTGTCTCAAACTTATCGATACATGCAATCACTACAAAATTTTTATTTTCGAATGCTTTCGCTACTGCGGTATATTCTCCTGTAAACGCTATGTCTACATCACCGTTCAACATTCCATCGAAAGATTTAGGTGTTGAATATTCATTTCTTATAGTCACGTTGAGGCCGCTGTTGGCAAAGTAGCCCTGATCCTCAGCGATATGGATTAGCTCATATGGTTCAGAGCGCCCGATAGTAATCGATAAGGGTATCTCTGAATTGGCTGACCCTGAATTCGGCAAAGGCCATTGCCCTGATCCCAACAGCATTAATGCAAAGACTGCAGCTATCGCGGCAACAACGATTCTTTTCACGGATTTCCTCCATGCTGTTTTTAGGGCTCCCTGTCTCATCTGATGTTCACCGCCTCAGGCTTTACAACCTCTAGGCCCTTTGTGTAGATGTAATCTGTGAAATCGGGCACAGTCTTCTCGGTGGTGAGATTATTGGCGATCATCCACCGCGCCTCATCTTCCATGGCAGCGACGAGCGACTGATCGAGCGTTAGAGAATATTGGTGTTTAGGCCAAATAGTAACCATATAGGCATCGCTGAAATTCAGCCTTTTTTGTACTATCGCCTTAGCTTCGGCTGGATGGCTGATTAAATAATCCTCAGCCAAGTCCAGCGATCTCAGGAACCGGGTTACAGTCTCCGGATGATCAACGATCCAATCGTTTCTGCAAACCATGACGCTATAGAGTAGCTGGCTGCTTTGCACCGACCAGAATACTCCGTCATTGCCCAGATGATCTTTGATGGCATCATCATATTGCTGGTTATAAACAACTGCGTCAACGCTGCCATTTGCTATAACTTCCAGAAATTGGGATGGCAGGACATCCACAAGGGCTATGTCCTTCATGTCCATGCCATTCAGATTGAAGAATCTACCAAGAAGGAATTCAGCTTGAGCTCCTTTGGTAACGCCTATCTTTTTGCCTTTCAGGTCTGAAACGTTTTCAACTCCTCTATCTTTCCGGCCCGCAAGATAGAAGAACATGTATTTGTCGATGCTTCCAATTATGCTAATATTATTTTTTCTAATGCGTGCCCAACCACCACATACTCGCCAGACACTGCGATATCCACTTCACCGTTCAATAATTCATTGGCTGATGCTGGCCCTGTACTGTAATCTCGTACGGTCACATTGAGTCCATTCCCGTCAAAAAATCCCTGATCTTCAGCTATATTGATCAATGCATGCGCTTCAATGGGCATTTTTCCGATAGTGATCGACTCAGGCGTTCCTGAAGTCCCGGAATTTGGGAAGGGCCATGCGCCTGATCCCACCAGCGTTATAGCAAAGACTGCAGCTATCGCGGCAACAACGATTCTTTTCAGGGATTTCCTCCATGCTGTTTTTAGGGCTCCTTGTCTCATCTGATGTTCACCGCCTCAGGCTTTACAACCTCTAGGCCCTTTGTGTAGATGAAATCTGTGAAATCGGGCACAGTTCTCCCGGTGGTAAGATTGTTTTGAATCATCCACCGCGCCTCGTCTTCCATGGCAGCGATAAGCGACTGGTCTAGCGAGAGCGAGAATCGATTCTCGGGCCAAACTATTGCTATATAGGAATCATTGTAATGCAGCCGTTTTTGTACTATCGCCTCTGTGTTATCAGGATGGTTCGAATAATAGTCTTCAGCCTGAGAAAGTGACTTCAAAAACCTGTTTATCAGATCGGGATGCTTTGATGCCCAGCCATCGGCGCAGATAGCATTCCAATACATATCCTGGCTGCTTTGGGCTGGCCAGATAAATGTTCCATTGCCTAATCGCTCTTTAGCTTCGTTGACATGGGGTTGCCAGGTAAGGGCCGCATCGACCTTTCCGTCCGTAATAGCATCCGCCGCTTGTGAAGCCTTGATATCAACTAAAGTCACCTGCTGAGGGTTAATGCCATGCAGATTGAGGAATCTGCCGAGATAGAATTCTGCTGCAGTTGCCTTGGAGACGCCGATCCTTTTTCCCCTAATATCTGAGACGTTTTGAATCATGTTAGTTTGGCCGACAAGATACTCGTTCTGAGATTTGGAGATGCACGCAATATCACGTATACTCCTTCCTTCAAGCGCCTTGCCGACTATAACGAACTCAGATGCCATAGCCATATCCACGTCACCATTTAAAATCCCATTGACAGCGTCTAGTCCAGAATCATAATCTTTAATTGTGACATTGAGGCCATTAGCTGCGAAAAAGTTCTGGTCTTTGGCGATGTAGATAAGTGCATTCAATTCATGTGGCGGCGTTCCGATGGCTATTGACTCTGGTGTTCCTGAATCAGTTGCACTTAAATCCGGGAAAGGCCACACAGCAGATCCAATCGAGGATAGTATGGCGATTACCGCCATCACTGCAAGGGCATTTTTTTGCATCGTTCTACTCCTGGTGTGCCTGTAGCTCATTGCAGGACTTTATCATGCCATCAGCGGCCCTAACTTTCGGGAGAATCTGATTGCATGACAGATGCACCCCTTTGTTGCAGGCCCGCGTATTCTCCAAAAAAACTTTCTGCTCTGCATCTTTCGTGTCCCCCCCCCTCCCTGCTAAGGTAGTTAGCCCTTCCAGACTGACCCAAAGCCCTCCAGGTATCTCGGCCGCCGTTATCGGGATGGCTCATGCTCTCTGAGCGAAGAATCTCAATATGCTTCGAGACTCCAGAGGTTCTTTGAGAAAGGTTATTGCCGGTCATGTGTATGGCTCCTGGCACGGTTCGATCTTATCATTCTTAATAGTTCAAAACATTATCGGAAAAGAAGGCTGCTGGAAACCCCCGGTCCCGGGCGGCCTTCCGTCCGTCAAGACCTATCCTAGAACAGCTTTATGAAAATCGCAAGGCTCATCCCCGGTGTAAAGGACATGGAAAAAAGTCTTTTTACCCGACGAGAACGTTCTGCCTGCCATGAGGGTTGGAGCTGCCAGGCTGGAGAAGAGCGAGGACACCGACGATGAGCTCTACACGCTAATAAATGAACATCCCGGCTCAAGCATGTACGAGCTAGCGAAGCTGGCAGGCTGGTCTCCAGGCAAGACGCACGCTTCAATGAGGCGGTTAGAGTGCGATGGCATGATAAGGTCGAAAAAGATCGTTGATGGCAGCAGAGTCAAGCTCATGGTGGAGCCCAGGAAGTGGTGGGAGTTCTTCACTAAAGAAGAGCTTGAAGAGTTTAGGCGGATGGAAATTTGAGCAAATTCAATCGATGGGATTCACCGATTTCAGCTTTGTATTAGCTCTATGCCTGCGCTTTTGGGGCAGTCGCACCCAGAAGTAAAGGGCATAGCGCGCTGTCCATATTTTGCAGGCTACACACCAATAATGAGCATCAGACTGCGAAAGATCTTCAAGACTTTCTAGGCCAAGCACTAACTACCTGGGCTAGTCTCAGGCCGACGGCCCCCCTGACCCCGCGTCCGCGGGGAACACTCCCATATATATGGGTGTAGATACATAAAAAGGATAATGGTATCAGGTCCGCATATACACGATATTCGTGAAGTGCCTGGGGGCACGCTATCAGTCCATCAAACGGCTATCTGCCAGAGTTTGTATGTTGTCGGAAATGTCCCCCGCGGACGCGCTTTAGGGGGTACGGCCTTGAGACTAGCTCAGGGCATAGTGCACTACCCAAAAATGATTGCCAGTTCTCCTTTGACCAGCGCTCTGTACCTGTTGCTCATGGAGCGCCACAACTCAAGGGCAATGTCGAGGACTGTCAACTACTCTGGCCTAAAGGCCAGAGCTTGCGCCTCCGCAAAAAATCGGGACACAATAGGCAGGTTGACTGCTACCCTTGCGGCAATGTTAGTTGCCGCTACGTTGTCAGCCGGACCAGAGAAGCCACAGCAGATACAACAGAAATCGTCCCTCTTGGGACGATTGGACCCAGAGATGCAATGGCAGATAGGGCACTCCTGAGATGTGTAGGCTGGATTGATCAGAACCAGAGGTACTCCAGCAACGGCAGCCTTGTAAGCTACGAATTGCCTGAGTTGATTGAAACTCCAAGAATGGTGATCACGCCTCTGAGACTTCCTAACCGTTGTCCTCTTGCTGACGCCCTCAAGATCTTCAAGTGATATCAAAGAAGAGGTGACTTTGGCCTTCGTGATCAGATTTTTGGAAATCTGGTGATTAACATCTTTTGCGAATCTGGCCAACCGTCCAGACAGCTTTTTGAGATGCTTCTTTGCGCTCTTAGTGCCGACGCTCTGGAGTCTGCCCTTCAGGGAATCGGATCTATGTCTACTTTCTCTGATACACTCGCTGGAATGTATCTCGCCATCGCTGTCAACGGCCAGATTCTTGACACCGAGATCAACACCAAGCACATCAACAGGATCATATGGAGAGGCTTTGGGAACTTCTACTACGACACAGAGATAGAAGACTCCTTTGTTGATAATCAGATCGGCCTGGCCTCTGATCCTATCCAACCTGACCTTTTGGTAGTCTCCGAGTCTGACTGGGATCAGCTGCCTGCCTTCAAGCGTGATCAGAGAAACATATTCAAGCCCTTTCCAGGTGAGGATACGCTGGTCATAGACAATGGCCCCATCAGGCCTGAACTCCGGCTTGATAGATTTATCTCTCTTGTAAGCTTCGCAAGTCTTGGATATGGCCCTGATAGCAAGCTGAGAGGAAAGACCATATCGCTCCCTGATTGGATAGTAGACGGTCTTGTGGACTTCAACCTTGTTGGCGCTATGCATAAAGAAAACAGTGTTGGCAATATCATTGCAGGCTTCGTTGAACCTCTTCATGGTATCGCAGAGCATTTTGTGCTGTGCAGGCGTTGGACCCAGCCTTACCATCAAGGTCTGAAGCATACTATTGAATATATCGTTCAGTGGATAAATAATCATCGATTGGTATTGGGAATGGGGTACGCTCCTCTCCGGCCTGAAGACCGGAGTTTCCGCTACCCCTATACTCCAACGCACGTTATGAGGTCTATGCCGGGTGGAGATGGTGGCAGCGACAGAGGAATGAGGTGGGCAGAGTGCACAGAGCAGCTGGATAGGAAACCTGACCAGCCCGAGCAGCAGTAGATAATAGCAGCAGTAGATAATGTCTCTTTCAATCATCGGGCTGAACAAGAGATCCATAAACCCGGTAGATAGCGCTTACAGTCCAATTTCAGCGCCTCCAGGACCCTGATCCATATCCATATCCTTATCTAGTATGGACTGGAGACCCTCTCTTTTGTTCGATAGGTGATCACATTTGAGCATTGATTTCAATAGCATGTCCTTCGATGAGAAGGTACAGTACGTCATAGAGAACTTAAGGAACCTGCCAGATGATCTCGCACCTGAAGGAGTGGACCTGCTGGCACAGGCCGGCGAGACAGAGTATGCCGTGGTTCTGGCAAGGGACAAGGGAATGACAAAGAGAGCCATAGATATACTGGTCTCTGCAGGCGACTACCTCTGGGCTGCAATGATTGCCAAGAACGCCGGCATGGCCGAGGAATCCGAGCGCCTGTACAGCGACGGCCTGGGGTATTACATCAATATGGAGATGTATGGCCGTGCAATCAGTGCGGCTACTGCTCTTGGCCTTCCCCAGGAGGAGATAGATGCCCTCTTCCAGAAGGGAGTCGAGGTGGAGAGCAGGAATATGGACATGGGCCGAGTTCATGCCATGCTGGACAGCGCCATGGAATCTCTGGAGATCGCAATGATTGGCAAGGAAGATGAGTTCTCAAACGACCTTAGAACTGCTATAAAGGAAGAGAAGGATAAGAGGATGAATGATCAGGGTAGTGATAATGGTTCCAGGCCCTGACTTAATCCTATTCATCTCTTAGCCTTATCTCGACCTTCATCAGGTCTTCAGCCACATAGGAGCATTCGAAGTGCTGCCTGGCATCGGCCAGAAGAGGTGCCGCGTCTTCAGAGTACCTGGAGCTGATATGGGTCAGCATCAGCTTCTTCACCCCGGCCCGCATGGCAAGCTTGGCAGCCTCTCCAGCAGTGCTGTGCTTGCTTTCCATGGCCCAGTCTATCATATCGTCGGCCAGGGCAGCATCATGAATCAGGAGATCGGCATTCCTGCTCACGTCCTCAATTGGCTTGCAGGGCCTTGTGTCCCCTGTGTAGACCACCTTTCTGCCGGGCCTTGCAGGTCCCAGGACCTGATCAGGAGTGATCGTCCTCCCATCGATCTCGATTCCCTCGCCCTTCTGGAGCTTGCCAAATAGCGGCCCTGGCGGTATGCCCAGAGCTACGGCCGCGTCGCGGTTGAACCTACCTGTCCTCTCATCCTCACGAAGGCAAAAGCCGAGGCTTTGCACGCTGTGGTCTGTCCTGACCGTCTCAACCTCGCAACCATCCATCCTTATTATGTCGCCGGGGTCAAGCTCAGCAGCTCTGACCTCGAACTTCCTTGAGAAGTAGCCCAGGCTGTCAAAGTGCTCTACCAGGTCTATGGTGTGCTGTGGCCCGGCAATGGTCAGGGGCTCCTTTCTGCCCTGAAATGCCATGGTCTCAAGAAGGCCGGGGACGCCCAGTATGTGGTCGGCATGGAGATGGCTTAAAAAGATGTAGTCCAGGTGCATCATACCAGTCCTGGCGCGCATCATCTGACGCTGAGTTCCCTCGCCGCAGTCGAAGAGGATGAGATTTCCCTCTCTGTTTATCAGCACTGCTGAAGGGTTTCTTTCAGGCGTAGGCAGCGATCCCGCGGTTCCTAAGAAGGTGACATTTAGCATTTGTGGCCTCTCCACATCCCGGCCCGGCTTTAATTTCATCCCATAATATCCTTTTCGCCGGAGATCTGGCCTTTTCGAGCTCGGGCTGCAGGCAGGCCATTCTATGGAGCTTCAGACAGAGCTTTGGGACCGCAGCTAAAATTATGCCAACCAGGATCTCAGAAGTGCCAGCCACCTGATCCATTCCAGGCGGCCTGGCAATCCTGGCATCCTTAAACGGCCTATCTAGGTCGCTTTGCCTGCCCTTGCAGAAGACCTGGAAGCCTTCATAGTGCCAGCTTTGGCATCCTCGAACTCCCTTCCAAGATCGCTCAGCCTGTCCTTGCTCAGGTCCTTGCGGGCTTCATCAAAGATCTTGCCCTCTTCCTCCTCTATGTGATGCTCAATGAGCTCTTTAAAGACCTTGAGCTTGGCCATCCATTTGTCAGTATCTTTTTCTGCATTGTCCATCTGGTCTGAGACGGTCCTTGCTACATTGTGCTCCTCTATGGCCTCAAGGATGTCATCCCTGTGTTTGCTCTCCAGAGCCGGGTAGAAGACCTTCTCCTCGGCGTCCATATGTTTTGTCAGCTCGGTAATCAGGGTCTGGAAGGGGCGATCCCTGGCATCGGCGGTCTTGCTCTCCATCGTCTCCATATCGTCGAATATGCCCAGAAACTTGTCGTGATCGTTCTTGATTATGTCCAGTATATCCATACCATTCCTCCACAGATCTCAATTGCGGCTACCAGATGGTCTGAGGTGTTCCAAGCTTGGCTTTTATAGCACGTTTAAATGAGGTGCCTGATTGGCCTTACATCCAGAAGCGCAGTCCATCGGCCTGCTGGCCACAGAGCTAAAACCATCTTCAGCCGCCAGAGGTCTGCAATATGAACTATATACCCCGTATAATATAAGAAAATTCCGGGAGTTAAAAGGCTGCGCAAGAGGTGATCCAAAAAGCGCATGGATGCAGGTTCACAGAACCATTGCCAAAATTTTTATCAGTCATGACTGCATGATGTATACAAATAGCATGATTCCTGCAGGAGCGGCGCTCTTTAATGATGAGGTTCTTCAATATCCTGGGAAGGCTGTGGCTCTTTGGACTGGCGACCTGGACGCTGTGCCTGGTACTCAGCATGGGAGATGCAGGGACTGTATGGATCTATGCTTATCTGATAGTTCTCTGGGACCTCTTTGCAGCCTTGGGACTGTTTATAATGGTCAAGGTGTTGAAGGTGACATCCATTTAGCTTCACGGGACATGAGAGTCCCGTCTATCCTGACCGCCGACCAATCTAAGATAAGGATATTCTATCGCCCATATCTGCCATCAGGAGAAAAGAAGGCCAGTTTTTCCTTTTGGGGCAAATTTATCTCCTGTGCCAGGAATATTCTTATAGTATCTAAAGCCCTCAATTAAGAAGAGGTACGATATTTGAGGAGCCTGGTACTTGCATTTACTACAGCACTGCTATTAGCGTCTCTTGGCTATTCTGCCTTTGCTGCTGAGGATATAGTGCTCAATATCGGGTATCAGCCGAGCACTCATCAGATAGCAGAGATGGTCGCCATGGAGAAGGGATGGTGGCTGAGCGATCTTCGGCCTTTTGGGGTCACTGGAGTAAGGGAGTTTGGGTATCCATCCGGTCCGCCTGAGATGCAGGCAATGCTCAGGGGTGACTTGGACATAGCCTATGTAGGTACAGCCCCTGTCATTTCGGCTATAGATCAGGGCCTGGACGCCAGGATAATTGCAGGGGTCAATACCCAGGGATCGAACCTGGTGCTCAGATCCGGCCTTATGTATAACGGCCCGAAGTCTCTTGTGGGTCTCAATATTGCCACATTTCCTGCAGGATCGGTCCAGGACATAGTGCTTAGAAAGTGGCTCAAGGATAATGGCATAGACACGTCCAGCCTCAAGATCTCACCCATGGGTCCTGGGGATGCAATCACTGCCATGTACGATGCCAAGATCGATGTAGCTTTCCTGCCTCAGCCAAGCCCAGCCATAATGGAGAAAGAGGGCATAGGCAAGTACGTCCTGCCTTCCGGCCAGATGTGGCCGGGCCACGCCTGCTGCTGCATAGTGGCCAGCGAGAGGCTGATTAGAGATCAGCCTGAGATGATAAAGCAGATAGTCCAGACTCATATCAAGGCCACCAACTACATCAATGAGCACCCGGATGAGGCTGCTGAGATCTATGCAAACAGGACGGGCCAGGACCTGGAGGAGATTCGGTACTCAATAAAGACCTGGGACGGGAAATGGACGAGCGATCCCAATATTCAGGTCGGGTCTACTGTGGAGTACGCAGAGATGGACCATGACCTGAAATATACAAACAAGACTCTGTCCAGAGACGATCTCTTCGATACAAGCTTCTACAACAGCACTGCAGGGTATTATCGAAAGATTGGCAAATCTTGAGCAGGGATATCTGATCATCATCCCTGCTCCCAATTTTGCATAAAATTTTTCAAGAGCTAAGCTTTACAGCAGTTCCACATGCAGTGACCATAAGCATCCCGCCCCCATTTGTGCCTATGGTCTCGTAGTCTAGGTCCACGCCCACTATTGCGTCTGCTCCAAGAGATCTGGCCTCATCCTCCATCTCCTGGAGGGCGATCGCCTTGGCGTTTCTAAGTTCTTTCTCATAGGCTCCAGATCTGCCGCCGATGATATCTCTAATGCCTGCAAAGATGTCCTTGAAGATGTTTGCGCCTAAAATTGCCTCGCCATCTACCAGTCCGAGGTAGGCTACGATCCTCTTTCCCTCAATGCTGGGGGTTGTGGTTATGATCATGATCTGACCTCTTTTATCTTCTCGTCTGGGGCCAAAGCCCTGGAAGAACTGGGATTCTCAGTTAAATTAGCTTTCGGGAGGTTTTGGCGTCGGCATAAGGCTAGTACAGAGAGGCTGAAATAAGGCCATGCGGACTTGTTTTAGCCTCTCTGTACCAGGGAGGTACTGGCCGGTTGACTCGGCCTCTGCTGGTTATCCCGGAGGAATCACCAGCTACCTTGCGAGGAGAGTTTGCCTGATACATAGGAGGTTATATGGATCGCGAATGAATATATGTAATTCGATCATATCGCATGGCATGATTTGCCGCCAATGAGCTGGAGAGTCCTATATGGCGATTGCAGGAGATATATCGAGTTCGCGGAAGGCTGTAGGAGAGTGCCTGCCTGCGATATTTGAAGAGGTAAAGGACGTATCCTCTGAAGAGTTCAGGGAGGCCATGAAGATATATGCCATAGCCTTTCCTGAAGGCAAGTGGCGTCCGATATCCTCTATAGAGTCAATGGTTTCAAGCAGAAGATTGCGTCTGATAATAGGACGCACTGGGGGCAGGGTAGTGCTCATGTCAACTATGTATCCCTTGAAGGGGACTCCCTTCGTGCTGGGGGATTACATAGCGGTAGCTGAGGAATGCAGGGGCAGGGGCATAAGCAGGCAGTTCAACCTGAATATCTTCAAGATACTGGAAGACTTGAAGTTCGAATATCTCCTGGCAGAGGTTGAGAATCCCTACCTGGATGGAGATACAACCAAGATGCGTAGGGTCAGTTATTACAGAAGACTGGGAATGAAAGAGCTAAAAGGCATACGATATATGCTCCCACCTTACCAGGGAACATCTCCAATGGAGATGATACTGATGATCCTTCCAAAGAGAGGTGAAGATTCTCTGGATGGAATGACCATAAGGGATGTGATAATTCAGATCTTTCGAGAGCTTCATGATCGGGATATAGATGATTCCATCCTGGCTTCGATCATAAAAGGGATTCCAGGGAGGATTGAGTTAGTTTAACTTGCGGGAATTCCTCGGCCTTCAGGCCAGGGGACTAGATTTGCACCCCATCCTGAAATTGAGGATAAAAGGATTGCCCCAGGCGAGGGGGGGACTGTAGTATCGCCTGGGGTAGGATAATGGGTAGCAAGCCTTTGTTTAGGCATTGCTATAACACTCATTGATCCATATAACTACATAAGAAACTTAGCTCAGAATCAATGTCACATAGATATAATTAAACAAAGATATTTAGCCACGCAGGCGAACAGGTTAATATCTGTCCGGCCTCTTTTGGGCATGATGCCACAGATAAACTATTGGGAGAGACATAAGTCGTTTTGGTCTACGCCTAAGGGCATTATCATTGAGATCGCAGCCATACTGATCCTCATTGGAGGGGCAATCATCGCTCTCAACCTGTTCTCATCGCCCTACCCGGTCATTGAGTACTTTGATGCAAACCCTGTGACCATAGTATCCGGCGAGTCATCAACTCTCAGCTGGAGCGTGGTGGGCGCTGAGAGCCTGACCATAGATCAGGGAATTGGAAAGGTTGAGCTAAAAGGCCTAAGAAAAGTGATGCCCACAGAGACCACCATATACACTCTTAGCGCCGTGAACGGGACAAGAAACAGAAGCGCTTCTGTGAGGGTGCTGGTCGAGAAATGAGCCATGTGATCTAGGAGCATCAACGCTGTTTTTGCAGGTCTCAATATCTTGCATATAATTGCGAAAACAATGTTAGTAATTGCGATTAAAACTTCATATAAGCAATTGCTATTCTGATTGCAGTATCGGTTCGCATTGCAGAGGTGCTGCGCTGCACATGCAGAGGAGCGCAGGACCTGGCACTGGGCCTATGCGGATCTTATCAGTACATAGCAGCACTCACTGCTAAATGTTAAATGCGCATCTCCACTCAATATTCGAGCTCCATCACCACCGGGCAGTGATCGCTGGCCTTTGGCCGGTCATATCCAACCCTCGGCCACCTTGGTCCGAGATACCTCTCAGCTCTATAAGGAAGGCCTGCGCGAATTATCCTTGGACGGACTCCATAGTTCTTCCAGGCCAGCGAGGGTGATGCCAGCATATAGTCAAGCTGCTGGTAGCTGGAATCCTGGCTGTAGAAGTGGGTCCAGCGATCCAGCGGGTCCTGGATCCTTTTTATGAGATCTATGGAGAATCCGCCATCCAGGAGAGGCCAGAGGCTGTGCTCGGCATCAGGCATGCCGTCTATCTCTGTGTAATCATTGAGGTCTCCAACTACAAGCCAGTCGCTCTGAGCAGGGTCCGGGAACCTCATCTCTATGATCTTTCTGACAGCCATGGCCTCAGCCTCGCGTATGGGCCTGGTCTCCTCTCTAGTCGGGCTCATGGACTTGAAATGGCATACGAAGATTGGCAGAATCCTGCCGTCTTTCATTATGCGCACCTCAAGACAATCCCTTTGAAATACACGCTCATAGCTGACTGATCCGGGGCGGCAGATCTCGCCCATGAAGTCCTGATGGGTGGCCATTGAGTCTATGGGATGCTGGCTTAAGACCGCTACATCTATCCCACGCCTGTCGTTGCCCTCTACGAGGACCTTGTGGGGATAGTCGATCCCGGAGATGCGGCGGAGATATCTGCTGTGGAAAGACTTGAGAGCTTTAAAGCTGTCAACCTCCTGAAGGCAGATCACCTCAGGCGCACCTTCTTTCATGGATAAGGCTGTGAAGACCCGATTTTCGTCGTTTAGGACATTCCAGTATGTGCGAATGAGGTTGGCCCGATCAATATCAGTGTAGACATCCAGAAGGGAGGCGAGGCCCGGATCGTGACTGTCGAAATCGAAACGCACCATCATGTTCTCTACATTGAATGTCATTACTCTAAGGCTTGTCATATGATGCTCCAGATGATCGATTGAGGCTGCATCTATTGGAATTACTTATACATCCCAACTAATATCAATGATGGGGAGATCTATCTCAGGCCACAGAATGGTCTGCGGTGTAATAGCCGGTGACATCCTCTCCTGGAACTGCCATGACGCCCTCAGCCCAGGCCAGAGGGAAGAACTGCTCTGTCCTCTTGAAGGAGGCAGCATAGACCCTCTCTCTCCAGTCTGTGGCATTCCCTGCAGATTTGCGCAGTGGTACAGAGAACCAGGTACGATCGAGCTCAGACGGCTCAGAGGCTCCCAGATAGTGCCACTCTCCTGACCAGACCTCCACCCAATTGTGGTTACTTCCTCCATTCAAGGTCGATGTCCCAGCGACCCTGGCCGGGATTGCGCAGGCTCTGCATGCATCCACAAGGATGATCGAGAGCCCAGTGCATGAGGCATAGCCTATCTGGATGGATTCTCTTGGGCTCTGGTTTGGCCTGTGGCGCTTGGTAGCGCTGTAGGTCACATTGAGGTCCTTGAATATCTCCTTGTTGAGGAGCACCGCCGCCTCACCCGGAGTATTGCATTCCCAGGCTCTGTCCTTAAAACGCTCGAAGAAGTCATTTCTCCAGGGGTCCCTGGGCTCGTCAAGGCTGGCATAGGGAAGGACGTAGTTGAGGAAGATCTCCTCTGGAATGTCATTGCCCCATGGAGACTGGTCTTTGGCCCGGTATGCCAGGGCCACGTCTTCTGCCAGGTCCTGGCCACGGATGGAGAGCAGGTCCTGCAGAGGCATGTTGGCCAGAATGAATGCAAGGCCCGTCCTCTGGTCAGGGGAGAGCGAATTTATTGCAGATATCAGAGAGCCTCTGTTGGGCCCGGCCTTTATCATGGCACTGCGGGCGTCATCACGGTACTGAGGAGGCAGGAGCAAAGCTGCCTCTCTGACCTCGTCTGCCCTCAAAAGCACGTCTGAATAGACTGGATGCTGCTCACCTGAATAAAAGCCGCCCCAGTATCCATATTCATTCCCCATGAGAACCGGCGATGGCGATGATAGTACCTGATCTATATTTACTGGCTCATCTGCCTGGAGATTCTGATTCTGATAGGTAACAACTCCCTCGCTGATGCCAGGTGAGAGCACCGATGCCAGCACTGCCGTAAATAGAATTGAAAGAATGGTCCATGACCAGCCCAATACTTGAGTCCTCAAGAATAATCCACCCTCAAATCGAGATTACCAGATGGCGCCTATATTGGCTTTTAGCCGTCTGTCCATGATATGGATTGAGACGGCTGTGCTGAATATTTAATCATTGTGCCGCTAACCTGGATCGAGGTGTCTAAATTTCTATGGACGTCTGACATCTGAGGCAAAGATTTTTTCCCTAAAGAGCAATTGCTTGGCTCCATGAAGCAGTTTCTAATTACGCCTGCAGCCGGCAAGCGGCTGATCGGTATTGCTTTAGCAAAACATCCTGCCTTAAAGAAAGCCCTGGTATCAGGAAATGTTGTCATCATCGCCGGCACAACCAATGGCTATGTGGCTGAGGAGGTGTTAAGCAGCATCGGCCAGGCTGAAGGCTTCTCAAGGCAGCATTTCTTCCGCGGCATCACCCTTCCTCCCTGGAGGCCTACTGCAGAGTCCGGGAGGATGCTGGACACAAGCGGCTTCCCAGGCGATGTGGTGATCAAAAACGGGACCTGGAAGAAGGGAAAGACGATCTTTGATGTGGTCGATGATCTGAAGGATGGCGATGTCATCCTGAAAGGCGCCAATGCCCTGGACCCGGTGAGAGGGCAGGCTGCCATCTATATCGGCGATACCAAGGGCGGCACCACAGGCGCTGCACTGCAGGCGGTCGTTGGCCGGAGGGTTCAGCTCATACTGCCTGTGGGCCTGGAGAAACGCATATTCGGAGATCTAAATGAGCTGGCAGTTCGGCTGAATGCTCCAGGCTTAAAGGGGCCGCGCCTTTTGCCAGTGCCAGGGCAAATTTTCACAGAGATCGATGCAATCGCTCTGCTGACTGGTGCAAAGGCAGAGCTGGTGGCTGGTGGAGGCGTCTGTGCAGCCGAGGGCAGCATCTGGCTCCTTGTCAGCGGAGGTGCCGGGCAGGTGGAGGATGCAGATAAGCTGATAAAATCTGTCTCATGCGAGCCTGGGTTTGTGCTCTGGTGACTTCCTCCCCGCCCCTAAAGGGGCAGGGCTTCCTGCTTCATCAGTCTGGTTTGCCGAACAACTTTTGTTATCCAGTAGAGACCAATCCTTCACAGGCTCACCCCCACAGGCCTTGGGATTCTAAAGCTTCCTGAAGGATCGACCTGAGGGACTATGTCCCCTCTTGTTTTTCTTCAACTATAGAACTCTCCTCAGCAATGGAACCCTTCTCAGCACCAGGTGGCTGGCCAGGAAGCATATCGGCACTGCGATAGCACTCACGATTAGGAACTTAATTAGCGGGTGCCATGAGAAGTCCCTGAAGGCAAGGGCGGTCAGTATCAGTATCGGCGCATGGAAGAGATAGACTGAGAAGTAGTTCTCTGACATGAACCTGGCAAGCTTGCCCTGCTTGTTAAAGCGCTCCCTGAAGATGACTATGATCCCCAGGCAAACTCCAACGCAGAAGAAAGACTCCCAAAGTGCATAGGCCGCGCTTTGCCAGTACAGGCCGCCGAAATACCTGGTGAGGTCTCCGGAAAGACCGCCTCCCAGGATTATGATTGCCATCCAGAAGATCGACCCGCCTATCAGGGAAATCTTGAACCAGGCCATGCCTAAGGAGTGAGGAATGAGGGACAGCCAGTCATTCCGGTAAGCAATGATCCCTATGATGAACAGGATCACGTACTGAGAGAAGTAGCAGAGCTGCATGTTCATAACGCTCGTGCCTATGGGCTGGACCAGGCGGATGGAGAAGGCGCAGATAGAGATGAGGAGTCCAAGCGCAACAACTGCCATATGTCCGGGGAGCTTTCCATACTCATCTTTGTTTTCTGTCTGCACCAGCTCCTGCTCAGGCTCATGTCCCTGCTCATGTCCATGCTCATGCTCATGTAGCTTGTCTTGACTATGCTGGAGATGCCTGATGAGTGCATAAGCCACAGTGAAGATTAAAAGGGCTAAGGCAAACCACATGGGCCCGGAGCCGCTGAGGAAGTCGAGGCTCACGATATAGTCCCGGAAGGCCTGCCCCGGCGAAGGACGGGGCGTTCTCCATTCGAAGGCCAGGATGTAATAATTGATACAGAAATTGATCAAGATCATGTAGATCAGGGTCGGTATGCCCAGCCTCACGGCACGGTCGATCAGGAACTTGAAAAAGCCCTTGCGATCAAAGGCGCCTGGCACGAAATAGCCTGCGAGAAGAAAGAGGAGCCCCATAGAGTAAGCCTGTGTAAATGATAGATAAATTCCAAAGACTGCAAAGGAGGCAATGTCTAGGTTTGAGGGCTCTTTATAATACCAGCTTCCCAGGCCTGAGTAGGTCACGGCAGCGTGGGTCAGGACCACGAAGATTATCATGAGCCAGCGAATATTATCTATGTAGAGCATCCTGTCGGGTTTTGCATGGCCCTCAAGCAAAGTCTGCACCATGTTGTAAGAGATCTGCCTTTAAGATAAGCCTTATTCCAGGGGCTGTGTGAAATTATAAAATGATTAGTCTTTTTGATCAGGCTTGCCCTTGCAAGCGGCTTTATGTTATCCGGATCTGATGATCGCCCTGGATTGATGCATTTCATCATCGAGCCCTGAGGCAGCAATGCTGCCTGGCCATCTGCGCCCTGGCAGATCTATCTCACCATCAACACTGCAATATATGATGCGAATCCTATTACAAGAAGCGTCAGATTAACCAAATGGTCATTATGGAACCCCCATCTTTTGAGAGCGAACTTGGTTCCTAGCAGGATGTGCACCAGGAATACTGGCATCATGTACAAATCCAGATCAGTGTGGAGCAGCCTCGCCAGACTGGTCGGCATAAAGATGTGTTTTGTCCATGCGTAACCCGTAATTATATAGGTGGCCATGAAGATCAGCAGGATCCAGGCGCTTATTCTATTAACCTTGATTAAGACGCGATTTAACTTCACTGTCTCTCACACTCTGTTAGGATGAATGCTCTCGATCATATATCATACATTCAGCTTCTATGCGGGCATCTTCAATCTCCCGCCAGTCAGCAACTCCTTGTTTTGAACGATTATTAAATGTGAAGCCGAACGGACATGGCATCTGCTGAAGCAGTCCCCTTGAAAAGTTGAATCTAAGGTTCTGTTTCACGGGAAATGCTGAACTAAAGTACAAACGGAATTTAAAAACCTGCTCAGGCTTCCAATAATAGACCTTTGCCATTCTCGTGAATGCTCCCCGCCCTAAAGGGTGGGGCTTCTATCGATTTTTCGAAGAGATTGCATTCCCAATCTCAGAATATTTATAGCAGCGTTCAGATCTCGGTCGATGATCAACCCACATATCAGGCAGTT
>Ga0310040_1000341_pt1 | contig 46124 bp, 29 predicted proteins | sample EPASupsiteHSE623_FD_200237 | JGI IMG/M metagenome (GOLD analysis project Ga0310040, IMG submission 200237) | Bioremediated contaminated groundwater from EPA Superfund site, New Mexico - Sample HSE6-23 (v2) (version 2) | ecosystem: Environmental > Aquatic > Deep subsurface > Groundwater >...
ACAGCGCAAGAAAAGTCACGGACGTTTCGCTTTACGGAAACAACGGCACCATTTTTGGCAACACGGTCTTGCTGCTCCACATGGACGAGAACTCGGGGTCTTTTGCCAACGACTCGACGGTCTACAGGAACAACGGCACGATTTACGGGGCGGCTTGGGCTGCCGGAAAGGCCGGAAGCGCGCTGAATTTCGACGGAAACGACGACTACGTCAACTTTGGAGACCCTGCAAACGGCAACCTTGACATGGGCACCGACAACTTCACGGCATCGTTCTGGTTCAGGGGCTCGACGTCCGACCGGGCAATCATTTCCAAAAAAACCACCGCAGGGGACGTTGACGCGGGTTTTGTCGTTTACCTGGACAGCCCGGGGTGGCACCTCAGGACACGCATCGCAAACGGGACGCACGCCATAGCTGTAAGCAGCGCCCGGGACTACCTCAACGACAACGCGTGGCACTACGGGACAATCATCAAGTCCGGAAACCTGCTTTTCGTGTACGTGGACGGCACCGCCGAAAACAGCATCAGCGTGCCAAGCGCGTTCAACATAAACAACAGCATCAGCCTCTTTTTGGGCAAGGGAAGCACCGGCACCTGGAATGGCGCGATTGACGAGGTCGCAATCCACAGGCGCGCACTCACGCCCTCCGAAGTCCTTTCGCACTACAATGCAGGTGTCGCAAAGCACTCCGAATGGGACCCGAATGGCAAGTGGGGCTCGGCGATGAAATTAGATGGCGCATACGATTATGTGAACGTTTCCAGTCCCGGAGGCCTGAACTTCACTAACCAGATGACGATTTCAGCATGGACCAGGGCAGACAACCTGACAATAACCGGCGCGTACGCGCCAAGAATCCTGAACAAACCGGGTTCGTTCGAAATAATCGTCAACGTCCCGCAATACAACGGCCACTCCAGGCCCGAGTTCAGGATTACCCAATCTGGAAGCGCCAATTATTTCCTCGCGAACAACAACATCACCATAAACGGGTGGACGTTCGTGGCGTTCACATACAACGGGGCCACGGTCACATCGTTCATCAACGGGGCATTCGACCGGAACGTGTCGTTTTCAGGCAACGTTGATGCTTCTGCCAGCGGACTGATAATCGGCGCACGCAACTCCGTGCACGGATTCTTCAACGGCTCCATCGACGAGGTGCGCATCTGGAACAGGTCGCTCTCGGCTTCCGAAATCCAGCAGCAGTATTATTCCAACCTCGCAAAGTACGCGCCCAGCAAGTGGGTGTTCCTCTACAACGCCACCGACCCGGCATTGGGTGCGGGGGACTACTTCGCTTGGGTGCGCACTCTAGGCAACAACGTGCTGGCAACGGACTCGCGCAACATCTCGGCGATAAACAAAATACAGTTCATCGCGCCAACTCCCGCAAACGCGACTACCGCTTATGACCTGAACATCGCCGCGACGCTCTCGAACATCTCGTTAAGGCAGGCCAAACTCAGCCTGAATGGCGCAAACTACACGGCATACGACGAGTCGCTTGTTCTTGCGTTTAACTTTGACGACGTCGCCGCAATCGGCGACTCGGCCGCTACAGTAAAAGACGTCTCGCTTTACGGCAACAACGGCGCAATAACCGGAAACACGGTCGGGCTGTGGCACTTCGACGAGGCCGACGGCAACACCACTTTTGACGAATCGCCATACAAGAACAACGGCACGGTCTACGGCAACACCCGGCTTTTGATGCACTTCGAAAACGTCCGGGGCAACATCACATACGACGAGAGCGCGTACAGGAACAACGGCACGTGCTACCAAACCTCAAGCATAACAAACTGCAACCGCACAACAGGAAAATCAGGCAACGGCCTGGGTTTCGACGGCGCACAATACGTTGAAATCGCAAACTCCGCAAGCATAAACATCACAGGCGCGCTGACGCTGGAGGCCTGGGCATACCCGGTGGCAGGCGACTACCGAACCATACTTTCGAAAGGTTACTATACAAGCGACCTGAACTACGCGCTGCGGATGCCGCGGGACTCCGAAGGCACAAGATTTACGTTCAACATCAGAAACGCAACAGGGGTATATGGCGTCGGCGCAACCACGACCAACAACGCGTGGTACCACGTAATCGGCACGTATAACCTAACCCACGCGTGCATCTACCTCAACAGCCAGCTTGCCAACTGCTCTGCGGTCAGCGGCGCGCTGGTGACCAACGACCTGCCGCTGCGGATTGGAAGGCTGTCGTCGGGAACGAACACCGAATACTTCAAGGGAAACATCGACGAGGTCGCGATCTACTCCGTCGCCCTGAACGCTACGGACGTCCTCGGCCACTACAACGCAGGAAAGGCAAAGCACGCCGACTGGGTTGCTGGAAAGAGCGGAACCGCACTGCAATTTGACGGAGTTGATGATTACGTCAACCTCGGAAACAGCTTCACGTTCGTCAACCAGACGCAGGAAACATGGGTAAAAATTAATTCGTTAAAAACATCGTTCATAACTGGAAGAGACAGGTGTGGAAATGGACGGCTTTCACTAAGCGGAGCATACGCAAATTGGAATTTTGGTAACGCGACTACCTGCAACAACGTTTTCTCAACAGAACCACTGTCAGCCAACATGTGGTATCACCTTGTTGGAACCAACGACAATGGAAACCTCAAATTGTATATAAACGGCGTACTGAACGCAAGCGGCACCCTTACGCTGACACCAATCATAACGGTTCCATTACTTCTTGGAAGCTACCCTTCAAACACAGTTGAATACTTCAACGGAACCATAGACGAGGTCGGAATCTACAACCACTCGCTCTCCGCATCCGAAGTCCTGACGCGCTACAACGCAGGCCGCGCAAAGCACGCCGACTGGGACGCGGACGGCAAGTGGGGAAGCGCGATGAAGTTCGACGGAAAAAACGCCACAATAACCGTACCCGACAGCGAGTCGTTGCGCCTGACAAGCGTCGGCACAGTCTCTGCATGGGTAAATCCCAGCACGCTGACGCAGCAAAACTACTCAACCATCGTCACGAAGGCAAACGGAGGGGGAGCATCAAGCATATCATACGCGTTGCACTGGAGACAACTTGACAACGCGATAAGCGGAATCCTTAGCGGAGGCAGTTCATATATCAAGATATTGTCTCCGCTGCCAACAGACCTTGGATGGCACCAACTAGTCTTTTCATGGAACGGCTCAACAATGTTCCTCTACCAAGACGGAATACTCCAAAATTCGACCGCCCAAACAACGAACGCACAGGCCAACTCGGCACACAAAGTGAAAATAGGCGGTTTCGGGTTCGAGGAAGCCGCAATCAACCGCCAGGCGTTCAACGGCTCCATCGACGAAGTCCGCATCTGGAACCGCTCGCTCTCTGCTGCAGAGATACAGCAGCAGTACTACGGCTCGCTCAACAAGTTCGCACCCAACTCGTGGGTGTTCCGCTCGGACCTAAGCAGCCTTGCAAGCGGAAACTACACATACCGGCTCTGGGCGCAGACTTTGCGCAACGTGACGCTGTCGTCGGACAGCCGCACTGCGGAGTACGTGCGGAGAATCGGCTTCTTCTCGCCGACACCTGCAACCGGCGAAAAGCGGTTCGTGGGCGAGGTGCCGCTCAACGCCACGATTTTGAACGTGTCTCTTTCGGAGATGAAGCTTGACTGGAACGGCACCAACTACTCGTTCTACGACGGCTCGCTGGTGCTGAACTACGGGTTTGACGACATAGCCGAGATTGGGGAGAACGGAACCAATGCGGTAGACACCTCAAGATATGGCAACAACGGAACGGTTTACGGTGACGGCACCCACGCGCTTCTGCACTTTGACGAGAACGAAAGCGGCACATTCTCAAATTACGGAAGCAACGCAAACAACGCCAGGATGTACGGCGACACGCTGCTCCTTTTGCACATGGACGATGGCAAGGGCCCGGCAGCAGCCGACCAGAGCGGGTACGGCCGAAACGGAATCCTGTATGGAAGCGACACCGCGTTGCTGTTGCACATGGATGAGAATTCGGGCAGCACGCTATACGACGAGAGCGCGTATGGGAACAACGGCACGTGCTACAGCGGCGGTTCGGCCGCAACTTGCGGCTGGGGCAGCGGCAAGACAGGTTCCGGCATCAACCTTATAGGCACAAGCACTCAGCTGGCCGTTATTCCGCACTCGCAAAGCCTCAACATAACCGGGCCGCTCACGATTGAAGCGTGGTTCAAGACCGCAGGCACCGCCAACTGGTCGGGAATCGTAAACAAAATCACTCCGGGCGGTGCGCGAGCAGGGTACATGATGTTTATCGACGACCAGAACAAGACCGGCTGCTACTTCCTGTACAACTGGACCGCAGGCATCTCCAAATCCGTGGCATCCTCAACCATAGTAACCGATAACGCCTGGCATCATTGCATGTGCACATATGACGGTACGCGCCTGTCCATGTACATGGACGGAGCGCTCCAAGACACGGAGAACTATTCGTCAGGGGAAGGCGCCAACACCGAACCGTTAAGGATCGGGTCTGATGCCGGAGTAACCGGCAGGTACTTCACCGGCTCAATCGACGAAGTCGGAGTGTATTCCCGAGGCCTCTACGCATCAGATGCCGCCGACCACTACAGCGCCGGACGCGCAAAGCACCTTGACTGGGTCGAAGGAAAGACCGGCACCGGAATCGCCTTCGACGGAATAAACGACTATGTCAACATCACAAACCAGATCAAGGGCAACTTCTCGCAAATCAGCGCGGAGATGTGGTTTAAGGTAAACGACATACCCTACGACAACTACCTTTTGGCATTCGGATACGACGCCAACTACAAGCGGCTTGACCTGAAGGCCAACGCAACGGGAATATACCTTGCGCGCATCCAGGGAATCCACAACAACCTTGCTTATGTAGCCAGCAGGCCGATAGTCGGCCAGTGGCACCACGTCGCATACACTTTCGCAAAGAACAGCCAGGCGCGGCTTTACTTCGACGGCCAGATGGTGGCAAACGCAACTACGCTCAACATAGACTTCGACCTGAACAGCCCGCTTGGCGAGGTCATCGGCGGCAGATTCAACGGCGCGGAGACGCTCAACGGGACGGTTGACGAGGTGGCAGTATACAACCGCACGCTTTCGGACTCGGAAGTCCTCACGCACTACCAGGCAGGCCGCGCAAAGCACCTGGAAAAGGCCGAAGGAAAGTCCGGCCAGGGGCTCAAGCTGGATGGAACCAACGACTATGTTAACCTCACGTCAAACATCACGGTAGGTTCCCAGCTGAGCATCTCGGCCTGGTTCAGGACGAACGTAAGCGGCGGGCCGCAGTCCACGCAGATGCCCTTTGCAACTTGGTTCTCGTTCTGCTACGCCACTGACAAGGTAATATGCTCAACGGACAGCAGCTCAACTGGCAACCCCGTGTTTGGAAGCAACCTTGACGACGACCGGTGGCACCACCTGGTGCTTTCAAGCAACGGCACCAACGCGTTCGGATACGTGGACGGCTCCTTGGCCGCAACCTGGAGCGAGACGCTGTCTCCCGGCTCCCAGGGCCTCTTCGTCGGCAAGTTCCCGCGCACAACCGGGGCGACCTACCCGTTCAACGGCAACGTGGACGAGGTGGCCGTAATCAACCGCACTCTTTCTGCGGACGAAGTCTCCCAGCTTTACTCCGCAGGACGGGCACACAGCGGCCAGTGGTCTGCTGGAAGGTGGGACGGCGCGATGAGGTTTGACGGGGTCGATGATTATGTCTACGTACCGGTCTCGGGCAACGTCAGCACAATCGAATACTGGATTTACTCCAACTCCACAACAGGCGCGGTGATGGACATTGACGGCGCGAACAGGGTGATGCTGAACGCACTCCTGCTTGGCAACAACGCGACAACATACATCAACGGGGTGCAGGCCGACCTGTCCGAATATACAACCGGAAGCGAACTGGTACAGAACGGCGGGTTTGAGGGGACTTGGACGGACCTGGGAGACGGGTATTCCCTGCCGCCGGAGTGGACCCGGGTAAGCGCTTTCGCATACCCGCAGGAAAGCAGCATCGCCAATACAGGAAACAAGAGCCTCCGCCTTGGGGCGGCGTGCTGCGCGGAAAAGAGGATAACCCAGGCAATCCCAATCGTGCAGGGCAACTATTACCTTTACAGTGTCTATAGCTTGGGACAGTTGTTCCGCACCTATGTCATCAACGGATTCACGTCGAAGGATATCGACCCGCCTGCAGGATTCAAGAAATATACTATACCCTTCGTGGCATCCTCTGCGGGCGGGACGCTGACGCTCACAAACGCAGGAACTTCCGCCACATTCATGCAGTTCGACGACGTCTCGGTTAAGCAGGTCACCAGCCCTGTCCAGCTCGGCGTCTGGACGCACGTTGCTCTGGTGCTTGACGAGCCGATTACGACGACCAACATCACCATAGGCAAAGTCGGCACGGCCTTCTTCAACGGCTCGCTTGACGAGGTCCGAATCTGGAACCACTCGCTCTCAGCCGCCGAGGTCGCCCAGCACTACTACGGCTCACTCAACAAGTACGCGCCCAACAAGTGGGCGTTCCAGTCGGCAGTAAGGAACCTCTCAACCGGCAACTACACATATATGCTGTACGCGAACAACTCGCTTGTGCCTATCAACTCGTTCGAACGGCGCACCATATACGCCAACCCCATCACGTTCTCAAGCCCGACTCCGGCAAACTCAAGCCTCTCGTTCGAAAGCAACGTCACGATGAACGCCACGCTTGCAACGCCAAGCCTCTTTGACATCGGGCTCAACTGGAACGGCACGAACTATACGTTCCTGAACGAGTCGCTGATACTTGCGTACAACTTCGACGACGCGCAACCGCTTGACACCGCGGCAAGGGCGGCGGACCACTCGCGGTACGGCAACAACGGCACAATCATCGGCAACACCATCGCGCTGTGGCACTTCGACGAGAACACAGGAAGCACGGTATATGACGAGAGCGCGTACAAGAACAACGGAACGTGCTATAGCGGCGGCGCCATTGCGACCTGCTCTTGGTCTTCCGGAAAGAGTGGCGCCGGAATCAGCTTTGACGGGATTGACGACTACGTGCTATTATCCCCGCCTGACACCGGCAATACTACCGAAGTGTCGGTCTTTGTCTGGATGTACCAAAAACCCAACACAATTTCGCAGAAGATAATCAAATACAAAGGCATCCTCCTTGCTACGTCGCCTTTGGGACAGATATTTTCCTGGCTGTCCACAAACGAAGGATGGCACAGTGCAGGCTACTCCGCCGCTTTCACTTGGACCGACGGCTGGCACCAGATTGGCCTTACCTATCGCGCGGGCACGTCCAACGTAACATATTACCGCGACGGCATCGCAGTTTACTCCCCACCAGGTACTACCGGACCCATCAGCCTTACTGGAGGCACATCCAAGATTGGGACTGAAGATGGAATGTACTTCAATGGCACTATCGACGAAGTCCTGATAGCCAACCGCACGCTCTCCGCAGCTGAAGTCCTTGCGCAGTACAACGCAGGCAAGGCGCACCACGCGGACTGGGAAGCCGAAGGAAAGTTCGGGAGCGCAATCAAGTTTGACGGGAAGTCAACGTACGTCAGGGCCCCGACTTCGTTTACCGGGGAAAACTACACCTGGAGCGCCTGGGTGAAAACCGCGAAACTTACGGGAACGCAGCACATCATAGGCGGAAGGAGATACAGCTACTGGGAAGTCTACGGGTACGGCCTTGCGCTGGAGGGCACTGAACTGAACGGCTTCCTCGAGACCAACGGGGACACGTACTTCTACCAGAACCTGCGCACGGACTTCTCAAGCTACCTGAACGCCTGGACGCACGTGGCGCTCACCTGGAACAACAGGTCGGGCTGCACGGGCAAGCTGTACGTCAACGGCGCGCTTGCAAAGAGCGTATCCCACTGCATGGGCTCGGGCAGCATATACGACCCCGGAATACCGTATGGTTACCACTTCACAGTCGGCGCGTACAACTGCTCTGCATCAAGCGGCCAGGGCCCGGGCTACTTCTTCAACGGCTCCATCGACGAGGTGCGCGTATGGAACCGCACGCTTACTGACGCGGAAATAACCCAGCAGTACTACGGCAGCCTCAACAAGTACGCGCCAGACAAGTGGATGTTCGTTTCAAACGAGCAGGAGCTTGAGAGCGCCAGGCAGAACTACTTCATCTACGCCCGCGACGCAGACGGCACAGTGGGCAACAGCGAGCTGCGCACCCTCAGCACGCGGGCAATAATATTCAGGCCGCCGACGCCAGCAAACGCAACGACCTACCCCGTAGGCAGGGACAGCACGGTGAACGCGACCATACAGAACGTGCCGGTCTCGCAAGTATACTTCGGGCTCAACAACACCAACTACACGTTCCTCAACGAGTCGCTGGTGCTTGCGCTGGACTTCGAGGATTCAACCGAGGCAGGCGACACCGCGTCGAAGGCAACCGACTACTCGCAGTACGGCAACAACGGCACGATATATGGCAACACCCAGCTTTTGCTGCACTTCGACGAGGCGGACGGGAACACAACTTTCGATGAATCAGCCTACAAGAGCAACGGCACGATTTACGGGAACACGAAAGTGCTTCTTCACATGGACGAAGGCTCAGGCAACAAAGCGTACGACGAGAGCGCGTACAGGGTAAACGGCACGATTTCAGGCGCGACTTGGACTTCTGGAAAGAACGGAAGCGGACTGAGGTTTGACGGGGTTGACGATTACGTCGGCATCCCAACAGGCACTACGTACAACTCCACAACCGTAAGCGCGTGGTTCAAAGGAACGGGATACAGCATAATCAGCTCGCTTTACTGGTGGGGAAGCGGGCACACCGGATACAGGATTGCAACACAGAATGATTCCAGCCTAATCTACCAATTGTTTTATCAGCCAGCAGGATACAACGTAGTCATATTCTCAAACCCAACCCTCGGAATAAACTTCTCCGACCAAATAACATGGCACCACGCGGCGATGACATTCAACAAATCAGGAGTAGCCGCCTACTTGGACGGCGACCTTGTGAACTATACCGCCACAAGCATCACCCTTTTCGCGCCTGAGAACAACCCGGACACGGACATCGGAAGGTACACGCTGCAGGACAACGGCTACTTCAACGGCTCAATAGACGAAGTCTCAATCTACTCGGAGACACTGTCTGCGCAAAAAGTGCGCGAATTGTACGACGCGGGCCGCGCCAAGTTCGTCGAGTGGACAGCAGGAAAGAGCGGCACGGGAATGCAGTTTGACGGGATTGACGACTACGTCCAGTTCAACAAGCCTGCAAGCCTGAACCCGAAAAACGAGCTGACGCTCGAGGCCTGGATCAAACCACTAAAGTTAGACGGGACCATAATCGGGCACGCAAACTCGGACCTTGACACCGGCTCCGGTTACGCCCTCGGGCTCAGTGCGGCGAAACTGCGATTCTACGCGTATAAGTCAGCAGGCAACGGGTACTTTGCCACGACATCGGACCAGAACATAACCGTGGGCAGCTGGACGCACGTTGCAGCGACGTTCGGCCCGGAAAACACCACGACGCTGTACATCAACGGAGCCCTTGACAACCAGACGCAGAACGGGATAGACGCCATCAAGCCTTCGCTATACGACTTCATCATAGGAGCATACGGCTACACCCACGCCACCCAATTCTTCAACGGCACGATTGATGAGGTGGGAGTATACAACCGCACGCTTTCAGCAGCTGAGATAGCCCAGCATTACAACGCGAACAAGGCGCACCACGCCAACTGGGACCCGAACGGAAGATGGGGAAGCGCGATGAAGTTCGACGGAGTTGACGATTATGTTACCTGCGGGAACGATAGCAGTTTAGGTACCATAAACGCGATAACAGTCAGTGCGTGGATTAAACCACTCACCTCAAATAATTATTACCTAACCAAAGACATAAGTGCAGGCACCCGTGGCTGGGGAGCGGCAGTAGCCGGCAATCAAAGCGCTCGATTTTGGTATTACACTGGAAGCACCATGAATAACCTGTATACCGATGATATTATTCCGTTGAATCAATGGGCGCACATTGTGAATATAGGAAAAAGCGACGGGACGATTGAAATATACGTTAATGGCGTGTTATCAAAGTCCGGCGCGTTCACTGCTGGAAATATCAACACAAATACGGTTCCTATTACCGTTTCGGGCTATGCGAATCACGGGTCCGTTTTCAACGGCTCCATCGACGAGGTTCGCGTCTGGAACCGCACGCTTTCAGCTGCTGAAATCCAGATGCAATACTATTCGAACCTCGCAAAGTACGGCGCAAGCAAGTGGCTCTTCACATCGAACCTGACCAGCGCATCCGAGGGCAGCTATGCATACCAGCTTTTTGCCTCAAACGGCGAGAAGTACTCTAGCCAGTCGCGCAGCTTCGCAGTAAGCGGCACGTTGGCAAGCACGATACAGTTCATGCCGCCCACCCCTGCAAACGGCGCAACGGCATACGCAAGCAACATCTCAATAAACGCGACGCTCCAGAGCGTGGCCCAAGTCAGCCAGATAATGTTCAATTGGGACGGCACGAACTACACGATGTACAACGACTCGCTTGTGCTTGCATACAACTTCGACGACGTCGCAAGCATAGGCGACACCGCGGGCAACGTCACGGACGCGTCCAGCTACGGCAACACCGGCAAAGCATACGGCAACACGCTTGCGCTTCTCAAAATGGGCGAGAACGCCGGAAGCACGGCTTACGACGAGGGAGCCTACCAAAACAACGGCACTTGCGTGAACTCAACCGGGGTAAAGGCGTGCACTTGGTCTGCCGGGAAGAGCGGAACTGGGATTTACATCAACGGCAGCAGGAACGAGTACGTCAACTTGAGCCGCAATGCAAGCGTAAAGGGGCTGTCGGCAGCCAGCGCGGAGATATGGTACAAGGCTTCGGCGCTGCCTGCGACAAGTACGGACATATACTTCGAGCCTACTGCAACTTCCGGCTACACCCGATTCGCAATAGCATACTACACCAACGGCTCAATCTCCGCCTCGATGCGCGATACCGACACGGGCTCAGTCTTCAATTGCTTCTCACAGGCGATTTCGCTTAACACCTGGTACCACCTTGCCGTGACGATGGACGCCGGTTCGGACGTCCTGGCGCTGTACATCAACGGTTCGCTTAACTGCACGAACACGGCGGCCAAGGGCGCGTTCTCAAACACAAACCCTGCAACAGACATGGCGCTGGGCGCATTCACGTATTCGCTTCCGGCGATTTCAATAAACGGCACAATCGACGAGTTCGTCCTTCACAACAGGACCCTGACCGCATCCGAAGTGCTTTCACGCTACAATATGGGAGCAGCCAAGCACTCCGACTGGGACCCCGCAGGCAGGTGGGGCTCGGCGATGAAGTTTGACGGGATTGACGATTACATAAAAGTGGCAACCACCGGAGGCCTCGAACCGGGCAGCACGCTTACCCTTGAGGCTTGGATAAACCCCAATACCGTGGCGCCTGCGGAACAGACAATACTCAGGAAAGGCACAAGCTACCTGCTCCGGATCAAGGGCGCCAACCTGTCCGCCAACATGCACACGGGCGGCAGCTGGCGGTTGGCCACTGATGCGCCCAACGCCATACCGGCCAACGCGTGGACCCACGTGGCCGTGACGTACAACGGGACGAACATACGCTACTTCAAGAACGGCGCGGACATCACCCCGTCCACAATCGGCCTGACTGGAAGCATAGACACCAACATTTCCGAGTGGTACATAATTTCGCAGAACGGGCTGGTGTTCAACGGCTCGATGGACGAAATCCGGGTCTGGAACCGCTCGCTCTCACAGGCGGAGATACAGCAGCACTACTACTCGAACGTCGCAAAGTACGGCGTGAACAAGTGGCTGTTCTCAAGCGAACGGCCGGACCTGAACAGCACGACCTACAGCTACTACCTGTGGGCATCCAACGCGATAAGCGCAATGACCAGCGAGCAGCGCAGCGCCACGTTCAACGGGATACAGCTCATGCCGCCGACTCCCGCAAACGCGGCGGTTGTTTACATCAACAACATCACGATAAACGCAAGCATACGCAACCTGCCTGCGCTGGCACAGGCCGGGTTCAGCTGGAACGGCGCAAACTACACGGCGTACAACGACTCGCTTGTGCTTGCGTACAACTTCGACGACGTCGCAAGCATAGGCGACTCGGCAGCAAAAGTCGCAGACGCATCCAGGTACGGAAACAACGGAACAATCTACGGCAACACCCTTGGGCTATGGCACTTTGACGAAAATTCCGGGTCTGTAGCATATGACGAGTCGGTGAACCGCAACAATGGCACGATTAATGGCGCTACTTGGAATACGGGCAAAAGTGGGTATGGACTTGCTTTCGACGGGGTAGATGACTACGTTGTCCCAAGAAATGAATCCTCTCTTTACCCCAACAATACGATAACCGTGGGCGCGTGGGTCAAGATAGGCGCACTGCCATCTAACGCAGCAGTATGCGCTGCGAGATACCCCGTATTCAGCAATTATGACTATGGATACAACCTGCTTATCTCCGCAACAGGCGCCGCAAGGTTCTATTATTACGCTAACAGTTCGACCAGCAAAGACGTGATATCTGCGATAAACCTTCCACTTAACCAGTGGCACCACATTGTGGGCGTGAGGGACGGAGGAAGCGTATATATTTACGTGGACGGAGTGCTTAACGGCTCATCTCTAAATGGCGCCCCCGGAATATACTACTCTGAAGCGTTCGTTCCGCATATAGGTCGTGTTTCCTGCGGAGGCACGCAATTCTACTTCAACGGCTCGATGGACGAAGTGGCAGTATACAACCGCTCGCTCTCAGCATCCGAAGTCCTTGCTCAATACAACGCCGGCCGCGCAAGGCACGCCGACTGGACTCCGGACGGCAAGTGGGGAAGCGCGATGAAGTTTGACGGCAGCAATGATTACGTGGGCAGTTCAAGCTCAACTCTGGGCATCCAGGGAAAAATCAGCGTCACTGCATGGGTAAAGACGACGGCAGTATCCACTGCCCAAAAAGCGGTCGCATCAAAGCTCAACTTGGTCGGGACAAATAATTCCGTGAAGGGATTCAGCCTGTACATCCAGGACGGAAAAGTGAAATTCCTGCAGGGCAATGGCGTGGTAGAGCTTGCGAGTGCATCCATCCCAACAAGCTGGTCAAGCGTCAACGACGGCTCGTGGCATTTCATTGCCGGCACGTACGACAGCACGACCGCATCAGTATTTGTCGACGGAATACTTGAAGGCACGACCAGCCAGGCAGTTGCGCTCATATCAAGCGACGACGTGTTTTCGGTCGGCAATTCCGACCAGGGAAGGAACTTCTTCAACGGCTCAATCGACGAAGTCAGGATTTGGAACCGCTCGCTTACCGCTGCGGAGATACAACAGCAATACTATTCCAACATTGCAAAGTACGCGCCCGACCGGTGGCTCTTCACCAGCGTGCAGCCTGAGATGAACAGCACGACTTACAACTACTACGTATGGGCGGCCAACGCGTCAAGGACGATGGTTGGAGAGCAGCGCAGCGCCACGTTCAATGGAATACTCTTCGCGCCGCCGACACCCGCAAGCGCCGCCGCGGTTTACTCAAGCAACATCACGATAAACGCAAGCATCCAGAACACTGCTGCACCGACGCAGGTTACGTTCAGCTGGAACGGCGCAAACTACACGGCATACAACGACTCGCTTGTGCTTGCGTACAACTTCGACGACGTTGCAACAATAGGCGACTCGGCAGCAAAAGTCGTGGACATTTCCAAGTATGGAAACAACGGGGCAATCTATGGCAACACCCTTGGGCTATGGCACTTCGACGAGAACACCGGGGGCACGGTGTACGACGATGGCACTTTCCGCAACAACGGCACCATAAACGGCGCAGCCTGGGCGGTTGGCAAGAGCGGGAGCGGCCTGCAGTTCGACGGGACGAATGACTATGTAAGCGTCCCCCACTCTGCGTCGCAAAACCCGGTTGCAAGCTACTCTTTTGAAATATGGTTCAAGGCAAACGACACTGCGGCGGACAGGGGGCTGTTCGGCAAGTGGAGCGGCTCGGGTAGTGCATACGCTTACTGGGCAAGCATTAACCGTGGCGGCATAAGACCGGGGGGCATAAGCTTCTGCATCTACAACGGTTCGGTCAACTGCCTTGAGGTTTCCGGCACAAACGTTTCGGACGGCAACTGGCACCAATTCATCGGCACTTATTCGGCAACCGACGGCTACCAGCGCACGTACATAGACGGGCAGCCGAACGCAACAAAGAGCCGCGGCACTGGAATGGTACTCAACAACTCCGAGCCGCTTGTAATCGGAAGGGGTTACAATTCCGGCTACTACTTCAACGGCTCGATAGACGAGTTCGGGATGTACAACCGCACGCTTTCAGCTGACGAAGCACTCGCCCGCTACAACGCAGGACGCGCAAGGCACGCCGACTGGACTTTGGACGGCAAGTACGGGAGTGCCATCAAGTTCGACGGGAAGAACGTCAGGGTGAACAATAGTGGCATGGACTTCCTTAATGGCCAACAAAAGATGACAATATCCATGTGGATCAAGGCAGACTCCCTTTCCGCCCTAAAGGCATTCGTATCAAAATTCAACTCGACCACATACGGGCAAGCATTCGGCTTCACAATTGAAACATCCACCAACCCCGGGACGGCAGTACTGTTTGGTATGCAGACTGAGACTGGAAATGATGCATATGGCTATACCGTAAACGGAATTCTTCAAACCGGAATTTGGACCCAATTGACAATGGTGTTCAACGGAACGGGTACGAACAATACCGAACGCCTGACAGGATACGTGAATGGAGTTGGCGTACCATTATACTACACAGGAAATATTCAAGCATCAGTTAACTCGGGCACGTCACCCTTGTTAATCGGCAGATATCCATCCGCAGAAGACCCAAGGAATTTCAACGGCTCCATCGACGAAGTCAGGATTTGGAACCGCTCGCTTACTGCGGCAGAAGTCCGGCAGCAGTACTACTCCAACATCGCAAAGTACGCGCCGGACAAGTGGCTCTTCACCAGCGTGCAACCGGGAACTGGCCTTGCCAACGGCACAACGTACGCATACTCGCTGTACATGACCAACGCAACGGGAACAACTTCATCGGAGCCGCGGGCCCTGGTATACAACGGCGCAACCTAAACCGCATTTCTTGCCCTCGACCCGCAACTTGTAGTTTACTCTTTCTCTACACGGGCATTTTGGGCTTTGGAAGGACAAAGCTTCCTTATGGCTGCAACCGCTATCCAAAGGAACCTGCAGGCGCCAAAGGTTTTCGACTGGACGCCGCTTCTTGTAAGGATTCCGAGGAAAAACATTGCGGAATACTCGCAGGTGCTGCGAAAATCCGGCCAGAAGCCGGACGCGGCGGCGTATTTTTCACGCTCACTTGACTTTGCGGTTGCTGGCGGCGCGCTGGTGCTCTCTGCGGGGCTTATCTTGTTTCCAGGCACCGCAATCGCCTTTTGCACCGCCACCCTTGCCGCATCCGTCCTGATTTCCTTTGGCTACCCATTCCTCCTTGCTTCCCAACGCGCAAAGCAGGCGGAGTGCGAGCTGGGGGTCACCTTGCAGTCGGTCTCGCTTCTCCTTGAATTCGGCCAGAGCTTCGACGACGCGCTTTCAGAGGCTCCGAAAGGCAAAACCGTGGAAAGCCTGCTGAAAAAATATTTCCGCAGGACAGAAGCAGGCTCAAGCCCGGTTGCGGCATTTGAATCAATGTCAGGCGAGGTGGATGGCCAGGCCTGGAAGCGCGCCTGCTCGCAATTGTGCTTTGCCTACCAGCACGGAGGCGAAGGAAGTTACCTTTCCAACGCCGCTGACGAGCTTTACTCCCTGCAGCGGCAGCACCACAAGAGGTTCGGCCAGAGGCTCTCCTTGCTCGGACTGCTATTCGTGGCTTCAGGTTGCCTTGTTCCCGCATTATACGGCGCGTACGTCCTACTCTCCCCGCTTCTGGAACAGGAAATCAACACAATAGACATCTACATCGCATACTTCCTCGCGTTCCCCGCATTCTGCACGTGCGTGGCAGTGGCGGCGACCTTTGCAGCGCCGCCTCTTCCGAATTTCGAGTACAGGACGGAATCAAAGGTAGCTGCAGGAAAGAAAAACGGAAAGAATGGAAATGCGGATAAGGCAAAACTTGCTGCTGCGGGAATCGCGGTTTTTGCATTACTTTTTTTCTTTCCGCCCTTTCCCCAAGTGCAACTCCCGCTCGCCCTCCTCGGACTATTCCTACCCTATGGCGGCCTCAAGGCAGTGCAGATGCTGTCCGAATCCTCGACGAAAGCGGAATTGGAAGCCGGGCTGCCAACAGCGTTGCTGATGGCGAGCACCTATGCCGCTGACTCCATCGAACAGGTTCCAGGCGCGATTGCACGCGCAGGGATGGGAAATGCAAGCGAGGCATTCGGAAGGGTTGACCGGCTGGTCAAGTCAGGCTATTCATTCGAATACTCCCTTGCAAGGGTTGCCTCCTCTGCCAAGAGCGCGCTGTTTTCGCTGTCCTGCACGTTCATCGCAGCAGCTTACAAGAACGGCTTCGAAGCAGGCCCGGCATTGCAGAAAATCAGCAAGTACGTCTCGGACACCCTTGAGATGCGGCGCGAGCTTGCAAGCTCCCTGCTTGTGACAAAGTACACCGTGCTAGCCTCAGCTGCGTTCCTGGTGCCATTCATCATCTCAATCCTCCTGAAAATAGTTGGCACTTTCCCGGAGTCGCAAAGCCCCGCGCTTGGCGCGGTGCTGCTCTCGGTGCAGGCATACTTGGTCATATTCTCCGCAATAGGCGGATTCTTTGTCGGGCTCATCGAGGAGGACTTGCCGAAAGGGTTCTCGTATGCCCTGTTCTGCGCGCCGGTATCGCTCGTTGTTTTTGCAATCTTTTCAGCGGCATAGGCAAAGGCAGGAGGCATACGACGAGGAAAGACATTTTTAACTGCCAAGGAGGTAATCAATTCATCCAACAATCCTTTTGCAAAACGGGTGTATCATCAATGAGAGTAGAAATCAAGCAGGTCGCCAAGGCAAAGCTCAAGAACCCGGTAATCATCGAGGGCTTCCCCGGAGTGGGAATGCTTGGCACTCTCGGCGCCACCTACCTTGCCGAATCCCTTGACATGAAGCTCATAGGGTACTTCACAAGCTGCAAGTTCCCGCCGATTGCGTCAATACACAACTACTCGCCCAGCTTCCCCGCACGCATCTACGCTTCAGAAAAGCTCAACATGATAGTCCTTTTCTCGGAGTTTGTCATCCCCGCGGAGGCAGTATACCTGCTAACTCAGGAAATCCTCAAGCTTGCCAAGCAATACAAGGCTAGTGCGATAATCTCTCTTGCAGGAATCGGCGCGGAAAAACCTGACAACCAAGTCTACGGCATAGCAAGCACGCCTGCGCTTTCAAAGAAGCTTGAGAATGCCGGAGTGAAGCTCATCAAGGAAGGCGCCACCCAGGGCGTGAGCGGGCTGCTGATTGCAGAGTGCGCAGCAGAAGGGTTTCCTGCTGCCAATATGATGGCCCAGACCAACCAACCCCTTGACCCTGCTGTTGCGGCAAGGCTTTTGGACTGCGCATCGAAAGTTTCGGGCGTGAAGGTCGACACGAACAAGCTTCGCACCGAGGGCAACCAAATTCAGGACAAGCTCAAGAAGTCCATTGACAAGATCAAGGACATGCACGACGCGTACAACGAGATGCACGACAACCCGATGTACGGATAGGTCGTGCGGAAAGCAGACTACGCCCAAGAGGGGATTTTGATGATGAAGGTAATCGTTCCAGACACGGGCGCGCTCATAGACGGCAGAATCACCGAGATGCTCTCCAAAAAGGACGGCCACTCGAAGGTAATCATAAGCAAGGCCGCTCTTGCCGAGCTTGAGCATCAGGCAAACGCCGGGCGCGAGACCGGCCTGGCGGGGCTATCCGAAATCACCAGGCTTGGGGAACTTGCAGCTGACGGCAAGATTGAACTTGACTTCTCAGGCACGCGGCCCAAGCACTTCGAGATTGCAGGAGCAGGCTCAGGCGAAATCGACGCGCTAATCAGGGAGGAAGCCAAGCTCTACGAAGGAGCGGTCTTGGTAACAACCGACAAGGTGCAGGCTGCTGTTGCAAAGGCCGAAGGCATCGTGGTCGAATACCTCGAGCCGATTGTGCAGAAGGCTATGCTTGGTTTTGCCCACTTCTTCGAAACCGGCGACGTGATGTCGCTCCACATCAAGGAAGGTGAGAAGGCGCGCGTAAAGCGCGGCCTGCCGGGGCAGTTCGAACTGATGGACGCGAGCGAAAAGAAGTACTCGCGCTCCGAACTGGACGGCATGCTCAAGCGCTGCGTTGAATTCGCAAAACGCGACGAGAACAGCTTCATCGAAATAGACAAGCTTGGAGCAACGGTCATACAGGCAGGGGACTACCGCATCGTATTTACTAGGCAGCCTTTCTCGGAAAGCTGCGAGATTACTGTGGTCAAGCCTCTTGTGAAGCTTGCACTTAGCGATTACGAACTTTCAGGCACGCTTTCAGCGCGGCTTGCGGCAAAGGCAGAAGGAATCGTGGTTGCCGGGCCGCCTGGAAGCGGAAAAAGCACTTTCGTGAGCGCGCTTGCGGAAAGCTACGCAGATGCAAACAAGATTGTGAAGACGCTTGAACAGCCGCGCGACCTTCAGGTATCGCGGAGAATCACGCAATACGCGCCCCTTGAAGGGAGCTTCGAAAACGCAAGCGACATCCTTTTGCTCGTTCGACCGGATTACACGATTTACGACGAGGTCAGAAAGACAAACGACTTCCAAACATTCGCGGATTTGCGCATGGCAGGAGTCGGGATGGTCGGGGTAATCCACGCGTCCAAGCCCATTGACGCGGTTCAGAGGTTCTTTGGAAAAGTCGACCTTGGGATAATCCCGCAGGTAATTGACACGGTAATCTTCATCGAAAAGGGCCGCGTTGCCAAGGCATACTCGCTTGACTTCTCGGTCAAGACACCTGCCGGGATGATGGAAAAGGACTTGGCGCGGCCAGTAATCTCGGTTCGCGACCTGGAAACCGGCGCAGTTGAGTACGAAATCTACAAGTACGGCGAGGAAACAGTGGTGTCCCCACAAAGATCGGCAAAGGAACGGCTTCCGGAACGCTTCGACAGGTCAAGCGGCCGCCAAGGACGCGACGTCCAGCCCTGGAAGAAGGGCTTTGACGGAAACAACGGCCAGTTCTGGAAGAAGAAAGGAAAGGGCAGGCGGTGAATACAATGGCAAAAGAAAAGGGTAGGAAAGCAGTCGTGAAAACTAAAGATAATGGCACTAAAACCCCTCGCAAGTATACCCCTATTGTTGAAGAATTCCGGAAAATGGCCGAAAAATATGGGCTGCCAGAAGGAAAAATTATACAAGGAGACGACCTGTATATGGAAGGCGATGAAAAACTTGATTCAATACTGCGCCATAAAAGGTTAATCCTAAATTCCAAGGCGTAAAGATGGACCCAAACAAAGCAAGAAAATATCTCTTGCACGCAAAGGCCGCCGCCAAGATAGCGAGCAAGATTGCGCTTGAGTACTTCGAATTGCCCGCGTCTTCCTATATGCTCGGCGCCAAGGAGAACGAAAACAGCATCGTTACCAAGGCGGACAAGGAATGCGAGGTTGCGATTGTTGATTACCTTTCCAAAAAGTGTCCCGAGTGCGGGTTCATTGGAGAAGAAGGCGGCTCGTCCGGTTCAACTGACTTGCGCTGGATAATCGACCCAATTGACGGCACCACCAATTTTGCGCACAAGCTGCCGCTTTTTGCAATGTCAATCGGCCTGGCAAAAGGCAATGATTTGCTTGCCGGAGTAATCTACGCGCCTGTGCTTGACGAGATGTTTGAAGCTTCGAAGGGCAAGGGCGCAAAGCTCAACGGCAAGGCAATCAAGGTCGCGCCGAAGGCCACTGCCCACCAGGCACTCATCGCAACCGACTGGCCGCACGAGCCGGACTTGCGCACCAAGACGGTTGACAATTTCCTGCGCAAGCACGAGAACTCCTTCCGCTACTCGCATATGCTCGGCACAGCGGCAATCTCGCTTGCATATGTTTCCTGCGGAAGGCTTCACGCGTACTGCCACACCGGGCTCAAGCTTTGGGACGTCGCTGCCGGAGCCTGCCTGATTGAGGAGGCGGGCGGAAAGCTCTACAAGTGGGACAAGAAGGAGTGGACCCTTTCTGCGGGAGAAGTCGTTGCCACGAACGGGCAGTTCCCGCTCTGAACACAAAGCAAAAACTCCTGCACTAATTATTCCAACGCCAATCGTCGAACTGCGATTGGATTAAAAACGACAAAAGAGTTTGTTGTCTTAACAACCATTCCTATTGGTGATTGCATATAGTGGACAAGCTCGAACATCACAAGACAAAGTCAGGAGTGCCACAGGAAGTCGTAAAGCGCGACTTGACAGGGCTGAATGTCGATCCTTTTGTCAAGGACTACGAGCAGACTCGCCACAACTTTTCCTGGAAGCACATCGAAGAGCAGTTCTCCTGGCACAAGACCGGGAAAGTCAACGCAGCATTCGAGTGCGTTGACCGGCACGCGCTCACTGCGAAAAAGAACAAGATTGCACTATACTACGTCGATGACTCGCGCAAGGAAGAATACACCTTCCAGCAGATGTCCACTCTTTCCAACAAGTTTGCAAACGTGCTGCGCAAGTTCGAGGTGCAGAAAGGAGACCGCGTCTTCCTTTTCCTGCCGCGCGCACCTGAACTATACGTCTCGTTCCTTGGAATCATCAAAACAGGCGCAATAGTCGGCCCGCTTTTCGAGGCGTTCATGGAAGACGCCGTGCGCGACAGGATGCAGGACAGCTCGGCAACTGTTCTTGTGACTAATCCTGAACTGCTCAAGCGCGTGCCAGTGAAGGAATTGCCCGCACTCAAGCACATCATCCTGGTTGGCGACCTTTCCAAGCACAAGCTCTCCGAAAAGGAGCACTCGTACGCAGAGGAAATGGCAAAGGCACCTGAAAAATTCGACATTGAATGGGTCGACCGCGAGGATGGCCTGATTTTGCACTACACAAGCGGCTCAACAGGAAAGCCCAAGGGCGCGTTGCACGTGCACAACGCCATGATTGGCCACTACGCAACCGGAAAATACACCCTTGACTTGCACGACGAGGACACCTACTGGTGCACAGCTGACCCCGGCTGGGTCACTGGCACAAGCTACGGGATTTTTGCGCCGTGGCTTAACGGAATCTCGATGGTAATACGCGGAGGACGCTTCGATGTAGACAAGTGGTACCAGACGGTTCAGGACTACAAAGTGACGATTTGGTACAGCGCACCAACCGCATTCCGGCTGCTTATGGCAGCTGGCGATGAGAAGGTCGCACAATACGACTTCTCCTCAATCAGGCACATCTATTCAGTAGGAGAGCCGCTTAACCCCGAAGTGGTCAAGTGGGGCCTCAAGGTGTTCGGAAAGACCATAATGGAGAACTGGTGGATGACCGAGACCGGGATGCACCTGATTTGCAACTTTGCAGGAATGCCGCTCAAGCTCAGCTCGATGGGAAAATCCTTCCCAGGAACCGAGGCCGCGATTGTGGATGCTGATGGCAACAAGATGAAGCCATACGAAATCGGCGACCTGGCTGTGAAGGTCGGCTGGCCTTCGATGATGCGCCAAATCTGGAACAACCAGGAAAAATTCGACGCGTACTTTCGCGGCAAGAACAAGGAGTGGTACGTGTCAGGCGACTCTGCCTATATGGACGAGGAGGGTTACTTCTTCTTTGAAGGCAGGATTGACGACGTCATCAAGACAAGCGGCGAGCGCGTCGGGCCTTTCGAGGTCGAAAGCGCGCTGCTTGAGCACAAGGCCGTTGCCGAGGCCGGCGTGATTGGAAAGCCGGACTTGATTCGCGGAGCAATAATCAAGGCGTTCGTCGTTTTGAAGAAACACCACGCGCCCAGCGAGGAGCTCAAGACCGAGCTGATGGAGTTTGTCAAAATCAAGCTTGCTGCGCACGCAAAGCCGCGCGAGATTGAGTTTTTGGACAAACTTCCAAAGACGCGCTCAGGCAAAATCATGCGGCGCGTGCTGAGGGCAAAGGAACTCGGACTGCCGATGGGCGACCTTTCGACGATGGAAGATTGAAACGAATAGTCTGACCCTATCGATATTTCGACAGGGCTTCCTTTTCGGTAAGGTATCTCTTCCCTTTTTTCTTCATCTCTTTTTCTTGTGCGCGGACCTTCCTTGCCACTAATCTTAGTTCTTGCTTTTCGTCCATATTCATCTCCACAGATGAAAGGAAAACCGAGTGTAAAATCATTTTGAAAGTGAATTGCCGCTGAACAATAAACTCGCGGTTTCAGCGAAGTAAAGCACACCAATAAGCCCACCGTAGGAAAGAAGAGTTGGGGCGTGCCGGAAATGGAAAAACGAGCAAATAGTAACAAATATATTCCTTTTAGATATAACTACATATATGAAACAGGTTCAAGTACAGGCAGTCCAAGTATTGCACTCACCTACCCTGAACACAGTAATCATGGTGGAGGACGCACTCAAGGACGCCAAGGAAGCGATAAGCGCAGCGGAACTCAAGCGCAGGCTCCCGCGAAAGGTCATGCACGGCACGCTCGTGCAAGTCCTGGACTACCTTCAGCAAAGCGGCAAGATACTCATCACCACAAAGGGAATAGTGTGGACTTACTGTCCGCCCGGCCAACTTGCGCAACTCAAGCGGGGCGGAATTGAGCTATGACTGCAGGACGCAAAGTAAGCGTGATTCTGCGCGGTCAGGCCAAGGAAGAGTTCGAAAAGCCTTACTTTTTCTTTCCCTTCAGCTGGCGCTCCACCATTCGCTTTGCCTGCCTGTAGGGAACGCCCTTCTTCAAGGTAAGCATCTCGGCTTTTGTGGTGGAGTCAAGGTCATACTTTGAGCACTCGCTTGCCATCTTCTTGGCATCAACTTGCAAGGTGTCGACAATTCCGCAGAATACTGTAGGCGCGAGCTTGCACTCCTCGAAGCAATCAATCATCTGAGTCTTGACGTACTGCGTGTCGCGGTTGAAGCCAAAGAAGTTTGCGCGTGAAAGTGCGAGGCAGGACTGGAGTGCCGACTGGGCCAGCACTGCTTTTGCCTTGGTAATCTCAAGCGCATCCGGGTTCTTCTTCTGGGGCATCATCGAGCTTCCGGTGCAGTAGGCATCTCCGAGCTTGACCCAGCCAAATTGGGGCATCGAGAAGATGATTAAAGTCTGCGAGAGGTTGGCCAGGTGATTCATTGTGTGCGCGACTGCGAAAAGCGCAACGGATTCGTGGTCTCCTCGGCTTGAAGTGGCGTCAATGGTGTTTTCCTGAACTCGCGAAAACCCAAGGCCTTTTGCAACTGCCTTGCGGTCAACAGGGAACGCAGTTCCATAGCCTGCTGCTGCGCCCATCGGGCTCTCGTCAAGGTAGTCCTTTGCTGACTCCAAGAGCATTTTGTCGCGTTTTAAGCTGTCCGAATAGGAGGCAAGGAGAATCCCGAAGGTGGTTGGCATTGCGGGCCGCATGTGTGTAAAGCCAGGCATCTTTGTCTTGCCGTACTTGGCTGCTGCTTTGTCCAGCGAGGAAATGAGCTTGCCTAGGTCGCTTGAAAATTGCGCCAGGAAATCCTTTGCATAGAGCCTGCTTGTTGCGATGAGCTGGTCGTTGCGGCTTTTTCCTGCGTGCATCGAGCCTGCGAGTTCGCCATATTTGTCCTCAAGGTACGTCTCGATGTTAGTTGGAGCGTCCTCCTTGGACTGGTCGAGGACGAACTTGCCAGTAGCAAACAGGAGTGCAAGCTCAGCAAGTCCCTCTTGGATGGCGTCATTTTCCTTCTTTGTAAGGACGCCCTTCTTTGCAAGCATATCGCTGTGCGCAGAGTTGACCGCAATGTCGTAGGGGAAGAGCACTTCCTCTGCAGACTTCTTGCGCTGGACGTCCGAGGTCGTGTAGTCCATCATCGCCTTGTCCGGACCCTGCTTGAATGCTGCGCCCCAGAGTAACTTGCCTGACTTCATGCTTGCATCATCTTCCGAATTATACTTTCGCTTTCTTCTCGATTTTTTTCGCAAGCACGGTATTTAATCCCCACAGCGAGATGAATCCCGGCGCGTCCTTCTGGTCGAAAGCGCTTGACTTGTCGTATGCTGAAAGGTTGGTGTCATACAGCAAATACACAGAGTCACGTCCTGCGATGGTTGCCGAGCCCTTGTAGAGCTTGACTTTCACCCAGCCTGAGACTTTCTTTTGTGAAGCATCCACGAAGGCGTTGATTTCGTCCATCAGGGGAGCATACCAAAGTCCCTTGTAGGAAAGCTCTGCGAACATCTTGTCAACAACGGGCTTGAACTCATTCTCCTCACGGGTGAGCACGCACTTTTCCAAGTCCTTGTGCGCAGAAAGGATGACAACAGCTGCCGGGCACTCGTAGAACTCACGCGACTTGAGGCCGACCATCCGGTCCTCCATCGAGTCTATGCCGCCCACGCCGTACTTTCCCGCAAGGTCGTTGAGGAACTGGATTGACTCAAGGCTGCCCTTGACCTTCTTGGTTCCTTCCTCAACTGCGACAATCATTCCCTTCTCAAAATGCAGGGTGGCATAAGTCGCCTTGTCCGGAGCTTTTTCCGGCAAAGTGACCCACGAGTAGGCATCCGAGGGGATTTCCTTCTGCGGATGGTCCACGTCGCCACACTCTACTGCGCGTCCCCACAGGTTGGCGTCAACCGAATAGGGAGTTGCTGCGCTGGTTGAAAGGGGGATGCCGTTGTCCTTTGCGTAGGCATACTCCTCGTCACGCGAGATGTTCCAGTCACGCACTGGCGCGATGACTACAAGCGACGGGTCGATTGCCTTGATAGATACTTCGAAGCGCACCTGGTCGTTGCCCTTGCCCGTGCAGCCGTGAACAATTGCCTGCGCGCCCTCTTCCTTGGCAATCTTGGCCAGGTGCTTTGCAATAAGCGGCCGGCCGATTGCAGTTGAGTTGGGGTAAGTGCCTTGGTAAAGGCAGTTTGTCTTGATTGCCTTCGCAACGTAGTCGGCCACGAACTCCTGCTTGACATCAAGGACAATGGCTTTCTTTGCGCCCATCGCAATCGCCTTCTTCTTCACTGCATCTAAGTTCTCCTTGGAGTACTCCTGCTGTCCAAAGTCAAGGGTGAGCGTCACCACATCGACGTTGAACTCGCTTGCCAGGATTTTGAGTATGAAGCTCGTGTCCAGGCCGCCGGAATACGCAAGAACCACCTTCTTGATTGAAGAGGGAAGCGTCAGGTTATGTGCTTTAACGAAACTGCTAGTCATAGGTAATCACAACAAGATTCTGCACCTGTTCGCATATTACTTTCGTGACGCAATTTCGACAGAATGGCAAGACAATTGCCACATTTTGAACAACGGACAGACCGCAAGAGGCGCAATTAAATCAAACGACCGCCCTAAGCATAGTCATGCAGAAAATCAAGGCACCGGACTTGAACCTCCGTCTCTCGTTGTTCTCAGGCCAAGTCTTCGACTGGGAGCACAACAGGAAGACAGATTGCTATTGTGGCGACCTCTTGGGCGACTGTGCAAGCTTGAAATATGACTCCAAGAACAAGGCGCTTCTTTTCGAGGGCACGACAAAGGAAAAAGTCGTCGAGTTCTTTGGCCTTGATGAAAATTATAACGCCATTCTCAACTCAATCAGGAAAGCCGACCCCAAACTATACTCCGACTCGAAGGAATACTTTGGCCTGCGCATCCTGCGCCAGGACCCGTGGAAGGCAGCAGTCACTTTCGTGTGCTCGCAGAACAACAACATCCCACGGATTAGGAAGATGCTGGGAGCGCTGAGGGAAAAATATGGCATAGAATTCGGCGACACGACAAAGTCCTTTCCAACTGCAGCAAAATTGGCCAAGACAAAACTTTCCGACCTTCGCAAACTCGGCTTGGGATACCGGGCAGAATACATACACAGCCTTTCAAAGAACGCTGCAAGCGGAAAGCTTGACCTTGCCAAACTGCAAAAGATGCCCTACGAAGACGCTTTCGTCCACCTTGTTGACAACCAACACGGAATAGGGCCCAAGGTAGCTGACTGCTTTTTGCTCTACGGACTCGGGAAGATGGAAGCGTTCCCGACCGATGTTTGGGTTCGGAAGGCAGTGGAAAGGAGATATGGAAAAGAGCTGCGTGATTTCGTCGAATGCCAGGAGTGCCGCGCGAAGGAAGTGCCCTACCAATTCATCAGCGCATTTGCAAGAAGGAAATTTGGCAAGCACGCGGGGTACGCGCAGCAGTTTTTGTTCCTGTGCGAAAGGAATTTAGAGAACAAGAGACGAAAATGGTAATGGAAAATATTGATAATGAAACAGTGAAAGTGAAGACGATGCCAACGAGCAGTTTCAATTATTTCGGAGTAAACGTCACCTGGCTCTGCCAGTCGGGCTTTCTTTTGCAGTTCAAGGAAAAGAACGTCTACATCGACCCCTACAAGGCACCGGAGGACGCGCCAACAGCCGACCTGATCATCGTCACGCACGAGCACTATGACCACTGCGACCCGACTACGATTGGAAGGCTGGTGGGGCCGGAGACGCGCATCGTAGCATCGCACTCGTGCCAGAGGAAGCTTTCGATGTTCTCCCAGCTGACCTCGTTCGTGCACCCGGGAGACTACCCCAGCTCGAAGTATTTTTACCTCAAGACCATTGCCGCATACAACCCGTCAAAGTCATTCCACCCAAGAGGCAACGGCATGGGAGTTGTAATCCCAATCAACAACCGGAACTTCTACCACGCAGGCGACACCGACTTCATCCCTGAAATGGGATGGCTCAAGGACATTGACGTCGCCTTCCTGCCAATCGGAGGCAAGTTCACGATGGACGTCGAACAGGCTGCAAAAGCGGCAAACACAATCAAGCCGAAAGTGGTCATCCCGATGCACTACAATTCAAAGGATGACATCCAGGCAGACCCTGAACAGATGCGGGCTAAGCTTGCTGAGGGGATAAAGCTGGAAATTCTTGAACAGGCTGTTGCTGAAATCTAATACTGCTCGTCTTCGTTTTCTTCCTTGGTTTCAGCTTCGGTTCCCGGGCTAAGGTCTTTCTTCTGCAACTGGCGAACGTATTTCCGGAGCGCTTTGGGGTCTATGGGCTCATATTCCTCTTGTTTGACCGGACCGTCAGGCATCATCAAGAACCCGCCGGGGTGTTCCGCATCGTGCACGACCTTCCACTTTACCAAGAGGGGGTTTGGAGGATGCTTGTTCAAAAGGTGCTGCTGGTGAATCTTCTCGTCTGCCGCAAGCACTCCCGTAATGTCCTTATAGAAAGCCGCAGTTCGTCTATTTGCGAAATTGATTTCGGCAAGTTTCTGCTGCAACCCATCATCAGCATGCGCCTTGGCTTCCCCAACCATTTCCTGATGTAACCCATCAAATGCAACGACACCTGTCTTCCTAGGCTTTTTGGGTGTTTCGTTTTCCAAGACAAGTTACCTCAAATGAAAATCGCATCTATTCCCGGAGCTTTTTGGACCGCGTGAATTCGAGCTTGGGCAAGTTCTCGAAAGGGCTGCAGTTCTCCAAACGGCCATCGTTGTGGACAATAGTACAGTTCCGCCCATTTTTGTCCCACAAGCCGCGTATTCGCTGGGCTTCCTCTTGCGCAACCTCGGCAATTATCTCGTGCTCGTAATGCTTGCGAAGGCCTTTGAAAAGCGATTTCTTTTTCTCCTCGTAAGCACGGACATCGGTAAACTTTCCGTTCGCCTTGCGCAGTTTGCCGGAGTTTTCGATTGCCAAATCAAACACGTAACCCTTACTTGGATAGGGGGCAATAAAAACCAAACGCCGAGGGCGGAAGCGGCACGTTTCGGCAGTAATAAAAGCCAAAAGGCGCAAATCTCATTTTACAATCTTTTAGCCCTTCCTGATAGGGGGGAATCCAAGCCGTAAATCGGCTCGAAGGTGAATATCGTGGTAGAGTCAAAGCCAAGCGACAAGTCAGTTCCATCAGTCCCTCAAGGTTTCACTGCAAAGTACGACCAGAAGGCCATCGAGGCCGAGATTACGGGGATGTGGGAGAAGGAGGGAATACCCACCCAGATTTCACAGCAACGAGTGGGAAAAAAGACTTTTTTCCTGCTCGACGGCCCGCCTTATGCAAATGCACAGGCGCACGTCGGCCACGTAAAGACCACCACCTGCAAGGACATCTGGAGCCGCTTCAAGCTGATGCAGGGATTTGACTCGCTTTTCCTTCCTGGTTTTGACTGCCACGGCCTGCCAACTGAAGTGATGGTGGAAAAGGAGCTTGGGATTAAGTCCAAGACCGAGCTTGAGCAGATTGGGATAAAGAAGTTCGACGAGATGTGCCTTGAAAAGGTCACTAATACAGAGAAGGCCTGGGTGGCATACTACCGCAACCTCGGAGCCTGGCGCGCGTACTACCCGCCTTATTTCACTTACAAGGACTCCTACATCGAGTCGGGCTGGTGGACTGCAAAGCAGCTCTACGAGAAGGGCCTGATGGTGGAAGGCGAAAAGCCAATCCACTGGTGTTCGCACTGCGAGACCAGCCTTTCGGGCTACGAGGTCTCGGATTCTTACAAGGAAGTCAGCGACCCGTCCATATTCGTCAAGTTCCCAGTTAAGGGAAAAGAGAAGGAGTTCCTTCTGGTCTGGACTACTACTCCGTGGACTCTTCCTGCAAACGTCGCGGTTGCCGTGAAAGGCGACGAGACGTATGTCAAGGTAAGGTACAACGGAGAAGTGCTCATCCTTGCAAAGCCGCGCATGGACGCGGTGTTTTCCGAGCTTCTTCACGCGGACAAGAACGAGTACGAAATCGTCGAGGAGTTCGACGGCAGCACGCTCGACGGTCTTGAATACGTCCCCCTCTTGGACACGCCTAGCCAGCAGAAGCTTGCGGGCAAGAACACGCACAAAGTCATCCTGTCAGTCAAGGTGATGATGAACAAGAAGTACAAGAAGAAGATGGCCAAGGAGGACACGCGCACCGAGGAGGAAAAGGCTGCTGATGAGAAGGCCGCGGCCCAAAAAGCGACAAAGAAAGCAGCAAGCGGAAACGTCGACGCAGCTGAAGCGCCCGCCAAGCCCGTTGAGGCGGAGGAGTACGAGGACTTCGTGACAATGGGCGACGGCACCGGTTTGGTGCATTGCGCGCCAGGGTGCGGACAGAGCGACTACTTTATGGGCAAGCACTACGGACTGCCCGCAATATCCCCAGTTGACGTGCACGGAAAGTTCACTGCAGACGGCGGGATTTGGGCCGGAGTGTACGTCAAGAAGGCCGACGAGCAGATAATGAAGCACATCGAGGAATTGGGCCTGATGCTCAACTCCGACTACAAGACGCACCGCACCACGCTGTGCTGGCGTTGCAAGACCCCGCTCATTTTCAGGCTCTCGCCGCAGTGGTACCTCAAGGTTGACCCGCTCAAGGAAAAGATGCTTGACCAGAACGAGGAAGTCAAATGGTACCCCGAGTTCGGACAGGCCAAGTTCGCAAACTGGCTTTCCGACCGCGAGGACTGGTGCATATCACAGCAGAGGTATTGGGGAATACCGATGCCAATTTGGGAGTGCAAGAAGTGCGGCGCAAAGGAAGTCATAGGCTCGCGCGACGAGCTTATGCAGAAGGCAACCAAGAAGCCCGACGACCTTTCGGACTTGCACAGGCACACCGTTGACCCAATCAAGCTCAAGTGCAAGTGCGGTGCGGAGATGGACCGCATCCCGGACATATTCAACGTCTGGTTCGACTCCGGCATCGCGCCGTGGGCCTCGCTGGGCTACCCGTTTGCGAACAAGGAACTGTTCGAGAGGGTGTTCCCGGTTGACCTGATTGTGGAATCCCAGGACCAGATTCGCGGGTGGTTCGACTCGTTGATGTTTGCAAGCACCGGAGTGTTCGGCAAGGCGCCCTACAAGCAGGTCGGCCTGATGGGCTGGGTGCTTGACGAAAAAGGCGAGAAGATGAGCAAGAGCCTTGGGAACGTGGTGTCCGCAACGGACGCCATAGCAAAGCTCGGGGCCGACGCCCTGCGCTTCTACTACTGCTGGGAAGTGCCGCCGTGGGAAGTGCAGAAGTTCTCGTTCAAGAGCGCAGGCGAAATCCAGAGGTTCCTGTCGATTCTCTACAACTCGTACGTGTTCTTTGAGACCTACCTGCCGGAGAAGTTCAAGCCGGAGGCAATGACTGCAGAATACTACAAGACGCTCCCCGCAGAGGACCGGTTTATAGTGTCTGCTGTAAACAACCTTGCTGAGAAAGTCACCAACCACCTGGAGGCATTTGAGTTCCAGCACGCTGGCCGCGAGCTACTGGAGTTCACGGTAAACGCCTACTCGCGCTGGTACGTCAAGCTCATCCGTGACAGGTGCTCAGGCGCTGACGAGAAGTCCAAGAAGCAGGCTTTCTCGACAATCTATTATGTGCTGATGAAGCTGACCAAGCTCCTTGCGCCTCTCACGCCGTTCATTGCGGAGAAGCTCTACTTGAACCTCAAGAGGTTCGACGCGTTGGAAAAGCTTCCAAGCGTGCACTTTGCCGAGTACCCGGCAAAGGACGCTGCACTGGTTGACGCATTGCTTGAGGAGCAGATGCTCTTTGCGATGCAGCTAACCGAAACTGCGAACAGCCTGCGCCAGGAAGCCAAGATAAAGCTCAGGTGGCCCATTGCAAAGATTGCGGTTTCAGGGGACGAGAAGGCAAAGGATGCCGCATACGCGCTCGGCCTCATCATCGCATCCTCGACGAACGCAATGGAAGTCTCGTTTGCAACTGAAAAGCCCGAAGGAAAGAAATGGCTTGCCCGCGAGTTTGCAAACAAGGCCACGCTCTACCTTGACTCCGAGATGACCCCCGGCCTTGCTATGCTTTCCGCAACGCGCGAGCTCACGCGCGCAATCCAGGCCGCAAGGAAGGCCGAAGGTTACGTTGTTGCCGAGCGCATCGCGCTTGTGCTGCACTGCGGCGACCACAACTTCCAGAAGCACGTCGAGGCGCACGAGAAGGAAATCGCAGCGGAGGTCGGAGCAAAGTCAATCTCCTTCGCAAGGATTGAGAAGGGGCAGGCAGAGGCCGACCTTTCCGAGCTTGCGCTTGGGACCGTGAAGGCATCGTTTACAAAAGCGTGATGCATATGGCAAGGCTTTCCGAACTGATGACGCTGCAGGCCCAGAGGTGGATACAACAGATGCACAGGAAGGGCAACAGCCCGCTTGCAATCGCATCGGAGCTTGGCAAGCATATGGAGACAAAAGTTCCGGAGGACTTCGTAAGAAAACACATCGATTTCACTGGAGACTCCAAGACGTTCATCCAAACCGAAAGGGGCGTCAAGATAAGATACGAACTCACGCCAAAGCTCGGAATGCTCCTGGACAAGCATCGTGAGGCGTTGGGGCGCAAGGGCCTTGTAAGGCATTTCGGAATCCCCATCAGGATGGTGGACGAACACCTGCAAAAGGCCGGAAAAGGCTGAAGGGAAAAGCAAATGACGGGCGATTCATTTTCGCAAAGGGTCTTTGCGGCAGTATGCAAAATCCCCAAGGGAAAAGTCTCCACCTACGGCCAGATTGCCAAGGCCATCGGAAAGCCCGGTACGGCAAGGGCTGTTGGCAACGCCTTGCGCAACAACCCGCACCCCATCAAGGTTCCCTGCCACAGGGTGGTGCGCTCGGATGGGAACGTGGGCGGGTATTGCGGCAAGAAGGATTCCGCAAGAAAGGTTCGCCTGCTGAAGGCCGAAGGAGTGCTAATCAAGAACGGCAAAGTGAACCGAACGTGTGTTTCCACTAGGCAGAAATATACTTAACCTCTCCTGCAGTTAGGGTATTTCAGACAAATTACAGGGCGTTCTCACCAGAATGAAAATTGACTGCATTAGTTGATACAAACCGGCTTTGATTGCATGGAAAAGCACGACAAGAAAAACTATCTCCTTGAAACAGTAGAGGACACCGCAATACTCCAGCTTTATGCGGATGAATTTGCGAAGTTAAGCAAGCCGGACAGGCTGAAAGCATACTATCTCATCCGGGCCGCGCTTGCTGGACGGGACATCTACTTCGACCAGAACCACCGCAACGCGCTTGGGATACGCAGGATACTTGAGGAAATACTGGCTCACCCGGAGGGAATCGACGCCAAGCTCCTTGCAAAGATTGAAATCTACGCAAAACTTTTCTGGGTAAACAGCTGCCAGTACAACGAGCGCACGAAAAAGAAGTTCGTGCCCAAATTTACCTTTGATGAACTGTGCCTTGCAACAAGGAAGGCTTCCGGAAACGGCGCGGAACTTCCGGCTGAAAAGGGCAGGAAATCAGTCCAGGAATACCTGAAAAAGTACGAAAAACCGATTTTCGACCCTGACTTTGAGCCGCTGAACACCAACAAGAACCCGCAGGGAAAAGACGACGTGATTACGGGAAGCGCGAACAACTTCTACCTAGGCGTGACTGCTGCTGACCTTGAGGGCTTTGAAGAAAAGTACGCGCTCAATTCGCGCATTGCAAAGGAAAACAACAAGGTAATCGAGCAGGTCTACCGGGCGGGGAACGAGAAGAAAAAGATTGGCGCGGGGCTGTACGCAAGGCAGCTTGCGAAAGTGAACAGCCGCCTGCAGAAGGCGCTTCCTTACGCCAACAAGGCCCAGAAGGAGGCAATCACCCACCTGATGGAATACTTCGAAACCGGCGACGGCAAGCAGTTCGACAGGTACAATATCGCCTGGATAAAGGACGACTCGCAGGTGGACGCCATACTCGGGTTCATCGAAGTGTACAAGGACCCGCGGGGCAGGAAGGCTTCGTTTGAAGGCATCGTGTACTGCACTGACTTGAGGACTACGGAATTAATGAAAAAGATTTCGCAGAATGCCCAGCTTTTCGAGGACCGCGCACCGTGGGACGACAAGTACAAAAAAACGCACGTCACGTGCCCGACCGCGCTTGCAATCACAGTACTGCTTGGGACAGGTGACGGCGGCCCGACGATGCCGCTTGGAATCAACCTGCCAAACTCGAACGCGCTCAGGCAGGAGTACGGCTCAAAGAGCGTGCTTTTGACCAACGTGCTTGCTGCAACCAACGGAGTCATCGACCGGAAGATGAGCGAGGAGTTCGCGCACAAGGATGCGAAAGCCCTGCTTGCAAAGCATTCGGAGGAAGCTGAGAACCTGCACGTTGCGCTGCACGAGGTGCTTGGCCACGGCTCCGGCAAGTCGAACCCCCAGCTCAAGGCCGACCCGTCGTTCTACATCAAGGAATACTATTCGACTCTTGAGGAGGCACGGGCAGACCTTGTTGCGCTTTACAACATGTTCGACCCCAAGCTTGTTGAGCTGGGGATAATGACTTCCCGCGACGTTGCCTGCGCCGAATACTGGCGCTATGCAACTGCCGACCTGACGATGCTTCGCAGGATAAAGACCGACCGAATTGAGGACGACCATATGCGGGCGACACACCTGATTGTGGCATACATAATGGACAGGTTCGGCGCAATAGAGGCTGTTGAGGAGAACGGCAAGGTGTTCTTCAAAGTAAGCAGTATGGAAAAGATGCACAAAGGAGTCGGCGCTCTTCTTGCCGAGCTTATGCGGATAAAGGCCGAAGGCGACTACGAGGCTGCGAAAAATCTCATCACCAAATACGCAATCTCGTTCAACAAAGAGTGGCGCGACCAGGTAATAGTCAGAGCTGAAAAAATCGGGCTTCCGGAATATTTTGCGTTCGCGATGCCGACTTACACGCCAGTCAGGAACTCAAAGGACGAAATCACCGATGTCAAGATAAGCCACGGCCGGGACTTCAAGGCGCAGATGCTGGAGTACTCGCACAAACTGCGAATGATTTAAGCACGGAAGGCGAAACAAGTTTATGGACATCAAACAGAGCGCAAGGCACATCCTCAAGGAGAGCTTCCGTATTGAGGCAGGAGAAACCGTGCTCATAGTCACGGACAACAAGATGCCAAACTCAATCCCTGACGCACTGTTTGAGGCTGCGCTTGAGGAAAAAGCCATTCCCGCAATCCTGAAGATGAAGGCAGGAAAGGTCCCAAGCGAGGAGCCTCCGAAGGCGATTGCAGACGCGATGCTTGGCTTTGACGTGATAATCGCGCCAACCACAAAGTCGCTTTCCCACACGCAGGCAAGGCTTGCAGCTTCGGAGAAGGGCGCAAGGATTGCCACGCTCCCCGGTATTACCGAAAAGATGATGACCTCTGGCGGGATTCTTGCGGATTACCGCGAGGTTGAAAGGCAGACGCACAAGTTCATGGCACTCCTGAAAAAAGTCAGGACTGTTCGCGTGACCTCGAAGCTTGGAACGGACATCACGTTCAAGGTCAACCCGCAAAAGTGGCATTCCGACACGGGCATCTGCGGCAAAGGCGAGTTCATCAACCTTCCGGGTGGCGAGATTTTCATCGCGCCCGACGACGCAAACGGGACTTACGTAGTCGATGGCTCGATGGGCGACTTCGGGCTCCTTGACAAGCCAATCAAAGTCACGGTCAAGGACAGGTATGCGGTCTCGATGACTGGCGGGAAGGCCGAAGAGCTTGCGGCAATGCTTGATGCGAAAGGCAAGCCCGGAAGAAACATCGCCGAGCTGGGAATCGGGATGAACCCCAACTCCAGGATAATTGGAAACACGCTTGAGGACGAGAAGGTCAAGGGCACCATCCACGTCGCGCTTGGCGACAACAGCACCTTTGGCGGAAACGTCAAGGCGGGAATACACATCGACGGAATCATCAAAGACGTCGAGGTCTACCTTGACGGAAGAAGGATTGAGCTGGAGAACTTCGAGTTCACAGACTAGATTACAAGAGGCCAAAACAAGAATGAACCAACTTACTGCTGGAGCAAAGACAATAGTCAACACCTGCATGAGAATCAAGAAGGGCGACGAGGTACTCATCATCACAGATGAGGCGCGCCACGACATCACTAAGGCGGTTTCGGACGTAGCCAGGAAAAAGGGCGCAAACATCACCCAAATCGTTCTCTACGACGAAATCAGGCCGGTCACCGTAGTCAACAAGGTCACCGAGGCGGCACTCAAGAAGGCTGACGTAGTGCTCACGATAATGGACGGCATCCCGCACGAAACGCCATTCCGGCTTGCGGCAATTGACCACGCGGTGAAAAGCAAAGCAAGGCTAGGTCACATGCCGGGAGTGGAGCGCAGGATGCTAATCAGCGGCGGGCTGCGCGCGGATTACCTGAAAGTGAAAAAAGTTGCTGCAGCCTTGCTGAAAAAGATAAAGGGAAAGAAGGAGCTGCACGTGACCGCGCCAGGCGGGACAGACTTGCGCATCAAGCTGGGCAACCGCAAATGGCACGAAGACTCCGGACTTTACCACAAGCCGGGAGTCTGGGGCAACCTACCGGGTGGCGAGATATTCATCGCCCCCCTTGAAAACGGCGTTGACGGAGTGCTCGTGGTTGACGGCTCAACGGGGTTTTTCGGCCTGCCAACGCACCCGATTACAATCAGGATTGAGAAGGGAAAAATTAAGGCCATTGCCTGCAAGGACAAGCAAATGCAGAAGCTCCTTACTGACTTGATTTTCAAGGAGTCTGACGGGAACGCGTGCACAGTGGGCGAACTTGGGATTGGCACGAACAATTTCGCCAAGCTCACCGGCAACTTGCTTGAAGACGAGAAGGTCTACGGCACCGCCCACATCGCCTTTGGCGACAACCAGAACATGGGCGGCAGGAACAAGAGCAAGATTCACATTGACATGATTTTCAAGAACCCGAAATTCGAATAGGCTTTTGCAGCTGCTTTTTTCCTTCTGCGTCGCTAATTATTTGCCGGCCTTGTCAAGCAAATACTGCGTGCACAGCCGCACTCCCGCTCCAGTCGGGCCCCAGCAATAGTAGTTGCGAACGGCCTGAGTTGTCTGCCAGCCGGTTCCTGCGATGTCAACGTACGCCCACGGCCACTTGCCTGCGAACCTCTTGAGGAAGAACGCAGCAGTAATCGTGCCAGCCTCGCCTGATGGGTCGCTTGTGTTTCGCAAGTCAGCCTGCTTTCCTTCTACGTTTCCGGAATATTCCGGAAACATCGGAAGCCGCCAGACGCGCTCGCCGGACTTGTAGCTTGCCTGCTCCAAATCCTTTGCAAGTCCATCGTCAGGCGTAAGAAGTCCAGATGCAACTGAGCCCAGTGCAACCACGCAAGCTCCGGAGATGGAAGCAATCGTCACAACCGAGCGCGCGTCCGGGAACTTCTCTTTGGTATAGGAAAGCGCGTCAGCAACAACAAGCCTGCCCTCGGCGTGGGTTGTGATTATCTCAATTGACTTTCCGCCGGTCTTGAGGATGTCGCCAGGACGGAACGCGGTTCCTGAGGGCATACTTTCGGCAAGTGCAAGGATTCCAACAACTCGGGCATTGGGCTTGAGCTCAGCAGCTGCCTTCATCACGCCCAGTACCGCGCACGCGCCTGCCTTGTCCCACTTCATCAATTCAAGGCCGTGGATTTGCTTTATCGAGATGCCGCCGGAGTCGAAGGTGATTCCCTTTCCGATGAAAACAAACGGGTCTTTGGAGTGCACCTTTGCAGCTGGCGCGTATTCAAGCACGACCATCCTGCCAGGCACGTTGGAGCCTGCGGCCACGTACTCAATACCGTGCAGGCCCATCTTGGCTAGTTCGGTTGTGTTGATTACCTTGCAGGAAAGCCCGTGCTTTTTTGCAAGCTCGATTGCCTTGTGCGCCATATACTCGGGGTTTGCGACGTTGCCTGGCTCGTTGTTCAAGTCGCGGGCATAGTTTGCTGCCTGCGCCATCACCTTGCCGATGCGGACGCCTTCTTCGGCGCGGGCGACTGACTTTGCGGGCTTGAGGAAAATTTCCTTTCCTTCCAGCGGGACCTTGTCATCGGACGTCTTTTCCTTGTACTTGGTGAATTCGTAGGCTGCTAGAATGCTGCCTTCTGCAAAGTTGCGGCTTGCCACGAAGTCGTCGAAGTGCTCGAAAACCGGAAGCTGGACTACAAAGGTTTTTGCCGCAGTCTTCTTGGAAGCGTGGACAAGCGCTGCTGCGGCCTGCCGGATTTTCTCGTCATAAAATTCCGCTTTCTTACCCAAACCTACAAGGATGGAAACTCCGTTGTTTCGAATGACGCAAGTTTCGCCGGGCTTTGCCGAAAAGTCCTCCTTGGAGAATTGGACTCCTTCGGCTTTTTCGCCTTCAAAAAGCAGGTGGACGCTGGCTGCGCCGGACTTGGGGTGCTGTTTGAGTACGCTGATTTCCATTAAGCATTACCTCAAAAATGAACAAACCGGTTAGGGGTTCAGGCTTTTTCTTCCAACCGGTCGTAGCCTGCAAGCCAGTAGCAGAATATCAGCACGGTTGCATAGCCCAGGGCAAGCTGGCCGAACTCCGGTGTTGCCGGAAGGCCGGTCAAGGTGTTGTAAGACCACATCCCAAGCGACGTGCCGGAGACCTCGATTACAAGGCCAATTATCGAGCCGAATGCAAAGAACATAGTCGGAAGGGTCATCGAGCCGCGGGTGTACACGAACGGCCCGGCTGCTGCAAAGAGAAGCGAGACGCCCCAGAAGTTGTAGGCGAATGCCACAATGAGCAACGCTATTGCGTTCAGGCTCACTGCAATCCACTCCTTGACCTTTTGGAAAAGAGGAATAAGCGAGACTATGTACCAGCCAAGCACCGCCCAGCCCATCGCAACCCACATCGGCAGGTTGTCGTGGCCGGTGTAGTGGTAGAACCCGGATGCTACGTTGGCAGTCTCGAACGCGAACGCAAAAGTCGAGAGGATTATCATCAGCCGCCTTCCGCGCAAGTCCGCCTTGAACAGGAACACCCAGGCAAAGACTGCGCCGATGAAGAGGTTGATTACGTCGTGGCCGTATGGCTTGAGCACGATGAAAGTAAGCGGGATGAGAAGGAGCGGGACTAGGAACTTGATTAAGTCAGAAGCCAAACTTGATTCTTTTACAGCCAAGATAATCAACTCTCATTGAATTGAAAATAAAAAAAAAATAAAAAACGCCTTCAACCTTTTCAGGCAAAAAGCATCTTCAGGTAGAACAGCGGCGAGGTGTAGCCCTTGCGCGCTTCCTCGCTTACGAACGACCCTGCAATCATCTCGCGGATTTCCGGGCTCCTCGCGGCCTTGCCGATGACGAGGTTGAGCAGGAAAGTGTGCTTTCCGTAGCGCTGCATGTTGTAGCTGATGTCAACTTCGTGGCCGAGCTCCTCCCAGAGGCGGTCATAGTACTGCTTGAGGAACTTCTCGGAGAAGTCGTTCGCGGCGAACGCCTCGTTGATTACCTGCGATGCAAGGTAGCCGCTTGTGAGCGCGTTGCCCATCCCCTCGCCCGTGAACGGGTCGATGAGGCTTGACGCGTCCCCAACCAGGACATAGCCGTCGCCGTAGTTTTTCTTGCGCTGGCTTGCAAGCGGAAGGTTCCAGCCCTTGATGGGAGTGACGCGCTTGGCGTCCTTGAAGCGTTCCTTGAATAGCGGGTCGTTTGCGATGATGTCCTCCATCAGCGTGGAGAGGTTTATCTTGTGCTTGCGCACGTCGCTTACAAGCATCCCAAGTCCCACGTTGGCCTTGCCATCGTCGGAGGGGAACACCCAGAAGTATCCGGGGAGGACTTTCTTGTTGAAGTGGAGCTCGATGGCGTCCTCGACGTCCTTGACGCCGGTGTAGTATGCGCGCACCGCAAGGCACCAGTGCCGGGGGTCGTTTTCAGGAACGCCCACCTTGCGGGCGATTATGCTGTTTGCGCCGTCAGCTCCTACGACTACCTTGGCGTAGAACTCCTGCTGCTTGCCGTCCGCGGTCTTTGCGATGACTCCAATCACGGACTTGCCGTCCTCGCCAAAGATGAGGTCCATTACCTCGGTGTTCTCCATCGTGGTGACGTTGGATTTGGACTTTGCGTTCTGGAAGTAGATGTTGTCCGAGATTTCACGCCTGCACACGAACCCGGCTTCCTTGGTACCATCAGCCTTTGGAGGCACATCGATGCGCACGTATGAACCGTTTGGTGAGGAAAAGCCGATTGCGTTGACAATCGCGTTGGGGGTCTTGGAGATTTTCTCGTAAAGCCCGAGCTTCTTTATGATGTGCATTGACTTTCCGGAGATTGCGTCCCCGCAGGTCTTGTCGCGCGGGAAAGTGACCTTCTCAAGGAAAAGGACCTTCTTGCCGAAATCCGAAAGGAAGGCTGCAGTAGACGAGCCGCCAGGGCCGCCGCCGGCGACTATGACGTCAAACTCGCTTGTAAAAGCCTTGCCTTCAACCATTGCCAATGCACCCTCATCTTGAAAGTTGTAAAAGAATTTCTGGATTTGTTCTATTACTTTCGAAAAGGCCATTTAACCGTTTTTCGATTCCCCAAAAACCGGCCAAGAAAGCCGGAAATAAAAAAGGAAAAAAGAGGGGAAAGGGCGTTGTGCCCAATCGAAAGCGCCACTGGGAGAAAAGCCTACTTCTTGCCAGCTGCCTTCTTGGCATCGCCTGCTGCTGCCTTGGCTTCGCCTTCCGCAGGTGCCGCGCCAGCAGCTCCGGCCGCAGCAGCTGATGCTGCAGTTGCCGCTGCCTCCTCGGCCTTCTTCTTCTCCTCTGCGGTCTCCTTCTTCTTGAACACCACTGCCGCGGTCTTGCTCTTCATCATGTTGACCGGGTCCTTGGTGATGTCCTTTATGTCAAGCGTGTAAACCCCTGAGAGCTTGCGCATCGCCATGTCAAATGCCTTCTTCACTGCGGGAAGACCCTTTGCTGCGACGCGTGCGCGCAACAGCCGCTCGCCAACGTGCACGTGCACAAGGCGGCCCTTGGGCGAGCCGAATGCCTGCTTCATTCCCTTGGAGATACGGTCTGCTCCTGCCACTCCGAGCGCAGTGTGCTCGCGCACGACCACGTGGGGGTACTTGAGCACAGTAAGGTAATAATTGGTGGACATCAGCATCTTTTCCAGGCGCTTGTTCGCAGCCTGCCTTGCAGCCTCGATTGCGTTGTCGCGCAGCGCAAGGTTGCGTCCGCAAATCAAGTCCACTTCGAGCTCGTAATACTTGTCCGCACCCATGTGGTACTGGCGGATCTTGGGCCTCGGAGCTCCCTTGATGTAGCTCTTGCGGGGCTTCTTCTGGGAGAGCCTGGTCCAAATCTGCTTCGACTTGAGGTCGCGAACTGTCCTTGATGGTCTTACGCCCATGAAAATTCACCTGTGTTAAAACGCCAAAAACGCAAATTTCGCGGTAAGAATACGGTGCCTCCTATAAAGAGCCCCAAATAACCCGCTATTGCCATGTGGCAGAGAACAGTAATAGTATCAACCAACGTTTTTATTGATTCCTTTATCGCCTGAATGGCAACAAACAACGGTTCAGGAGGTAAACCCCCAAATTTTGCCCGGTTGCAGACACTAATTTAAGCTTAGGCGCGAGTTACTAATCATATGGCACTTCTTGATTTCCTCAAAAAGCCCGAGCCTACCGTACCGCAGGCCTCTGCGGAAAAGACGGTTTACCGGCACAGGATAGAGGAGCTCCGCCAGTACTTCGCGCACACCAAGCTGCCGCAGAACGAAATCGACAAGCAGACGTACATTTTCCTCCGCGAGTTCTTCGCAAAGTTCTTTGCAATGGACGCCCGGACACCGATGGAAGCCATTGCCCAAATCCAGGCCTCAACAGTAAGCGACGAGGCAAAGACCCGCGCAATCGAGCTCTACAAGCAGTACTCGCAGTTCGAGCGGATGAAGATCACCGCAGGAAACGCGCAGCTGAACAAGTTCCTGCTTGCGTGCAACGGCATTTTGGACGCACTCTAAGAAGTAACGGAAACTGATACCGAGGTAACAATAACAGTTACCCCATAGACTGCGACGGTTTCAGGAATTCGAAACTATTTTTTCAAAAAGCCTAGAACCTGGCAAGCCCTACAAACTTTCTTCGAGCATTTTCCGCCGCACTTTTCGCACTTGCCGGAGGCGGGTTTCTTGCCGGAATTTTTTCCATTTTCTTCCAATTGCGTCCGCAGGTTAAGATAGGACTTCAGCACGTTGAACTTTATCCCCGGATACTTTACCTCGGAGTCGTTCAGGAAATCCTTGACCAGGCCGCGGAACGCCTCGGTTGCATAGGGGCACTCGCCAAGGTGGTAGGAAAGGCCCTTAAGCTCGCAGTAGTAGGCGCACTCGCGTTCGGGAACGTAAATGAGCGGCTTGATGCGCGGCACAGTCAGGCCGTCTTCGCCGTTTTCGGACACCGGGCCCAAGCGCGACACGCCGTCGGGATCAGCGCGCAGGACGTTCATCAGGAAAGTCTGGCCGATGTCGTCTGCATTGTGGCCGATTGCGACTTTATTTGCCTTCAGCTTAAGCGCGGCCTTGTTGAGTAAATACTTGCGGAGCGTGCCGCAGATTGCGCACGCGCCCATTGTCGAAAACTGCGGGTCTTGTGACTTTTCACGGAGCTTGATGATTTGGTCGAGAGAATGATTGGAAAGGTCTGAAAAGGAGTAGACAGTCAACTTGTAGCCGTGGACCTTGCAAAGGGCTTCAGCCTTCTTTTTCGCCTTTTCCCTATACCCTTTGATTCCTTCATCAATAAGGACAGGAATTAGTGTAATGTTTCCAATCTTGCGGGCAAGCTTGTCAAGAACGTGCAGCATAGCAGCGCTGTCCTTGCCGCCTGAAACGCCAACTACAATGCGGTCGCCCCTGCGAAGCATCGCAAATTCGCGGTTTGCCTTGCGTACTCGGCGTTCGAAGAGTTCGCAAAAGCACGGGCTGCACAAGTCAAGTCCGGAGTAATCAAGGCTAATCACGGCCTCGCGCTTCTGGCAACAGTTGCAGGTAACTATGTTGCTCATTTTTTCTTCCTGTTTTTGTATTCTCCCCAGAATTCATAGACTACGGGAAGCAGGGACACGAAGATTATTGCAAGGACTATTACGGTCAAAGCCTCGCCTGTGGAAGGAAGCACGTTCCCAAGGGCATAGCCCGCGCCAAGGAACAGGCACGACCACACGATTCCACCGATTGCGTTGTATAGCGTGAAAGTCGCGTAGTCCATTTTTGCAGTTCCCGCAAAGATTGGCGCGAAGGTGCGCACAACCGGCACGAAGCGCGCAAGCACAATCGCCTTCTTGCCGTGCTTGTCGTAGAACGCCTGAGCCTTCTCTATGTACTTGGGGTTGCGGAAGAACGAGCCTTGCTTGGAAAAGAATGCCGGGCCGAACTTCTTGCCGGTCCAGTAACCCACCTGGTCGCCTATGAACGCGCAAACTATGACGCCTGCGAGGATGAACCATATGTCAAAGAAACCCTTGGACGCAAAGATTCCTGCTGTGAAGAGGAGCGAGTCTCCGGGAAGAAAGAAGCCGAAGAACAAACCCGACTCTGCGAACACGAAGCCGAACAGGGCAATCATCCCGAAGGTCTGGAGGACGTATTCAGCTGAGAGGAATTCAAACATGGAAAACAACTTCACCCAAACTACTTTCTTTTCTTTGTCTTTCTCTTTGACAAATTAATAACCTGCTCTGCCAAAAGCAAGCCGGTGACTGCGCGGGCCTCGGAGATTTTTCCGCTCTTGGCCATCGCAACAGCCTTTGCAAGAGGCATCAGAACGACTTTCAGCGGCTCGACCTCGTCGCCCTGCAGGGGCTTGGCGGGCTTGGACAAGCCGGTTGCAAGATAGATATAGGTCAGCTGGTCGGAATAACCGGGAGAGAGGTAGCATTTTCCCAAGAGCTTGAAGTTCCTGGCACGAAAGCCAGTCTCTTCCTCAAGTTCGCGCCTTGCAGCGGAAACTGGAGACTCTTTTGCATCAGCCCGGCCTTTTGGAAGGCATAATTGCGTCTTGTTGATTCCTGCAAAATACTCGCCGACTAAGACCACGCGGCCGGAATCGTCAACCGCGGCAACCATCGCGCCCTTGGAACCACCTTGTGCAGTCATCACTTCGTAGGAAAATTCCTTTCCATTGTCGTGCCTGACCAGGACATCCTTGATGCAGAAGATTCGGCCTATGAATTTCGTCTTTTCGGAGATTTTAGTTGGCACGTTTTATTTTCAACCGCCGTAGATTATACCAATTAGTTCAACCTTGTCTGCTTGCTTCAGTTTCGTCCTGCTGTGGCAGATTTTTCCATTAAGCTTGACTATAATCGTCTGCTCGTTGGCGTCAACAGCATCGATTGCGGCCTTGATTGTAGAGCCTGCCGGGAGCTTGACTTTGCGTTTTTTTCCCTCGCAAACAACGATTACTTCCATCCTATCCACAACCGCAAACGCTTTTTTGCCGCCAGCCTTTCAAAGGGTATTTATTGATGCGGCTTGCTTAATTATTCCTCTTACGCCACAGAGGATGTGGGGACTCGCGGTCCCTGAACTGTTTCGGCTATTATTGTCGGTGGCATAAAACGGAGAGTGTGAAAAATGAGTGCAACTAAATACATTCGCGAATCGTTCCGCAAAACTATGGCCGAGCGCGCGCCAGCATACAAGGCACGGCTCATCAAGTGGCACAAGCAGAGCCCAGTAGTCCGCTTGGACGGCCCGACCAACATACCCCGCGCAAGGGGGCTTGGGTACAAGGCAACCAAGGACATCATCGTGGTTCGCGTGCGCATCTCAAAGGGTAAGCGCGTCCGCCGCAGGGCTGACCTTGGCCGCAAGCCTGGCAAGAACCGCAAGGAAGTGAACCCCGGCGCACCGTTGTCATATTACGCTGTAATCAAGGCCGCAATTCGCTTTACCAACCTCTCACCACTCGGAGTTTACCTTGCAGGAGAGACGGGCACGGACAAGTACTTCGAAGTAATCATGAAGAACAACTGCCCGCAGACGCCCCAGAAGCCGGTCAAGCAGGTAGCGCCAGTTGCCGCCAAGCCGGCAGCTGCAAAGCCAGCAAAGAAGGCGTAACGGTAAATACAGATGGACTTTGTTGACTTGAACGTCGCAAAGCCGGAACTGTCCGCGCTTCTTTCCAAGCTCGGCTTTTCCCAATCTTTTTCTTTACAGCCAATAGCGATTAACTCGCAGGCGGACATCCAGAAGAAGCTCAACAAGCCCTCGGCAGTGGAATCTACAAACGTCGAGCTTTTGATGGCTGCCTGCCGCAACCAGAATGCAATCCTAATCAACCCCTTTCTTGCCAAGGGCTTTGAGCGCGAGCAGAAGCTCTTCCGCAAGATTGCCGAGGAAGGAAAGTTCCTGGAAATCCCGCTAACGCTATTTTTGGACTGCTCAGGGGCGCGGCGCGCCGGAAGGCTGCACGTCGCAACCAAGGCAGCAAGGCTTGCCCTCAAGCACAAGGCGCGAATAGTGATTACAAGCAGGGCAACCTCTGCAGAAGGATGCAAGTCGCCCCACGAGATATGCAGCCTGGCCGAGTCGTTCCTTTCCATGAGCCCCTCCGCTGGCCGGGATGCCATCTCCAAAAACCCCCTGGCGGCTGCAGCAGAAAACGGGCTTTCCCCGCTCTAGACGGGTTTTCCCAGTCTAGCCGGACGCGGCTTTGCCCCTGACAAGGGCTTTTTATCCGGCCGGGCAATTACGCGGGGTTTATATAATTAATCCAGAATAGAATTACTCATCAGTAGTAACATATTTTGATGGTGGGTTCATAATGTCTAAGGGCCAGGTCGACGGCGTTATCATCGCAGTCTCATTTCTTACTCTTGCGCTTATCGGGATTATAATCGCAAGCCCCTCCAGCATGAGCGGGTTCTTCACCGCAGGCTCCCAGACGGACACTACTCCAACTGCCAATCCCACAGTGACATTCGTCCCGTCGCCCACGACCCAGCCCACATATACGGGAATACCCGTAATCGACCAGTCATATTATCCCGTCCCGACCATCCAGGTCTCGCCTACCCCGTCATACTACAACCCATATTACAACGGCAACTACAACCCATACTACCAGAACCAGTATAGCCCGTACAGCAATTACAACAGCTACCAGCAATACGCGCCATCATACTACCCCAACGGGACCCCGTACTATCCGCCCGGGTACCAGAACTACTTCAACACATACCCTAACGGCACGCCATACTACGGTTCCTACACGCAGTACGCATACTGCTACTCGAACTACACAGGAGCAAATCCGACCAGCGTCAACGTAATCTCGGGCAGGTCGCCGGTCAACGTCTTCATCGACGGAACTTACTGCGGCACCATCACCACCAACGGCAGCTCGTTCATGGCATTCGGCCTTTCGCCGGGATACCACTCGATATACGTGTCAGGCAACAACTGCTACAAGGTTGACTCGGTCTACACCACCTACCAGTACCAGACCAACGTGCAGGTGTGTACCGACGGCTCTTCAACAGGCGGACGCACGTTCACAGGCGACGGCACGTATTACCTTTACCAGGGCGACCAGGTCACCTCAACCAGCGGCGCCAAGTTCGTCTATACAAGCTATTCAACTTGGGAAGCCAGCCAGTCCGCGCTCCCGATGGCATCGTTTACCGTGACTCCCAGTAGCGGAAGCTCGCAGTCAGTAAGCATGACAGTGGGCTCGGAATTCTACTACTCAGGCGGCTCGATACGCCTCAACGGCGCGGTTGAGACATCGTCAGGCAAGCTCTTCGGAGTTACCATCTCCTCAACAGGCAACCTGCAGCCCGCACCAATAGGCACGCGCACGCTCTCAGGACGCCTGATTGACCAGAACGGCACCGGGATTTCCAACGCCGCAATAATGGTGGTCAACGCCTACGACGCGCAGGTTTACATGAACACCAAGATTGCCGGAACCGACGGCTATTACACGATGCCGTACGTGCCCGACGGGATGTACAACGTCACAGTCAGCGCGGCAAACCACTACAGGCGCACCTGGACGTTCGTGCAGGTATCAGCTGACAAGTACGCAAACTACGACATCGCGTCAACAACCGCAACTGTGACCCCGACACCCAGCCCGTCGCCCTCGCCGAGCCCGACCCCGG
>Ga0310040_1000348_pt1 | contig 45727 bp, 43 predicted proteins | sample EPASupsiteHSE623_FD_200237 | JGI IMG/M metagenome (GOLD analysis project Ga0310040, IMG submission 200237) | Bioremediated contaminated groundwater from EPA Superfund site, New Mexico - Sample HSE6-23 (v2) (version 2) | ecosystem: Environmental > Aquatic > Deep subsurface > Groundwater >...
TACGACTGGACATCTACATCCATGCTATATCCCTCAAAGGGGCTTAATACATATTTATTTAAAAATGCTTCTGCACTTTGAAGGCGATAATTCAGAAATCATAAGTTAAAAGTGCGGAATATCGGATTTATGATATATAAAACCTTTGCCAGGCTTAAAAACAATTTATATTAAAAATAGGATCATACCATCAATTCCAGTTTCTTCAAATAATGCGCTGAAACCGCAAGCGCGTTCTCAAAATGGCCAGCCAAAACCTGCATAAGCAATAGCTCATGCAGGTCCTGTGGCCTCAATCCCTGCCAATCTCAGTAAGCAGTGATATCTATTTCGTTGCTCTTCACGTCTCCAATGCTAAAGACGCTTGAATGCGTGCCTGGAGTGTCTGCATAGAACCAGACATATCTGTATCCGGGCGTGGCCGGGCCGTAGTTCTCCTTGCTGGTCCTACCATCAGGTCCTATCTCATTTAGGACCAGGTCCCCGCTCACTGGCACGTAGATGAACTCTCTAACCCAGGTGCCAAGAGGAGCTCGTGCTTCCACTCCCCAGCTGCCGTCGATGATCTCGACCCAGGCCAGCAGGTAGTTTCCAATGAAACCTCTCTGGAATGTGGCCCAGGGTGTGTTAATTCCGCCATAAAATGCCGACACAGGGGGATTGACCTTTACATCATATGGGAGCAATGCATCCTGATCCGGCAGAGAAGGGGCTTTGGCCGTAGAATTGGCCAGAGGTGCAGTGACCGGAGGCACCGGGGTTGGTGTGCATTTCGCTCCGCATGTGGCTGAGCAGGTCTGGGCGCAGGTGTTGGCGCATGTATTTGCACAGGTGTAGCTGCAGGTTCTGGCGCAGGTGTTAGCGCATGTATTTGCACAGGTATAGCCGCAGGTCCTGGCGCAGGTATTAGCGCAGGTGTTGGTGCATGTATTGCGGCAGGTGCTATAGCAGGTATATCCGCAAGTACTGCCGCATGTGCCGCCACAAGTGCTGACGCAGGTGTTAGCACAGGTATTTTGGCCACATGTGTTGCTGCATGTGCTGCCACAAGAAGCCCTGCAGGTGTTGCCACAGGTGCTGCCACATGTATCTTGGCCACAAGTCATGCTGCATGTGCTGCCACAAGAAGCCATGCAGGTGCTGCCACAGGTGCTGCCGCATGAATCCTCACAGGTGCGGATGCAGCTTGCAAGGCAGGTATCTTCAGTCTCAAAAGGACATATATCCGAGGTCTCTGCAGCCTTGTAGATGTCACTTTTAGCGGCGTTGACGCCTGAGCTCTCATATGTATCTTCGGGATTCAAGCTTGCAGTCTTTATGCTGCCAAAGCTCATCTTGCTCTCAGGAGCTCCACTGCTCACAATCCCAAGATCCTCAGCAGCCTGATTATATCTGTAATCATAAAGAGGTGAGACACTATGCTCAGCTCCATTGGCATCAGGGGCTGCGCCTGATGGTGAAATCGCAATGACCATCGCAATTAAGAATCCTACCGCTATTAGCGGCATCGATCTCAATTTTATTCCTAACCCTCCTTTAAACTAGTTTATTCTAAATCTCATATGGCTTTTTTAAAAATCGCTATGAGCCATTAGCCCGAATCCTGGTTTGATGTATATAAAGACATCGTACTCTCTCCAAAGGCTGCCTGAAGCTTATACATCCAAGCACGATTATCCATCCTCTCCCACAGAGCAGGCATCATTGCTCACGAACGTCTCCCCATCCCTGTTCATCTCGCAGACTACTTTGCCATCCACGATCCTGATTATCCTGTCAGTCTTCTCTGCCATGTGCATGTCGTGGGTGACCAGTATGAATGTCTGATTCATCTTGCGGTTTAAATCTCTCAAGAGCTCATAGATCCTGTTGGAGCTCTTGGTATCCAGGTTTCCAGTCAGCTCGTCGCCGATGACCATCGAGGGCCGGTTTACCAGTGCTCTTGCCACTGCCACCCTCTGGTTCTGGCCACCGCTCAGCTGATTTGGCTTATTGTTCACCCTGTCGCTTAAGCCCACTTGGTCCAAGAGCTCTGCAGCCCTCCCACTGGCCTCCTCCTTCCTTGTGCCGGCTATGAGCATGGGCATCATGACATTCTCCAGGGCTGTGAACTCGGGTATGAGGTGGTGGTACTGGAAGACAAATCCCAGCTCCTTGTTCCTGATCCTGGCCCTCTCGTTGGGGGTGACCTTAGTGACATCTGTCCCCTTTAGAAGTATCGTCCCGCTCGATGGTGTGTCCAGAAGCCCGATCATGTTGAGGAGAGTGCTCTTTCCGCTGCCGCTTGGGCCAACTATGGCCAGGAACTCCCCTGCCTCGATATTGAGGTTAATGTTATCCAGGGCCACAACATCGACGCCGCCTCTGTAGATCTTCATAAGATCTCTTATGACAATTATATCCTCAGCCATGTCGCCTCTTTTAATCGCTCGTCCTATCAGATATTCGTAGTATCAGATATTGGTTGCTCTCGGCTCCATTATCCCATCTCGCTCCCAATGGCCTGCACCGGGTCGAGCCTGGCCGCCACATATGCCGGATAGATCCCCGAGATCACGTTTAGCCCCAGGGCGAACAATATGGCGTAGATGAAGAACTCAGGATTTATCACAAGCATAAGCCTTGTCACTCCGCTGGTGGAACCCGTGGATACGTCCAGAGGATACAGCGCTACTATCTGGGCAAATACAAACCCTATGAGCGCTCCCATCACGCCAGCAGGCGGGCTCAGTAGCAGGCTCTCGATCAGGAAGATCTTGAGTATGGATCTGCGCCTGGCGCCCATGGCCATGAGTATGCCAATCTCCCTGGTCCTGCGTGTAACTATCATCACAGTGGTGTTGGCTATCACAAAGCCCGAGATCAGGAATATGAGCGCGTAGAAGATGTCATTGATCCTGGACTGAGTTCCAACGAACCTGGCGATCTCCCTGTTGAAGTCCTGCCAGCTGGTGACTTTGTACCTGGTATTGAGGTTAAGATCTGCGGCCATCTCCGGGGCTGCAGAGTAGTCGGAGAGTTTCACCCCGATCTCTGAGACCACGTCGCCGGCGCCGGATAAGGACTGTGCAGTTTCCAGGGGCAGATAGACCAGGGTGCTCTCCCGGCTGGTGCCCTTGCTCACCAGGCCTGCCACCTTCATCTTCACAGACCTGTTCTTCTGGGATAGGTAGAACTCTCCACCGGGCCTGACCCCCAGGTTCCCGGCCAGGGCAGCTCCAAGGACTGCAGAGTGGCGGCTGTACTGGAGGTCCGAGAAGCTGCCGTATATCATGTCATCCTGGACGGCCATCAGCAGGTCCTCCTGGTCAGGGCGCATGCCTATGAACTCCACACCCTCAACCCTCTCCCTGAACCGGGCCGCTCCCTGTCCCACCAGCCGCGGAGAGACCGCCTTCACCCCTGGATAGGCGGCGGCCAATCCAGAGAGGCTCCTGTACAGGTAGATGTAGTTCTCACCCTCCTTGGGGCTGATGATCAGGTGGGGGTTCTTCTCCACAGTGTTCTCTATGATCTGCTGCTTTGTGCCCTCAGTCAGACCCAGAGACATGATTATCACGCCCACGGCTATGGCCACTGATATCAGCGTGAAGGCAGTGCCCCTGCGGTTGGATACTATATGCCTCCAGGCCACATCCATCTCGAACATGTGACGCATGCCTGCTCAAGCAGGCATTAGCCTCCTTTCAGGGCGATTACCGGGTCGAGCTGTGAAGCCTTTCTGGCAGGGTAGGCTCCAGCAGCTATGCTCAAGCTTAGAGCCAGGAATGTGAATGCCGCAAAATCCCAGGGGTTTAAGGCCAGGGGGATGGTTGTGATCTCCCTTCCGCCTGCGGCGATCTCGAACCTGAGGTTGCCCAGGGAGAGGGTGGCAATGAGGCCCATGGCGCAGCCTGCCAGGGCGCCTATCAGCCCCAAAAGCCCGCTCTCCAGTATGAAAATGTTCCTTATGTTTGCTCTGGTGGCGCCCATGGAGATGAGCATTCCTATCTCCTTTGTCTTTTCAACCACAAGGAGGTTCATTATGTTGGCTATGCCAAAGAAGGCCACAACCATTGCCAGGAGTATGGACAGCCTTGTGAAGAAACCTCCAATGGTAATAGTCCTCTGGATCTCTGGGTTTGTCTCCTGCCAGGACCTGGCCCTGTATCCCAGATCAGATATCTCTAATGCCGCGTCACCGGCCTGGTCGATGTCATAGAGCTGGATCTCCACAGAGTTTATCACGTCTCCTTCATCCAGGAACTCCCTTGCAGTGGATAGAGATACAAAGGCCACAGCCTCATCCAGGGGGGTCCCGGTATTGAATATTCCAACCACGCTTAGCTCCACAGGCACGGCCTTGGGGAATGTGGCAAGCACCTTGTCTCCAAGCTTAATATTCAGGTCGTCTGCCAGAGTCTGCCCAATGGCTGCACCTCTCCTGGCCAAAACTCCATAAAAGTCTCCCTGGACCATACCCGGGCTGATCTTCAGGATTTGGTCTTCATCTGCTGGCACTACGCCCCTTAGAAGGACGTTCTTGCTCCTGTCCTTGTAAGAGAATGTCGCAGTCGTTGACAGGGAAACAGCCTGTGATTTCACGCCGCTCATGGACCTGACCTTATCCAGCAGGCTCTTGTAGAGGTGGATGTAGTCATCCCCCTGCCTGGGAGTGACCGTCACGTGGGGCAGCTTCTCTATTACTATGCCTGTCAGAAGCTGCTGCTGGCCGTTGGCTAGAGACGTGAATATGATTGAGATGGACACAGCCAGAGCCACGGCTGTGACTGAGAGAAGTGTCTGGCGCCTCCTGGCAGTGATATGTCTGGTTGCAATGGACAGCTCAAACAGGCTGGCAGCCTCCTTTGGCATCTGATATCTGGGACCTGCAATTATGCATCTGAACTTTTTATGGATCTGGTGCTCTATTAGTTCTTATGCCTTGGGATCTGCAGCTTTGCATCCGCCACATCCGGCTCCATCAGTCAATTGGGAGTTGACCGTTTGATCTGGCATGTCTCCTTATTCGCTACCAATTGCCACCACAGGGTCCATCCTTGAGGCCTTGTAGGCCGGGTAGATGCCTGCCACGAAGTTCACCAGTATTGCAAAAGCCATGGCATACATGAAGAACTCAGGCTTCATGGCAACAGTCATCCTCGAGACGTAGTAGATCTCGGATGGAAGCTCTATTGGGTAGAGCATGATAGCTCTGGCAGCAAGGTAGGCCAGGATGCTTCCAAACACCGCTGACGGCGGCGCAAGTATCAGGCTCTCCATGATGAAGATCTTGAGTATCGACCTGCGCCTGGCTCCCATGGCCATCAGAATGCCTATCTCTCTCGTCCTGCGGGTTATGATCATGATCATTGTGTTTGCTATGCCAAACCCGGCTATGGCGAAGATCAGAGCATAAAATATCAGCGAGAACTGAGATTGGGTCTGGATGAGGTTGAAGAGGTCCCTGTTTAGGTCCATCCAGGACTTGGACTGGTATCTGAATCGGGAGTTCAGGTCTGAGGTTATCGCCGGGGCCTGGTTGAGATCTGCGACCTTGACACCTATCTCCGTTACCACATCTCCCTCGCCCAGCAGCTGCTGGGCAGTGGAAAGGGGCAGATAGATCAACGATTTGTCCCTTCCAGTGCCGGTCTCAAATAGGCCCACCACTCGTAGCTTTATCGTCTGGTTCTGGCGCGCCAGTATGAGGTCGTTCTCGGGCTTGATCTTGAGATCTTCAGCCATCTTGGTGCCTATGAATGCCGAGTATTTCCTGGATTTTAAGTCCTGGAAGCTGCCGTAGACTGCATCATCCTGGACCTTCATGAGCCGGTCCTCCTCAAGGGGATCTATGCCCAGGAAGTCCACGCCCTGCACCTTGTCCTTATATTTGGCGGCCGCCTTGCCAGATAGCCTGGGAGAGACTGCCGCGACACCAGGGTACATCCATAAGGCGTTTGAGACCGTCTTGTGGAGGTAGATGTACTTCTCCTCCTCCTTGGGCTGGACCACTATGTGGGGGCTGTTCTCCACAGTGCTTTTGATGACCTCCTCCTGGAAACCCTCCATCAGGCCCATCATCACCACTATCACCGCCACGGCTAAAGTCACAGCCAGCACTGTGAAGACTGCAATCTTTGGGTTCCTGAGTATATGCCTCTGTGCTATGGTGAACTCGTACATGTCCTAACCCTTGAGCGCCTCTACAGGATCGAGCCTGGATGCCTTTCTGGCCGGATAGGCGCCTGCGATAAGGCTGAGAACCACGGCCAGCATGATTATCATGAAGTAATCCCAGGGATTGATGATCACAGGAAGGGTTATCTGCTCTCCTCCTGGAGCCTGCAGGTTGATGTCCAGGCTTTTGAGGTAAAGCGAGAGCAAAAGCCCCACAACCGATCCGGCAACGCCTCCCATCAGCCCAAGGACTATGCTCTCGTACAGGAATATGTTTCTGATATTTGACCTGGTGGCTCCAAGAGCCATGAGCATGCCTATCTCTTTTGTCTTCTCATTTACAAGCATGTACATGACGCTGCCTATGCCAAAGGCAGCTATGATCATGATCAAAAGGAGGACTATCCTGTTTTGGACCTTCTCTATGGATATGGTTCTTAAGATCTCGGGGTAGAGCTGCTGCCAGCTCTGGGCCTTGTAGCCGTAGGCAGAGATCTCTCTGCTGACTGCATCGGCCTGGTATATATCAAGCAGCTTTATATCCACAGATGAGACCACATTGCCCTTGTTCAGGAACGACCTGGCAGTATCCAGGGATACAAAGGTTATGTCCTCGGGCCAGCCGGTGGGCGTGTCGAATATCCCTGAGACCACCAGGCTTGTGGTCCTGGCATCTGGAAAGCTGGCGATTACATTGTCTCCAATCTTGACATTCAGCTTGTCTGCAAGCTTGTTGCCCATGACCACCCTCTTTCCGTCCTGGATTGAGAGCAGATCGCCGCGGGCCATGTTCTTGCCTATGCTCACATAGACCCTGTTCATGTCAGCCGGTATCACCCCCGACATGGCTACATTTTCCACATCGTCTTTGTGGGTGAATGTCGCAGTCGTGCCAAGGCTTGGAGAGACCACCTCAACGCCTGGCATGGCCTGTATCCTGTCTATGAGGGTCTTATAGAGGTAAATGTAATCCTCGCCCTCCTTGGGGGAGACCGTCACATGGGGCAGGTCCTCAACTATTATATCAAAGAGCATCTCCTGAAAGCCGCTTTGAAGAGATATAGATGTGGCAGATATGGCTACAGCCAGACCTATAGCCAGCACAGACAGTGCGGTCTGTCTCCTCCTGGTGGCAATATGCCTTGAAGCTATGAATGAGGCGAGCAACTTCACCACTTCTAGATACCTAGGTCCAGAGCATGCCCCCTTGATTAAGCTTTCTGGAGGCTATGGCCAAAAATCAGGGTTAGTTTTAATATCTTTCGAGCATCACCAGGGCATGGATAAGGTAATTCCCATGAGAATGTATCCAGTCTGGTCTGCCGTTGTCATAGTCATTGCCATGACGGTTTTAGTCTGCACAGCTGAGTCCCAGGAGATAATTGATCTTTACTCAAGCCTTGAGTCTTGCGATGTCACAATTGCCGGGCCTGCGGATGGCAGCATCCTGCGCCTGGAGCTTCTATCTGATGGCCGCGTACTTCAGACAAGAGAGCTGAACCTGGACGGGCCCGGCACCTGGATTGCCACATGGTCTTCATTCAGCGCCGAGAAAGGGGACTACGATCTCTGTGCCAGCATTGTAAAGAATGGTAAGAGCACCTCTCAGAGGTGCTACGAGTTCTACTATGGAGGCATAACACCTATAAGGTTCGATGTGCGGGACTTCATTGCAGATTCCAAGGGGATACAGCTCTCTTTAGCCTCTGATGACCCAACCATTGTAGACATTTATTACATGCTCATCTCCGGGAACAAGGCCATCTTCATAAACAAGGACCTGGCCGTGCCCATATCTGGCGGAATGGGGGCTCCAATGCAGCTCACCAGGCCCTGGAAACAGGTACTGGAGGACGGCCGCCAATATGCAGGAAGGGTGAAGATAGTCGAGCCCTCTCATAACCAGACTAGGGCCTTTATGGGCACCTTCATTGCAAGGGACGATGCCACCATCACTGAGACCTATGAGGATGAGACCGGTGCCAGCGCCACTGTGGTTGGAAACTCCAGGGTGCCCTTCCAGGGGATGCTGAGGTTTGCTCTCTCCCAAAACGGGACTGTCCTTACGACCATAGAGAAGAAGACCCCTGTGCTCCTGACAGGCGATGACGAGACCGTAGAGGTATCCTGGAACAATACGCTGTCTCCGGGACTCTACCAGCTCCAGGTCGCGCTTCTGGGGAATGACGGCGATGTTTTGGACATAGAGGAGACGATTGTAGAGGCCAAGCCCATAATAAATACAACAAGAGTGGATGCTCCTGAGGAGAGCTCTACAAACCCCGTGATGATCGGAGCCTTGCTCTTGGTCGTGGCTCTGATAGGGGCAGGTCTGTGGTGGAGGAGACGCAAAGGCAAGTCATAACTGCCTTTGCCCTGCCTCATATTGCCTTATATTATCTTTTCCTTATATCATGCTTTAAGCTTATAAGGACCTAGATGCATACAGCGCCGTGAGGAATCACATGCGCATATCAATAACATTATTTGCCTGTCTGGCGGCACTGCTGCTGGTGGCTTCTTTCCTGCCACAAGCCGTATCTCAGGAGAATCTGACCGCCAGCAAGACCCCTGTCAAGACCTCTGTCAACCTGGACAGATATGGATCGCCATCCATAGTCAATGTAGATCGATATGGATCCAAGCCCATGTATGATATTGAGAAGTACTCCAATATCCGGCCGACCTACGATGTAAGCAAGTACTCTCATATCCAGCCCACTTTTAATGTGAGCCAGCGCGGCGGAATGAGATCTACATACGGCTACCAGTATACAATCTCGGCCCAGCCCATCTGGACTCAGCCTGTCTATAATGTCAGCGAGTTCTCAACGACCCTGCCAGTACAGAGCGTGGGCCAGTCTTCTATGGCCGGCCAGGTCTCCTCTCGCGTCGGAGGAGCACAGGCACAGGTAAAGGCTGTGAGGGTCGGGGCAGCTACGGCTCAGCAATAAAAAAGCTTATAAAATAATCGAAGATCCCTGAGGCCGCGGCCTCAGAGGTACTTCTGGATTTTTCCTGCAAGCGTGGCCTTGGGGTAGGCCCCAACCAGCTTATCCGCGAGCTTGCCGTCCTTGAAGACCAGCAGCGTGGGAATAGCCGAGACCCTGTACTTGCCTGAAGTCTGTGGATTCTGGTCAACATTCAGCTTTCCAAAGACTATCCTGCCGGAGAACTCACGGGCCAGCTCCTCAATCACCGGTCCCAGCATCCTGCAGGGGCCGCACCACTCTGCCCAGCAGTCCACTATCAACAGAGGGTACTGGTTGACTGATGAATCCAGGGTGCTGTCAGTGACCTCTACGGGCTTACTTGGGTATTGAATGCTTGGCTCAGCAGGTTTGCTCTGTGCTTTCGCCATCTCCTCAAGCTTCTTCTTCCTTATCTGATCTATCTCGTCCAAAGTTACTCCTCCAGCTTTTTCTTGGCATCCATGATGAGCGACTTGAAATGATCGAGGTTTGCAGGCATGAACTCATAGGGGAGCAGGGTGAAGTCCAGGAACTGTATTAGCTCGTCCTCGTACTCTGAAGCGTTATTCAATGTATCCAGGAAGATCACCCCTTTGAAGCATCCCATCTGCCTCCTGGCGTCTTCTGTGTTCCAGTTAAGCCTGGCAAAGACGTCCCGCCAGCAGTCCAGCCAGCCCGGCGAGAGATAGAAGTAGAGGCCCCTCTTTGAGACCTTCTCAACCTCCTGTTTCGTCACCAGGGCGTCTATGCAGTTCTGGCAGCTTATGAGCACGGCTTTGTAGGGAGCCAGGATCTGATCAATACTTGGATGGCAGGCGCCGTAGAGGACTATGATCCCCTGATAGCCCTTACAATTGCACGTCTCCAGCTCAGACTTGAGCGCCTCGCCAAGGTCGTCAAAGCTGACGTGCAGTCCCGCCTCCAGGTAGCGAACCTCGAAGGGAAAGCCAAGCTCGCTTGCGATCTTCTCCAGCTCCTTTCTGAATACTCCACATGAGATGATACAGTACATGACAGCAGGAACTCTGATCATTTATGGCATATATTGCTGCCGGACCTTGACTTTGATACGGCTGCGAATTACAGAGTGGTCAGGCCGTTTTGGAGATTATGTCGCTGTATTGTGAGCTGACCGGTGATCTGGCTCATCTCAACACCCCAATAAATATAGGAGAGATATGTATTTAAGTTATGCTTCATTTGGGAGCTAAATCGGTCAGACTCAGCGCTATCATAGGTTAGTATCCATTTTATAGATCGCTTATTAATCGTTCAGCTCCCAGCCCAGCTTCTCCTTTATTATGAGGTAGCTCATCTCAGGTGCAATGGCCCCCGCTTCTGTGCATATTATATCGATATACCTGCTCGGGGTGACGTCGAAGGCCGGGTTTCTCACGCGGACGTGCTTGAACTTAGAGACCTCCTGCAGCACTTCCTCAGGGCTCCTCTCTTCTATGGTCACCAGCTCGCCCATGATGGTATCAGGACTGAACTTGTATGTCTCGGCTGCAACCATGAAACTGGTCCTGGACTCGTGCGCACATAAGGCGATCTGGGCCGTGCCGATCTTATTTACAAGAGACCCATTCACAGTTATCACATCGGCTCCAACTACGACCAAATCGACCTCATTGATGACGCTCCTCACAGCAGAATCGACTATGAGCTCTGAAGGCACTCCCATCTCCTCCAGCATTCCTATGGTCAGTATCCCCTGACGCCTGGGCCTCGACTCTGTGGCTATGACCTTGATCTCCTTGCCTGCCCTGTGGGCTGCTGCAATTATGGATAGCGCTGCCATGGAGTTGCAGTGAGTCAGTATGGTATCGCCATCTCTGATCCTTCTGCAGCCTATCTGGCCGATCTTTTCCACAGCCTTGTTGGAGTTCTCTATGAAGGAATCGGCATTGGCGATGATGGTCTCTCTGGCAGCCTCTATGTCGCCGGCCTGGTTTCTCACAACCATCCTCACAGCATTGGACAGGGAAACTGCAGTGGGCCTGGTGGAGAGCAGCATATCTGCCGCCCATTTCATCTCGGCATCAAACTCATCCTTATCCCTGGCCTTGATCTGGATTGCATACTCCTTGAGCGACTTTGCAGCAGCTCTGGCGATCCTGCCGGCACCGCGTATCTCCATGCTGCTGATCTTTCTGGCCGCATCCAATAGTTGGTCCATTTAAAGCCTCACTAACCTATCTCTGCATGTGCAGGCCTCCATGCCTTGTGCACAGGAGGCAAAAAAGGTATTCTATCAAGCCTGAATCTCTCAAGCCTGGAACTTGGCTGCAAGGCCAGCCACCCTGGCGCCCAGAGCCCTGCAGGCCTTCAAGGCCTCGGCATTTGGCTCGCCAACTGCCGCCACCCCATAATGCCCTCCAGTCTCCATGGGATCTCCAAGGACTATCATGCCGTGGATGAGCATGCACTCCAGAATAGACAGAAGCGCGGTCTGGTTTCCCCCGGCAGGGCTTCCAGACGATGTGAAGGCAGCTCCAAGCTTGTTCTCAAGCTGGCCCCGGATATTGGATGAGCCATCAAAGAGCTTCTTGACCTCTGAGGCCATCTGGCCATAGTACGTGGGCGACCCAAGTATGATCCCATCAGAGCTCTTTAGATCCTCAAGCACGACATCTTCAACCTTCTTCAAGACTGCATCCGCACCAGATGACCTGGCTCCTGAAGCCACAGCATCCGCCATCTTGGCAGTATTTCCTGTCCTGGAATAGTAAGCCACCAATATCCTTGGCATGAGAGCACCTCAGTTAAGAAATTGATGATTGTTCTTCAATCATGCTCTATTTAATATTATCCTGTCTCCTTCCTCCACCAATTTAAAGAGATCGAGGCCAATTACTATCCGGCCTATGTGGTTTACTGGAGAGTAGGGCTTTGTCTTGCCAAAGAATATGCATATGGCAGACCCAGGCGACCAGTAAGATAGATCTCCCTTCTGTGCATCAGGGCTGATATTCTCGTCATCCAGCTTCTGCGGCACCTCGAAGTAGACCTCTTCACCCCAGAGGCTGGCACGGGCCTCAAGAGGCAGGCTTTGATATATCGCCGCTGCTGTGCGGGGGTTCCTGTCGTCCAGATCGGCCACGGCCCTTCCACGACCAACTATATCGAACTCTATCTGCGTAGTATCACCTCTGGAGTATATGCTTTAATCATATATGCAGCCTTCTTGGAGACAGCATTCGCACCCTGCAGCCAGATGCCAGCCAGAATAAGCAAGCACGGGCTTATTTCCAGAGTGCTTACTTTCGTCCTGCACGGCTAAGGTACTCATATCCAACAATACTATTACTATCTTGGCCGCTCGTTCACCCCCTCAACTCCCTGACGGGCGGGCCATCCCTTATTCTATTGTTCTTTGGCGGATTCTCGGATAGCTGCTAGCTGAGCTAGATTGCGCATTAAGAGCTAGCAGCAACAGGCATAATATCGTCAGTCTCATAACGTCTAACTATCGCTTGGATACCAAAAGCCTTTTTGTCTGATGCGTGCAGCCCTTGCCATGTTAAAGATTGCCCTAATCATCCTCTTGGTTCTGTGCTCTATGGCATCAGCTACCTATACTTATGTGGGCCCATACCAAGTCGACTTCGATTCTACTGAGCATCCAGTACTTGGTATGGGGTTCGATCCGTCATACGGATACATCTCCAATGACGAAGTAGCCACTTATAGAAGCCTGTTCATTGGGAATAACTCCACCATGACTATAACCATCATTGAATCCAAGTCGGATGAGATTTTTAGTTCAAAGGAGGCTACCAATTATACATCACTTGTAACCCCAGACGGATCCACCCGACTTAAGATATCATCTCGTATTATCGATGGACTGGATAGCACTTTTGCTATTTTCAAGAATAACTCCAATGGAGAACTTCTTCAAAAGGCAATCATTGAAATGGATGTGAATACCGGGGGGTATTCTCTCGACACTCACGCCGCTATGGCGATTAGAGCAGAAAACTATACTGAATACCAGTTCGACCGTCTCTTGGACACCTTCGAGTTCAAGCGCTTGAAAAACGACTGAGGCAGACGGCCCAAACCTTTTTCCCCTCACCACCTAAGCATCCCCCATGAGACTCTTATCTATTTTCATCCTGGCCTTTCTGCTCATGGCCCCGGCCCTGGCAGAGACCTATACCTTAGGCTCCCATCAGGTGAGCTTCAACCTTACCACCCCATCTGTTATAACCATGAATCCGCCATCCCACTTAGCCGATAGCGATTCATGGCTTTACACGTTGAACATCTCCAATCAAAAGTCATATCTGACAACTATCTATATCCTAGAACTCAGTTTCACAGATCCAAATTTCAATTGGATCAAAAGTTGGCCTGCCAGTGAAGCAGAGCGTATGAAGAAAGAGGGTATAGGTGGTTACAAGTACAGCACAATGGACTTCCAGGGTTATCCCGCATACGAAGAATCTTTCCCTGAGCAAGAAGTCATTGGCGTGGGCGCCCCACATATCGCGCCAGAGTGTCACGCACTGGCTTATCAGATCGATGATAGGACAGTGGCCGAGGTTCTGGCGTTCGGCACAGGTGCCCCTTATAGAGAAATATTAGACACTATCCAGGTCTCCGATGCCCCTAAGAAGCCCACCAAATACGCCCCCTACATCGGCCCCATAGCCGGCTATGCAGGCAACGGCTCAGGCGCAAAGCCTGGCTGGGAAAATCAGAACTTGCTGAATGGCAGGGAATCGCCTTAGCCTTTTGCTTTGGCGGTACTACGTTATCCATGGCCTTTTCAATCGATGCAGTACCGCCAATCTGAAAGGCGGTGATTCTTCGAGGGTTTGGCAAAAAGATTGAAGGGCTTCAATCCCCGCCCTTACACGAAGACAAAAGACTTGCAGACGGCCAAAAACTCATCTTCGCTAAAAGTCGCCAACGTTTGACCATAGGCCACGGTCTCGGAATTACCAAAAACATCTGCAATTACGCCCTTATCCTTGGTATAGTCAATGATTCCATTGAAGCTATATGTATCTCCATAATCATTGAGGGCATAAAAATGCATTACATGGCCATCGTTGGTTTGCGTCTCTGTGTAGGTTTTGCCTTCACCTAAGTGGCCTGATGCATACTTTACCAAATCCGATCCCCATATTTTAGCATCATCCAAGACGATGCTGATAATAGGTTTCTCAGATCCCGACTTAACGAACTGCAGCAAATTAGTACTGCTAGGATCTTTGAGCACGTAATTATTGGGTACATTTAGCTGTATTTTACCCAGATCAGTATCAAAGGTTTCAGTAGTTCCTGCGACGATGCCAATCAGTGCTGGTATTGCCAGGCACAACGCGATTATCAATAGTCTAGACATGAGTTATCCTTATAACATCCAACAAAAAGCCTTTTGGTGAGCCCCAAAAGCTTCACCAATCCAGCATCCCCATAGCTTCACCCTGCCGCCCTCCCTCGACAATCCCCTCCATGATAGTGCTATTATTCACAGCTGCCTTAGCCTTCGCCGGTGTCACATCCCAGAATCGAGTAATTGCACCACCCTCCAAGAGGTTGATCCTAAAATTCCTGCTCTCTCCCTGGACCCGGTTCAAGCAGTCCACATAGGCGGCCACCAGAGACGCTACGGCCTCTTTCAGATCTGAAGCCCTGGCAAATTCTGCAGGCACTATGTTCACGCCAAATACGAATGAATCACCGAAGAGCTGCGATTCTCCCAGGCCTGGGATAGTGTGCAGAGCTGTGGTCATTATGCCCCAGGTATTAGGAGCATATTGAGGGGCATTTGCCAAGTGATCCCAGTCGCCGGCCGAGACTATCGGCATCAGGGCCAGCAGCAAAGCCAAGAAAATCATCTGTCTCATACCAAACCTTATCGCCAGGATACCAAAAGCTTTTTCGTCTGCCCTCTTTGCTCCCGCAAGATAAAGATAATACGCAAAGAGGCCTAAGGCTGCTCCAATGAAAAGGCTCACAGTCTATGTCTCAGGAAAGATCCAGAATGCGGGATATGGGACGCGGGTAATAGATATAGCCAGGGCCTTTGGCCTGAAGGGGACAATCCAAAACCTCATCGATGGCAGGGTGAAGGTAACCGCTGAGGGAGAGGAGGCCGATCTGGAGAGGTTCCTCAAGGCAATCGATATCAAGAACACTGTCATCTATGTCAGCTCCATATCCAAAGAGTATTCTGAGACCACAGGCGATTTTGAGAGCTTTTATAAGCTGGTTGAGCCCGGAGAGACTGATTCATGGCTGGATCAAGACGTAGTTGTCCTAAAAGAGATCCTGGGCGCCATTAAAGACATGAATGCTGATATCAAAGAGATGAAGGTGACATGAAGGAGATAAAGGGTGATATGAAGGCCGTGAAAGTGAACACAGCCCTAATCCCCCAGATATCAGAGAATACAAAGCCCATTCCTCAGGTCCTGGAAGTTTTCTAGACCGTCCCATTCTGAATCGCTCAGTCCAGGCCCCAAGTTTAGATTATAGTGCTTTGCCAAATGGATTACATTTAACATCTTCAATCGATATTATGAACATTCATCCATCGCCCCAGTCGCCCAATCATCCGCCGGTGAGGTACAATTACCTCCTATATGCTATGCTCTGCGCTTCTGTGGGCAGTTGCCCCCCTGACCCCCTCTGGGGGGAACCCCTACGTATATATGCCATAGGTACTGCAAGAGGATGTTGGCACCAAATTCGCGTACATTTGGCATCTTTTAAGCTCCATGTGATATGCTATCCTCCATAAAACAGCTTCCTGATAGAGATTGCATATTGTCTGAAATGTCCCCCCCAGAGGGGGTCAGGGGGGCAACTGCCCCAGAAGCGCAGGCATAGAGCTAATATAAAAAGATGAATTGAGCAGGCCCTCATTTAGGCCTGGGTGTACTTGAGAACTCAACTCATGTTTGGTCCATCTTGCCAAGTGTAAATCGTTTGGTAAAACACTATAACTGAAGGCAATATACGCCCGGACTGCAGGAATGCAGCAGGAAAAGGCAAGTTCGTGAGCGAAAAAGCAGCACAGGACAGGCAATGATTAGATTGCGGCTTGATCATGCGGCCTGAATATGGAGCCATGACTCTGCCAAATAGCATTTGCCGATTCATAAGGAATTTAAAAGAGTAGGTCCTTTTAGGTTAGTAAGCTTTGAATCGGATGTGATAAAGTACCAGTACTAAAAGGTCAATATTACTGCAATATGCAATTTTCAGCCCGCCGGGCAGGTGAATCATGGCATCTGGCAAGAGAGTAAACACTCTGAGGCCGGGCGATCCCTTCCGCGACTGGCTCGTTTATGAGCTGGGTCCCAGGATTCACAACAAGGATTGTCGAGTGGCCGTATACAGGCTCGGCCCTGCATCGCACACTGTATGCAGATACGACTTTGAGGGAGAGGACTATGGAGTCATTGCCAAGTTCTTTGCCGAGCCCACAGGAAAGGAGAAGCAATACAATGCAGTGGAGGCCATGGATACTGAGTTTAGAATCCTCCAAAGAGTGGAGAAGATAATAAAAGTTGCAAGGCCTATAGCCAAGAGTAGGGACTTCCACTGCGCAATGGTGACTGAATATATAAAAGGCCGGTCTCTGGATAGATATCTGGAGTCAGAGGAAGGCCTCTATGATAAGCTGACCTCAGTGGCTCAGCTGCTTCGCAGGCTCCACAGCGAGACCAGGTCAGGTTATTATAAAGAGAGCGAGTTTGGTCATTTTCACAAGATTCTGGACCGCCACGGGTTCAGCCGCCCTGCCAGAGAGACCTACAACCAGCTTCTGGGCCAATGGTGGAGGTCGCCTCTTTTAAACCAGAGCTATGGCTGCCTGATCCACAACGATGCAACCCCAGTGAACTATATCTTCAAAGACGGCGAACCCTATGCCCTTGATTTCGAAAGCTCCTGGGAGCATGCCAACTACATCCATGACCTGGGGATCATGGCCTCTGAGATCAAGAACTACTTTGCTCTGAACAGATACGACGACCAGCGTGCAGAGCCCTATATAGGCCATCTCCTGTGGCATTACAGCCAGAGTCATTCTCAGTTTTTGGAGATAACCCGCGCCCTGCCGTTCTTCATGAGCCTGGGGCTTTTGAGGATAGCAAGGCTGCACCAGAACACCAAGCACCGCGCTTATCTTTTCAAGGAGGCTATGGCATGCTTAAACTCGAAGGAATTGAGGGAGTAAAGGGCTTCATATTCGACTGCTACAACACCCTGCTCGATGTCAGGATCGATGAGGACAGCCTGGATACATACAAGCCTGTAAGCAACTGGCTGATCTATCAGGGAGTCAGGATCTCGCCTGAGGAGCTCATGGCGGAGTATAAGAGGATGGTCGGCGAGGAGATGTCCACGCGCTGGGAGAAGTATCCCGATATAAAGATTGAGTCAATCTTTGGCAGGATCTGTAAGGAGCATGCCCTGTGGAACATAGATGAGATCACAATGGGCGTGGAGGCCTCCAGGGCATTTAGGGCAGGCTCGCTTAGAAGGATAGACGTCTTCCATCAGAGCGTGAGGCTTCTAAAAGAGCTTGAGGGCCATCCAATGTGTATAGTCTCAAATGCCCAGAGGGTCTTCACAGAGCCTGAGATCAAGTATCTTGATCTGGCCAAATACTTCAAGTTCCTCCTCTTCTCCTCAGACTTCGGCCATAAGAAGCCCGATCCCAGGATCTTCCTGGCCGCATCCCAGCAGCTGGGTCTAAAGCCTGAAGAGGTGATGTCAATTGGAGATTCATTTGATAATGATCTGGCTCCGGCATCCAAGCTTGGCATGAAGGCCATGCATATAGAAGAGGCCTGGAAGTACTTTAAATTGATTTAAAGGGATAAAACTCAGCAATTTCATGGGGCTAATATAATGCTTGAGATTCAGGGACTTGAGGGCGTAAAGGGTATGCTGTTCGACTGCTATAAGACCCTCATAGATATCCAGACAGATGAGAGCAGCCTGGATACCTACAGGCCCATCAGCAGCTGGCTGATTTACCAGGGGGTAAAGATCACGCCTGAGGAGCTTATGGCAGAGTACAAAGGCAGCTGCAGGATGGAGATTGAGGCTGGCTTTGAGAGGTATCCGGAGGTGAAGGTGGAGAGGGTATTTAGCAGCATCTGCAAGCGGCATGCCCTCTGGAACATAGATGAGGCAGTCGTGGGCATAGAGACCGCCCGGGCCTTCCGGGCCGGGTCCTTGAGACGCCTTCAGGCATTCCCCCAGAGCTTAAGGCTCCTAGATCAGTTCCAGGGCTATTCCCTGGGCATAGTCTCCAACGGCCAGAGGGTCTTCTCTGAACTGGAGCTCAAATACCTGGACTTGTATAAATACTTCCAGCTGGTGATATTCTCCTCAGATCTGGGATACAAAAAGCCCGACCCCAGGATATTCCAGGCTGCAACCCAGCAGCTGGGGCTCAGGCCCGAAGAAATGATGTACATAGGAGATTCATTCGAGAACGATATTATACCGTCCATAAAGCTTGGCATGAAGGCCATGCATATAGAAGAGGCCTGGAGGTTCTTCAAGACCATCTGATGTGGCCTTATCAACGGAATCTCTATAGGGCCATCTGAGAACTGACGAGCTCAATGATCTCACAGGCTTATCTTATGGCCACCTCTTTCTACAGCTTACCATAAATTTCAAGCGACTCTCCTTGGGGGTGGCCGTTTGAATACCTGGTCGGTATAGAAGTTATCCAAGACTCTGGCATTGTCTATTAATTCTTTGGAAACTTAATCAATTATCGTGTTAATCTGAACGTGCATTTCCTATAATCGTTGGAAGATTTAGTCGTTACAGTGGTCGCTAGTGTTTAGCTTCCAAAATAACTATGCAAAACTATCAAGTGATACGAGATTAAATCATTGCCATAGTACTTTGGATGCGCAATACTAGTGTGATTTGAAAATATAACATCTGGGAAATATATGTGCGAATTTGATGCGTTGGGCAAAAAGCCATATATTCCTTTGTATATTTGATTATATCATATAGCATGTACTAATTTATTGTCTTATGCGTACGCGCTGCTCGATCCTCTGCATTATGCGAGATTTAATTGGGTTATATATGTCCGTGTCCGAACCTGCGTGTGATACTTTTACTATAACGGCATATTTCTGCAAGTATTCATTCTCAGTAATCCATTTATTTCGGCATGTAATAACTAAATGCAGGTTTTCATCCCTGAATCTCTTCCTCTGTAGAGCGGCTACCCCTTTTTGAATACATCCATTGCTTCTTAGTTCTACTCTGGGATATAAATCAATCAATTTTGCATCAGTGGTAATGCTTTCCTCTACTATTTCCTCTATTGTCTTAAATTTTGTCTTTAACTCACTGAGCGTCGAATTTCTATATAAATAGAACTTCATTGTGCAGCCCAAATAAGAGTCACCTCTAGTACGCCTTGTCTCTGGATCAAAGCATAGTGTAACCGATATTTCACGGTCGCCTGGTATGGAATAAAACTCCGCTGGCAAAGGTATTTCAAAAAATTTCGCCGAATTTAACTTTATATATGAATCATCTACCATCAAAACTCTGTTTAGATCGGAATATCTGGCTCTATTAACATCAGCTAAACCATTGCCATACACAAAAGGTATATTTTCATTTTGTATATTTGGATGCCTATAAGGCTTTCCTGTAGATTCTCCGCACTTTAGTCCTGGAATGAAACTAGTTAGCGATTTCTGTCCTTTTCCTAATAGGCTAGTAGATACTACATCAGGGATATATGCAGATGAGATTAACAATGCCTTGATAAGATTTGAAGAGGCGTTAGGATATGCGTTCCATAGCTGAATAAGCTTATTGCAAACCTTAGGAGCTGAAATGCTTGTTCCATTATCCACGATAAAGAGATCACCCGTTCGAAGTTCTCCTGGCTGAAAATCTATGTTTGTGCTTACTATGCCAATGGATGGATCAAAGATCTCCAGTCTCCCTGGTGCGATTATCATATCTCCGCCAAGATCAACAAGATCTGGCTTAATCATATTACCTACTCCGGGACCTGTTCTAGTAAATGGTGATGGAAAGCCCAATTGGCCTGCGATTGGACGAACTGCAGGATTTATGGCAGAGTTTAGGCCAGGGCTAATAGACCCGATAGTTAAGGCCAGTGCTGCAGTTGCTGGCTCAATTAAATTAGTCTCATCGGAATCAATTAAGTAATTGGGATAATCCTCTAGGCATTTATCTGTAATGTAATTGCCAGTAGAGATAACAATGATAAGATCTATACCGTTTCTAGATAAATTATATATTATTTCATCTATAAGGGATGCCCATCTAAACTGACGCTTTCCTTCTCTCATTACATACTCGTCATTGCCAATAGATATATTAACTACTTTTATATTCTTATAAGCATTAATGAAATAATTAATGCTATCTTGAAATTGTCTCTCTATTAATGATTGGTCGCTATATTCGGCGTTTTCATCAAGAACTCTTGCAGAGAATAGCCAGCAATCAGGTTTAAATTCTTTTTTCTCTATGCACTCTTCTACACATCCATATAATATAACCCCTGCAGCCGAAGTTCCATGTCCCTCCTCATCAATAGGAGATTTCCCCTCTAAATAGGACTCAATTTCGCCTATTGCATTAGATAGTAATGGGTGCCCTGGGATAATTCCAGAATCTATAAGTAGTGTACCTGGTGCATCCGCTGGTGGAGCAAGAATTTGAGCATCATTAATGTTAAAGCCCTTTATTTTTTTAAATTTTAGCTGAGTTTTTGGCGGCCTGTCAATAAAAGATACCTGTGGTAGTTTAATGATTATATTAAAAATCTCTAGATTAATTATTGCTCTAAATACAAAAAATGATTTAGTTCTTAATCTATCTAATGTTTTTCCGCCGCGGGATCTTATTAGTAAATCAATCTGCCGTGCCCAGAGGTCCATTTGATCTTGTGATTGTGGATCAGATCCAAGGTACCAGAATTCTATATCTACAATCGCATTTTCCCCCCCTTCAAGGGGCGATTTAGATAAATAGGGACCTATCTTCTCATTTGGGGTTAGCTTTTCCAGGGAGTCAAAAGCATCTAGAAACGCATGTTTCTTCCCTTCAAGACACATTCCTGCATACTCATTTATTTTTTCAGTGAACTTATCTAAGTGGCCTTTTGAGGCAAATACGATAATTGCATCATTACCTTCCACTGTTAAGGCCTTTAAACCAATACGCTTTATATCATTAGTGCTCACTTGAACTTTTGATCTGATTCTAAAAATTAATTCTGGATCGATATTTCCTTTATACTCACCCTGAAGGCTTCTAAATTCTTCCAGGATTGCATCGCGTTCGTTAAATACTTTTTCTCTGAATTTATCTTTCTCTTCATCATTCCGAGGTGCGATTTGTGAGAACCCTGATCTCCTCTTTATAGATAGGTTATCGGTCAAAGGTAGTAGTGGAAGATGTGGTAGATCTGGCACGATTGCTAATCTACTTCGTGATATATCTCTTTTTTCCTATTTAATCGCTCCTTGTGGATCAAAAAGGATTCCATTAAATCTTCCGATTTGAGAAGGACCCTTCCATCTAAAATTACCTTCTTTATAGCATTGATGCAAATTGTTTCAATATCTGCGGGAGTCATATCATTCATTGAATCCGCAAAAGAAGAATAATCCATTTTTTCTGTCCTAATTTGCCTCAAGTTACGTTTTATGAGCTTAATCCTATTTTCCTTATTAGGTAAATCGAAAAGGATAACTTCATCGAAGCGTCTCCATAAAGCTGGATCGAGCAAATGCTGATGGTTAGTTGCGCATATAATAATTGATTCTCCGGAGTAGTTGTCTATCATTTGTAGTAAATTATTGACAACTCTTTTCATTTCCCCATGCTCAAATGGGCTGTCGCGTTGTTTCCCTATAATGTCGAACTCATCAAATAGGACAATCCATTGGCCCATGCTTATAAAATCGAATATCTTTCTCATATTTGCGGAAGTCTCGCCTAGATATGAAGAAACAACTCCATCAAATCGAATATATACCATCGGATAATTTAAAATACCACACAAAACTTGAGCAGCAAGAGTTTTGCCACAACCAGGTGGTCCAAAGAAAAGTAGCTTTTGCCTAGGCTTTAATCTATGTGCTATTAATATATCTTTCATCTCGTTTTCTTGTATTACTCTTTCAAGTGAAGCGCTAGTCTTCTTATCGAGAATAATATCTTCCCACGTTTTATCGAATTTTTTTATATCAAATAAAGGAAGCCCACGTTCATGATCGCAAGGTATATTCAAAGATGCATAATCTTTCGATTTAAAATTATTCTTTAATTTGTTCCTATATAAACTATCTCTTAAATCCCTTGCTAAGAGGTTATTTTCTTTTTTCTCTTCCTCTTCGATGATAGTCTCCGCTACTTTAAGGAACTCCTCTTGATTGGGATAGGCAGCAAGTAATTTTCTTAGCATCAGGTTATTCATGCCGTGCCACCGCTGGATACTCAATATAAAACGCTTAACTATTTATACTCTCCTTCTATCAATGCATATCTTCACCATTAATTTATGCGGTTGATATTAGCTATAGAGTTTCTTCTCCAGTGGGGTTTTCTAGGATGCGGTGCTGTACTATCAATTGCATAAAAGCACTAAGAGTATTGCCCATGTATTTAGAATATTTGCACTCACAATTGCAATTTATTCAATAAAGTGGAGGGTTTAACGCTATCTTAGCCGCGTGAGCCTCGTACTGGAGTACCATGGCCATCGAGAATATCATTGCTGTAGATATATCATTTAAGTGGCATTTTCTGATAATATCCTCGAATGTTCGGATGATATTCTTGCCTCCGCATTAATCGGCAATGTGAGAGCGATTATCTAAAGATAAAATTTTATTTTGATAGCGATAAGCTTCTGCCTGATGGTTGGTATATTTTAGTCGTGTGTCAGGATAAAAATTATTTGTCATGAATACGAGCACTACAACTCATAAAAACTTTGAGTTATATGGAACCTGATCTCCCACTGATTTAGGCACAATATGCTGAGAAATGCGGTAGATGATGTTGGTTTATATCAATAAGAGCTTGTGCCTATTATGCACAACGAATCCTAATGTATCGACTCTATGTGCCTAACTTTACGGGAGGTCAGGATGGAATACCTGAAGAAAAAGTTAGGAAAACTATAATTAAGCAGGGTCAGGAGGATCCTGATTATAAATCAATCAATATGCCTTCTGAGGTTATGCAGTTTTGGAAAGGCCATAACCTCCCCTTCCAGCTCTACAACCGGGGCCAACTCTCCAGTATCTATCCTCTTAAGAATTGGTGACAGAAAATCCCTCCCCTCAACATGGTTTATTGTCACTCCCTGGCATAGAGGATTGAAGGCAGGCGTGATCACCAGGTCTTTTCCTCCCAGGATTTTTTGACCAAGTAGGAAGCACGGCAGCCTCTCCATCTCTATCCCTATCACCGGATGCTCATGCCCCATAATCAATGTCCCAAAATCCTGCAGCACCTCATGACCGTGGGCAAAGGCGAAGCCTTCGATATCGTACCTGTCCTGCGCCTCAGGAAACAGCTTTGCAAGCATTGTGTCATGAGAGCCCTTCACCAGGACCACCTGACACCTTTTTCGAAGAAGCCTCATGATCCTGGCAAACTTATCCCTGACCTTCCTGTCAGCCCGATCAAAGGAGTGGAAGATATCGCCGTTAAGGACAAATGTCCTGGGCTCAAACTTCTCAACAACTGCCCTAAGCCTTCCAATGAGCAGCTCCTCCTCTTTCAGAGGGAAGGCCAGGCCCTGGCGTCGGAGCTCGTCTTCCATGCCTATGTGCAGGTCAGAGGCCACGCACACACCGGCCTCCTTTATGTACAGGCAGTTGTTGTAGAACCCGAATTTTTCAGCGTAATCCATCTCAGGCTATATCTCCCTCTTCCATCAGCTCGTCCTGATCATCCTCTGGCATCTCCTGCCCCGAGGCCGGCTTTACAATGGATGGCTTTGCGGGTCCAGAAAGCTCTCCGGCAGACACGAACAGGCCCATATCTCCGGCCTCTGGTAGACTTTCCATGCCAGCACGGATGCCAATCTTATCCATGACCCTCTTGTGGAACTCTTTTAGCAATGCCAGCTTATCCTCTGCAAAGACCACATCGCTGGCCATAATGGAAGCTATGCCAAAAGCCATCGGGCTTGGAGAGTCGGCCATCTTCTGGACCACCTCTATCTCGCCTGAGTGTACGGCCAGCAGGATCTCCTTGATATTCTCCACCTCAAATTTGTCCTCTATGATCTCCCTGTAGCTCTCTTTGAGTACTGCAAAGCCATCGAGCTTCTTGGCATAATAGATGAGCATGTCTGCGCTGACCTGCTGTCTGCGGGCGCTCTTCCTCTTGCCCATATAGTTCCGCAGTATCATGAAGGACCGGCAGGCGTTCACCCTAAAGAGGCTCTTTAGCAGGTGGGTATTCTCAACTGCCCTCTCCAGGATCTCCTCGCAGTTCTCCTCGTTTATGTCAGAGAGGATTTTCTTTATATCTACATCCTTATCCTTGGGAAGGGAGATCATGAAGCCTGAATCCGTGATTGAGACCAGGACGTTGCTTGACTTCTCACGGGATACCATGTAGGCCACCATCCTGGAGAAGCCGTCATTGAATTTCACTCCATAGTTGGTGAGGAAGTAAAAGAGCCTCTTTCCAGATTCGAGGTCTTCCTCCTCCTCTATCACCATCCTCCAGTCTGTTGGCACTGAGTCCTCGCCCAGGTATCCTATCTGATGATCGAAGATCTCATAGATCGACCTGGCGCTGTTCTCGTCTATGGGATAGGCACTGGTAAGCCAGCGTATGATCTCCTTCTTCTTTGAGGTCTTCATCTTCCAGACCATATCGCTCTTGAACCGAAGAGTGTTCACTCCAAGGCCAAATGAGAGCGGCAGCTTCTCAGAGATCCAGACTGGAATGTTTGGCCTCTCTGTTGTGGCATCGGCATAGATGTTTCCTCCACGGCGGTAGCAGAACATGTAGGATTTGCCGCCTATAACAAAGACATCGCCTTTGCTTAGCTTCTCCATATACTTTTCATCTAAGTTGCCCACCCACTGCCCGTCGCGGGTTAAGACGTCGCATGAGAACTGGTCGGGGATCATGCCGGTGTTCATGAAGTAGATCATCCTGCCGTTCCTGCCCCGCTTGCCTATTGTGTTGCGTTCCTCTTCATACCAGATCTTTGAGTAGATGTGCCTCTCAGTCAGGCCTGCGTACCTGCCTGAGAGATAGTTCACAACGCTCATGAAGTCGTCATCACTGAGGTCGCGGTAGCAGTATGATCTCTTGATCAGGTCCAATGCCTGGTCTAAATCCCATGTCCGCTCCAGGGCCATGCCAAAGAGGTGCTGGCACAAGGCGTCCAGGCAGTTCCTGGGAATGTGGATGTTGTCCACAAACCCTGACCGGCCTTTCTCCAGCATCACGGCGCACTCCATGAGCTCATCCCTGTCCAGGACGATTATCCTGCCCTTGACCACCTGGTCCAGGTTGTGGCCGGCTCTTCCAATCCTCTGAAGGAGCGCTGCAACAGACTTTGGCGAGCCTATCTGAAGCACCAGGTCTACATGGGGCATATCAATTCCAAGCTCCAGAGATGTGGATGAGGCGACCACTTTAAGTGTTCCTGACTTGAGCCTGTTCTCAGTCTCAAGCCTGCCTTCCTTGCCCATGGAACCGTGGTGGCAGCCTGAGTTCTCCTGGCTGTAGAACTCCGGGTACCTCATCCTCAGGTTGAAGAGCACCCTCTCTGCCCCGTTCCTGGTGTTTGTGAATACTAGAGTATTATTATGCTCCTGAATGTGCTCGTGGATGATCTGGTACAGACTGTCCGAGAGCTCTCTTGAGGAGGTGTTGATCAGATCCGGCACCGGGCAGAGAAGCTTTAAGTCGAACTGCCTGGAGAACCTGGTGTCAACTATCTCGACCTTCCTGCCGCCGCCTGCCAGGAATTTTGCTATCTCATCCAATGGCTCTATGGTCGCAGAGCATCCAATCCTTGCAAAGCTGCCCTTACCTGGATCTGCCTGTGGGTCGAACTCCGCCTTCAGCTGCTCGAGCCTCTCAAGGCTCAAAGAGAGGTGGACGCCCCTCTTGGACCCTGCCAGGGAGTGGATCTCATCTATGATGACCCAGCGGACGGTCCTCAGCTTCTCTCTGAACCTGGGCGAGTTTAAGAGAATCCCCAGGCTCTCTGGAGTGGTATTGAGGATGTGAGGCGTCTTTCTAAGCATCCTCGCCTTGTCCTTGGCTGCCACATCCCCGTGCCTTATGGCATGCATGATCTCCTGCGTCTCTAAACCCATCTCCCTGGCCAGGGATTGGATCTCAGACAGCGGCCGCTCCAGGTTCTTGAAAATGTCGTTGGCCAGAGATTTCAGAGGCGAGATATAGAGGCAGTAGACACTGTTCTCCAACCCGTCTTCCTTGGAGAGGATAAAGAGCTTGTTTATTATGGATATGAAGGCAGAGAGCGTCTTTCCCGAGCCTGTGGGGGAGCATATCAGGACGTTCTTCTCCTCTTGTATCAGAGGTATGGCCAGCCTCTGTGGAGGCGTGAACAGATCAGAATACTTTGAGAATGACCTCGTCCACCAATCTCCAACCATCTCATCGAATAAGTCCAAGATCTCCTGGTCTCTTAGACCCTGGCTCGCTATCTGGTCAACCATAATTGAGCTTCGCGGTTTGTCGGCCAGGACTTAGAGCTTGTGGTTGTATAATATAATAAGATTTTTTCTAAATGTTTAGAAATGTTGGAAGAATTCCCAAGACATTGAGATGAGTGAACTTAGAGCACGTCGAAAGCCGGAGTTCGATATCGATATTTTCAACTGAGGTCGAAGATGAGCGGACCTCAATCGGGTAATGACGGCTCGCAGGCTGCGCGGTCTTTGTGCTATCCTCCGCATCGAGTATGTTTGATGCCGAAGTTTACAGAATGAAAAGCCTCTTTAACCAGGTCGTATATCTGAGAAAAATCTTCCGGGGTCTCTCTTCTTATAACCATGTTTATTCTACTTCCTATTTTCCATCATCTGCGACCCATAAGCTAAAAAGCAGCTACTTTTTCGCTTAAATAGTTGTTGGCAGATGGAAAATAGGAAAAAGGGCTTCGCGCGGATAAAAATCTCACTTAGACGTCGAAAGCTCAGATGGCGAAAGCTCAGATGTGCAGTGAGGGCAGCGCACTGCCTCATCGGATATGGTCTCCTTGCAGAAGGGACAGTCCTTGGTATTGGCCTTTGCAGGGGGCATGATGCGGTTGACCTGCTGGATCAGAATGAAGATGGCCAGGGCTACTATGAGGAAGCTGATCACAGTGTTTATGAATGCTCCATAATTGATCGTCGGCGCTCCTGCCGCCTTTGCCGCTGCCAGAGACGGATAGCTCACACCATTCAGGGAGATGAACAGGTTGGAGAAATCCACTCTGCCTATCAGCAGTCCCAGAGGCGGCATGATTATGTCATTGACAAGAGAGGTAACTATGCTTCCAAAGGCAGCGCCCAGGATGAACCCTATGGCCAGGTCCAAAACGTTGCCCCTCATGATAAACTTCTTGAAGTCGCTCCACATTCCCATGATTCAACCCCTGATAGAATTCTGTCTGCTAATATGAAGACTGTTTCAAATATAAATTAGTTCCCCCAGATGGATCCCGAGCAGCTCATTGTTCATTGAGATGCATATTCTAAGAGAGAATAAGCTTCACCATCAGGAGATGCCCAAAACTTTTATCAATGTAGATGGACAACATATGATAGAAATTCAATCAGAATAGCTATGGCTGATTTTACGGCATCAGATCCGCCCTCCAGAGCAGGGAGCGGGATGAAATGAGGATCTCAGGCATGGCGCCAGGCAAATTAGTCGAAGATCTGGCCTATGTGGACAGGGAGCTGGAAAGAGATGAGGATAGCTGGGAGGCCTGGAGCGCCAGGGCGGATATCCTTTACTGCATGGGAATGTATGAAGAATCGCTCCAGTGCTGCGATAGATCTCTGGCTCTCAATTCTAAGACGCCCTTGTCCTGGGCGACTAAAGGAGATGCCCTATGCAGGCTTCAGAGGTGCAATGAGGCGGCGGAGTGCTACAGAAGAGCTGTGGAGCTGGATCCTATCTATCTCATAGCCTGGCACAGGGATTCTTCTTAGCAGCCCTTTTTGTCTCAGAGTTTGTTTCTAAATCCGAGAATAAGCAAGCTATATAATCTACTTCTTCCGGCTTGAGATCAGGGGAAAGCATCACCGGTTGATGAGATGGGCAAAGGAATTATTGCAGCAACGCCAGCGGGCACTAGATCTGCAGAGGATATCATAGCTAATGGATCATAGCAGCGCCTTTAGAAATGTTGCGTCTCCAATGCTCTCGCATTCCTTCCTCTCAATGCATCTGATGGAGGGAGATAAGGATTTGACTGCCTCAAAGTCCATAGTACTCGCATATGATGGGCTCTGCGTATCTGGGGACAAGATGGAGTATGCAAGGCGGGCATTTGCTCTGATAAAACCTTTGAGGAGATCATGGATTGCCATGCAGGATCAGGATAGAGTGCCCAGAGCGAGATCGAATTTTAGTTACGAAAAAATAGTTATAACTAGTGAGCCACTCACTAAAGAGCATGAGGCTGGTCTAAACGGAGCTATGCTCATCTGGGGGAAATGATGCCTAAAGCCAGAATAATGGTCGTCGAAGATGAGAGCATCATAGCGATCGATATACAAAACGGTCTGGAGAACCTGGGCTATGAAGTCCCGGCCATTGTCTCCTCAGGAGAGGAGGCAATACACATTGCTGGTGAGCTGAGGCCGGACCTGATACTGATGGACATAGTCCTGGAGGGCCATATAGATGGTGTGGAGGCTGCAGATCAGATACTGGCCAGGTTCGACATCCCTGTAATCTACTTGACCGCCTATGCAGATGATGATACCCTGCAGAGAGCTAAGATTACAAGGCCATTTGGCTATATCTTAAAGCCCTTTGATGAGAGAGAGCTTCAGACTGCAATTGAGATGGCCCTCTACAAGCATGAGATGGACCGCAAGCTCAAAAAGAGCGAACAGTGGCTGGCGACTACGCTTAAGAGCATAGGCGATGCAGTCATCGCAACTGATAACAGCGGATCTATAACCTTCATGAACCCTGTCGCTGAGGAGCTCACAGGATGGTCCCAGCAGGATGCCATGGGCAGGGACCTAACTGAGGTCTTCAATATATCCAGCCCTGGGAGGCCAACTGAGAATCCGGCCATAATGGCGCTCAAAGAGAGGACAGCGGTCGCCCTTCCAGACGACACAATGCTCATATCCAAGGACAGCACCAGGAAGCCGATATCAGACAGCATCGCCCCGATTAAGGATGATAGAGAAGGGCTGCAGGGTGCAGTGCTGGTCTTCCAGGATATAACAGAGCGCAAGCATGCTGAAGAGGAGCTAAAGGCTGCCCATCAGCAGCTTGAGGATATAATAGAGTTCCTGCCAGATGCAACCTTCGTCATAGATAAAGAAAAAAAGGTCATTGCCTGGAACAGGGCTGTAGAGGAGATGACCGGCATACCCAAATCGGCGATGATAGGCAAGGGCGATTACTCGTGTGCACTGCCTTTTTATGGCAGGAACAGGCCCATGCTTATAGATCTCCTGAGCCAGAAGGACCCTGATACAGAGGCTAAGTATCAGTATATAGAGTGGAAGGGAGATACTCTCTATGCTGAGGTCTTTGTGCCCCTGGTCTCAGGAGGAAAAGGAGCCACGGTCTGGGCCAAGGCATCTCCTCTGTTTGACAGCAGAGGCCAGATGGTTGGATCTATTGAGTCCATACGCGATATCACTGACAGGAAAATTTCCGAGGAGAAGCTTAAAAGCTCTGAGGCCAGATACCGCTCTCTTTCAAATAACATCACTGACGGCATATACCTTATAGATTCGGATTTCAAGCCTATCTTCTTCAATCCAGCAATGGAAAATATCTTCGGGAGAAAGAACGAGTTCTTCCTCAGTGATTACCAAAAGGCTCTTCTCTCCTGCGTCCATCCAGACGATCGTCATATGATTCAAAGGTCCTTCTTCACCGGCAAGCTTAAAGAAGGCCAGATAGAACTGAGCTACAGAATACTGCGCCCGGATGGAGAGATCCGCTATTTAAGGGATGTAATGAGGGTAGTCCCAAGCTCTGACGGCACGGGATGCGCTTATCAGGGCATAATATCGGATATGACTGAGATAAAGCGGTCTCAGGAGGAGCTTGTGAAGGCTAGAGATGAGCTGGAGCTGAGGGTCGAGGAGAGAACTGCGGAGCTGGCTTTAGCCAATGAGGTCCTCTCTGCAGAGATTATAGAGAGAAAGAAGGCCGAGGAGATGCTCAAGGCCTCTCTCCAGGAGAAAGAGGTGCTGCTAAGAGAGATACACCACCGGGTCAAGAACAACCTTCAGATAGTATCAAGCCTCCTCTATCTCCAGTCGCGGAGCGTTACAGATGACGATTCTGCAGAGACTTTCAAGGAAAGCCAGAACAGAGTCAAATCCATGGCTCTGATACATGAGAAGCTCTACAGATCCGAGAGCCTGGCTCGTGTCGATTTTGCAGATTATATTCGAAACCTGGTGGCTTATCTCTTTCAGTCCTATGGCGTTGCATCTGGCAAGGTAGACCTGCGCATAAACATAGATGAAGTTCTGCTGGGCATAGATACAGCCATACCCTGCGGGCTGATCATAAACGAGCTGGTCTCAAACTCGCTCAAGCATGCCTTTCCAGATGGCAGGAGGGGCGAGATCTCCATAGACCTCCACTCATACGGCGATAGCAGGTTTAAAATGGTAGTAACTGATAATGGGATCGGATTTAAAGATAGCATGGACTTCAAGAAGACCCAGACCTTGGGCCTGCAGCTGGTGAACACTCTGGTGAAGCAGATAGACGGCAGGATCAAGCTCGATACCAGGAATGGGTCCAGGTTCGAGATCGACTTTAATGAACTTAAGTACAAGGAGAGGAGCTGAAGATGACTGGAGCACGGATCCTGGTAGTAGAAGATGAAGGGATCGTGGCAATGGAGATTAAAGATCGGCTGGAGGGACTGGGGTATAAGGTATCCGAGTTGGCATCCTCGGGAGAGGAGGCCATACAAAAAGCGCAGCGTGTCCTTCCTGATCTGGTTTTGATGGATATAATCCTGAAGGGATCAATGGATGGCGTAGAGGCGGCTGAGAAGATCCGTGCCAACCTGGGCATACCCGTTGTATATCTCACAGCATACTCTGATGACAGCACCCTGCAGAGAGCAAAGATTACAGAGCCCTTTGGCTACATACTCAAGCCCTTCGACGAGAGAGAGCTTTACTCTACTATAGAGATGGCTCTCTATAAGCACAAGATGGAAAGAAAGCTCATGGAAAGCGAGCAGTGGCTTGCGACTACTCTCAAGAGCATAGGCGATGCAGTGATAGCCACTGACGAGGGTGGATCCATAACTTTCATGAACCCGGCTTCTGAGATGCTCACCGGCTGGAAAAAAGACGAAGCTCTGGGGATTGAGCTTTGCGAGGTCTTCAAGGTCGTAGATGAAGATACCCTGACGCCTATAGAGAGCCCGGTTACCAGCGCCTTAAATAGCGGATTTGCAGCATCCCTTAAGGATAACAGCATTCTCATGGCCAAGGGCGGGAGGGATGTGCCCATAGATTATTGCGCTACATCCATCGGAGATGATAAGGGGGGCGCTCTTGGCACGGTCCTGGTCTTCCGCGACATCACTGAGAGAAAGCAGGCCGAGAAGGAGATGAGGATCAGAGACAGCGCCCTGGCCTCAGCAGTAAATGCCATAGCCATCTCTGATCTGGAAGGGAGGCTAACTTATGTCAACAAATCCTTCCTCAGGATGTGGGAGTACAACCTGGATGAGGTTCTGGGAAGGCCCATGTTCCAGTTCTGGCAGTCCAATGACGTGGCTGCTGAAGTACAGGGAGCATTGCTTGGTAAGGGATGGATAGGAGAGCTTATAGCTATCAGGAAAGATGGCACACCATTTGATGTCCAGCTCTCCGCGAACATCGTCACTGATAAGAATGGCCGGCCAATATGCGTCATGAACTCATTCATAGATATAACCGAGATCAAGCGCGCCGAAGAGGAGATGAAGAACTACACAACCAAGCTTGAGAGAGCAGACTCTGACTTAGAGAAGATATATGATAAGATATCCAGCGACCTCAAGTCTGCCCTAGGATCAGTTCAACATTTAAATACGCTCCTCTCAAGCGAGTATGAGGCAAGCCTCGATGAGAGAGCCAGAAGGTCTCTGGTGGAGGCGGTTGATGCTACAGAGCGCATGAATCAGCTACTGGATGAGCTTGGCACGCTTAATATTCCCATTGCGATATATATATCCTTGATAGAGCTATACCAGGCGAAGATCAAACGGTTCAGGGAGTGGGGCTGATAAAGCTTGATTGGAATTACATTGAAGGCATCGATCCAGGGACAAAAGGGAAATAATAGTTGCGGATATAAGACTCTGCCGCACTCTCTGTGCGATACATTGGGCATGTTGGTAAGCTATGAGGCGCGATAAGCTCCAGATAATTCTGGATATATTGGAGATCTGTGTCAACGGCGCAAATAAGACCAAGATAGTCTACCAGGCCAATCTGAATTTTAAAATGGTGAATATCTATCTGGATATATTAACTAATGATCAGCTGCTGGATATGGACAGCGAGCAGAATAAGATATATGTAACCACGAATAAGGGCAAAGAGCTCCTAAAGGACGTCAAGCAGATATATAATAAGCTGGAAAACTACTCTCTGGACAAGTAAGTGATGCTGGCAGAGATGAATTGTGACCGCTCTCCCATCTTTGGACCGACCCGGCTTTCTGCTAAGTAGGACCCTCGTGGGGATCTCCACGGACCTTGTGCCCCTAAAGAGCTACAGGTAGGAACATAGCCAGTTTAGGCAAATCCCTAACCTATTGAGACTATGGCCTGGTAGGTTAGAGATTCACTAAAAGCTGTTCTCATCCTGGTGGCATATTGTGGGAGCATATTTTGCGCCAGATATTTTTTAAAAAAATAGCGAGTCATTGACCCTGCCTATCTTAGGATATGGCTACCTGACTCAAAGATCAGTAACAGACCTTATAAACAGCCCTCCAGCAGAGGGCACAATGGATATTCTATCCGACTGCAGCAGGGTAGAAAGCACCGGCGGAAGGAGGATGCGTCCTATGCCCATATCGTTCACCTCGAACTTAAGTAGCCACTCATCATGCCTGTTATATTGAAGCCCCGCGTCAGAGCAGGCCCGATCAAGGTCCAAAGCCAGGTTTTCAGAATCCAAATCCGGGGCCTCGCTGGAGTTCCACGCCTTGCTGCTTTTTGGTTTCATCTCAAACACCTCAGTGTGCGGTCACAATCAAATTGGAGGCATCTCATTTAGGATGCCGCATGGGCATATCATGCCCCCCCAAGAACGGCTTTTAGCCAACCTGGGAAAGATTTCCCTTCGACCCTGCAAGAGGAGCTAAGCCTATTAGGCTGGGCGCGCCCGGAGGTGGGCAAGACTAGGGATGCATCTTACAAGCCATTTCTGGCCTGCTTGCACCCTTCAAGTGAGGGTTCCTCTTATAGCTCCTAATGCCGCTGACATTGATCTCTCCTGCTTGGTCCGGCCAGCTGCTTGGTCTTGATAGCCCGTCTCAAGCCTTGCCTTAAAGGCAAGGTAGCTGACCTCTAATTCTCTTGACGATATGATCTTCAGCGCTCTAAACTCAGACGAAACTTTATAGATGGCTTTGCAGGTTAGGAGTCACTAGAAATTGGTTTATGTATTCAACCTATTTAAAAATTTTGAGGATTTTATACAGTTGATGGAGAACTCTATCTTTGTCTCGATATATTATCGCCAACAAGGGCTATGCTGCAATCGGTCTTTTTTAAAAAAAGGGATTTTTCCCAAAACTTTTATAGAACTGTCACTGGACACGGCCTGTACAAGAGATATCTTACTCGATCGTGATGCGGCCTGGAAGACGGCATTTATAGGAAAGCAGGCAGAAGACCCGCCCCCTTAATGGGGCGGGATGAATGCCGTCACTCTACCAGCGAACCGATATCTATATTGTTTTGGCCTCGATGTACTAGGAGGGAGGCAAAAGCCGTTTTTGGGAGGAGAAAAGATGTAGGTCGCACCCGACTTTTGCCAGCACGAAATACGGCGATCGACGAATATAAGGCTTTTGGTAGAGGCCATATATCTCCAAGGTATAACTTTCTTATCCAAGGGAATACGGCCATAGAATAGGCAATAATCGGCATTACAGGGGATGATTAGAGGAAAACAATTGCTGATCAGTCCATAGATGCGCGAGGAGTAAGCCACCCGCCCCCTAAATGGAGCGGGCTTTCAGTAGCCCTGATGCAGCCCGAAACATAGGCAACATCGGACCTCCAGGCAGGCCTACATGCAGCCCAATCAAAGCAATCATATTTGCACTCAGAGCCTTGTACTAGATGCGCCTTTCAAGCGCATGACGACTTATGGCCTGTTCAATTATCTCCCATAACAAATATAAGGTTACATATCATATAAGTAATCTAAAAAATTTGAGGCTGTATTGGTGCCTCTCGTGCTAGAGGCAAAGAGATTTCTGTCAGATCAAATGACAACCAGCTTCGTGCTACATGGCTCTGTGCAAAGTATCCAGCGATCTAATGATAGCTGATTGGATGAAGTTATGTCATTCCTGGATATATTCTCCAGGCTAGAAGCCATATTTCCTCTACTATGTTGAGTAGTAAGCCAGCATGCAGAAGATATGTGAGGAGGCCAGGATTGGATTATGAACGATAATATGACTCTTTATTGGAATCATCAGGCGCTGTTTTGTTCTATGACTGCAGACTGCTATCGCTCTGGCATATCGTGAGGTATTGTGCATCAGCAAATTCTATCCCAAACATTCATTGATTTCCTAAACGCCTGCAAAGGTCATGAGGTGATGCTTACGCCAAGCGTTACCTCTGAGGTAATCATTCAGGGAGTGCTCATCGATTTTGACGATACCCGGGTTTACCTGAAGGACTCACTTGGCCTTGGCTGCTGGCTGATAAGCGCTTTCTGCGGCATTGAGGCTGGACCCAAGGTGATGGAGGTTATGGACCCGGAGACATCATCGGACTCTGTTTGAGGCGGATATCGGTTCAAGAATGATTCCTCTCTATCAGACAGGGCCCCGCCTGCGCGGCTGATCCTGGATGGGTCTGGAAAAAGCCTGCAATCCAAAAGGGAAATTACCGGTCTCTCTGTCTCTTGGGGATTATCGGCCAGGATCTGGGCTTTGCTTTTAGAGTGATCACCTGGCATCTTCCTGGGGAACGAGGGCCGGGCTTATCTACACTGTTATCAGCACTGCTGTTTACACTGCTGTCTGCATTGCGACCTTCCTCTGGACCTTTCTGATCCTCCTGAGTGCTCGTTATTCTGGCCGTGCAGTTGGCTTCGTTACATGGAATACATCCCCTTTCCCCTGAGGAGATGGCCTCCTGAAGTGAGGAAAACGGACCAATGGCCTCAGGATACATGGGGCAGGTAGGCTCAAACCACCACCCTTTGGGCTCAGCGTAATAATACATCGCCGCCTCAGTGACCTTGACTGGCTCGACATCTGGGAGGTCTGCCCTGAATCTCTCCAGATCAGCGCGAACGCCTTTTACTTTAGCATTTTGCGTTTTACCGTTCTGCATTTTGGCATTCTGTGCCTTACCATGTCTTCTTCTTCTATTTCTTTCGTCGGGTTTCATCTTTGGCATCCTATAATTGAAGATATTTCGGCTCCCATAGCAGCTTTAGAACAGACCTGATCATCTGCTCTGCATCTGCGACTTCTGCTCTTTGGAGCTTCACACTATCTACAGCCTTGATCTTCGAACTTATCTCTTTCAAGTATATATCAGTTCCTCGGTTATTCTATCTTATACTCTTATCTCATACCTATCCATGAATCTTATGATTGCCCACGACCCCTCTTCAACCACAAGATCTTTTAACTGATAATACCTAATGGTTTATGGTTATATACGGTCGCCCAGATGATTTCAGAGGATGATCGGGGGAGATGGCATTGATAATGATCGGAATAGAATCCAGCAGATCTGAACTTTATGACCAGATCTCCATGCATCCAGAGAGATACTTTTTTATTCTAGTGCTTGAAGGCCACACTGGACTGTGCATTCAAACCTGCGACACCCATGGGGAGGATATAAAGGTTCAGGAGGTGGGCGTGCTCAAGATCAGCTCCGAGGGCGATTCAATCTCCGTCTTCCAAGAAGAACTCAAAGAGGCCATGATGAAACTGGAGCTCTGCCCTGATTGGGCTGAGGGTTCACAGCATCCAATAACCCCGGCCATAAAGAAGAAGATAGGCGATCTGCAGGGCTTCATTGATTGGATAATGGCGTCAGTCCTGGCCGACGGGCGCTGCCTTCTGCTTTATCCGTCATGGGACATATAGCAATTATGATAAAATTGTTGGATTGAAGGTCAGGCCCTCCCGGTTCCAAAGACCTTCTTGAGCAATCCTCCAGACCCCTTCTCTCCAGCCTTGGGACGCTTCAGGTCAGGCTGGGGCTTGGACGGAGCCGGCCTCCTGGTCGGCGATTCAATATTGGGCCTGGCACTTTTGGAAACTATCTGGGTGCTGATTCCTCCGTGCCTGGACTTCCTGGGCCGGATGCTGACAGTAACTGGCCGCTCTATCTCATTGCTGACAAGCATAGCAACTCCTGGTGGAAGCCTCTTTATCTCCTCTTCAAGCTCTGAGGTCATGCCCTCCAGGCCTTTGGATAATGCCTTGAGATCATTGGGGTTGGTGACCCTCATTATCACCTGGGTGTTGCACTGGGATATGACGTTCTTATCGACCCTGGCTGGCCTCTGGCTTATGACCATCAGCCCCAGCCCGAACTTCCTGCCCTCTGCGGCTACAGTCCTGATTATGTTGGTGGACGCTGCATTCCCGCTGCCTCGCTCCGGGATGTAGTTATGTGCCTCCTCCACAACCACCATCCCAGGAGAGATCTGCCCGCGCTTCCTGGCCTCGAAGATCTCAGAGAGGAGCCTGGCCACGATCATCGCCTGGAGCTCAGGCACGACCCCTGTCATGTCTATGACCGCGGCCCGGCCTGGCCTGAGCAGGTCCCCTATGGGGGTGGGCGTTCCTGAGAAGAGGCCTATCTCCACCAGGGATTCCAGATGGCCCACAAGGGACCACTTGGACTTTGAGGTGCTCTTCACGACCTGGTCTATGACCTCCTCGAGCGTGTATGCATCAGTCTCTGCAGAAAGGGCAGTGATTGCCTCATAGAGCAGCCCTATCTGGCCGCTGGTGGATTCATGAGGTATCATCTTGGCGATCTCCCTGGCGCCGAGGCCGATGCCGTTGAACCTGAAAGGCCGGTCTGCTCTGGGATTTACTGCCAGGCTTGCAGGAGTGTAGACAGTGATATCATAGCCCCTGGGCTTGATCTTGAACCTGGAGAAATCACCCTCTCTGTTGGCGTCCTTCATAGAGACATACTCACCGTGGGGGTCGATCACCAGAAGGGCCACCCTCCTTTCAAGAAGCTCTTCCAGTATCACTGCAGCAGTATACGATTTTCCGCTTCCAGTCTTGGCCAGTATGCTGCAGTGCTTCTGGACCAGGGTGTTTGCATCGAGCTCTACTCGCACATCATAGCCCTTGAGCATGCCTATGTACATGTCTCCCTTGGAGAGCCCAAGAGAGGATTTGATCAGCTTCTCATCAGCCACGAAGACAGGATCTCCTGGCTTTGGAGGGCTGATTGGCATCCGGAGCTTGTTGTTGATATTAAGACCTATAATTCTTGCCTCAGCTATCATCATCTCCCTGGAGTCAAGCCCCTCCCTGCCAGTCTTCTCAAGCTGGTTTAAGTTGTATGCCAGGTTCGAGCGCTTGATATCCTCTACCTGGGCCAGGACCCAGTCCTTGCCATCGGCCTTGACCTTGATGTAGGTCCCCCTCCCTACCTCTTTATCGATAAGAAACTTGAATGCCAGAGGGTTTGTCTCCCCCACTATTGTGCCAATAGATCCCTTTGTGAGTGCCTTCAATCACTATCACCGCTGAGGCGAATATCCATCCATGAGCTTACTCTGTGCTATTCCCTTTTATTTTTATCGAATGCCCTGCAACCTTCTGCAAGGATTACGGGTAAACAAGAACAAAGTAACTGATAATATAAATAGCCCTTGCTAATGATTTAAATAGAATAAATGTACGGATACTTATAGGAATAAACATGCTCTTTTATTGATGAATCTCGATTTCTGCTCAGGCTTCTGATTTTGCTATGACAAAAAGTGATACGATTCTAAGGAGATGCTAAAAGAAGCTCTTCTCTCAGTATTCTATAGAATATCCTCCGAGAACTTCTCTCTATCCAGGGCTTATGTCCGCAGTTCTTAAGCAGGATAAACCGAAATCTCTTCAAAACAGCGCCTAGGGGAGCTTGAACCCCCTCTGCAGGATGGGGATCATAGTCGCCGTGAATGGCAACCACAGGACACTGGATGGATCTTCCAAGCTCCAGGAGCTTTCCACTCCTCCTCAGATCTGCAGCCTCATTCCAGACGCCTTGAAAGATATCCGCCCTACACTCGAGGGCCGCTGACTCGCAATCTATTGGATCATATGCATCGGTCTTGGAGAATAATGCTCCAATACGTTCCAGCGCCAGGTCCTTTCCATCGGGCTTTGGGTCTGCCAGGGCCTTCATGATCGACTCGATCTCAGCTCTCTTTTCAATGCCCAGACGGCAAATTCTGGTCTCATCAATTCCTTCTGCATACCTCTCTTCATAAGGTCCGCTCCCTATGAGAATCAGCCTTTCGACCATTGAGGGGAACCTGGCAGCAAATATGAAAGAGAGCCAGGCTCCCCATGAGAATCCAACAAGCTTGATTGGAATGTCACCGTTCTCTTCCAGGATCAGTTTTAGCTCCTGGACCTGTCCCTGTACTGTGGAGGCTGTCTGTATCGGCTCCAGGACGCCAAAATCTGATGAGAGGACACGTGCTACAGGGGCCATCTCACCTCCAGCCCCTGGGCCGCCGTGAACGACGGCCACAGCAAAGGGCGCCTTTCCATATCTTCTCGGGTTTTCCATATGTACCATCTGAGTTCATGGATGTTCTTCAATGCCGCTATCAGGCAAAATGCATAAATGGCAGGGTCCTCAACCGACAATAGATATGCCGGGAAAGGACCGATCTATGGGCACCATCTTGTGCACCAGCTTATATCAGTGGTTTGATCTGGACAACAACGGCACAGATATCAGGACCGAGGTCCTGGCCGGGATTACCACCTTTGCGGCCTCCATGTACATAATCACAGTGAACCCCGCCATCCTCCATGCATCCGGCATGCCCTCTGGTGCCGTGCTTACGGCCACGGTCCTAGTGAGCGCCTTTAGCAGCATAATGATGGGTCTCTATGCCAGAAATCCCCTTCTGGTGGCCCCAGGGATGAGCCTGAATACGCTCATGGCAGTTTCAGTAATCCAGGCAGAGGGCGTCCCATGGAGAACCTGCCTTGGATGCGTTTTCTGGGCAGGAGTGATCTTCTCGATCCTGACCATCCTTGACAGGAAGAGGCGCATACTTCTGGAGGTCCCCCCCATGCTCAGATTCGGGCTGGCAGGAGGGATAGGCCTCTTCATAGCCATGATTGGATTTGAGGCTGCAGGATTTATAGTTCCTATGGAGAACGGAGCTCTTGGCTGGGGAAAGATAAACCCGGCAACCCTCACATTCCTTACAGGGCTCATGATAACTTCTGTCCTTGTGGTGCGAAAAGTTCGGGGTAGCTTTATAATTGGAATTGCGGCCACGGCTTTAATCTCCCTGGCATCGAACCATCTCTTGGGGGGAGCCCCAGCGCAGGCCTTGGAGCCAGCCAATGGCCTGATGGCCTGGCCGGATCTCAGCATAGTGCTGCAGCTCGACCTCTATGGAGCATTAAGTCCTCACCTCTGGCCTGTGATATTCCTCTTTCTCTTCTCCTGCCTCTTTGATGGCCTCTCCACCTGCGTTGGAGTCTGCGAGGCAGGAAACCTGATAGATGTGGAGAGAATCCCTCAAAATCTGCAGAGAAGCCTGAGGGTCAATGCTCTTGGTGTAATTCTCTCAGGAATCCTTGGCACCAGCCCTTCCACATCCTATATAGAGTCGGCTACAGGCGTGGAGGAGGGAGGGCGCACCGGGCTTACGGCTATAGTGAGCGGCCTTCTCTTTCTCCCCTTCCTGTTCCTCTCGCCCCTTCTCTCATGGGTCCCGGCAGTGGCCACGGCACCCGTCCTGGTCCTGGCAGGGGTATTTATGTTAAAGCCGCTGATGTACGTGCGCTGGGAGCGTTCAGATGATGCCATCCCCTTCTTTCTGGCAATGTTCCTCATGCCCCTGACTTATTCCATAACCCAGGGCATCATCTGGGGGTGCCTGAGCTGGGTGGTGCTCAAAACTGCCAGCGGGAAGAGGAGCCAGGTTACTGTATCCATGTGGGCGATGGCGATCCTTTCACTGCTGTTGCTGCTGGATATAAGCCGCTTCTCTCACTAGCACTGGCTTTGGGGACGAAAAGATGAGGCATGTGCATGTGCTCAAAGGATCTGACGAAGGCTCTGTGGGAAGATACCTTCAGGCCTGCTACTCGCTCCTGCATGGTCGGGGTGAGGCAGCCGTCTGCGACCTGGAGGTGAGACATGCCGAGATGAGGTCCAGCCTTCATGCTCTGGCGGCCTCAGAGGAGGTGGATATCTCTGCTCTCCTGTACTCTGTCAGGCGTCTTCCGCCCTTCCTTGAGAGGGTAGAGAGCATATACATGGGCCAAAGTGAGGACGTCCTGGCAAGGGCGGGCCTTGGCAGTCTGAATGATTATACGCTCTGGCGGCCGGCCAGGGCCCAGGCACGCAACCGCTTTATGCTCTCAGACGGCGGCTCAAGGCTGGTCGTGTTCATCTGCAGCCTCTCTGATGTAGACGACCTTATCTCCTCTCTCACCTGCTTCCAGATGGAATGGAATAAGATGCACTCACGCCTGGCCCGCACTGCTCTTGGACGCGACCTGGGCACAGGGGCGGTCAGGGCAGATGAGGTCGGGGAGCGCATAAGAAAGGCGCTTGGGATATCGCAGGATGACTGGATGCTGCTCTGGCAGGTCTGGGGCCAGAACTGGAATGAGAAGATGGCAGCCCTGGCCAGATCGCCAAAGAGCTTCAAAGCCACTCTCAGCTCTGATAAGCCGGACGATTACCAGCAGGTCTACCAGGCGTGGTGGAACCTGCTTTCAGGCCATCTCAAAGACCTGAACCTGTGGGATCGGCCGGTTTATTTCATATCAAGCAACGATTACAGCCTTGCAGATCTCTTATCTGGATATGCATTCAGCCATAGGGGGGCCATCCTTGGCAAGCTCATGGGCGCCAACAGGGAGGGGTTAAGCCGCATATGGAGGCTGGTCCAATCAGATGAAGAGCCGGGACGCCAGGAGAACCTGCTCTACCACACCCTGCAAAGCTACCTTGAGGAAGATCCGGGCCGCAGGGGTGAGATGAGAGAGATGGAAGAGGAGTCAGGCATACTGCGCTATGAGGGATCGGCATCCTTAGACGTCAATTGCCAGATGATAGAGGTCTGCAGCCTCAGGGCTGAGAGGATGGACCCGAGGCTGCACCTCGATGGTTTGGAGATGCTGGGTAAGAGCAGAGCCCTAATTCTGAATATCGATTATCCCCTGGGCATGGCCGCCTACTACCTGCTAAGCCAGATCAGCTCAAGCCTTAGAAACATTGAGGGCATCTATATCATGGGCAAGGCAGCCAGCATGCAGGGACGCCTGGGGGATGTTATGATCCCAACAGAGGTCTATGACATGCACTCAAAGAATATCTTCGCTTTCCAAAACTGTTTCTCTATGAGGGACGTGGCGGACCTGATGATGGACGCGGCTGTTTTCGACTGCCAGAAGGCGATCACTGTCAAGGGAACCTTCCTTCACAACAGGGAGATGATGGAGAGGTTCAGGCGAGAGGATTACAACGGCATAGAGATGGAGGCCGGGCCGTACCTGTGTGCAGTCTATGAGAGCCTTTACAAGAAACGATCTCCTGCAGGAGCCCGGATAGACCTGATGGAAAGGCCGGGCAGGGATCTTGGAATGCTGCATTATGCCTCTGATACTCCTTACAGCAAAAGAGTAAGCCTCCTTAGCGAAAATCTGGGGTTCGCCGGGGCGGAGGCGATATATGCATGCTCTATAGCCATTCTGAGAAGGATACTCATGAGGGAGATACAAAAAGCAGAGAATGGCATCTCCTCATCAGGAATGTTAAGTTCAAGGATGTAGGGTTCAGGGATGACCGGGCCCTCTCATCAGCCGCGTTTCAATGAGTGGGAGATGAAGATGAGCGAAATAGTGTTGGATATAAGAAGCGAGCTTATGCAAAGTGTGGATGAAAAGACATTAAACAGCTATCAGCGCTTCTTTAAAGAAGAGGTGAGATGCTACGGCGTGAAGTCTGCAGTTGTCAGAAAAATAGCCACGAAGCATCATCCAGAGATCGAGCATAAGAGCAAGCATGAGGTCTTTTCATTATGCGAAGAGCTTTTAGAGTCGGATTACTGTGAGGATGCATTCATTGCATTCGAATGGTCTTACTTCTTAAGAAAGGATTATGAGCCTGGCGATCTTCAAATGTTTGAATCCTGGATTGAAAAATATGTAAACAACTGGGCCAAATGCGATACATTCTGCAACCATACTGTGGGATCCTTTATTGAGCAATTCCCCCAACATATCGAAGACCTGAAGCGCTGGACCCAGTCGAGCAACAGATGGCTCAGGCGTGCATCAGCCGTGACTTTGATTCTGCCTGCAAGGAGAGGTAAGTTTCTGGAAGATATCTTTGAAATCTCTGATGCTCTATTGATGGATGAAGATGATCTAGTTTTGAAAGGCTATGGCTGGATGCTCAAGGAGGCCAGCAAAGCCCACCAGAAGGAAGTGTTTGAGTATGTCATAAAGAACAAAGATGATATGCCTCGAACTGCATTAAGGTATGCAATAGAGAAGCTTCCCAAAGATCTGAGATCCCTGGCAATGGAGAGATAGGATATTGATGGGCAGGAATTTTTAGCGATCAATGTAACGATATATATTGTATGAGCGGACAACTAGAGAATATATTCTCATGAGAGATCAGATGGCGATGGAAATGGTATCCAACCCCAATATAAAGGATCTCCAGCCTCTTAAGCGCTGGGAACAGGATGCTCTGAATGAAGTTGAGGCAGCTTTATGAATCAGACTTTGGATCTGGGGGGGGTGAAGTCTGTCTTCGCCTCATATACCCACCAGGACAATGTGCTCCTGGGCCTCTATAAGCTGGTCCTACCTGACTGGGACAGGATAGATTACATAGTCGAGGGCAAGCCCCATATAGGCGAGGAAGGCTGGCGTGAGATATTCATGCTCTTTCAGGCCTTTGATCAAGAGCATCACGGTGCTGAGTGCATCCTTCCAGGCGGCCTGTGGCTGAACCTTGGGTTTATAATGGATAAGAATTTGGGGCCCTGGGAGGTCGATACATCTCGGATGAAGATCGCATTCAAGCCCGGCCAGAGCCAGGGTTAGGGCATGAGCTGCGGCGGAAATACAGGGTTAGAAAACCATCGAAGAGAATCAGGCCCTCAAGGCTCTGGGGCCTGATGCCAATTATGGCAATAATATAAAATTTAATATATCTCTGAGACATAGGCAAAATGGTCTATCGCCTTTGGGCGATGAAATCCCTGTAAAAGGGGATCTGGGCTAAAATCCAGATAGGTTAGCCTATGTCTCACTTGATTTTATGCGACCTAGAAGAGCTGGCTGGGATGAATCTGCCTGAGTTTGCGTAATGCGCCTAGGCCACAGTGAATAATGCGCAGCAGGAAGAGGTGATTCTATTCTCTTATCTACAGCTCGTGCTCCCGCATCTGGCACCTCGTCTGAATAAGCTAATCTTATGCCTGCTTCTATAGCCAGTATAGTCGAGATATCCCAGCTATAAAGGCGTGCCTCATAGTACAGGTTCAACAGGTCGCCTTCCTCAGTGCCAGACTGCCCGACAGTATCCAAGAAATTTTCGACATCTCTTCTGCAAACCCCTGTGCGGGACGCGAATTCATCTATATCCTTAGTTGGCAATGTGCGCAGCTTAATTCCCCCTATGTTTTATATCTGATACACCCAACTTCGAAGGTGAGATAGCAATAGTAGTACTTATAATTTTTGGAAAGTCTCAAACTCGATAAGTGGGCATTCTCAACACGATTTCGAGATGCTTTATCGTGATGCCTGGAGCAAATCGCTTCGCCTAAGCTCGGAAAATTGAGAACTGTGAGCAATGCCTGGCGCGGTATGGCCAGGCGCTAAAATAGGTGTCGCCAAGCGTTAAAATATCAATTCTCGGACAAAATTACAAAAAGCATCTGAAAGATGTTCTCGGATGGGCTCTGCCTCGCAGCAGAACTCATCGGCCTGTGCAGACTTATGTGCTCAAGCTGTGGCTTTGGTGCTGGCTATGTACTTGATGAGGTCCGGTGCCAGCTTGGTCTTCTTCTGGATCTCTTCAGCCATATCGTCTATCTTCTTGCCTGATGCCACTCCAGACTTGATCTCACTCATCGTGGTCTCGTCTACAGTGAAGTACTCATCGATATCCTTCCTGTGGCCCCAGACATCTCCCTCCAGGAGGTTAACGCCCTGCATATCCATGAACATGGTTATGGCATTGGACATGGTCTTCTTGTACGAAGGCGGGATCTGGACGGCTCTGAGGCGTGGGCATTTCTTCATGAGTGTGAGGAAATCTGTGTTCGAGGCCCTGAAGGCCAGATGGACCAACCTCTCATTCGCGCTCAGCTCATCAATCTCTTTCTTGGAACTTACTACTCTTATTTTCATTTGTCCTCCAACATTCGGATAATATTAATACGACATTTGACGAATATAAGCATTTCGGTATAAGTCAATTGACGAGCTCATGCTCTGCCACTTCGGCTGCTTTTTGCGCAGCTCGGGCGATATTCTTAACGCAATCGCCTTGATAGAACCTTTAATTCTAACCATAATCTGGCACAATCTACTTTTCCAGTGATAATATGTAGGCAGGACACATCCACCTAAAAGTTTTTTAAGCTTAGGATAAATGTATCCTGTGGCCCCTACAATGACCACAATAAATCTAAACTTGAAGAACTTTTCGCATCGTGATATACTGCTGAAGGTTTTTAGCGATTATGCAAATGATTACGAGTATACCTCAGATGGAATTTTCGGTAGTCTACCTACTTCATGTTGCTCCTGTGTGGAGGCACGACGCTCATCAGGATTTCCTTTATCGTCCAAACGTGGTCAGTCAAACCTGCTGCCATAGCCGGTGATCTTTGCATCCAACGTCGCTG
>Ga0310040_1000352_pt1 | contig 44929 bp, 36 predicted proteins | sample EPASupsiteHSE623_FD_200237 | JGI IMG/M metagenome (GOLD analysis project Ga0310040, IMG submission 200237) | Bioremediated contaminated groundwater from EPA Superfund site, New Mexico - Sample HSE6-23 (v2) (version 2) | ecosystem: Environmental > Aquatic > Deep subsurface > Groundwater >...
GACAAGACTTCCCAAAGGGATGTCGACGCCGGGGAAAAAATATTTTCATCAGGAAGACCGGGCGCGCCATTATGCTAACCGGAGAGCTGACATGTCTTTTTTGATTTATGATGAGCAGCAGTTGGACATGGAAGGTTATCTGAAAGAGCTTGAAGCCTATACGGAATATTACAAAAAGCTTTGGCTGGAGTAGAAAGATTTTGAGGTCTCTTATTTGAAAAATGTAGCAAAAAAACACCCGGTTATATTTTTTGACTAGCTTTATCGGTCGTTAAGCCGATTGCTATATGAATGAAATAGTCTATCTGAACGGGAGGCTGGTTCCCAAAAATGAAGCTTTTATTTCGCCCGATGACCGGGGGTTTAATTTTGCAGATGGTATTTATGAAGTGATTAAATATTACAGTGGAGTTGCTTTCCGCTATGCCGACCATATAGAGAGGCTGAAAAGGAGCTTACATGAAATCAGTCTGGACTTTGATGATTGCGATCAGTTTGGGGCCGTTTTCCGGGAATTGCTTGAACGGAACAATCTGGCGGGACAGGATGCAGGTATTTATTTGCAGATCAGCAGGGGAAGCAGTCCAAGAATGCATCGGTTCCCTGATCAGAGTGTTCCGACCGTTTATGCCTGCGCTTTTCCTTTTGCATCGAATACAGAACAGTTGAAAAACGGGATCAGTGTTATTACAGCCGAAGATATCCGGTGGTTACGCTGCGATATCAAATCGGTAGCCTTACTTCCCAATACCTTGCTTTTTCAGAAAGCAGTGAAGGAAGGGGCAGGAGAGGTGATTTTCATCCGGGATGGCATTGTGACTGAAGCGTCTCATTCGAGTGTGATGGCCGTTAAGAATGGCGCGGTGTACACGCATCCTCAATCCAATCTGGTTCTTCCGGGTATCACACAAAAAGTGATCATGGAAATTTGCCGGGCCGAGGGAATTGAAGTGATTGAAAAAGGAATTCCTGAAGCCGTTTTTAAATCGATGGATGAAGTTATTATAACCGGCACAGGAAGCGAGGTTACACCTGTGGTGAATATCGATGGAACAGCTGTCAGTGACGGTAACCCGGGTCCTGTAACCCGGCTTATTCAGGAACGCTTTTTTGAGCAGGTTCACAAAACGCTTCAGTAAAAACAGATTTCAGAAGGGTTCCTACCTCATCCTAGCCAGGCTCCTTGTTCTTTTAACAGTTGTTTCAGCTTTGTCATATCAATATTTTTTACGGTCTCCCGCTGCTTTGCTGCCAGCGCCGCCGCTGCTCCGGCTCCGTGTCCGGTGATCAGGCAGGTTCCAATGACCCGTGTATCTTCAACCAGTTCGCGTTCGAAGCAAAAACAACGGCCCGCCACTAAAAGGTTCTCTGTTTTCCTGGGCAACAACGACCGGTAGGGGATCTGCCACATTGGACGGTCAGCCTTGGGAATTCGCTTCCCTTTGTAAAACATAGAGGTCCAAGCGCCACTGATACCGATTACATCGTCGAACGATTTGTAAGTCATCGTGTCTTCAAGGGTCAGTTTATATTCACCTTCCAGAATACGAGACATCCGGACTCCCAGTTGAGAGGCCGTATCAAGCAGGAACACGTCTTCATGTCCCGGCGTTTGCCTGATTTTCTGCACGCTTTCCCATATCTCTTTCCGGTAATCCATTTGCAACTGAGTCAAAGTGAGAACATCGGTCCCATCCTGATCGTTGAGCCCATGCATGTTTACCCAGTTCACACTTTTGATTGGAGTAGGCTGTCCAACGAACATTTTTTTGTAACCAGGTTTGTTTCGGTCAATGCGGTCAATATTACCCAACCGGTGTACCAGTCCGATGTGATATTTCATCATATCGAACGATTCTCCGGCCAGATTTAAAATGTCGCCATCGCCTGTACAATCGATCACAATCTTAGCCAGTATGGCCATTCTCTCTGATTTACTTTCAATGAATACCCCTTTGATCGTATTTCCTTCCATGATCACATTGGTACCCCAGCTATGGTAAAGCATCTTAACCCCTGCCGCACGGATCATCTCATCCAGTACATATTTTGCGGCTTCAGGATCAATCACAGGATTTTCTTCATCGAGCGTCATCCCCAGATCTTTCAGTCTTTTGGCCATTTCTCCGCCAATGCCGTGAATCACCTGTTTTTTGTTTTTTTCTTTATCCACTGCATGAGTCGAAAGCAATGGCAAAACCAGGCCCCCGGTCCATAAACCACCCAAATGATTGTAACGCTCAACCAGATATGTTTCGGCGCCGGCCCTGCTTGCTGCAATGGCAGCGGCCGTACCGGCAGGGCCACCACCGATAACCAGAACATCGGTATTGGCTAAAACCTGAATTTGCCGGGCAGGTTCAGTAATCATATTTGCATTCTGAGCTGCAGTTTGTTCTGCTGTTATTTCTTTTTCAGGTGAAGGTCCAACTTTACGGCCGCACCCAATACCTAAACCAAGCATGCCGCTTGTTAACAATACTTGAGTTACAAAATTCCGCCTGTCCATTTTTTTGCAAAAATTTAGATGAGTGTTGATAGCAGATTATAAAAATGCTGCGATATATAATTTGAAACGTTTTGCAAGATTAACAATTATTATATGATTTTAAAAATGTATCTTTTTGGTTTTTGTTTCAAAAATTTAATGTTTCGGAAGATTTTTGAAATTGAAATGTTATTCCAATTGAAACTGATAAGGCATTTCATGCGTTTAGTTTTTATAATTTAATTGTCGCATGGAATTCGCATGATAGTTAAATAATCATTTCAATTTGGTGTTTCTGCGAATCATGCTCATTTCATTAAAAAGTTGCTTTCAGCTTCCATTCACCCGCCCAGCGGATCACCGGTTTTCCGTCTTCAAATTCGATCGGCAGCCAGATGTAACGGCCATCAATGGCGTTTTCCGGCTTCCAGCGGTCGGCCATGAAAATGAAATGACCCTTCCTGAAAGGGTTCTCCATGACAAATGTGCTTTGGGAATCAAAGGTAATCTTGTTCTGCTCTTCGGTTCCGCGGCAGGGATTTCCCAAAGCTTCCCAGGGACCGAAAATATGATCGGATACAAATGACCGGGCCGCATTGGGAGCCCATCCGGTACAGCCCGATGTGATCATGTAATATTTTCCATCCTTTTTAAAAATGGCAGGCGCTTCATTATGACCGGCAGGCATCATGGTGACATACTGATCCGTAAAACCGGTATAATCATCATTTAACTGTGAAACGTGCAAGGTCAGGTTTTCTTCCGACGCATGAATATGATAAGCCTTTCCGTCTTCATCAACGAACAGGGTCATGTCACGGGCCATTTGTCCCTTCTCAAAATCACGGTGAACAAACAGGCCATTCGCTACAGCTTCTTTCCATTCGTCCGACCAGTCCTTCAGAACTCCGGGAAAAGTCATAGCTTTTTGATCATCCGTAAAGTTCAGCGGCCACTGTCCGGCATTTGGATTGACACTTTCCAGGTACAGGAATGGCCCCTTGGGATTATCGGCCACAGCGACTCCTGTTTTTGCAGCTTTGTATCCCATGCCTTTCAATTCGTGATGGAACCACATTACGAACTTTTTTGTCGTTTCATTGTAGATGACTTTAGGCCGTTCAATGACACAGCCTTTAATCAGCATGCTTTCCGGGTCTTCTGAGACGGATAGTGCGATGCCTTCATCCTTCCAGTTATACAAGTCGGACGAAGAGTAACAGTGTACGCCAACCATGGCCACATTTCCTGCTTTCCCTTCGACTTTGTGTTCTCCGTACCAATAGAAAGTGCCTTTGTGCTTCAGGATCCCTCCTCCATGTGCGTTGATGTGCACGCCGTTGTCGTCAGTCCATATTTCGCCTGGCTTGATCGATTGCCGGGCAGTTTGCCCGTTCATATAAAAAATTCCTGTGAAAACGATTATTGCAGTCAGGATTGTCTTTCGTGTCTTCATCGTTAAGTTGTTAATGTTTAATGCTTTTCAAGGATGCTGATACCATGTGCGTCCTTACTCTTAAAACCGACAGAAGATACAAAAAAACTCCTGTAATTGTTTCAGGCATCTGTTTTTTGCCTGGGATCTTTGGAGGAGAAGGCCAGGCCATCAATCTGATCATTTACAGAAACAGCAAAAATAGTTTACTTTTAGGGCAAATTTGTAAATCTGACTGTGGAAAAAAACATTTCTAATAGGGATTATTGGAAATTGGTCTGGGACAATTTTAAAGCAGGCGACCGGACTTCTTTTGAAATTATTTATCACGAATTTGCCGATGTTCTTTTTGCCTATGGAAGCCGGATCACTTCCGATAAGGAATTGCTCAAAGATTCGATCCAGGATGTTTTCGTTGATATTTACAGGTATGGATCTGAATTACGAAAACCGGAGTCCCTGGAGTTTTATTTGTTCAAGTCGCTTAAACGAAACATCGTCCGAAAGCTAAAGGAAACCCGGTTAACTCCATTTACCGATGAAGTTATGACAGCGTTTGAATTGACGTTTAATCTGGAAGATGAGCTGATACAGGATGAGCTCGATAATAAACGCCATTTGCTCCTTCAGAAATTTTTACAACTGCTCGACCGTTCACAAAGGGAACTTCTGTTCCTGAAATTCAACAGCGATTTGACTTATCCTGAAATCGGCAAGTTATTAAACCTGAAGCCTGATACGGTGAAAAAGCAGGTTTACCGGCTATTGGATCATTTAAGGTCTGAAATGGGAAATGATATGATCGGGTTGCTATGTATTGTACGGGTGCCCGGAGTCAGCAGGAGATGAAGGATGATCGAACAGGGCGTTTGTCCAATTTGTACGATCAGCGGATATGTGTTATAGAGCATAAAAAATAATTCTTTTTTCCTGTCCCTTTTTGGGCATTCTTTGCTCTTGTTCGTGATTTGAAAATATAAATCGATGAACATTTACGAGCGTCTGATCGAAAATCCTTTGTTTTTTAAGTGGATCTATCACCCTTCTGTGGAAATAGAAGAATACTGGGAGAGCTATCTGAAGCTGAATCCACAGGAAGCGGAGCAGATCATAAGTTTCAAAAAGGAATTTGAAAAGCTTCAGTACTCCACTGAAAAATTTTCGGAACGGGAAAAGAAAGATCTGGCTTTCAAGATCCTTCGTCGTCTGGATTTAATTGACAGACAACGCAAACAACATAAACTGTATCTTGTTTTGGCACGTTATGCAGCCGTAGCCATTTTATTTCTCGCCATTGGCGGAACAGTCGTTTATCTGCAAATGATTCCCGGGGAACCGGCCTTTTATTCTCAAGGCTTTGAAATTGCATCCCAAACAGATGAACCTGTATTAATACTGGATAATCAGGATCAGATCAGATTGACCGGGAAGGAAACTGATCTGGACTACTCGAGCGGCAATGTCATTAAATTGAATGGGAACGATCTGATTGATCTGAACGGAAAGGAAGAGTTCCGCATGAGTCAACTCATCATTCCTTATGGAAACCGATCTAAAATCAGGCTTTCGGATGGAACGCTCGTTTGGCTGAACGCCGGCAGTCGGCTGATTTATCCGTCAAAGTTTACCGGGAAAAGGAGAGAAGTGTTATTGTCGGGTGAGGCTTTTTTTGATGTATACCGGGATCCGGACCAGCCCTTTGTTGTTAAAACCAATGCGCTGGATATTAACGTGCTGGGAACCCGTTTTAATGTTTCTGCCTATCCGGAGGATTCCGTTATTCAAACTGTTTTGGAAAAAGGCGCTGTCACTGTCCATCCCAACGAACGTGGATGGTTTGAAAAGGATCTGGAACTCAGCCCCAATCAAATGGCAATTTATAACAGGAATAAGAGAGAAACAAAGATCCGTGAAGTAAATACGGAATTTTATTCTTCCTGGACAAATGGATTACTAAGTTTTGACCGTACAGATTTACGGGGGATTCTGAAGAAGCTGGAACGCTATTACAACGTCAGTTTACATATGGGAGACCCGTCAGTTGGCGCGATGCAGATCAATGGCAAGCTGGACCTGAATGAAGGTCTGGATGAAGCATTTGAATATTTGGAGAAAGTTTCAGGAGTCACGTTTGAAAAAATAAATGAAGATGCCTATGCGATAAAATAAAAACCGGGGATGGTGACACATCCGCCGGTTAGCTAAATACCATAACAGTATTTATTAATGTAATAGAGAAGCAAATTTATGAAAAAAAAGTGTTTACCGGATTCCCCTTTCGAGGGAGATCTGAAAAAATTATGGCGAATTATGCGCGTGACATGGTTTTTCTTATTGGGACTCATTTTAACGGTGAGTGCGAACAGTTATTCGCAGAATACCCTCCTGGATGTTGATCTTCAGAACAGTACGATCAGGAATGTCATTCAGTACCTGGAGCAAAACAGCGAGTATGTGTTTCTTTACAGAAACGAAGACCTGAATATTGAAAAGCGGGTCAATATCGATTTAAAGAAAGCTTCAATTAACCAGATTTTGGATAAGGTTCTGGAGGGAGAGCCCGTATTCTACAATGTCTATAAGCGGCAGATCGTCATCCAGAAAGCTCCCGGCTCAGTCATTTCCCGGCAGGCGGCAATCATATCAGGTACCGTGACTGACACGGACGGGGGCCCGCTTCCCGGAGTTACGGTAATGGTAAAGGGAACAACCAATGGAACTATTACGGACCCGGAAGGTCATTATACTCTTCCAAATGTACCCGGAGATGCGACTTTGCTGTTTTCTTTCGTAGGAATGAAAGTCCGGGAAGTGCCGCTTCAGGGAAGGACGGTCATCAATATGGTGATGGAAGAGGAAACCATCGGGATCAATGAAGTGGTGGTCACGGCCCTGGGTATTGAGAAGGAGGCAAAGACCCTTTCATACAATGTACAGAAAATCGATGCCCAGAAAATCATGGCTGTAAAAGATGCCAGTTTTATTAACAGTCTGGCCGGCAAGGTGGCAGGCGTGACGATCAACAGCAGTTCTTCAGGAGTTGGAGGTTCATCGCGCGTCATCATGCGCGGAGTCAAATCAATTTCCGGGAATAACAACGCGTTGTATGTGATTGACGGTATTCCGATGCCCAACCTCTCAAGCGAGCAGCCGGAAGGCGTGTTTGCCGGTGCAGGTCAGACCGGCGATGGTGTTTCCAATATCAACCCGGACGACATTGAAAGCATTTCGGTACTGAGTGGTCCGTCGGCGGCTGCTTTGTACGGGAGTTCTGCTTCAAACGGAGTGGTGCTGGTGACCACCAAGAAAGGACAAAAAGAGAAATTGTCGGTCAACCTGACGAACAGCACTATTTTTTCTTCACCCTTGATCCTGCCGGAATTTCAGAATACATACGGGCAATCGGAGACTGGTAGTTACTATAGCTGGGGAGATAAGCTCACCACTTCGTCTGCATATGATCCGGCCGATTTTTTTCAAACCGGTTTAAATGTATCGAACTCGTTGAGCGTATCAACAGGGACCGAAAAGAACCAAACCTACGTTTCAGTCAGCACGGTCAATTCAGAGGGGATCATCCACAACAATGACTATGATCGGTATAATTTTTCGGTCCGGAATACCTCTAATTTTCTTGATGACAAAATGACCATGGATCTGGGTTTTATGACAAGTAATGTCAGGGAGCAAAATATGATTTCCCAGGGGCAATACTTCAATCCGCTGATCCCGGTCTATTTGTTCCCTGCCGGTGATGATTTTTCCAAGGCAGCTGTCTTCGAAAGGTATGACGCTTCCCGGAATTTCAAAACACAGTTCTGGCCTTATGCAGACCAGGGACTTTCCATGCAGAATCCATACTGGATCACTGAACGGGATAAGTTTGTCAATCATAAGGAACGGTATATGACCAATGCCACACTCCGATACAAGTTTGCTGACTGGATTAATCTTTCCGGTCGTGTTAAACTGGATAAAAGCAACGACCGGTATGAGAAAAAATTCAATGCATCAACCAATACTCTTTTTGCTTCGGAAAATGGTTATTATTCGCTGAACGAAACGGAAACCCGTCAGATCTATGCCGAAGTTTTATTGAGCATTAACCGCTATTTCAATGACCAGATGTTCGGACTGACCGCCAACATCGGTTCAAGCATTGAAGACGTTCTGTATAATCAGGATATGTACGGCGGGAAGCTTCATGGCGTAGCAAACCTGTTTACCTATTCCAACATTAATACTTCCACTTCAGAAGCATCTCAAAGCGGATATCAGAAGCAAAAACAGGCGGTTTTTGCCAGTGCGCAGTTAGGCTACAAGAGTATGATCTACCTGGATGTGACCGCACGGAATGACTGGGCATCGACATTAGCCAATTCAAACACGAAGTCGTTCTTCTATCCCACTGCAGGCCTTTCAGGAATTATTACGGATCTGTTTGATATCAAAACGGATATCATGCCCTATATGAAGTTGCGCATATCTTATTCAGAGGTTGGTAATGAGCCGGATCTTTTCCTGACGATCCCTACCTATGCATTGGCCAGTGGTTACCCTCAAACGCGGACACGGATGCCGAATGCCGATCTTAAACCCGAGCGTACAAAATCATGGGAGGCGGGAGCAAACTTCATCTTCTTTAAGAATAAACTGAAACTGGATGCTACGGTCTACAAATCCAGTACGTATAATCAGTTCTTCGAGCCTACTTTATCGTCATCTTCCGGTTATACCAGCGTAATTGTCAATGCAGGTCAGATCGATAATAAGGGAATTGAGGTGATGGCTAATTATAACGATATGTTTGGCAAGCTTAAATGGAGCTCTTATCTCACCTGGTCTTTAAACCGCAATAAAATTGTAGAACTGCTTCCGGGATGGACAAATCCTGTGACTGGTGAAATTATATCGTTGTCGGAACTGGATATGGGTGGTACCGGGAGTTACAAGATGGTCTTGAAGGAAGGCGGATCGATGGGTGCAATTTATGTCAACACACTTAAAACTGACGAGCATGGTGCCATTTATGTTCACCCGTCCGATCAGGTTGTGGTTGCCGATGCCAATCATTTTGTTTATGCCGGGAACAGTAATCCGAAATATAATTTAGGCTGGGGAAATAATTTAAACTGGAAAGGTGTTTCTCTTGGATTTTTATTTACAGCACGCGTGGGGGGAATTGTTGTCTCCAACACCCAGGCAATCATGGATGCATTTGGTGCCTCAAAGGCCTCTGCTGACGCCCGCGATGCAGGCGGAGCCCTGGTTAACGGACGCCGCATCCCGGCAAAGGATTACTACCAGACTGTCGGTGGAGGTGCATCAGGGGGTATCGGCTCGATGTATTGTTACAGTGCAACGAATGTTCGTTTAAGCGAGCTTACGCTGGGATATGATATACCTGTCCGGAGATGGTGTAACTGGATGAAAGAGATGAATGTCTCCCTTGTTGGACGGAACCTGTTTTTCCTTTATAACAAGGCGCCTTACGATCCTGAGATAACAGCCAATACAGGAACTTATTACCAGGGGGTTGACTACTTTATGTTGCCAAGCCTTCGCAACATGGGATTCTCTGTAAAAGTTCAGTTTTAATTATTTAAATAGTGATCATTATGAATTTAAATAAAATATTTTTCCGCAATAAGCTGCATCTGCTGTGTGCTTCACTCTTTGTTCTGAATGCCTGCACAGGCTCCTTCGAGGATTTCAACACGAACAAGCATGAGGCCACGGATGAGATGATGTCACATGATAATCTTAAAACAGGGGCGTTTTTCTCTCAATTACAAAGGAATGTCGTCCTGTTTGATGACGGAACCAATCTAAGCAGTGATTATCAGGTTGCGCAGGGTCTGACAAGCGATCTTTATTCCGGTTATATTGCCCCGACGGGTACCTGGTACAGTGGCGTGCATAACGGATCCTACTATTTTATAACCGGCTGGATTGAGAAGACATTTAGGTCCGGTTTTTCAAGTATTATGCCTGCCTGGCAATCGATTGTTGAAGTCGCGGAAGAGCAGGATCTTCCTGAGGTTTCTGCCCTTGCTACCGTTGTGAAGGTTGAGGCGATGCACCGGGTCGCTGATGCTTATGGCCCTATTCCTTATATCAACTACGGAAGCGGGTCCCTTCAGAATGATTATGATGCGCTGGCCGATGTTTATGCGAAATTTTTTGAAGAGCTGGACAATGCCATCGATGTCCTGACCAATTATGTCAATGGAAATCCATCTGCTAAAATACTGGAGAACTACGACGTTGTTTATGAAGGGGATGCAAAAAAGTGGGTCAAATTTGCCAATACACTTCGTCTCCGGTTAGCGATGCGGATTGTCTATGCAAACGCAGCACTGGCTCAGACAGAGGCTGAAAAATCGATCAACAATCCGATTGGTGTAATTACGGCGGAAAATGAAAAAGCTGCTTTGAAACACTCTTCAGACCTGGTGTATTATCATCCGCTGTACGATATAGCATACAATTTTAATGAAGGCGAGGCCCGGATGAGCGCGTCCATGGATGCTTATATGAACGGATATCAGGATCCCCGTCTGGCAGCATATTTCAAACCGGCTGTATCGGATGGTGGTTATCACGGCGTTCGGTTGGGTATTTCAACGTCAGTCTGGACCAGGTATGTCGGTAACAATATTTCGAACCTGAATATTAATCAAAGTACGACAGAGATTGTGTGGATGACTGCTGCTGAGTCTTATTTCCTTCGTTCGGAAGGAGCTCTCCGTGGCTGGTCTATGGGTGGAACCGCGCGGGAATTCTACGAAAGCGGTATCGCCGTTTCATTCGGAGAGAATAATGTAACCGGTGCTGAAAATTATGTCACTGACGCGACAAGTACTCCTGCTGCTTTTACCGATCATGCTGAAGGATCAAGCCTGAATGCGTCGGCTCCAAGCGATATTACCGTTGCATGGGACGAAGCTGCTGCATTCGAAAGAAATCTGGAAAGGATCATCACACAAAAGTGGATTGCATTATCCCCCGACGGCCCGGAAGGTTGGGCTGAGTTCCGCAGGACCGGCTATCCAAAATTATTTCCTGTTATCACCAATAACAGCAATGGGACGATCAACACGGATACGCAGGTACGCAGGATCCCATATCCGCAGTCGGAATACAATAACAACAATGCCGGGGTGCAGGTTGGTGTAGCCAAACTGGGCGGCCAGGATACCGGTGGAACCAGGCTTTGGTGGGATAAGAAATAGTTCATGTTTAATTTTAAAACTTTGAATAAGATGAAGATAAAGATATTAAGTTTGTTGATCCTTGCCGTATCTGCACTTCTGATTGCAAGTTGCGAGACCGATATCGAAGCATTGGAGATTCAAAAGCTGACCACATACGACGAACAATATTTTGAAAATCTGAGAGCCTACAAAAAATCAGAGCACAGTTTAAGTTTTGCCTGGTATGCCGCCTATGCACCACTGGAAGGCGTGGAAGGTTATAAAGACCCCGCTTCGTGGGGCGAACGGATTAAAGGCCTCCCTGACAGCCTCGATATTTGTTCCTTATGGATGGGTATCCCGAGTAATGATCCCGAAAATGCAGATTATGCTCCGGTTGCCTATGCCGATATGATCTATGCCCGAGAAAAGCTCGGAACACGTTTTATTGCGCCTACCATTACCCGGATGAACCATGTCATTACCTTAAAAAACGGTACCGAATATGATCTGGCAGAAAACCATACCGACGAAGGGATAGCCGTCTACGGCCAGTACCTGGTCGATCAGGTACTGGATGCGGGTATTGACGGGGTCGACCTGGATTACGAACCGGAAGGAGACTGGCTCTCAGGTGAAAACTTTACCAAGCTGGTGCAATACATTGGACAGTATTTCGGACCTAAAGGCCAGTACCCGGACAAACTGCTGTGTGTTGACTTTTATTCTGCATACCCTCTGGCTGAAACCGAACCCTATGTGAATTATTACATTCGGCAGGCTTATACCCAGGGATTTACGGAGCATTCGGCCGCCAGGCTTCAAAGTTACTACGATAATATCAGTTGGGCGGCTCCCGGAAAATTCATTGTGACGGAGAACTTTGGCACCTGGTATGAAAATGGTGGTTCGCCGTTTACTGAAGTTGACGGGAACACCCTGACCACAGACGGAAGCCGGATGTATTCGCTGGAAGGCATGGCCCGGTGGAATCCGGTACAGGGCAGGAAAGCAGGTTTTGGCGCATTTTATCTGGACCGGGATTATTTCTCGAAAACGGGGGTGCCTTATTACAATATGAGACGCTGTATTCAAATCGCGAATCCGGCAGTCAGGTAAACCGGAATGTTTAATATAAATACAATTCAAATGAAGACAAAAATATATTTCAAATCCATTCTGCCTGTTGCAATTGGTGCGCTTTTGTTTACCGGTTGCAACTCGGAGGGAGACAATTTCGACTATGGCAGGGAGGTGATCCTCGTCACGGGAACGGAAAGTAATCCGCTGGTTCGCTTTACGGTGGAAGATACGCCGGCCACTTACACGGTTACGGCCTCTGCAACCGGCAAGGTTTCTGAAGACGTAAAGGTGACTTTTGCTCAGGATAATTCCTTGGTTGAAGCTTATAATACGGAGCACAAGACCAGTTATTATGCGATTCCGGAGTCAGCCATTGAGATGGATGGCACGGAAGGGACTATAAAGGCAGGCAGTGCCGCTTCAACAGGAGTTAATGTACGCGTCGTGTCGACCGAAGATTTTGTTGACGGGCGCGTGTATGTGATCCCCGTTACGATAAAGAGCATCAGTGGAGGCGGTATGGAGGTGCTGGATGCATCGAAAACGATTTTCCTGCGCATTTCGCGTGTCATCAACTTCAATTCCCTGGACATGACCGACGTCAATTTCTACGGGAATTATTATGCCGACGAACCGGTTGATCTGCCCAATTACACTTTCGAAATAAAATGCTACATCAATGAATGGCATCCCGGAAGCGAGCCCATCAGCCGGCTGTGCAATTTCTGTCCGGTAAACGAATCCATTACCAACCTGCTTCGCTTTGGAGAGAATGGTCAGGATGTGAATTCCCTGCAGTGGGTGACTCCAGGTGGAGGGCTGATCTCGACCACCCGGTTCAACACGGGACAATGGTATACGATTTCCCTGACTTTTGACGGCAGCACTTACCGCATGTACGTTGATGGTGTGAAAGATTCGGAACTGGCAGGGACCAAGGGGACGGTATTCCAGCGCCTGGAACTGGGCATGTCCTGGTTTGACGGTGGCACAGCCGGCACTTCTTATCCGTTTAAGCAGCGTTTCCTGGGACGGATTGCAGAAATCCGCCTGTGGAGCCGTCCATTGACAACAAGTGAACTGCAAATCGGGATCTGCGGCGTTGATCCGGCCTCTGAAGGTTTGGTGGCCTACTGGAAACTGAATGACGGAGAAGGGGCAGTATTTAACGATGCCACGGGGCATGGCTATAATATTGACTGGTCCAAAGCTATGCAAAACGATCAGCAATACGACAAAAGCAGCTATGTAAACTGGTTGCTCGATGATAAGAATAAGTGCAGTCAATAACCAAATGAAAAAAAATACAGGCATGAAGAAGTTATTAAACCTGAAATATACAGCATTGTGGGTTGCATTGACTGGAGCTTCACTGATCCAATCATGCAGCGATGATGACATTTTTGATGTGACGGGTTCTAAAGAGAATAAAGTCTATATCAATACCCAGTCATGGAACCCTGTTAATGCGCCTAAGAACAGCATGGTGTTTAATGTGACCAATACTCCGGTGGGCAGCATCATTGCCAATGCCGATAAAATTGAGGCCAAATTTGCCGTGCAGTGCACGCACGTGGCTGCCAGTGATATTGTGGTTCGCTTGGAGACCGACAATTCTCTGATTGCGGATGGCTATTCGGCGTTGCCAAATGGAGTGACTGCGACGATGGACAAAACTGAGTTAGTCATCCCCGCCGGCTCAATGGTATCGGGCGACAGCATTACGGTTTCGGTCAGTGGCGATAAACTGGGCCTGCTAACCGTCGGACAGTACATGTCCCCGATCAAGATTATTTCTGTAACGAACGCCCAGCTAAGCGAGAATCTCACTTCGGCCTTTTTGTTAGTAAAAGCGTCTTTTACCAATTGCATCGACCAGGCGACGAGTGTTCCGGGAACGGCAGCTTCAACAGCAGGCTGGGTCGCAACCGTGAATGGCGCCGATCAAGGTAGAAAATTGTTTGATAATAAACGGAGCACCTATTTTTTTGGTGGCAATTTTACTCTGATTGTTGATCTCGGAAGTGTTCTGGAGAATATTGCCGGCTTTAAACTGGATTTTTATGCATGGTACTACGCGATGGGATCAGCTAAAATCTATACGAGTTCGACAACCCTGGATGCTTTTGAATTGCAGGGCAGCCCGACTTTTCCCGGCGCCACGCCACAGTATGTCCGGTTTTACGGACCTGTCAGCGCGCGCTACGTGAAGGTGGAGGTCACTTCGCCTTCCTACAGTTCCGATTATGGCAGTGCAATTACTGAATTTAATGTTTATCAGCAATGATACACGTAAACGCCTGGGAGAGGAAACTTAATTAATGATGAAAGGTGGTCTCCTGCGAGGGAGATCACCTTTTCTGCTATGAGAAAAGCAAAAACCATATTATTCATATTGATGGCAGTGGCTGGTCTTTGCAGGCTCTCTGCCCAAAGCGCTGCTGAAACTCTTTCTTTTAGAGAAAAGACTTATGATTTTGGTAAAATCCTGGAAAAGGATGGGAAAGTGTCCCATACGTTTATCTTTGAAAATACGGGTACGGTTCCCGTCCTGATCGATGAGATTGCAAGTGGCTGCGGATGTACCACTCACGATTATCCTAAAAAGCCCGTTTTGCCCGGACAAACGGGAAAGGTAACAATCGTATACAATCCGCTCTATCGTTCCGGATTTTTTTCAAAAGAGGTTGTTGTTTACAGCAATAATCATAAAAATATCAACCGGTTATGGGTGAAAGGGATCGTAATCCCGTTTAACCATCCGGTGGAAGAGGATTATCCCTATCATTTTGGCAGTCGGTTGTATTTCAATCTCAAAGTTTTGTCTTTTGGCAGGATTGAATCAGGGAAGAACAAACAAGTTAAACTGCGCTATGCCAACGATTCGGATCAACCCATGACACTGAGCTTTATTGTTGACGGCAAGAATAAAAATCTATTCTTCACGAATCCCGGAAAACTATCTCCGGGCGAACGCGGAGCAATGGAATTCACCTGTTCGGGTTCAAAGCTGCCTTTGGATGGTGAGATGATGATCAACATCTATCCGGTAATCAACGGAGAAAAATCGAAACAGCCGCTCCAGGCAAAGGTTTCAATTGGTGATTAGTATTTATCAAATCAAGCTATCTTTGTCGCTAAATTACAAGGATATGTCACGGCAATTCACACTAATCACATTTTTCATTTTAATCTTATTCCCGGCTTGTAACGAAAGGAGCGAGTACGTTTTTAACGAGGGATTCGATCATGCGACAACTTACCACGTTACTTACGAAAGTCCCAAAGGTAAGGACCTTCATGAAGGTATTACTGAAACGATGAAAAAGGTGGATCATTCATTATCGACCTATGATCCCAATACGACCATTTCAAGGGTGAACCAAAACAGGGATACGATACTGGATGATTGTTTTCTGACCGTTTACAGGAAAGCTATGGAAATTTCGGAAATTACCGGCGGGGCTTTTGACATTACGGTAGCCCCCATGGTCAATGCCTGGGGTTTTGGTTTTAAAAACAAGGAAAATGTTACGACCGAACTGATCGATTCACTTAAACAACTTGTGGGTTATACAAAGATTAAGCTGGAAGACGGTAAAATTATAAAACAGCATCCTGGCACAATGCTCGACTGCAATGCCCTTGCCGAGGGCTACATGTGCGATTTAGTTGGCGACTATCTTGAAACGCAGGGCTGCAGAAATTACATGATCGAAATTGGTGGGGAAATTCTGGCAAAGGGGAAAAACCCCAAAGGAGAATACTGGCGAATTGGTATCAGTAAACCTGATGATGGTAATTTTGGCAACCAAAAACTTGAAGCTATTATTCAGTTAAAAGAAAAAGCATTGGCAACCTCGGGCAATTACCGGAATTTTTATGTAGAAGGTGGGAAAAAATATGCACATACGATCGACCCAAAAACCGGCTACCCGGTACAACATAGTTTATTAAGCGCCACGGTCCTGGCTGACAGTTGTATGACCGCCGATGCTTTTGCCACCGCTTTTATGGTTTTAGGCCTCGAAGTATCCGTTGAACTTGCTGATTCCAGAAGCGATGTTGAGGTGTATTTTGTCTACGCAGATGAAAATGGTCACTACAAAAGCTATGTTTCTGATGGGTTTAAGCCGTTTTTAGTTAAGGAATACGAGTAGACATTTGTAAAAAACAGTATTTATTTTTTACAAATGCAGTTAAGTCGCTTTATTCAGGGTGATTGTAAAAGTGCTGCCGGCGCCGAAATCGCTTTCAACAGCTATTTGCCCCCCCTGTGCCTCAATAAATTCTTTGCTGATGGCAAGGCCAAGTCCTGTCCCTTCGGCAAATGAACCCGGTACGCGGAAGTACCGGTTAAATATTTTATCCTTGTATTCCGACGCGATACCCTGCCCGGTATCTTTTACAGAAAACTTAATGAATTTACCAGCATTCTCAGCCGACAAAATAATTTTGGAATTATCATAAGAGTAACGTATTGCATTTGAAATAAGATTAGTAAGTACCCATGCGGTTTTTTCCCTGTCGGCAAGCACTTTGGGCAACTCCTCAAAACCTCCAATTTCAAACGATACTTTCTTTTGCTCGGCTTGCACTTTATTGGCCTTGATTGCGTACTCCAAAATATCTTTTGGATTGGCAGGCATAATGTTTAACTGAATATTTCCGCTTTCAACCTGGGTCATGTTCAGCAATTCACCCGTTATCTTTAACATGCGGTCAGCATCATCTTTAATTCCTTCCAAAAGATTTTTTTGTTCCCTGTTTAGATTCCCAATTCTTATATCCTCTAAAAGCTGAACACTCATTTTGATTGAAGAGATGGGGGTTTTAAATTCATGCGAAACAGTCGCTATGAAATTGGTCTTGGCCGAATCGAGCTCTTTATAGGAGGTGACATTCCGCAGGATAATTACGTGGCTGATGAGCTTTTTGCTTTGCGGGCCTACTGGTTCCAACGAGATATTTAATACTTCTTTTTCGAAATAGCTTTCCTTTCCATCGGTAAATATTCTTACCGGGTTCCGGCCGTCCTCCCGATCTGTTGAAGAAACGGGTTGTAAAAGAGCTCGTATCAGATCATTGGTGAGCGCGAGCTCCCGTGCGTTTTTTCCTACAAGGTCTCCTTTGCTTAGTCCTGTAATTTTCCGGACTTCTTCATTGGCAAAAATGATCTTGCCTTTTTCATCCAACCCGATAACAGGTTCACGCATCTTGTCAATCAGGGCTTCCATCCTCTTGATGGCCATCATCATCCGGGCAAGATTACTGTTGTTGTATTCTTCCAGTTTTTCTGCCATCGTATTGAACGATCTTGCCAATTCTCCAAACTCATTGTGTCCCTCAAAATATACCCGTTGAGAATAATTTTTGGCTGCAATCTGGCGAATACTTTCTGTTAGTTCACTGATAGGATCAGCAATATTTCCCGGCAAATTAAGGAACAGGACAAACGCAATGACAAAACAGAGCGTTCCTGTAAGTCCTATCCAGAAAACAGCATCTTTCGCTACTTCTTTTGCCAATGCGCTTTTCCCCTGGATTGCCGACATATTCAGATGCATGATGAGGTTTAGGTTATTTCTTATTTCACGGGGAGCGACAGTATCAGAAGGGTTTTCCTTCAGTTTTCGGTAATGCTCTGCAACGCTTTCAGTTAGTTCTGATTCCCCTGGTTCAGTAATGTTGTTTTGCTGCTTCGCCAGATAGTCCTCGAAAATTTCAAACTCCTTATCTTCTTCCTGGATTTTGTCCAGCGCGTATAGCATGCCTCTTGCATATTCGAAGGTTTTGTAATTGTCTAACAAAATATTTTCAGTAGCTGATGCCAGGGAATTAATTTTTAAAATACCAAGTACACTCAGGATCATTATAAATCCGAACAATAACCCAATACCTAAAATCAATTTATATTTAGTCCTCATCTATGAAAGTATTACAAGGTCAATTTTATTTGAAGATAGCCTTTTCAGCAATTCATTAAACGTATTGGTTGCCAGGATCAGCTTCAGTAAATTAAAATGTGGCCTTCCAATACAAACAGTAGAAATTTCACGTTCTATGGCTTGTTCAATAATGGCTTTGGCAATCCCGTCACTTTTTACTTTGATAATTTCTGCCCCCATTTCAGTGGCCAGTTTAAAATTGTTGATCAGGTACCTTTGTTTGGCAAGCGCGATCTTGTCGGAATTCTCCCGGGGTGTCTGTACATAAACCACGTACCACTTACTGCTGTAAAAGTTGGCCAGGCGGGCTGTTTTCCGGATGACGTTTCTGGCAGTTATCTCGTTCGTGCTGATGCAGGCCAGGAATCTTTCCCGGTATTGCGGGAAATTCCCGGGAATTTCCCTTTCCACTTTTCGCTCTACCTGCGATGCAACTTCTTTAAGAGCCAACTGACGAAGTTGAAGGATATTCTCTGTTCTGAAAAAATTACTTAAAGCCTTTTCTATCTTGTCTTTCGTGTAAATTTTGCCCTCTTTAAGCCGGGTTATAAGTTCATCAGCAGTGAGGTCGATGTTAACCACCTCATCGGCCAGAGCCAGAACCTTATCGGGGATCCGTTCCTTTGCTTCTATCCCCGAAATTTTTTTTACGTCTTCATTCAGACCTTCAATATGCTGAATATTGATGGCGCTGATCACATTGATCCCGGCAGAGATCACATCCAGTACGTCCTGCCATCGCTTTTCGTTTTTGCTTCCGGGGATATTGGTATGTGCGAGTTCATCGATGATCACCACTTCGGGCCTTAAATTCAGGATGGCCTGCAGGTCCATTTCCTCAATTTCCCTGCTTTTATAAAAGATCTTTCTCCTTGGGATGACCGGTAGCCCGGTGAGTAGCTCTTCAACTTCGTTGCGTCCGTGGGTCTCAATGTATCCCAGTTTTACATCAATCCCGTTACGAAGCAGGATATGTGCTTCCTGAAGCATCCGGTAAGTTTTACCTACACCGGCGCTCATGCCGATGTAGACCTTAAACTTACCGCGTCTTGACTTTTTTATCAAATCAAGAAAGTGCTGAACATTTTGTTCTTTTTCAATCATCAGCCGGATTTTGATCAAAGTTACAATAAAAAATAGTCGTAAGTCGTAGGTCTCGGGTAGTTGCCCTTGAAACCACCCGGACTAACGATGACTCATCCTGTCCAGTGCCAGATTTAATTTGAGTACGTTGATCCTCTCGGTACCGAGCAAGCCCAGTAGCGGTTTTTCGGTATTCGCCTGAATTAGCTGAAGTAAGGTGCTTTCCGGAAGGGTTCTGGCCCTGGCGATCCGTTTTACCTGTACTTTGGCGGCCTGTACCGAAATATGCGGGTCCAGTCCGCTGCCGCTGGCGGTTACCAGATCGGACGGGATATCAGCCTTTTCAACTCCCGGGTTATGGACTATGAACGTGTCGATACGCGCCCGTACTTCAGCCAGGTAATCGGGATTTGACGGCCCCTTGTTACTTCCGCCCGAACCGGCAGCATTATATCCGACTGCCGAAGGTCTCGGCCAAAAATAGTTATCCTGTGTAAAGGACTGAGCAGCATTGACGTGATATTCCTTCCCATTTTGCGTTACGATCAATCCTTTCCCATGGTTAGGGGCCAGTTGGGCTATTCCCAGCATCATCAGGGTGTATATGCCCATGAAGAAAACCATGCATACCAAAGTAAGCTTAATGGCCGGTAATAAATTTATTTTCATTGTATTCATTTTTTAGTGTGAGATGTGAAATGTAAGATGTAAACTTTTCACTTTTTACATTTTACATCATTGTAGATACAAGCATATCAATTAGTTTAATCCCGATAAAGGGAACAATAATTCCGCCCAGTCCGTAAATGAACAGGTTCCTGCGGAGCAGCGCGCTTGCACCGATGGGTTTATAGGCCACTCCTTTCAACGCCAACGGGATCAGCAAGGGGATAATAATAGCATTGAAAATGACTGCCGACAAAATAGCGCTTTCCGGACTGGCAAGATTCATAATATTCAGCCCTTGCAGGGCAGGAATAGAAGTGATGAATAAAGCGGGGATGATCGCAAAGTATTTGGCCACATCGTTTGCAATACTAAACGTGGTCAGCGCTCCGCGGGTCATCAGCAATTGTTTCCCTATCTCGACAATCTCGATCAGTTTGGTCGGATCGTTATCCAGATCGACCATGTTGCCTGCTTCTTTGGCAGCCTGGGTGCCACTGTTCATCGCTACGCCAACATCGGCTTGTGCCAGGGCAGGCGCGTCGTTTGTACCATCGCCCATCATGGCAACCAAGCGTCCTTCTGCCTGCTCTTTTTTAATGTATTCCAACTTGTCTTCGGGTTTGGCCTCGGCGATATAATCATCCACACCGGCCTTTTCAGCAATATATTTTGCAGTGAGCGGGTTATCGCCGGTAACCATCACTGTTTTGACTCCCATTTTCCTTAACCGTTCGAACCGGTCGCGAATGCCGGGTTTGATGATGTCCTGCAACTCAATGACCCCGAGTGCTTCATTGTTTTCGATCACAACCAGCGGGGTACCACCATCTGACGATATTTTCGTCACAATAGGTTCAACTCCCGGATGCAGTTTGTGTCCGGCCCGTTCAACAATGTCCCTGATGGCGTCAAAGGCTCCTTTTCTGATGCTGATGTTTCCGAATTCGATTCCCGAACAACGGGTTTGCGCGCTGAATTTGATGAACCTTGGTTTTTCCAGTTTGATATCGCGAAGGTCAATCCCCGCCAGTTCCACGATCGACTTGCCTTCGGGAGTTTCATCAGCGATCGAACTTAAGGTAGCCCGATGCATCAGATACTGTTTGTCAACGCCGTTTACGGAATGGAATTGAGTCGCTTTCCGGTTACCGATCGTAATGGTCCCGGTCTTGTCCAATAACAACACGTCGAGGTCACCGGCTGTTTCAACAGCTTTACCGGATTTTGTGATCACCTTTGCCAACAGGGCCCGGTTCATTCCGGCAATCCCGATCGCCGAGAGCAACCCTCCGATCGTTGTAGGGATCAGGCATACAAATAAGGCTATGAATGAAGAAATGGTGATCACAGTATTGGCATAATCGGCAAAGGGCTTTAAAGTCACGGTGACGATGATAAAGACCAATGTAAACCCTGCAAGCAGGATGGTCAGCGCGATCTCATTGGGGGTTTTTTTCCGGGAGGCGCCTTCAACCAGGGCGATCATTTTATCCAGAAAACTTTCACCGGGTTTGGTGGTCACTTGCACCTTAATTCGGTCCGAAAGCACCTTTGTCCCGCCTGTAACCGAACTTTTGTCCCCGCCAGCTTCACGGATCACGGGAGCGCTTTCGCCGGTTATAGCGCTTTCATCAATAGTGGCCAACCCTTCAATAATCTCCCCGTCATTCGGGATAATATCACCTGTCTCGCAAATAAAGACATCACCTTTTTTTAATTGGGAAGATGAAATTATTTGTCCGTTTTCTAATCTGGCAGGCGTATCTTCCCTTGTTTTTCGCAAACTGTCAGCCTGTGCTTTGCCCCTTATTTCGGCTAAGGCCTCTGCAAAATTGGCAAAAAGAAGGGTTAAAAGAAGGATGATGAAAACGGTAAAATTGTACCCGAAACTTCCCTGCGATCGATCGCCGGTTAACGTGAAAAGGGTAACGATGAGCATAACAACCGTACCGATCTCAACCGTGAACATCACCGGGTTGCCAAGCATAATCCGGGGGTTGAGCTTTACAAAGGATTGTTTGAGCGCTTCCTGAACCAGCTCCTTTTGAAATAAAGATGTATCTTGTGGTTTCATTTCTTGTCTGATATCTAATGTCTAAAAATCTATTGTCTTAATACAGCGTAAAATATTCTGCTAACGGACCAAGTGTAAGGGCTGGGAAAAATGAAAGTGCGACGACAATAAATATAGTTGCAAAGATCATTAATCCGAATGTGCCTGTGTCGGCCTTTAATGTTCCTGCACTTTCGGGGATATATTTTTTAGCTGCCAGAATACCGGCGATTGCTACCGGACCGATGATAGGCAGATACCTTGCAAGTAGCATAACCAAACCAGTGGAAACATTCCAAAACATCGTGTTGTCGCCCAATCCTTCAAAACCACTCCCGTTGTTGGCCGCAGACGAGCTGAACTCGTAAAGCATTTCGCTGAATCCATGATAACCCGGGTTGGCAAGCCATGCTGCATATTCTTCCGGGTTACCCACATAGATAGAACTGGCAAGCGCTGTTCCGGCAAGGATGAGTAAAGGATGCAACAAGGCAACGATCATGGCGATCTTGACTTCCTTCGCTTCAATCTTTTTTCCAAGGAACTCGGGTGTGCGGCCAACCATGAGGCCCGCGATGAAAACTGCGATGATCATGAAGATATAAAAGTTCAAAAAGCCCACGCCTACCCCGCCGTAGAAGCTGTTCACCATCATCCCGAGCAGGGTCGCCATTCCGGTCATCGGTGTCATGCTGTCGTGCATGGCATTGACCGAACCGTTACTGGTGCAAGTCGTATTTACTGCCCAGTAAGCCGATGCTACCGGTCCAAACCGTAGCTCCTTGCCTTCCATGCTACCCATGTTTTGCTGAATGTCCATTTGGGCAATAGCCGGGTTCCCATTCATTTCGCTGACGATTGAAGGGATGACCAGCATAAGGAAACCCAAGGTCATGACTCCGTAAATAACCCATGCCAGCTTTTTCCTGCGGATTACATAACCAAAGGCAAAGATCATGGCAATGGGAATTAAAAAGATGCTTACCGTTTCAACGATATTGGTCAGGTAATTGGGGTTCTCCATCGGGTTGGCCGAATTGGGGCCATAAAAACCTCCCCCGTTTGTCCCCAGTTGTTTAATGCTAACCATTGCAGCCACAGGACCCCGGCTGACTTGCTGCGTATCACCTTCAAGCGTGATGATGGTATCCTTGCCTTCAAAGGTCATGGGTGTGCCGTTAAATAGTAAAATGATGGCGACGATGAATGCAAGAGGAAACAAGATCCGGGTACAACTCCTTACAAAAAAGCTGTAAAAGTTGCCCAGCTTTTCAGTCGTTTTTTCCTTGATAGCCTGAAATACTACGGCACATATGGCGATCCCGGTTCCCGCGCTGATAAACTGCCACAGCATCAGGATCAGTTGTCCCAGATAAGACAGGCCTGATTCACCCGAATAGTGCTGAAGATTGGTGTTGGTGACAAAACTTACGGATGTATTAAATGCCAGATCGGCACTCATCGAAGGATTTCCGTCGGGATTCAAAGGCAGCCAGCTCATATTCATCAGCGTGAACATGGAGACCAGAAACCAAATGAGATTGATCGTTAACAGGGCCACCAAATGCTGTTTCCAGTCCATTTCCTGTTTCGGATTGATCCCGCTGATCTTATAAAACAGGTTATCAATCGGATTAAAAATTTTATCAAGCCAGGCGCTTTCGTAATTGAAAATTTTGCCGATGTAACGTCCAAGCGGGATGGCCAATGCAACGACCAGCGCGTACATAAAGATCACTCCAAGTATTTCTGTGTTCATAACGTTAAATTTCTTCAGGATGAAGTAATACGTAAACCAAATAGCCAAATACGAGGATGGAGATGATGAATAATAGTGTCATAACTTTAATTTTCTAAAATGGTTTTCAAATAAACGGTTTTAAGATTTTCAGGCATCAGTTCCAGGTGCCACTTTAAGGTACCCGGACTTTCTGCTGTTATAAGAACACTGAAAAATTCATTTTCAATCGCGTTTTTATCGTGTAAGCTGCCCCTTTGATAAAGTTGATTAACGATCTCGAAAGGTTCTTTCTCATTCTTCTTGTCGTGAATGAGCCTGATGGTATACCTGGCAAATTGCTGAAGAATTTCGTAATCGGAACGGGGTTCTGTTCCCTGTTCTTCGGCAAACGCGTCCGGAAACCACTGCCTTAATGTTTTCTGAATTTTTGTTTCCATGAAATAACTCTTAAATTTTCTCAAAAAAGCCGATTGATCTGAAAAAGAATGCAAAGACCAATATTCCGGTCGTAATAAGAATGAATGCTGTCATCATTTTCTGCTTTAAAGTTCGGTTATGGCATGCCAATTTCTATTCCGCTTTATTCGGAAGTTTTACATTTGGCTATAAATCAGCATGATTTGTGTAGATTTTAAATTTTTGGGAGTCTAAACCCTATCGTTTTGAAAGGGTCGGGCTTAGCGTTTTGAAAGGGCTTCAATCCTAAACAGTTCCCTCAGGTTCGCACCTCTGCCTCCGGTTATTGCGCGCTTTGTTTTGTCAACCAACTGGCTCGGATAGCCGAATATTACGGAGCTTTGTAACAACAGCACTTCCCGTCAGGCGAATCATCCTCGTTTTCTGTTACAATCATTAGGCGCACGGTAATCAGGGAGCAGGTGCTAATAATGTGATACCGGTTAGATCTGCTTTCCCCTGTTTCAGGAACTCGTAAGTCATCCGATCTGCCTGACAGTCTGTAAAACGGATTCTTTTCAATTTTTTGTTGTTTTTAAAGAACGTGTTAATAAGCGTTGCATTCCGGAATGTCACTCTGGTAAATACACAGTTCTCAAAATAGCCGTCCTCTAATTTACCGGTGAAAACGATATCGGCTATCTGTGTATCAATAAACGCGGTGTGCTTAAACACAGCATTAGTAATGGTATTTTTGTCCAAATCGCCCGATTTAATTGCCGCTCCGGTAAAGCCGCCCGATTTAATCACCACTCCGGTAAAATCGGCGCCGGACAAATCGCAGCCGTAGATATAACTTTTAGAGAATTTAGTTCCGGTAAAGTTGACATCGGAGAAATCGCAGCGATCGATATTGCTTCCTGAAAATTCAGCTTCTTGCAGTGAACAGCCTTTAAATATATTTTTAAGTAAGTTGGACCCTTGAATGCGGCTGTTGCTGATGTTGGAACCTGAAAAGTCACAGCTATCAACATTGTTGGTTTTCAGAAGAAGTCCCGACAAATCGGACCCGTTAAACCGGCAACGCTGCATGTTGGAGGAACTGAATTTTTCATGCAGATTTTTCAACCCCGAAAAATCAGCGTCCGCCCAGTTCCCGAGCGATAGATCCCAGCTGAGCTTTTTCTTCCGCTCACCGGATTGTAATTCAGCCGATTGATTAACTATGGCTTCATCGGATGCCAGCCGATTGGATTCAGTACCCGCGGATTGGTAGTTCTCTGAAAAATAGTTAAGGTCAACGCCCAGAATTTCCGCGAGACGGTTAAGAGTAATGATATCCGGCATTGATTCTCCGCGTTCCCATTTTCCAACTGCTTGCGCGCTAATAAATAGACGCTGGGCAAGTTCCGCTTGAGAAATATTTAATTTTTTTCGCGCTTCGGCAATTTTGCTGCCAATCATTTTAGTTTCCATAATTACCATTTTTTGTTTTATATTTTTTCGATATGACAAAGATAGGTTGATTCGCTTCCGGAACCGGTCAAAATGCGGCTACTCCTCGTTGTAATTTCGCTATATTTAGTTGCTATTTGACAACCATCCGTAGTATAAATGTGAAATGCAAAATGGAAACGCATTTCATCTCTCACCTCTCACGTACTGATTCCGTATTCATCGATCTTCCTGTAAAGCGTGGTCAGAGCAATGTTGAGCAGCCGGGCAGCCTCGGTTTTGTTCCCGTTGGTATAGTTGAGCACTTTCTGAATATGAAGTTTTTCGGCGCTGGCCAGTTCAAAAGCAGAAAATTGTTTGTTCCCCTTGATTACCGGAGGCCGGTTCGTTTGTAACCCGGAGGGTAAGGTATCCACGGTCAACTCATCAGCGGTCGCTAAAATCACGCTCCGCTCGATCACGTTTTTGAGTTCGCGGATATTTCCCGGCCATTGATGCAGTTTAAGCGCCTGGAGAAAGCCCGGAGAGAATGATTTTATTCTCTTGCCGATTTTAGCAGCACACAGATGGGTAAAATAAGTTGCCAGTAATTCAATATCGGCGACCCTTTCCCTGAGTGCAGGCACTTTAATCCGGAATACCGATAACCGGTAAAATAAATCTTCCCTGAAACGGCCGGCTTCGATTTCTTTTCGCAGATCACGGTTGGTTGCTGCAATGATGCGGACGTTCACCTTTGTATTTTTATTTTCACCCACCTTAATAAATTCGCCGGTTTCTAACACTCGCAGCAATTTTGCCTGCAAATCCAAAGCCATTTCCCCAATTTCGTCAAGGAATATGGTTCCGTTATCGGCTTCCTGAAATAATCCCTTTTTATCTCTTGTCGCTCCGGTAAATGCTCCGGCAACATGTCCAAACAGTTCACTTTCCAGTATATCTTTTGAAAATGCCGAGCAATTAACAGCCAGAAAGTTCCTGGTATTCCGGTTGCTTGCCTGGTGGATGGATTGTGCGAACACCTCTTTCCCTGTTCCTGTTTCGCCTGTAAGCAAAACAGTCGTATCGGTAACAGCAACTTTCTTTGCCAATTCAACAGTTTCCTGAATTGCTTTTGATTTACCGATGATGCTATCAAACGAATATTTCTCATTCAGTTGTTTTTCCAGATGTTGTACCCGTTTTGACAGTTCTGCTTTTTCTGAAGCGCGGAAGAGCAAGGGGATGATCTTATTATTGTCATCACCCTTGGTCATGTAATCGAAAGCCCCGTTTTTAATGGCCTGAACACCGTCGGGAATATTGCCGTAAGCAGTCAGTAAAATGACTTCCGTCAGGGGATATTTTGTTTTAATTTGTTTGGTGAGTTCAACGCCGTTTCCGTCGGGCAGTTTTACATCGCAAAGCACAACATCAATGTCTGTCTGACTCAGTTTTTTCAAACCCGCATTGCAATCAGCCGCCTGAAATACTTCATAAATACCTTCAAACGAAATGATCCGGGTCAGCAATTCCCTGATCTTAATTTCATCATCGACGATCAAAATTTTCTTCATATACGATTCTTTCTCCCCAGCCACATACCATATAACCAGATAGCCTTTCCTTTTTTACTACTCACTACTCACTACTCACTACTTTTTCCTGTTATTCTCCAAACCGGTAACCGATTCCGGATTCTGTGATCAACAGTTTCGGTTTTGACGGATTGTCTTCGATCTTTTTTCTTAATTGTGCCACGAACACCCTCAGGTATTGCGTTTGCTCCAGGTAGCCGTATCCCCAAATCTCTTTTAGGATATATTGATGCGTCAGCACCCTCCCCTGGTTTCTGGCCAGCAACTGCAGCAGGGAAAACTCCGTCGATGTCAGTTTTAGTACTTCGTTGTTTTTCTTTGTAATATGGTTCAGTATGTCAATGCTAAGCGTTCCGAATTCCAAAACCGGATCATCCTTTTTCTTTTCGGACGACCTGATCGTGGCCCGTATTCGTGCGAGTAGCTCCCCGCTTCTGAAGGGCTTGGTGAGATAATCATTGGCACCGTTATCCAGCGCGGCAATAATTTCATCTTCCGAATCACGCACCGACAGGATGATCACCGGTTTGAAGAACCATTCCCTCAATTTTTTCAGAATTTCCTTTCCGTCTGCATCGGGTAAGCCCAGGTCAAGAATGATTAGTGAAGGATGGTGCGTTGCAGCATCAATCAAACCTTCCCTGCCGGTAGGCGAATGAATGACTTTATACCCGCTGGCCGAAAGGGTTATCTCAAGCAGCCGGCGGATCGGAAGTTCATCGTCAATAATTAATATGGTTTCTTTTTCGTTCATTTCATGTAGCGATCTTTTCGTTCACTAATTCCGAAGGGATCCTGATCGTAAATTTTGCTCCACGGTCCTTTCTGTTTTCAACCGACACCGATCCCTTATGCGCTTCAATGAAGCCTTTCACGATAGAAAGGCCCAGTCCCAGTCCCCCGGCTTTACTGTTCTCAACCCGGAAGAACTTCTTGAAGACATTCCTCAAGGCCTCCTCCGAAAACCCCGGGCCCCTGTCCAGAATTTCGATGATCAGTTCGCTGTTCCTGTGGCAAATATTCAGGCTGATATCTGATGTGGCAGGAGCGTGTTGGCAGGCATTATACAAAAGATTATACAAAACCTGCTCCATCAGTCCGAAGTCGATCCAAACGAGCGGCATATCCTCCGGAACCTCCACCACCAGCGTAAATGGTTTTATTTCATCCTTTAGATCTTCAGTGACTTTGTTCACCAGATCATGGATATCGTACCAGTCCAGCCGAACAGAGAGCCGTCCGCTTTCCAGACGGGACATGTTCAGCAGGTTCTCAATCAGCCGGTTTAACCGTACCGAGGCACTTAGTATTTCATTATACAAGGCCGAGCGGGTATTTTCAGAGTGATCACCGTTTAGTAAGGTATCGGAGGCCCCGATGATCGTTGAGACAGGTATTCTTAATTCATGGGAAATGGAATTAAACAAGGTTTTGTACAACCTGTCCGATTCATCCAGAAACCGGGCTTTCTTGGCTAACTCTTCTAAAAATTCGCGTTCAAGGGAATTGGAGATTTGAGTCAGGAAAGTATTCCAAAAAATAATTTTATCGCCGGCGGGCGGGCGTGTATGTTTTACCATCAGCACGCCGGGATTCAACCGTGATCCTTTCAATGGATAGCAGGTATTCTCATGTGAGGAAAGTGTATTTGTAAACTTCCCCGCTTTTTGAGAATATTCAAAGACCCATTTTGCCATGAGAAAATCATCCCGGGAAAGCAGATCCGCCTCCTTTTGAACCTGATCGAAAGCAGGCAAATGGTTGTTTCCATCTTGTAAAATAAAAGAAGGATCAACAGCGAAATGTTTTTTAATTTCCTGGGTGGCAACGTGCAGTATTTCGCTTGTCCCACTTGCTTTTGAAAGTTCTTTTGTGAGCTGGAACAAAGCATTGGCACGTTCTTCCCTGCTTCGGGCAAGTCTTTCCTGTTTACGTACCCGTGTTGTCAGGACACCGTTAACCAGAGCGATGGTAAAGAACATGCCAAACATCAGAATGTCTTCTGTACTTTCAATATGGAGGGTATAATGGGGCGGAATAAAAAAGAAGTTCCATACCAAAGAACTTAGTGCTGAAGCAAGTAAAATTGGTCCGATACTCATAAATGTTGCCAGAACTGAAACAACAAAAAGTAATATAAAAGAGACCAGGTGGTACCCTTGCGAGCCGGAAAGCGGGAAGCAAAACAAAACGGTAAATCCAATGACAATAATGGAAAGGACGTAATGATTGGCCTTTGAAATGAAGGTCATGAAGGATATTTGCTTTATTTTAGGTGTATCATTCATGTGGTAATAATTCGTTTTAATCTATAAATCTATTACATTTTTTTGGGATTTGTTCCCCAAACAAGGGCTCGTATTAATGCAAACACCGGGATAATTTCAAGCCTTCCGGTCCACATCTGAAAAATATAGACAAGCTCCAGTACCCGGGGCATACCCGGGTCTGTGATACCCGAGGATAATCCCACCGTTCCCTGGGCCGATCCGGATTCAAACAAGGCATCGGCATAACTGAAATTTCCTTGTGTATAAAGGGCACCGATTATCGACGAACTAAGCACCAGTAAAAAGAAAATGATGGCAAATGCCGCGGCTTTGGCAAATTCTTCGTTCATCTCTTCAGGTAGCAAGGTCTTCCCATTGAACCTGATCGTTTTTACGGTGTGTAATGAAAGGAAAACTTTATTGACCTGCCACTGAAGCGCTTTCTTGATCAGCAGAGCCCGGATCATTTTTATTCCTCCTACCGTTGCACCTGCAGCTCCGCCCACGAACATGGCTGTAAGCACGATAAAGACAACCGACAGCCAGTCCCAGTTCCCGATATTGGAGGTTTGCCAGCCTGTTGTCGACATGGCGCTGATAAACTGGAAAACTCCTTCACGGACAGGATCCGGAACTACGTCGGCCCGGAAAAGCAAAAAAGATTGAACCGCACTGCCCAAAGCAAAAGCAATCAGCAATGAACGCGTCTGGATGTCGTTCCAGAGTTCACTGAACTTTTTTTGATAGATCACTTTATAATAAAAGGTAATGGAGAACGACCCCAGGATCATGGGTAATAAATAAAGCATGTCCATGGCAGGTGAATGATACGTGGCGATACTATCGTCCAGTGTACTAAACCCTCCGGTTGATTGTCCTGCCATCGCGTGGTTCACCGAATCAAAGATGTTCTCACTTAAAGGATAGTCGGGTAAAATCAACCATGTTCCAACAATTAGGTAGATGACAGAGAATAAGGTAATAAACAGGTAAACTTTCCAAATGGCCCTGGCTGTTTCAATCACTTTGGGCTTTAAGCGTTCTCCGGTCGATTCAGATCCATACAACAACATGGCCCCTCGTCCCGAGGTTTGCTTTAAAACAGCCAGTACCATAACAATAAATCCGGCTCCGCCTACCCACTGCGCCAGGGAACGGTAAAACAGCACACCTTTACCTACCGAGGGTTCATGAACGGCCATGGAGAGTCCCGTCGTCGTATAGGCGCTCATGCTCTCAAAAAAACAGTGCAAAAAATTCCTGAAATACAATAAACTGGAGAAGGTATAATTCGAACCTGCCGGGATAAATCGGTCCATCACTTCAACCGGTGTGATCCAGGCAATCAAAAAAAAGGGCAATCCCCCCAAGAGTGTGATGGCCAGCCATCCGAATGCCGCTACAATCAGGACCTGGTTGTAGCGGACTTCCTCCGAATGATAAAAGCCCCGGTACAAGGCAAACCCGGCACCCGATGTAATCAGTCCGGATAGCAAAAAACCGGCGGCAGAATACCATTCGGCATAAATAACCGAAACAAGAGCCGGAACGGCAACAATAATACCCAATAAAATAAACAGGCTTCCGGTTTGTTTTAACACAATTTTACAAGTATCACTCTTCATCTCTTCACGCTTCGATATTGTGCGGGTAAAGTTGCATCCGATTTTATAAACAGGATGTAAAGATTTGAGTGACGGATATAAAGATTTTATTAAGATCTATTCGCCGATGAATTTTTTGATGTTGCCTGCCTTCCCGGCCACAACTAGGATATCGTTTTCGTTCAGTGAAAATTGAGGATTATAATAGAACTGCGTTTCATAGGATTGCGGCTGCAGGGATATCACCTTACCGGCACGCGAAAGGGTTTTAACCGCGATCAGTTTCAGGTCAAAACGTTTTTGCAGGTCAATGCTGTCCAGGTTATGCCCCTGATATTTTTCCGGAATATTTAGTTCTGCAATCACGTTTTCGGAATCCAGTTCTGTAATCTTTAAGGCGCTTTTCAGTTGCAGCACTGAACTGACCGAGAAAGCCGCTTCTTCTTCCGGATGTACGATTTCTCTGATGCCCATTTGGCCAAGGATGCGTTGATGCACCGGACTGATTGCCCGGCCAATGATCCGCTTTACCTCCAGATTTTTCAGGATGGCCAGCGTCAGGATGGAAGAACCGAAATCTTCGCCAATAGCTACGACTACGGCATCAGTGTCCTCCAGCGGAAGAGATTTAACGGCATTTTCAGAAGTTGTATCCATTTCCATGACAATACTGATCGAATCTTTCAGTTCCTCAATCCGGTCATAACGGTTATCAATGCCAATGACTTCATGCCCCTGCTGGGTCAGCAGCGTGGCTAACTTGCCCCCAAAATAGCCTAAACCGATAATAATGAACTTCATATTTTTATCTTTTTGATACTAAGTACTGTGAAAAATTGCTGTCATATTCCCATCTTCGAATAGGCTCTAATAGGAGTGACAAACAAAAATAATAAATAGGTCCGTGACCTTAATTGATAATCAGATCCTGTTTCGGGTAGGAATAATATTTCTTTTTGTCTGAAACAAACAGTCCCATCAGAACGGTCAAGGGACCAAGCCTTCCGATAAACATCATGATCATGATCAGAATTTTCCCGCTGCTGCTCAGGGTCGCTGTATTTGTCATGCTCAATCCGACCGTTCCAAAAGCGGAAAAGCTTTCAAACAGCAAATGGACCGGATTTTTCCCCGGCTCTGTGATTAAAAGAAAAAAGAAACCGCTAAAAATCACCGCCAGTGAAAGGAGGACCACGACCAAAACACGGGTCAGCGTCTCTGTTCCGATTTGCCGGTTCCCGATTTCCACAATTTGCCTGCCTCGCATAAAATCGTACGATGCTTTCAGCGCCACAGCAAAAGTAGTCGTTTTAATACCTCCGCCGGTTGAACCGGGAGAGGCGCCGACCCACATCAGAAAAATCATCAGAAAAATGGTTGGATACGACCATTTTGTGATATCCACCATGTTAAATCCCGCTGTACGGGCACTTACGCTGCCAAAGAAAGAAGTCATGAACTGACCGGTTCCCGGTAATCCCTGAAGGGCGTTTCTTTCCAGCAGGTAATAACCCAGGGTGCCTGCTGCAAGCAACCCAATCGTACTGACCAGCACAATGCGGGTTGAAACAGGCATGGAGATCATACGCCACTTTTTTTTCTTCATTTTGTTTAATTTCCCGGGTCTGCCTGCAAATCCCAGACAATAATTGAGCAACGAGAGCAAAACAGGGAAACCAATACCTCCAAGGATAATTAAAACCGCAATGGTGGTCTGTAACAGATAATTGTTTTGCAAGACAGAGCTCCCCAATCCATCGGATAAGGTAGAAAAGCCGGCGTTACAAAAAGCCGAAATGGAATGAAACACGGAGAAGAAAACCGGATACTCCACGGCATCGCTTGTGCCTGTATAAATTAAAACAGCCCCCACCATTTCGATCAAAAAAGTAACCCCAACGATCTGCATCAAGATGCGGAATAATCCGCCCATCGTTTCTGAAGATAACAGGTCCCTTAACAGAAGGCGGTCTTTATAGGACGCTGAGCCGGTAAACAGGTAACTGAAAAAACCGGTAAAGGTCATAATTCCCAACCCGCCCAATTGGATCAGGATCAGGATGATCATCTTTCCCAGAGTCGTGTACGCCGTCGCCGTGTCAACTACAATAAGACCTGTGACGCATACAGCGCTCGCTGAAGTAAACAGGGATTCCAGATAAGAAACGGGCTGTGCCTGAGCATTGGGAAGCATCAGCAAACCGGAACCGATCAGGATCACCGACAAAAAGCTCAAGGCAAATAACAAGGCCGGAGCAATCCTGAGGGAGTTAATCACCTGAAATAGCCGGGGCAGTTCTGCCACGATCAAAAGAGCGATATAGACATTTAAGAGAAGAAAATGGTCGGTTGTCCAAGCCACTCCCGTCGCGTCCGGTGATTTCCCTTTCAACATGGCCCAGCCGATGGCAGTCCCAACCAGGAATAAACTGCCGTCGATAAACCACCTTATTTTCTGCCGCTTTTTCAGTGAAAAAAATTCCGGCACATACCTTGACAAAAATAATCCAAAGAAAAGATAGCGGTACAATTCAGGATCCTGATAAAATCCGCCATCTTCTGAAAAACCAATGTGAGTTAGAATCAACGCCAGGTAAACCAGAGAAAGCACCGGGAAGACAAGCTCCAGGATGAAAATGACTTTTATCGACAGTAGTGCAAGAGCATCTTGAAGCCTAAAAAATCGTTTATAGATTTTTTCTCTTAGTTGATATAAATCGGGAGCCATTAATTCCAATTTTATTCTGATTCCTGCCTAAATTAATTCATTTTTTCCAGAACCATGGGGTAAAAAGCATGACAATTGTTTAAATCTAAAGTTTTCACAGAAGCATCAATGCCGAAAGTGCTATTTATTTGTAGAATGTGCCCGTATTTCCAATACCCAACATAATCAATGCCTCTAAAGTAGTATCGTTCTAATTTTTCATGCGCTGAATATTCCTGTTTAATGGCCGTTCAATGGAAATTGGTACTTTTTCTTCAATCACACAACTGGTATCAAGGCCCAAAGCTTTTACATCATTGATACCGAACAAACGGGTAAAGGCATGCAGTTTCATGATCAATGTTTCCCAGGGTGACAGTCTGTAATCGGGAGTCATGATCCGGTCCAGATTAACAAAGATGAAGTCGCCGGGATAGTTATTTTTTTTCATCGATTCATATGCGCTGGTCAGTTTGATTTCGCCTTTGTTTACCATATCTTTTATAATTTCCCTGAAATAGAGATTGACTCGTGGCTCAATTTTAAATCCCAGGTGAATGTCAATCCGGATCAAAACGCCGGGAATGAACTGCACCACTTCATAGCTGAATGTCTCCGGGCTATCTGTAATGTCGACATGTAATAACCAGTATGTTTGAGCACGTTTAGGTTGCCTGTTGAAAATAGAATAGATGATTTTTGATTCAATCTTATGTTTATTATTTGCCTTAATAATATAAACCAGATTCGTTGCGATTTGCGGGACGGTTTTGTCCTTGCACAGATCGTTAAATAAATGCAGGTATTCATCTATACTTGAGTAACTAATACGCTTATTTTTTATGCGCCGGCCAAAAAACCACCCGGTCATGATCAGGGAAAAACCAAAAGCCAATACAATGGAAAACCATCCTCCATGTGAAAATTTATTCAGGTTGGCGATCAAAAAAGAACCTTCAATGGTTCCAAACATTACCGCCAGAATGGCCAGCAATACAAATCTGACCTTTCGCTGATGTAAATAACGGATTAAAAGTAACGAAGTCATGATCATGGTGATCGTGATTGAAAGACCGTAAGCAGCTTCCATATTGGATGATTCCCGGAAAAACAGGACAACAAAGCAACACAATACCCACAATAACCAGTTGATAAAAGGAATATAAACCTGGCCCTTAATGTAGGTCGGATGCAGGATCTTGATCTTAGGCCAGAAATTCAATGAAACAGCTTCACTGATTAGGGTATAGGAACCTGTGATCAGTGCCTGACTGGCAATTACCGCCGCCGCCGTTGAAATTAAAATGCCTGGAATCAGAAACCAGTCCGGCATGATTGAATAAAACGGATTCATGTTTTCAACAGGATTTGGATGATTCATGAGCGAGGCTCCTTGTCCAAAATAGTTCAGCAGCAACGAGATTTTTACAAAGATCCAGGTAATCCGGATATTTTTGATACCACAGTGTCCCAGGTCTGAATAGAGGGCCTCAGCCCCGGTGGTACATAAGAATACGGCGCCCAGCAGAATAAAACCGTGCGGATAATTGACAAGGAAATCAATCGCATAATACGGATTAAGGGCTTTCAGCACTTCCGGAAAAGCAGTGATCTGGATAAATCCAAGAGTAGCCAGCATGACAAACCAAATGACCATGATTGGTCCGAATGATTTACCAATGAATTTTGTACCAAACTGTTGAATAAAGAATAAAGCAGTCAGGATAAACAGGACAACAGGGAGTACTTTTATTTCCGGATTGATCAGGAGTAACCCTTCGATGGATGAGGTCACCGTGATCGATGGTGTAATGACTCCATCTGCAAGAAGGGCACTTCCTCCAATCATGGTAATGATAGCGGCCCAGGTCGACTTTCTTCTCATGAGGGCAAACAAGGCAAAAATCCCGCCTTCGCCATGGTTATCTGCCCGCAGGGTGATCAGAATGTATTTCAGTGTGGTTTGAAGGGTCAAAGTCCAGAAAACACATGATAAACTTCCGTATACCAAGAGTTTGTCAAATATTTCAGCACCTGAAGTGATGGCTTTTATCACGTACAAGGGGCTTGTACCAATATCGCCGTAAACAATACCAAGCGTTATAATTAAACCCGCAAAGGTTACCTTGTTCAAAGAGAATTTGTCGGAAGATTCCTGCATATTGAATAGTTCTTCTAGATACCTAAGTCTATAAAATCGCAGCAATATAATCTTTAATAAGAAAAACTGCTTAAATTGTTTTCTTTTAGTTTTAAAAATTCACCGCAGATTCTGTCGTAAACTGATATTATTTTTTCCAGAACCATGGGGTAAAAAGCATGACAATCGTGTAAATCTCGAGTCTTCCGAGCAACATCAAAGCAGATAAGGCTATTTTAGAGACTTGCGGAAGGTGAGCAAAGTTACTTACCGGGCCAACAGTCCCGAATCCGGGTCCTATACCACCCATTGCCGTTGCTACTGAGCTCGATGAGGTGGCCATATCCAATCCAGAGAGGATCAGGAATAAGGTTCCGATAATAAACAGGATCATATACCATAAAATAAACGTTAAAATGCCATTGTTATCTTCATAACTGATCTTTTGGTGGTTAAAGCGAAGGGGTATAACAGCGTTAGGCGCAATGAGTTTACGAATAACATGATTCACATTTTTGAGGGCAATTAAGTGCCTGGCCATTTTGATCCCGCCGGCAGTAGATCCGGTGCATCCGCCGAAAAACATGAGAAAGAAAATAAGTACCCATCCACCCGTGGGCCAAATCAGGTAATCGGACGAGGCAAACCCGGTACAGGTGATAATCGATATGACCTGGAAAAAAGATTCTCTGAATGCCGGCTCTAATGTTCTGTTCGCTTGAAAATATAATACTCCCGTGATGATTAAACCCGAGATCAGAACGACGAACAAATAGAATTTAAGTTCCTCATTCTGCCTGATTTTTGAGAATTCTCGTTTAATCAGGTAATAGTGGACCACAAAATTCGTCCCGGCCAGCAGCATGAAGACCATGACCACATACTGAATGTACGGCGGATAATCGATGATACTTGTATTTTTTGGCGAAAAACCTCCTGTGGCTACTGTTCCAAATGAGTGGCAAACACTTTCAAAAAGGTTCATTCCGCCAGCAAGCAGGAACAGGGTCTCCAGCAGGGTGAGGATCAGGTAAATGTATAAAAGTCGTTTTCCGACCGATTGTATTCGGGGATGTATTTTTTCCTGCAGGGACGATTCAAGTGTAAACAGGTTATACCCGCCAATATTAAGTGAAGGCATAATAATGATGACCAGAACGATAATTCCAAGTCCCCCCACCCAATGCGTCATGCTGCGCCAGAATAATACGGATTTGGGTAATATCTCAATGTCGGTCAGAATGGACGAACCGGTCGTGCTAAAACCCGATACGGATTCGAACAAAGCATCGGTAAAATTGGGTATTGATCCGCTCAGCAGATAGGGCAAGGTACCGATCAGGGACATCATGACCCATGCCAAGGTAACCAGCAAATAGGCTTCCCGTCGGCCAAGGGAACTTAATTCTGTCCGCTTCACGGAAAGATGCATGATTATTGCCGGCACCAATGCCAATACGGAGGAGTATATAAAGGGAGAATATGCTTCGTTGTAGGCGAGCGCAACCGGGATGCAGGATAATAATGAAATTCCGGTGATCAGTAAAATCCGGGCAAGGATACGAAAAACAATTCTGGATCTCATGAACTTATTTTTTCAGTTAAGATGGCACAGCGGATTGCATGTACTATGATTTTAAGCGAATTTCCTTGTAATTGCTGTATAGCGGAAGATCGAAAAAGAACCTGCTGCCTTTACCGGGTGTGCTTTCAACCCAGATATGACCGTGTTGTTTGCTGATAAATTCCTTTGAAATGGCTAAGCCCAGTCCGGTGCCCTTTTGCCCTGAATCGGGTACTCTAAAATATTTCTCAAAAATCTGCTGCAGGTATTGTTCCTCGATACCCATTCCAAAATCACGTACCATAAAACGGACAGAATTCCTTTGTTGTGTCACCTCAAGCTCGACTGATGACCCTTCGGGTGAATATTGAATCGCATTATTTAGCATATTGAGCAGCACCCAGGCCGTTTTTTCAGAATCACAGTATATTTCAGGTAACTGATCTGCAATGGGAAAATTAATTTGAATTTGCTTGTTCCTGGCTTGGTTTAATGCAGGATTTTTGACATACCTGATAATTTCAGCAGGAGCCACCGGTTGGAAATTCAGTGGAATGTTACCTGTTTCCACCTGAGCGAGATCAAGCAATTCGGAGGTTATGCTTGACATTTTAAGTGTTTCTTCTTTTAACGCCTGAACGATATCTTTTTGCTCTTCATTCAACTCCCCGATTCTCACGTCATCAAGCAGTTTCAGATTCAGCCGTAATGAAGAAATCGGCGTTTTTAATTCATGCGAAATGGTGGCTACAAAATTGGTCTTTGCTTCAGCCTGCTCCAGAAAATGGGTGATGTTTTTCATGATGATAACCCTTCCGACACTGACCGGAAAATCTTCACCTGTTTTTGCAAAAGAAACATCCAGAATTTCGCGTGTATAATAGTCCGGTTTGCCGTCTCTCGTGATTTTAACCGGATGAAATTCTCTATTTGCGGTATCCCCGTTTTCAGAAATATCTTTAAATATCAGGCTGAACGTTTCATTCCGTTGCAGCAGGTCTCTGATAGCATGACCGGTAAGCTCTGACGAATTTAGATGAAGGATATCACAGGCTACCGTGTTGGCGAAAATGATCTTTTCAGATTCATCAAGACCAATAATGGCATCATTCATATTGTTGATGATGGTGTCGATTCTCTTTTTCTCCAACAGGAGCTTTGACAGGTTGCTATGTTCGTATTCATCAAGCTTTGCAGCCATCTGGTTAAAAGACTGAGCCAGTTCACCCAGTTCGTCGTGTGACCTGAACTGCAGTCGTTTCTCATAATTCCGGTTGGCGATCTCTCTTATTCCCTGTGTGAGTAAAGTGATCGGTTTTGAGATATAGCCCGGATAACGGGAAAAGAAAAGGGCCGAGATAATAAAGCAGATCGAACCGATAAGCGACATGATCAAAAAAGCCCTGTGAGAGGTATTTTTGATCTGATTGTTTTTATAACTGATGGCCTTCATGTTGAGATCCCATAGCGCAACAATATAAGTTCTTGTCGCACTGTATGCTGGGATCAAATGGTGAAATGATTCAGGGGCAGCAACCGGGGTGCTTGTCAGTGAATCGTATACCGACAGGAAGGCATGAAAACTGATTTCCAGTTTACGGATCAGTTCAGCTTCTCCATCCTCTGTAATGTTGTTTTTTACTGCCTGGAGATTTTTTGAGAATAAATCCAGGTTGGTTCTGTAAAGATGATCATTTTGATGATCACGTCCACGGAACAAAACAGACAGTTGCTCATTTTTGATTTCATCGATCGACTGGATCAGGAATTTGGTGGATTCAACAGTCTGATAGTTTTCTTTCAACATCGACGCCGACCGGTTCGATAAATTATAGATGAAGTAGGTCCCGGTGATCCAGAGTAAAATGATCATCATCAGTAAAAAGCCGAATCCGGCTGATAGCTTATTCTTCAGATTGATGTGTATCATATCGTAATGACCGTATTTAGGAAAAGGAAGATAAACCAATTTCGTGCCAGTAAGGGAAATGTATTTGTGAATTAGGATTAAAGTTGCTGATATTCAGGTATTAATAAATAGTCTTGAAAAATAATAGTTTGTTCCGCTTTGACCAAACCCTTACATTTTTTAATGGTCAGTATTGCATTTTGTTAGGAAAGATTGCTTAATCCGTAATGTTCCAGTTTGCGGTACAGCGTTGGTATGGATATGCCCAGTTTTTCAGCGGCTTTGGTCTTATTCCCATCGGTATATTGAAGCACATGGCGTATATGCGCCTTTTCCATGCTTTCAAGAGTTCCATATGGGTCAACAGCAGAGATTTGTATATCGGTGTATTGAATTTCTGCCGGCAGCAAATCGGGAGTCAATTCATGATCATCAGCCAGTATCACAGCTCTTTCCACTACGTTTTTCAATTCACGGGTATTCCCTGGCCAGTCAAAGTTATTTAGTTTTTTCAGGAACAGGGGAGAGGCTCCGGTTATTTTCTTTTTGGTTTTTCCTGAATAAATCCGGGTAAAATAATCGACCAGTTCCGGGATATCCTCTTTTCGTTCACGTAAGGCCGGAATGCGGATTTTCATTACGGAAAGGCGGTAATATAAATCGTGCCTGAAGTGATCGTTCACAATTTCTTTGATCAAATCGCGGTTGGTCGCTGCAATGATCCTGACGTTCACCCGAACAACCCGTGTGTCGCCTATTTTCGTGAAAGACTGGTCCTCGAGTACACGTAACAGTTTCGCCTGTAAATCAGGATGCATTTCCCCGATTTCATCTAAAAACAGGGTGCCTTCATGAGCCTCCTCAAATAAGCCTTTTTTGTCGGTAACAGCTCCTGTAAACGCCCCTTTTCGGTAGCCAAAAATTTCAGATTCGAGTAATTCTTTCGGAAGAGCGCTGCAGTTGATGGCAATAAAAGGCTTGTTTTTACGGGGACTTTCGCTATGGATGGACTGGGCGAAAAGTTCCTTTCCTGTTCCGGTTTCACCTTCAAGCAGTACTGTTGAATCGGTTGGCGCTACCTTGCGGGCAAGAGCGATGGTGTCTCTGATCACTTTTGATTGTCCGATGATCCGGTCAAAACGATACCTGGTCTCCAACTTGTTTTCCAGTTCAAAGATCCGTCTTTGCAATTTCGCTTTTTCTATGGCTTTTTCAACGGTCACGATAATTTGTTCATCTCCGTCACCTTTTGTGATATAATCAAACGCCCCTTGCTTCATCGACAGTACGCCATCATGGATCGTCCCGTAAGCCGTTAAAAGGATAACCTCGATATGCGGATATTGATGTTTAATGGTTGAAAGAATGATCATCCCGTTGATATCGGGCAGCTTAACATCGCAAATGACCAGAAGAACGTCTTTCTCCTTTTCCAGGATCTTCAGTCCTTTCCCTCCGTTCTCGCTTTGGAAAACCTCGTAACCTTCCAGCTCGATAATCCTTGAAAGAGCTTTACGCAGTTGATTTTCATCATCAATCACAAGTATCTTCCCTCTGTTCATTAGGCTACAATTAAAGCGTCTGACAAAAATAGGCAATATCATTCACTTTGAGGGCAAAATACGCACCGAATAATAAACGGGAAGCACATAACAGAAAACAGTCAGATAATAAAAATATAAAAAAGGATATTAAGAGGCAGCATTCTTAAATTTCATTCCGTATTCTTTTTAAGAAACGATTGCGCAGTCAGGCTGGTCCTTCAGTAAAGGACTATTTTAAATGTTTTTTTTAATCACTTAAATCATGAAGCGAATGAGAACTTTTATCCATTTTTTTAAGAGTAAACCGGATGTTCCGGTTTTGATTCTTCTTTTACTTATGACCGGATTCACGGCCTGTGATGATGACGACGAACCGGAAATGGCCCCGAAAGTGAACTATACCGGAAGCTTTGTCAAATCGGCAGAAACGGTTACAACTTCGGCTACGGGCACGACCACTGCAACCTATGATCCCAATACGATGGAATTGTCTTATACAATAACCTGGACGGGTTTGGGGACGAATGCTGCCAATATGCACTTGCATGATGACGGACCTGTGATTGTTCCCATTACGGGGTTTCCCACGGCCACAAGCGGAACCGTATCGGGTAAAGCTACCTTAACTGCACAGCAGGCAATGGATTTGGCGGCATCAAAAATCTATGCTCAGATTCATACCGCGACCTATCCTGGAGGGGAAGTGATTGCACGATTAAGCAAAAGCGCTTCCGGTTCGAATCCGCCACCCGGAGGAGATGGTGACGGATATTAAAGGAAAGCGGCCCTGAGCTCCGGCAATAAGCAAAACCGGAGCCCGGGCATTTCAGAACAGTCAGAAAAAGTAAAGCAGAACGAGATGAAGAAAACTATTTTAATCATGATTGCCGGAATTGCCGTCATCCATTTCGGGTGTACGAATATGGCGCCTGAATTTGCAGACGATGACCCGGGGCAGGGCGATTGCACGCCCGAATTCCCTGAGATGGACGTGACATACGACAATTATGTAAAAAAGGTAATGGACAAGTATTGCATTGGCTGTCATCATGGCGGAAATTCACCTGGCCCCGGCAACTTCACGACCTTTACCGGCCTGCTTCCTTATGCAGAACAGTCTTTCTATATCCGGGTGATTCAGGACAACGCGGATATGCCAAAGGGGAATGCACCGCTTCCTGCGGCGATACGCGATTCACTGGATGTTTGGATCAGTAACTGTGCTCCGGAAAATTAAAACAGAAACCCATGAAGGCAGGATTAGCAATGATCATTTTAGTATTCACAACCTGGACAGGGCAGGCGCAGATCTTGTCCCGTGAAGTGGTGATCAGTTTTTTTTCAGAGGCGCCGCTGGAAGATATCAAGAGTGAAAGCAAGGAAGGAGTTTCGGCGATCGATACCTCGTCAAACAAAGTTTACTTTAAGGTGCCGATCCGTTCTTTTGAATTTGAGAAAAGTCTCATGCAGGAACATTTCAACGAGAACTACCTGGAAAGCAGTAAATATCCTAACGCCGAGTTTAACGGGACGATAAAAGAACCAGTCGATCTTTCCCGGGACGGTACCTACCCGGTGACCGTACAGGGCGACCTTACGATCCATAATGTGCGAAAAAGCTATACGGTGAAAGGTGAAATGAAAGTCCGCGGAGGAGAAATCACCGCACATGCCGTTTTTCCGGTGCATGTGGCCGACCATCAGATAAAGGTACCAAGATTGGTGATTAAAAATATTGCAGAGATCGTTGAAGTGACGATAAATGCCACATACCGACCCGATCCAAAACAGATGAATTAAAAAAGTAAAAAGCAATAACAGGAAAAAATAATTTAGATGAAGACATTAATTCTCGTACTCATAGTCTGTCTTGGCTCCTTTCGCCTGATGGCTCAGGTCGATCTGAAAGAACTATTTAAAGACTCTGTTGCGAATAAGGGAAATCTGCCGGTGCTTGAAACATTTAAATCGCCCCGGCTCATCAGTAGCCAGTCGAACGAGACGATCCATAAGCATGACCTGTTATTTGTTGTCATGCACCGGTTTGGTGACCTTGCCGGAAAGAACGGTGGTACAAAAACTTTTTTTGGCCTTGATAATTCGACCGATATCCTGATTGGATTTGATTACGGGATATCCGATAATCTGAATATCGGCATTGGCAGGACTAAAGGAGCCCCTAACGGAGTGAATACGGACCAGTCACAGCTCTACTACTTCAAAGCGAAGTACCGTTTGCTCAGGCAGACGGCGGACCAGGGTATGCCTTTTTCACTGACGCTCTTTGGAAATGCTGCAGTGTCTGGTATGGAAAAAAGAGATCTTGTCACATCCGACGCCGGTTTTTCGGATTTCGGAGACAGGATGAGCTTTATTACGCAGACAATCCTGGCCAGAAAATTCAGTGATAACCTGTCGCTTGCTCTTTTACCAACCTATGTACGCAGAAATTATGTATCCTTCATGGATAAGAATAACATGTTTGCCCTTGGGATTGGAGGACGGGTAAAAGTAAGCAGATGGATGGCTGTGGTTGCTGATTATTTTATTGTTTTTCGCGATCAGGATACGAAAGATTATTTCCTTCAGCAAAAGGATTTCCGGTTTTATAATCCGTTGGGTGTCGGTCTGGAAATTGAGACAGGTGGGCACGTGTTTAACCTTAGTTTTACCAATTCTACTGCCATATTGGAAAACCAGTTTATACCAAGTACCAGCAGCACCTGGACCAAGGGTGGCTTTCGCTGGGGGTTCAGTATTACCCGGAATTTCACGCTGTTTAATAAATCCAATAGCAACGAATGATATCCATCGGGATATAGTTAAACTTTTTACCGGCTAATGTCGTTTGTGATCAAGTTATTATGCGAAGAAGAATCGAAGGACAACAAATTCAGGCATCCTGCAGTTTTAATTTAGCTGCAGGAGGCATGCTATAAACCGGTAAACATGATTCAGTAGTCCGTACATGGCAGAAGAAGAGTTACAGCAGCTTATTGAAGGTTGTAAGAGACAGGACCGGCAAAGCCAGAAAGCATTGTATTTGAAGCTTTATGGCTTTGCTATGAAAATTTGTTTACGCTGCGCCAATAACCGCTACGAAGCTTCCGAGGTGTTGAATGAGGGATTTTTTAAAGCTTTTACAAATATCGACAAATACGATAGCCACCGGCCTTTTAAAACATGGTTGGGGAAAATTATGTACAATGCCTGCATTGACTATTACCGTGCAAATATCAAATGGGCAAAAATGGAGGCACTGGAAAAGGCAGATTCCCATCTGAATGCGGTTGTTGTTGACAATGAGTTGGAGTATGAAGATTTGCTGGCTTATGTGCAGCGCCTGCCGCCGGCTTACCGGATCGTTTTCAATTTATATGCAATCGATGGTTATTCTCATGATGAGATCGGCCAAATGATGGGGATTAGCGCAGGCACGTCAAGATCAAACCTGTATAAGGCCAGGTTGAGACTGCAGAAGATGTTAAACGGATCACATACCATTAATTATGCAACAGATATGGAAATATAAAATAATGAATTGGGCAACCTGCAAAAGATTTCACATTAATCCGGGTCGGTCATGAAAAATGTGAACAAAAATAGTATTGATGAATTATTTAAGGCAGGACTGAATCCGGAACGTGATCCGGTTATTTTTGGCGAACACGAGTGGTCTGAACTGGAGCAACGACTGAGCCGGTATGAAAGAAATAAAAGCTCATTCTTCCGGTCGAAGTCATTCATTGGGATCGCTGCGCTGTTCGTATTGGTATTATCGATCTGGATGCTGTGGCCCGTCATGCAAAAAACACTGACGCAGCAAACTGCAAGTCAGCACAAAGAGCAGGAAGTACAAGACGGGCAAAAACAAGTTTTATCTCCTTCCCTGGAGTTAAAGAAAGGCGGGGAAACCGGCCGGGAGCTTTCTTCATTACTGGCATTGGACGACCCCGGGAAGGCAATGCCGGGATCTTTGGGCAGCGATATCGGGACAAGGACACCTTCGGCCACTTCGGCCGTTGCAGACCCCGGTACTGCAATGACATTAGCGGAAACAGCAGAAG
>Ga0310040_1000355_pt1 | contig 44691 bp, 61 predicted proteins | sample EPASupsiteHSE623_FD_200237 | JGI IMG/M metagenome (GOLD analysis project Ga0310040, IMG submission 200237) | Bioremediated contaminated groundwater from EPA Superfund site, New Mexico - Sample HSE6-23 (v2) (version 2) | ecosystem: Environmental > Aquatic > Deep subsurface > Groundwater >...
CATGGCTCAGGTTTTCCGCGCCGAATTGCAACACATAGCCGCTCTCGTTCTTGAGAGCCTGTAGCTGTGCCTCTGGTAGCGGCTGTCCCCATGTGGCGATGGTGCTTGATGTCGTGGTGGTGAACACAGCACCATCAACGGTTATCGTGTCGTTCGTGCCATCGTATTCTGCAATCTCGGTGATGTATCTGTTTGCCGCAAGTCCGTTTGTCGTATACGAAGTGCCAATCTGCACCATCATGCCGACCTTGAAAAACGTGCTTCTGGTTTTCGCCATGATGAAGGTGTTCGCTGGACCCGTGGCGACTGTACACACATTCAGCGCAGAGTAGGAATTTGACATTCCGTTGATGCCTTGACCGATGAGCGTTTTTACATCGTGACTGCCGATTTCCACGCACATAAGCCGTGTTACGAGTTCGAAAGCCTGAGAATCAATATTTGACCAGCCAGTGCCCTTGTTTGTCGCATCGATTTGGAAGCCAGTGGTCGCGTGGTACAAAGGATGGGTGTGCTTCGGCATGACCGCAGTTTTGCTAAACGGCTTTGTACTCACGTTGGACGTATGCACCGCACCGATGAGCCGATATCGGTTCACCGAGCCATCTGGTTTGATGAAGCCAATCGGGAGATAGTCATCGAACGGTGCATCGGAAACCACCATGTACTCGTAGGTCGCATCCTCCCATTTCTTTGACCAACACGTAGGAATCATGACCATCGTGTCATTGTCCAGAGATGCCCAGTTCGCATCGCCGATGACCGAGAGGATGTTGCGCGAAGCATCCACCTTGACGGTTTTCATGTCCTTCCACGGGAAGAGTGATGAGAAGTCGCTCAGTGTGCCGATGGTGTCTATTTGTCTGCGGAAGGTCTTGCCAACCGCATCGTAGAGCCGTTCAAACGCGCCTGACGATTTGTTCATGCGTAGGCCGTAGCGGTGGATGCGGGAGTCCTCGAGGGCATTGAATCTATCATCCACTAATTTTTCACTTGGATAGTGCGCATCGTCTGGCGTTTCCTGCCATTCGGTGACAAGTCCTGCTGGTGAGATAAAATCACCTCCGGCAGTCCATGCGGTCAACGCAGTGTCGTAGTAGTACCACTTGTTGTCGGCGGTGACCACGTACACCCCGGTATGCGCGGGATCGTCAGTTTCCAACGCCACAAGTGTTTCGTACACTCCCTGTGGGCCGTAGGTGAGTGCGGTGGCTATGTTCTTCGCCTGTGTGGCGATTCCGAGAGATATCACGTCAAGCATATGCGCTCCTTATGCCAAAGCGGGGAAAGCCGCTTCTATGATTTTCGTCCACCCAGCGGCAAGCAACAGATAGATGTCGCCCGTGTCGCCCTCCACGAACCGAGTCATGTTCGGTACATCGGTTGGTTTGTCCTCTGTTGATTCGCCCCAAATCTCCAATGGATCCATGATTGGATTTGCGTTGTTCAATGCTACTTTCGGTGTCATATGTTCCTCCTAGAATAAACTTCTGATATAGGTTTTCGCCTCGGCCTTGCCAGCGAAACATGCTACTACGATGTCCTGATTGTCCCCCAGGTACTGCACGGCCTTTGCCGACATCTCATCAACGGTCATGTGCTCGAAAAACGGTCGTGAAAGGTCGGGAAGTCCAGCGGATACATCACCAATGAGTTTATACCTCATAGTTGCGTACAGTTTTTTGCGGTATTGTGCTGGCGATAGCTGGCGTTCCTGATAGTCATGCAATACGTGTTCGGGGTGTGCGGTGCAATACGCTTTCACATCATCGATGTCGTACGCATTTTTAGGGTCGACTTCCTTGGAAACCACCTGATACCCTAAGCTTCTTTCATATGGGTCTGCGAACACCACATAGTCGTTGGTTCCGCGTATGATTACCGTTCCGTATGTCATGATACCCTCCTGATTACGATTCCATATTTATTGGTCGTGGCTTCTGAAATGGTTGTGTTTATGATTGTCGTTCCACCTGAATACAAACCACCAACAGCCCCTGCGAGACTTGATCCTGAAGCCACAATGTCATAAGTACCACCGCTTGGAGTTATCACCGTGAATGCATGGTTGTCTCCATCGGTATTCGTGTGCGATATGGAAACCATGCGCGTTTCGTTCACGTCCATTGCGGAAATGGTCGAGCTTCCATTTGTGGATTGGGAAAGTGTAAGTGCTTCACGTGAGTTTTTGTACAGCTTTAATGCCCCGTTTCCAGTATCCACTGTGACAAAGGTAACAGCGCTAGTGGTTTTCAACTCTTGGTCGGTCTTTGCAGCGATAGCGTCCGCAACGGTTTTTTTAGTTGCGATATCTGCATCGACACTTGGCTCCGCAACCTGCGCCCGTCCACTTGGGTCACGCACAATCAATCTGTCAGCGGTAGCCGCCGATACCGCGCCATGGGGATTCACCACCGCGTTGTGTGCGGTAACTGTGCTTTTCAACGCCACATCGCCCTCGGCACTTGGTGCGGTGAATTTCGCGCGGCCTGAAGCATCGCGCGTGACCACCCTGTTTGCGGTCGCCGCATCGGTTCCTCCGAGTTGCAGGAAGTCCTGCACCGCCACTATGATAGCCGTGGTTGCTCCTGAAGGAATCAGCCCGATTGCCTTTTGGAACGCCTGTAAGTCTGCGGTAGCAAGAGCCTCCTTGATGAATGTGGCGATAGCTGAGGCCGTACCTGTCGGCAATAGTTCCAGATGGAGTTGTGCGGTCAACTCGTTTGTAACAGCAAGCATGTTGGTCATATAGGTGGTGATAGGAAGGAATGGTGTCGCACTTGGTATTGCATCACCGTTTTCATCGAATCCAAGAGCCTTGTTCGCTCTGTCGGCTTTGTTTGGTAGCACCAAGCTTGCCGCATCGTCCGTGATGGGGATGGTTACGGTTCTGGCGATGCTCTCCGCGATCTGCTGAACATATCCTACTATGCGGTCGAACAGCGTTTCCAACACCTCAGCGTCCAGCATGGAGCCATTGGAGAAGTCCACATCGTTAAGGAATGCCGCTACCCGGGCAATGGTTATGCGTGTCGCATCAGCCGTCCATGTGCCGATTCTCGTCAGCGTTCCGGTCGTGCTGGGAATGGACAGCGAGTAGTCGGTATCCAACACAAGCACTTCTTCGGAACCGTCAGCGAAAGAAAGTGTCGCCACAATATCGGCGTAGGAAAAGTACGGGAACGGTATAACATACGATGCCGCCGGGGTGGTGGTTATGTCGTACTGCTTTACATTGGAGATGTCTGTGATCACTCTATCCTCCCAAGTAGGGCCTCTGCCCCTTCATCGAACGCGCGGAATATCTGTTTGGTTCCCGAAACGGGAAGCCCTGTCGCATAGCCAAATCCTTCCGAAAGGTTCTTCACCGCCGATGTCCAGTTCGCCTGTGTCAAGTCTATCACACCTTTCATCAGTTCGGTAGTGGCAGGATAAAAAGATGATGGATATACGTATGGCTTATCACCTGTGATAAGGCTTTCCGCAACATTATTGGTCAATGAGCCGATAAGCGGAACCGAGTCGGTGAACTGGGTGAAGCTATAGTACAGCATTTTTTTTATCTTGTCCGCGTCCTCATCGTCATCATCGAATCCCTGCGCTACCGCACCAAGTATCGCGCCTGCCATGACATACCCAACCACCTGCCCGATAAGCTTTGCGTACTGCTTTTGCTTGGCGAACAGATTCATGTCAAATGTGGTGTTCTGCCAGATGATGTTCAGTGCGGCTTGGAACTGCGTAAGGATCTTCATGCCTTCACCACCACTTTTGAATAGCGGTGCTAGTTCTTCCGCACGTCCTGAAGGCTGTGTTCTGAGTACCGCATCGTCAGCGGCCTTTACGGAAGCTTTCACCGCCTCGACTGTAGCAGTGTCGTACTTCTTGAGGTTCTTACGGAACACTGCCAGCCAACCACCTGCGACAGCCCATTTATCGGCAAGCACCAAGCCTGTCATGCCAAGCTCCTGGAATTTCCTGAACGCCTGCATTTTCGCTCCGCTGTACTTCGCCTGCTCGTCCTTAAGCAATTGCACAATCGGGTCCATCGTCCGTTCTTTCATAACAATCGAAAGCTCGTTCACATGGTTTATGACTTCCATCGGATGGGTGGTGATATCAAAATACGCTTTTGCAAGCTCGATAGGATTTACTTCTGATAAAAATGGCATAGGGGACGTAATCAGCTGTAGAATGATATTCGATGTTTTCCATGTAAGATACGCGGCCCCCAAGTTTCCGCGCAAGGTTTTGATAAGCTTGCCGTTGCGATCAAGACGCTTGAATGAGTTTGGGTTTACATATTCGTTGATAGCATCGTCTATATCGTCAAGCAACGCATTCCCGAAAGTACCTACGATGGTGGAGCGCATTGAAGCCGAGTTCGGGCCTTTGAACACGCGGTTCATCTCGCGTCCGAGTTCCGCGTAGGCTATGAAATGCTCCTGCATCTCCACCGCTTCCTGCCATGTGCCAAGCAAATCCAGCTTCATCGGTTTTTGGTGGCGTGGAGCTATGTTCACGCGCTCCTTGGTTATGCCACGCTCTATTCCGGTAGGCATTGCTCCCGCGTTCATGTTCAGGATATCGTCAGCGACAGCGGCGGCCAAATCATCGCCTGTCATCTCCATGCGTCTGATAGGCACATAGTTGTCGACACGGCTCACTGGCATGTTAAATTCTCGGATGGACACGGTGTTCAGCCTGTCGAAGTTGCTTGAGAAGTCATTGTCTATCGCGTCCATAACCAAGCGCATCTCTTTGCTTAATTCACGCTCTGCGACCTCTAGAACTTCCGCTAGGCGATTATCTCCTGTTTCCCGTATCTCTCCATCGGTGAGCGTTTCTTTTTCAATTGGCGACACAAGGTTCCCGTATGCAAGAGCAGCACGTGATTGGTCGTTTTTCGCTCCCATATAGAACATGGCAAGGTCGCTTCTGGTGTATGTACTATCACCGACTTGCACTTGCTTGTATGCATCGTCAAATTCGATGCCACTGTTTTTCATGGACTGCATGACCGCCTCGTATCTGCGGTTCACGTTGGTTTTCTCCATGCGGTATGCGTCACGCGGTCGGTCAACGAGCAAGTCATACGCCATGCCTTTTTTCATATTGTCCAGCATCTGCGCCTTGCGTTCGATGTTCCATGTGGCGTACAGCATGGAACGGGATTTCTCCAATAGTCCACGCTTGCGCTTTACGTCCTCCACGGTTCCGGTCGGTGGGGGCTGGATAAACTTTCCAGTTGCTCTGAGAGTGGACTCAATACTGGAACGCATGGAATTAGCCAATTCACTCTGAAACACGCTACGAGCCTGCTGAATCAATCTTCCGGTCTTTCTGAGTGTAGCGACACGGGAAGCGATTTCCTCTAGCTCTGCGACTGTTATTTCGTTTAGCGAACGCTTGGAAAGTCTATCGGCGATCCGTGCTGGCAATGTCTGCGAAATGTCATAGTCACCTACAGTTTCCACAATAGCCTTGATATCATCCAACTGTACCAGCTTGTCGCCGTACTTCACTTTCCCTGTCCTGAACTTCGGGTCAAGAGTCGCTTGAATAGCCAAAATGGGAAGCTTGTACTTGTAGTCCACAGCTTGTGACACAGGTGACATTATCTTGGATGCAAGCTTGGTCTTGTACTCACGTACCTTCCGTGCATCGTACAACGCCTTCTGCTTTTCCTTCAGCGTGTCGGTGGCTTTATTGACCGCCTCGCGCTTCTTTTCTGCCGAGATGGTGCGATTAGACTTGGATAGCTGGTTAAACTCAGCCATGAGCGTTTTTACCTGCTCTGAGAGCGATTTGCGCTCGTCTATGAGGGTCTTGGATACTTCCTGATTCTTAGCGATTCGCTTCTGGATATTCTTCTGCGCCTTGGTCAACGCCTTACGTGCATCGTCTATCTGCTCCTGTAGGTCGATGCCTCGGCGGTCTGATTCGGACAAAGATATACGCGCTTCCTTGTACTCGGCTTGGAGTTTGGCTATCTCTTCCTTGGTCTGTTTTATCTCGGTGTCCATCTGGCGCACAATCTTCTCAGCGTCACCATCGAACAGTTCCTCACCCGACAACAGCTTTTCCTTCAAAGCTTTCGCCTCTATGCGCTCTGAGAGCCGGATGCGGTCTGCGATGGAGATACGCTCAACAGCCTCAAACTCAGGTTCGGTGATGGATGGCAGGAACTCGTCAAGCACGATAGGCTTCATCTCAGGATTTGACATGACATCGGCGTACAGGTCACGGTAAAGCCTTGAGGCGTTGGCGATGGTGGTGCGTATCTTTTTCAACTCGGTCGGTTTCAGAGTTTTGGAGATTGAGCCGATGGCGTTGGATACGATGGTCGGGGAAGCCTTCTGGATGCGGAACTTCAAATCAGCCATGCGCTCGTTGTAGTCGGCCATATCCTGATCGTCAGGAGCCTCCACGCGCTCGGTCAGGATTCGCCCCATTTCCTTGAGGAATGGCAACAGCCCATCGGAGTTCATGCTCTGCACAAAACGGTCGTCCATCAGCTCATCATTGCCCTGTGGGTTTGCTTGCTCCCATGTATTGCGATACCAATCATCGTCCATGTCGGGAACTTCGCCGTACATCGCCTCTAGGAATGAGCTGTATCCGTCTTTGAAGTCCTCCCATGTGGAGAATTGGGAAGCTTCGGTGATGATGTCGTCTTGGAAAAGGATGCTATTCTCGATGGTTATTTTGTTCTCATCGAACACTACGTAGTTGTATCCCTTTGAACCATCACCTGTTCCGTGAGATACTGCTGGATAACGATTACCATCAATTCCGGCATTCATTAAAAATATTGAGGCTTTTTTTCCGCTTTGGTCATTAGTAATATCTGCAAGGTCTGCATAAAGCATTGCACCATTGGATTTGTTAAGTATGCTGTCCACAAGTTCTGATATATCGCTAACTCCATATGTTTCGTACTCACTTTTTGGATAAGTAAGCGTTTTCATAGGTTCTCTAAGCTTATTCTTAACCTCTTCTGATAACGGCTTATTCCAATCCATGAATAAATCTTCGCGATCTTTATTAATGGACACGTTGTAGAGATTCCTGTTGGAATATATTTCTATTCCATTCCTGTCAAAATATTCTTTCATCTGCGGTGTTAATAATTCAAGACCAGAAAGATAACCTCTCAACGCGGTTTCCACTTCATCAACAGCTTCATATTTTGCGTAGTTAGCTATTTCTTCATCAAGATACTTTATAAATTCTTTTGTATTTGATTTGCTGGATAAATCGCTGTCAAAATCAGACCGTGCTTCATCTTCGCTTTCAGCTCTTGCAAGGTACTCATCTTTACTTAATTTAAGTATGCCCCACAAATCATGGTTATCGTTTTCCCATACGTTGCTGAAAAGGCTTTCCCATGCTGAATCGTAATAGCGTTCTTTAGCTAAATCAATAGCCATATCATTAATTAGTGTTTGACGCTGTTCATCAGATAATTCTGTTCCGTCCTTTCTAAGAGTTGGTCTAGCGTATTCTGTGGCATACCATCGCGCAACTTCCTCTAGATCGGTAAAATATAAACCCCACCCATAAGCCTGCTGTCCTTCGCCTGTTCCAATATGTTCGGTGGAGAATCTATCGAACGTGTAAGGGCTTCCGTGATACGCGTCTGTTTGGAATATGGTGGCGCTTGTCGTCAACTCCTGCTGTTGCGCCTGCCGTGCCTCTTGCGCCAATGGGCTGTCGCTGTCGATAAGGGAATCAAAAACTTCGCGGATTCTGCTGTCGAGCTGTACGCGCCCTGTCAGCCCTCGGTAGATTTTCCCAAACCATTGCGCGAACTTCTCAAAAAACGCCTCTAGCTTGGAAGTCGGTGCTTTGCCTTCCTTGAGGTACAGCTCCCATAACTGCGCGGATAGTTCTTCCTGCGCTCGCGTCCATTCCTTACCAAAGGACGCTACAATCGCCGTAGCCTGCTTTGGTGAGAGTTTCAACAGCTTTTGGTTCTGCTGTACGTACTGCGCGAACTCCTTGCTCTTGGAGGCTTCTGTGAGGGCTGAGGCCAATTTATCGGACTGTGACATCTCGCGCCGGAACAGGTGGAACGCCTCGTGGGTAAATGTGGAGAAGTCTGCGTTTTTGCCTGCGTAGATGAGGGCTTTTACACCTTGCTCTGTCTGCTTAAATTCGATACCACCACGCTTGCCTTTGATGGTTCCCCCAAACACCTCGTTACCGAATTGAGCGTCCATGTACTGCTCAAGTGTCTGCCCCTTGGCGTTTGCCCTCATATCCAACAGCAATGAGGCGGCGATGCGCTGGGGAGCGTCCAGTTTCGGCATGGCCTTGGCTATCTGCGATTCGAGCTTCATACGTGCGTCCACGCTTTCCACACGACCAGCTTGGAACGGATTCAGTGAGCCTTGCTCGGTGATGATCGCTTCCTTCACCGCCATGAGGTTATCTGTTTCCGGATTCCAGGTAATCTCCACCCCGGGGTTCTGCCGTGCCAATTCCAGCACCGCGTCTTTTGCGGAAGTCTGGTAATCCGTGCCGAACCGCACTTCGTCTATGTCTATTGTGTTGTCTTTGAATGTGTAGGTGATGTTTCCGTATCTGTCGCCTGTGAGTGGATCTCCGATAAGCAAGGAACGCGCCTCGCTTCCGTCTGGTAAAATGTCGACCTCGGTTGATTCCCTTGCGTACAGCCTACCCGATGATAGCTTGCGGATATCGCCTGTGGCCTCGGAAGTGATGTCGATTTCCTTGACTGCCTGTTCCTCTGCTGGACGGTTTTCTTTCCAAAGCTGCGAGATGGTTTCCTTCCATTCCTCTTGGTTCATTCCTTCCGGCATGGCCTCGCTGTACTTCTCGGAAAACGCCTCCTTGCTCTCCATGGTCTGCGCGTCTGATTTAATGGCTCCCATGGTACGTGCATCGCTGATAGTGTGCATAGCGGTTCCAGCACCACCAAGGATAAGACCTGCAAGAAAGCCTCCCTTCGCTGAAAGCATCGCTTCCTTGACTACTGACATGGTTCTTTCAGGTGCTTGCACATCGGCTAGCTCGGCGGCGGCGATATCAGCTACCCAACTGGAAATGCTCTGCGCGGCTTCTTCGGCTCCTTCCTCAAGTGCTTGTCCAGTGAGGTTGGCAACGAATGCACCAGCCGCACCCCACTTTCCGCTGATCGCAAGCTTTGCCAATACTTTTGAAGTAAGCGTGTTGGTCGATAGTCCGAACTTGGAAGCGACCGTACCTAAGGATATCTCGATTCCAGCCTGTACCCAAGATGAGATATTAGACACCGCGAGTGCTTTGTCCACGGGAACGCCATTCTTGCGCAGACGGTAGTATTCACCACCCTCCATGGTCTTGAACGCTTCCTCGAATGAGAACGCTGTACCTGCGGCTGTGGCAACCGCTATGATGGAAGTGGCGATTGATACAGGCAATGCCCCTGCTGTTGCGACTCCTGCAAGCGCGGCGACTCCTGCGGCTCCGAGTCCTGCCAGCATTCCCTTGGATGCTCCCTTAAGCGCGATATTCAAGGTGTATGGCAATGACTCCGCACCGAACTTGATAGCCTGTGTCACAAGGCTTCGCGGCGTGCTGTCACCGAGTTGCGCCATGGTCTGCTCGTACTGCTGGATTTGCGCCTCTATCGCGCTCGTGTCCTGTCCTGCAAGCTCGGCGTACTTGAACTGCCGTTGCGCCTCGGCTATGACAGGTTGAAGCTTTCCAATCTCGATGGAGTCAACTATTGACTTCCATGTGGTCTTGGTGGGGGTGAACACCTTTCCTGTCTGCCACTGGGTAAGCTCGTCAAGCCTCACCATGGCGTTTTCCATGCTCAAGCCGTATTCCTTGCTGAAACGCAACGCGGAAGCGTACCTATAGGGTTCTTCCTCTGGATTCGATTGGATGGCATTGGATATCGGCCCGTACTCGGATTCTGTGACTGGCATGGAATAATCCCATGCTACGTTCATATTCGGGGCTGCTAGCTTCTGTGGCTCGGCTGGGTTCAGTGTCGCGCTTGGCAAGGTCAATCCTTCCTCCCTACATTTGGTCGCTTGACTGATTGTACCACATTCACAAAGGTCTGGTCACTCTTTTTTAACGCCTCGATGTCTATGGGTTTCCAGTTGAGCTTCTGTTGCTCGAATGGTGTCTGCTCCTCGACTATCATCTGTACGAGCTCGTCAACGCGCTTCTGTCCGATATCCTCTACCGCCTGCGCTATCTCGGCTTCAGCCTGCTTCGCGGACTCTGCAATCTGCGATCTGGTTCCTTGGACAGTACCCGGGGTTGTCGCTCCTAGTTTGCGCTCCCTTGGGGAAGGTATGCGCTGTCCGGCTCCATCGTCAGTGACGGTAGGCTTGGGAGCGTTGAAGGTTTTCGCGTTCTCTATGATGATCGCATTGGCAACCACATTCGCTTCCTGCATGTTCTCCACGGGTAGCTCGGACTGCAATATCTCGCTGGCTATCTCGGAACGGCTGGTGAGGTCGATACCGCTTGCCATGATGGACTTGACCTCGCTGGCCAGATTGCGCTTCACGCTGTCCTGCATATAGCTTTGCGAAGTCTGCTCGGTAAGTGTACGGCTTGTATCCATCGGTCTGGTAGCGACTTCATCAACGGTAAACTGGTTTGCTTCTGGTGGTGCTGTTTTAGGCTGTACTACCTTCATTTGCTGTGGAGTAGGCCCGAATCCACCAGTGCCGAATGTCTGCGCAACTTCGGGTGCAAGTGGCTGTTGTGTGATGGGGTCTTGTCCGATTGGTACGGGCTTTTTATCAGGGGTCTGCAGTTCCTTGGGCGCGTACTGCCAGTTCACCAAATCAGAGCTGGTCATGAGGTTCTTGCCCTCGAATGTGTAGTATCCGTCCTTTGCTTGGAACACGGGTTTTGCAATCGCGTCCACGGGATTCCCTGCGTTGTCGAATATCGGCATGGGCATGTATGCGGTAACGTCTATGCCACGTTTTCCAAGTTCCATACTGATAGCCAATGACGCTTGATCGAATGTCGCCTCCATCGCGGGATTGGCCCATGTCTGGTTTCCTTTGTAGTCGATGTATACGGGGTCTACCGTGCCAAAGGTGTCCAGTTGCTTCATAGCCGAGTCAAACGTGCCTGCGGTGGTTTCCATAACGGTTGCGGTGGAGATGACATCCATTTCCTTTGAGGTGTATAGCCGTATGATGTTGTTCATGCTCTCGCGGAAAATCGCTGGACTCACACCCTCGCTTTGCAACGCTAGGTCTACAAACTGCCCTGCGGCGAACATCTGCGCGTCTAGGATGCTCTGTTGCTGTTCTGTCGTGAGGTCGGATATCTTGGATTTCTTATACTTGTCGAGCATGATGTTGGGAAGTGTCGTATTGATGAAGTCATTGGTGTACGGTTTGAGATTCGCGTGGATTGCATCGGATACGATGTCGTCTATCGCCTTGATGGTCGCGGTCGGGTTATCCTTGGTGTAGCCAGATATCGCGGTGATCGCCTCTATTCCGGTAATCTTGCCAAGCTTCGCGCCTGCGACTATCGAGTTGATGTTGTCCGTGACTTCCTGCGAGTATGCCTTGGTTCCTGCCACGCTCATATCGCTCAATGTCTTGTCGTAGGTGGAAAGCACCTGCGCCTTGGTGGATGCTATGCCTTCGTAGATGTACGAGCGTTCTCCGCTGGCGATCGATTCCCGCTGTGCCTTGAGGTTGTCGTAGGAAAGCTTGCTATCCGATTCCCAGTTCTCGGTGGTGAGATTGTTCGCCCATTCGATGTGCGATGCCCTAGCCGCGTCCATAGCCGCCTGCCTACGGTCGATAGGCATTGACTTGGTCGCCTGCTCTATCTGCTGATACAGTGCCGATGGAACCTGCCCAGCCTCAAGTCCGGTTGACATGGCGTTCTGCGCGTTGGTCTGCGCCGCGATGGTGGCGGTCTGCGATGCCTTGGACGCATTGGATACGATGGTCTGCACCTGCGTTTGAGTCATGCCCTCTATGCTTTGAGCGTACTCCAAAGCCTTGCCGATACCCTCACTCTTAGCAAGCGTGGTCGCCATTGCATCGGCCCTGCCGTAGTCGACCTGCTTCTGGTAGTTGTACAGCGCGACTTGCTTTTGGGCTGTTGAGAGGTCTGAACGGGAATTGATAAGCGCCTCGCCGTTGGCGTATCCAGTTCCGGCCTTGATGTCGTTGGCAACTGATATCTCGGCGTTCATCTCGAATGAGGCGTTGGTGTCGGCTAGGTATTTCTCTGCGGCATTTTTTAGGACGTTTGAATCACTGGATGCGAAAATGTTCTGAAGTTGTTGCTTCTCGTAATCCTTGACTACCTTGGATTTTTTAGATGCGTCTATCTCAGCAAGCTTTGATGCCTGGTATTCCTTGAGTTCTGGCGAAAGCTGGATGTCTGCCTTTCCATCCTCGAATGACACGCTGGTTGTGTTGTTGAGAATCGCTTCCATCGCCATTTCGTTGTACTGGCTTCCGGTGGTAAGAAGATTGGTCTTTGCCTTCTCCAAATCCGCTTGGTCTTTGATGTCGCTGAAAGTCTGCGCCACGTTCAATCCAAGCTTCGCCGCGTCCAATACCGTACCTGCGATCAGGTTGGCTTTATTTAGGTCGAGTTGCTGTTGCTGAAGCTTGAACGACTCTGGGATAAGCTGGCTCTGCTGTGCGCTTACCTCTGCCTGCTTCACTCCGAATTTGGCGTTGGTGGCTGTGAACAGCGGGGAATAATCAAGACTCGGTATTTTCACAGCCCGGCCTCCCTTTTCAGTTGGTCTACGAGCGATTGTTGGGTCTGTATCTGCGGGGTGTATCCTGCGTGTGATGTTCTTAAAGATGCAAGGGAAGTGTTGAGAATGCCTATCTGCCCTGTTGCCTGTGTTTTCTGAGCGGTCAAGTCAAGTGAAAGTTCTGATAGTTTCTGTCCAAAGATTCCACCGAATGCGTCCACCGTCATATCCTCACCGAACATGGTCTTGATATCCGATTGCTTCTGCTTGGAAACGAGCGATGAAGAGCCTTTCGTGCCACGGGCCGATGCCATGACCTCGGATATCGCGAAATTCTCAGCCAATTGCTGGAACTGTTGTTTTCCTTCCAATAACGCGCTTTCTTTTTGTAGTTGTTCGTAGGCTGGGTAGCGTTCCATGAACTGCTCGTACTCTGATACCTGTCCTTCGGTTGCCGCAATGGTGTTGCCGATGTTCTCCTGCTGTTGCTGAAGGCTTAACAGCGTGGAGGTTGCGTTTCCGTAGGCTTCCTTCTTCTGTAAGTCCAAGCCTTCTTGGTTGATATCCTGTTGCTTGGAGCCTGAAAATACATTCCAAACCAGTCCTGCCCCTGCTATCAAAGCCGATGCGATCAACCATCCCATGTTACGCCTCCATCACTTTATACCGCGTCATGACGGCAAGCACATTGAACGGCAACGGTCTGTCTGCCACGATATACACCCGTCCGTCATTGGTGATGTATGATGGTATATCGGTGTTCCTGTCGCCTGTCACCAATGGTATCGGTTGTCCAAACACATACGAGCCTCCGCGCATCTCGATAATTGGCCGTAGATTGTCAAGGTCTGTTCCCACTTGTCCACCAAGGCTCTCGTAGAAACGGATGGTCTGTTTCTCGACCTGCCTGTTCTTGCCTTGCGATGTGCCGTTCGCTGGTAGTTCCGGTCTAAGTATCCTGAAGCGTGAGTATATCGGAATACCGACCGTGATATCAGCAACACTTCTGTCATAAGTTACCGCACCGCTTGCGACAATTTCTTCGGATATTATGGAGTTATCTGCAAGTGCGTCAACCGTGTAGCCTTCCAAATGCGATAAGCCTGTGACGGTGTACTGCTTCTCCCATTTGGTGAGCCAGTCCGTACCGACTTCCGGTTCATCGTCAGCGGCAACCGAGGTATGTGTGGCAAGGCATTTGTACGTTCCCCGGGTCACCACATAGCCGTTGGTGTCGTAGGTGATATGGGATATCAAATCATCTGCGGTATAGTCCTCATCGTCAGCCCAAGCATCGTGGGTGATGTTGATCGCGCAATCCACGTACCAAGCATCTGAGATGCTGTCTATGAATATCATGGTCATGTACTCTACCGTTCTGATGGAGCCACGCTTGACAGACAGCCAGAGGATATCCTCGGTGCTTCGTCCGATAGCCACCGATTCAACCACTGCTCCTTCGCCCATGTGATGGATTGCCCAAGCAACGACTCCGTTTTGCAAGTCGATGGTACAGCTCCGTAGAACGCCGTCAGCGCACACCACCCAAATGATAGGGTCTGGATATGCCATGATGGCGAATGACACAATGCCGCTTGAAAGCATGTGCGATGCGTCCTTGGATAGGTCGATGTCCATGAATCCCTGCGCTGAGTCGCTGTAGGCAATGGCGTGGAGTGACTTCCCGCCGATTCCGGCATATACTATCAGATTGTCCATAGCCTGCGCCTGTAGGGCACTGGTTCCCGTGTAGAGCGTAGGTGACATGTCGAATGTGGCAGGGGTTGGGATGTCACCACTATCCATCCATATCGAGCGTCCCGTGCCTGCTACGAGTCTGTTGAGGGCTATGAGCCAGTTGAGCTTGCTACCGAATAGGTCTGTTTCCTGAAGGTATATCGCATGGGTGGCAAGTACGGTTCCGTCAACCTCTGAAAACGTGAAGTTAATATAGTCGTCCCATGTACCATCGAATGAAAGGGTACGTGAAGCGTATATCGCGTTTGGTTTCGATGCTGTTCCACCAAGGTACAGTCGCCCTCCCATGATGGCGATGCAGGATGGGATATCGGTGCTGGTAAAGTCGATGTCGCCTGCGAATATCACTGAGGTGATTGTCCATGTACCTGATGCGACTTTCAGCAGATATACAGGGTGGTTTTTATGCACCAGATACATGTTGCCGGACACCGATGCATATTTTATGTCGTACAATTCGGCCTCTAGATACACGCTCACTAGTTCCTCTGGGCTTGCTCCGTCTAGCACCAATGCGTACGTGCTATCCCAGATACGGATAAGCTTGTCGGTGAACTCAAGCATGAAATACTCGCCTGTGCTGGACAGGTAGGGGATGAACACGGCCTTCTTGCTGGTCTTGGTGATACCCGCATAGCGTGTTCCCGGCCTGCGCTTGAGTCCACCTTGGCGTATGGGAAGGAAGTTCCAGCATTCGGATAATCCCGTCTGGTAGCGCGCGCTGGATACGTTGCCCTCCATCAACGGAGATATCTCACCACTGATGAAGTTGTTCTGTATGACGGTGTAGTTCATCGCAAGTCCTCGTAGAACGATTCAGCGGGTGTTTGGTACACCCCTGCGTTGTCGTCTATCTTCGCTCGTTCCAATGCTATCTGGTACTCTCCCAAGAGCCGTTGCGCCATGCTCTCGTTGCTTGACATTGGCGTTGACAGCAGGAAAGCAAGGAAGGTCACGAGCAGGTGCGAGATGTACCCGGGTATGAATGTCGCCTCGATGGGATACGCTATGTAGGTAATGTATAGATCCTCATCGTTGCTTAAAATTGTCTGTCCTTCCAAGCTGTACTCGTTCTCGGTGTCCACCGATATCAGCCGTGCGAAGTCGCTGGGTAGCTGGAAGGCGTAGTCCCATTCGTAGATGGGGTCTGTTTCCAATGGAGCCAATTGGATGCGCTTTCTCGCACTTCTCCAATCATACTGTCCGTACACGCTCTGCACCGCTTCCGGTAGGAGCTTAGAGCAGTACAGGGAAGCTGTTGAGCCTTCATCCAATGAGGATATCGACTGTGTGCCGATTCTGGCAAGAGCGCGGTTCGCGATGGATACCCACTGGTTCTGCATGAGAAGTGGCATTTACGCCCCCTTTTTCTTCGGTTCCGTGCTGGTAAAGAAATCAATGACATGCACCTTGGTAAGAATCTCGATATCCTTTGACGACAGGTCGTATTCCTGTCCCTCGGTGTAGGTCTTGGCGGTGTTCGATTCAAATACGCTTCTGTTGCACAGGTATTTCATTTCCACTCCAAAGGAAGGCAGGGGTGTTGCCCCCTGCCAGTGATGTTACACGGTCTTGTTCGCGCCGGGTTCCAAAAACGCGGTGATGATGGTTTCGGTCAGCGTTCCGCTCGAGTTTGGGTACGCCTTGATGCGCACATACCGGCGGTGCTGGGCTGGAAGCTGAAGGTTGCCGATCTTGCTGGCGATGGTCGGTGCGGCGACAGTGGGTCCACTGATGAGGTCAGCAAAGGTACTATCGTCAGCGCTGTCTTGAATCGTAATGGCAACGGTGTCAGCGGCGTTGAAGTCAGTGGCGGCAAGCACCACCAAGTCCATGGGCTTGTCCATGCCTGTAGTGTGGTTTGTGTATGCCGAGAATGCCCCGAAGTCCAATGCTTGGCTGTAGACCGCTGTGGTCTTGGTTGCAAGGGTCATAGATCCAAAATCCAAAAGTCCGTCTTTCATGTCTTTCTCCTTACGCGGTCAACGCGGTTTCGGTGTCTACGATGGATTCCCACATGAGGATGGGAACCGATGCCACTCTCGCCACGGGACCGAAGCCCTCGATATCTGCCAGTGAGTAGGCGGCGTTGCTCTTATCGTACGCGGCGGCCTCTATTTGCCCCTTGAGGGTGCGGTTGCAGAATCCAACAGCATTGCGTCCGGCGTTCGGTAGCACATTCTTAAACTTGATGAACGTGGTTGAGCTGAACGTGTTGGAAGTCCCTGCGGTCTCGATGTTGGCGTATCTGAGCATCGCCCGTTGGTCACGAAGTTCCATGGCGGCGAGAATCTGATAGTGCCGTACGTATGCCCAATAGTTTCCGCTTCCAGTCGGGGCGGTCAGGCTATGCAGTCCCAAATCCTCGTTCTTGATTCCCGGCATTCCCTGATCGCTGTATCTAAGGTTGAATCCGGTTGGGCCAAACTCGAACAGCCACAAGGAAGTGAGGTCGCTTCCGGTTCCGCTACCACCTACGCAATAGGTGTTCAAAGAGGCTCTGCGCTGTGCAAGTCCCCTGAATCCTGCTGGGGTAGTGGTGTCGTTGCAATACATGAGCTGGTATTCCCAACCCTGCATGAAGCCCTCAAGATTGAGCGCGTCCTCGGAGTCGCGTACCTTCACGGGGTCTTTCGCGGTATCCACGATGCGCCTGTCGATTGCAGAATCGCCCTCGTAGATTTTGATTGGTTCGGTCGCTTCGTCGGTAGTCGATGAGATTTTTCCAACAGGTGCGTTTGCGGTTCCAAACGATCCAGTCCCGAGTCTGGTTGCCTGAAGGTATTTATGGAAGATTCCATCGGATGCTGGCATCCAAGGACAGGCGGCCATGAAGTCGTGCTTCTTCATAAGTTCGCCAATGACATTTGCCGCTGAGTCGTATCCAGCCCGTTTTATGGCCTCTGCCAAGGTCATGTTGGCGTATGTGGTCAATGTAGACATAGCTTAATCCTTTTCGTGCTGGCTCCCGTATCCGTCCTGTCCCCAACTCCGTTGCACTCGGGTTACTCCCTACTCGGTTTCGCTATGCCCTTTCACTGGTCTATTCTCGGTCGTTCCAGCGTGTAATATCAACCTCAACGAGGTTGTTTGTATCATAACACAACGCTATCACCTAAACAATAGCGTTATTTTCTGCTGTTCACCAGACGCATGAAATCCTCGGAATAATCACCCATGGTTCCGATGGTCTTGGGGTCTGTCTTGTTCTGCTTTCCGTTCACCAGTCCACCCGGGCCTTTGTCGCGCTCGTCCTTGGCGATTGCCAGCACGATAGCGGGGTCAAGATGCAGTCCCTTTGCCTCGAGCGTCTTGGCAAGCCCGGTGCGCTCTGCAAAGGCGTTGTACAGGTTGATTGATTCGGTAGCAACCTCGTCACGCGCGTTTTTTTCTGGATACTCCTTCTCTAGTGCCGAAGCAAGCCGTGCCGGGAAGGTCTGTTTTTGCGCTTCCGCTTGTGCCTTCTGTCCATCGGTTCCCGCCTTGATGATACCACTTATCATGTCCCATTGCTTTTTGGCTTGGGTCTTGGTGAGTCCGCTTTTGAGCGCGTTCTCGCGGAACATGGCCTCTAGTTGCTTGCCCTCGGTTTCCGGCAGTCCCTTGGTGTCCAGCTCGTAGTCCTTATGGTCTTTGGGAACGCCCATCTTGTCGTAGAACGCCCTCACCTGTTCCTCGGTTGCGCCTTCGCCCGGAATCTCAATGGCATTCTCCATGCGCTTATGGGTAGCTATGAGGTCGTCACCGACTTCAGTGATGGTCTTGTGCTTTCCCACGTACTTTTTATAATCCTCGCTGTCGCGCTTGGTCGGCTCCACCTGTGAGAAAAACTTCGGTGCTTCCCATGCTCCTGCCTGATCGCCTTCACCTTCGTAGAATATCCGTAAATCCCTATTCAAACTGTCCTCCTATTTGTCAAACTCCCACTGATGCTTCAGCGGGTCTTTCTCATTAATCCATGCGTGAATGTCGTCCGTGCTTTTGGATGCCACCACGGCTTTGATGTAGCGTGGTAGGTTCTCAATGGTGATTATGCCAATCTTGGCCAGCATCCAATTGGCGAACGCGGTCAATTTCGGGGTGATCATGTCTGGGTCTGCTGAGAAGTATCCGAGGTTGTTCAGCATCTCGGCAAGCACCGATTCACCTTCTGGAGTACCGAACACGGTCTGCCATGTCTGTCTGCTTTTCAACGCCTCTTGCTGTTCTGTCGTCATATCTGCTCCTAGTATACCATAACGTGTTGCATATGCAACCTATTTCTGCATCTGCGCGGTAGCTGAACCAGCCTCTGGGGCCTTGCTTCCCTTGGCGTACACATCGGCTCCGGTCTTGGCGGCCTCTAGTTGCATCTGCTGTTGAGCCATCTGCATCTGAAGCTGTGCCCGTGCATCGCGAATTTTCTTGACATCATCGTCCTTGCGTATCACGCGCTGGTTGACGCTTCCGGCTTCCGCCACTACATCCACGTACTTGTCGATATCCACCTTGTCAAGGATGTCAGGACGAAGATCTGCAAGCGGAAGAATCTCGGCCATGAACGCCTTAGTGGTTGACAGCTCGTGAGCGCGTTTTTGTATCATCGCAAGCGGGGACACGAAGTCGATAGCAAGGTCTTTGCCTGCAAGTCCCGCTGGTGGTAGCTCAAGCTTCTTGAATTTGATCTCGGATGCGAACAAGTCCTCCAAGACAGGCTCTAGGAACTCGGTAGCAAGTCTGCCGAAAAACGAACTAAGCAACGCGCTTTTCTCGTCCTGCAACCCTGCAACCTCGGTCGCTGTTTTCATGCGGTCTATGTTCTCGGTGAGGACAAGGAAAAAGTCGGAGTAGTAGGTTTCCCGCGTTGCCGACTTCATCTTCTCGATATCGTCCGTGAGCCATGCCAGATTGCCTGTGATGGGCTGTGGTTGGAAGTCCTGCCCTGCGCGGACATCTATGAGTCCACCGGGGACAAAGTTAACCAACAGCCCTTCTGTGCGCTTGATAGGAGGTCTGGCTGTGAGTTGGCTGATACGGAACTTGTCTTTCTGCATACCGTTGAGTTGCTTCGCGTTTGACAGCTCTATCATGCCAGGAGCATCCACTCCCCAAATATCCCCGATGTATGACCGCGCCCAACGCCATGCGTAGAACGGCTTGTACTCGAAGCGCTCTTCCTTGATGGGGAACTCGTTGTCTATCTCAGCCCAATAGAGCGACACGTACGGGTCTTTGCCTTTTATGCTCAGCTTGTATCGGGTTGACGCCCCTACGTAGTGGATGATTTTCCACATCTTGGTCTGCACATCGCAAATTTTGATAAGCTGTGGCAATGGAAGTCCATCGAAATAGTCCTTGACATCCTCGGTCGATAGCCAGAACTCCCGAAACAGCGTGTCTACCTCTCCGAATGCGTTCTCTTGGATAAGCGCGTTCTTTGGGTGGAGCGTACGGTAGCAGGGTAGGTTGCGTTTGTTGTTGTTCTCACGAAGCATGATGGCCGTACCGAAGTCAGCACCGCATTTGATGAACGACCTACATTCATCGTAGAAATTGGACTTCGCGAGATCCTTGTACATCAGCTTCTCGCTGTCCTGTAGGTAGGATTTGTACTCGTCCACCGTGTTCAGTTCCTCGGTTTCATACGCAAGACGGAACCAACTGATAGTGCGTCCACACGCATAGCCTTGGATACCGTCAGCGAGTCGGTTAGAGGCCTTCATAGCCGTATTGTCGAAGTTTTCCCGTAGGTCAACCATGCCCTCGCTGGTGGGGCTGGAATCAGACCAGTCGCCGTGATAGGGGCTTATCCTACGCGCGATATCGAGCCAGAGGCTGTCCCATCGCTCCCGTTCGGTCTTGAGTGTTTCACGTACCCGCTGTAGCCGTTGCATCTGCTCTTTCGTTACCATATGCGCCTCATAGATAATCCATGGGATTCCAGTCTGGCTTCTGCTTTTCTGGCGGAATTACCTGCTCGTCCGTTTTCCTGCTTCTTGTGAACCACCACGCCCCCATAAGGAAGCACACCACAAGGTCATCATGATCTTCCTCGGTATTCGCATTATACGACACATTGCGTGTTTTTTCATTCACTTTTCCACGGAACATCAACATCTGCCGTTTGAAGTCGTCCTCGAACTTCAACCCGGGTGCTATCGCAAGCCTTCCTTGCTGTACGATGTTCTGTCCTGCCGCAACCAAATCCTCTTTCGGTACGTGTATCTCCTTGAGCACCTGAGCGCCTGTGAATCCGTTCCCAAACACCTTTCCGAAAGACGAGAACACCTCGCGCACCTGTCCCGGGCCTGTGAACACTATCGGTACAGGAATTAAATAATTCTCCCTGAGAATGTCTATCACGACCTCACCTATGCCTGTTCCGTCAATCACCAAGTCGTGGTTGTTCTTTATGTCCCGATGCTCGGTGATTACGTTGATAATCCGGCAAACCTCGGTGAAGCGTGTATCGATCACTTTATCCAAGTGGATAATCTCATAGAAGTGCTGAATCTTGTCTGGAACTCCAGCCCTTTTGGAGCCGTCCAGTATCTTGATGTTGTCACGCATCACCATGATTGCGGTGGGGTCGCGCTTCTTCCCGGGGTCTACTAAAATCAGGTATTCTTTAGCCATTTGTCAATTTATTCCCCATGTTTTTGTATCAGCCTCGGATAATCCGGTACTCATGCCCGAACTTTCAGTAATTAATTGGCAATTCCAGCCCTTGTGCGCTCCCAATCGAGAAGTCAAGAGGCTTGGATGTGCCCTTGAATATCGCGTTGATCTCGTCATAGCTGAACACCTGCTCGTTCGGCTCCACGAACTCACAGCAATACTCCTGCTTGTACATGTCGCGTCCCATCTCGTCCAGGTTACCCAACTGCTCATCGAATATATAATGCCGTGGGCTGTAGAACGCGGTGACACCACGCTTTGCCATGATCGCTTTGAACTCAGACTCGCTTATCGCCTCTATGAGTGACCATCCATCGGTGGATACATCCCAAGGTGCGCGTATGATAAATCGTTCCCACCGTTCGTTTTCCGATGCCTTGTGGAAGAATCCTCGCTTGCCATTCGGGGTGGATATCTGTATGACCTCGCACTTCTCGTTGTTCGTGAGCATGGGCATGACACCGGAGCGATATACCGCGTCCTCGATACGTGAGCACTCGTCCAGCACTATGACATCGGGAGATGAGTACCCACGGGCTGATTTCTCGGTAGCTGGGACAACCACGATACGGCTTCCATTGCTCAATTCCAGCAATGAGTCGCTATCACGTATGATTTTAGGGTAGTCTAGGTCGCGGCTGATGAAGTCCTTGACCTTTTCCATATCCTCCCGTGCCTGAGGTTCTGTCGCTCCCATGATGATAGACAGGCTCTTGGGGAAGAAACGCGCCCTATGGCACGGTATCGAGCTTACAATCGTGCTTTTCCCAACCTGCCTAGCTCCGAGTATGTGCTTTCTCTTATGCGTGGATTCCAGAACCATGAACTGCCAGTCGAACGGAACAAAGCCCAAGGACTTGACGTACCTTGAGCGGGACAGGCCGAGAATAGCTGAGGCGTATATCTTATCCAGTGATAGATTTGGTAGACTTTTCAAGTTCTCCAATAATACGCTCCCTTATGTCTGGAAATTCCTTTGTTGCATTGCTGATCACTTGGATGATGTTGGTGTAGATGTTCTCGGCATTCACCGTGACGTTCAGATTGTCTTTTACCAGTCCCTGTATCTTGGCCAACAGCTCTAGTTGCTTGTTGAGCACCATAGCGGTATCTAGGAGTAGTTTGCGCACATCGGCGGTCTTTGACTCTACCAAAAGCTTTTCCCGTCCTGAAGCCTCAATGCGGTCTAGGAGCTGTTGCAATGAGCATTTGTTGCGCTTGCGCTGCTGTCCCTCTACTTCTGGCTCAAGGTATATCACTGTGTATTCCGATGCTCTTGGGTCTAGGTTGTACTCGTTGGGGTTATCGCTGTCGAGTAGCCACTTGTCGCAAGCATCGTAGAGCTTCTGCACCCGCACCATCGCTGTTTCAATGCGGTTTAGGAACGCATCACCCTCTTTCTTCTGCTCGACTGCCTTCACCTTCGCTACTGCTGGCATAAGGCGCTCTTTTACGTAAAAGCATAGTGTGGACTTCGGTATTGCGTAACGTTCGGCTATGTCTTGATAGCTCTTTCTCCCTGAGATAACAGCTTTTACTATCGCATCCCTTTGAGGATGGCTTTCTACTGTTACCCTTCTTCCCATTAAATGGTATCCTTATAGCGTTTTATGCCCGTTCCGTTGCAAATGTCACATTTCTCGAAGTTTCCATCTTTGGCAACAATGCCAGTACCGTTGCATGAGGGGCAGAACGTCTTTCCCATGATGATGTCTGAGAGTATTCTCCATCCCCCGACCTCTTTGGCGAACTGCGCTAGGATGGCTAGGGGAACCGCTACAAACAGCGTTGCCAGCAAGTGGTGTCCAAGTGCAAGGTCTTTGGTGATGATGGCGTAGAGAGCGATGTAGGCGATCATAGAGATGATTGGAAGTGCTTTCTTCATTTCATCTGCTCCTTTGCCTTGTCCATAGCTTCTTTGACCATCTTGGTCAGCTTTGCGTTCTCGCTTCGGTTTCCCGCGAATGTGTTCAGATATTCAACTTGCTTCACTAGATTCTCCCATGCCTTGGATTGTAGCACCTGCGTATCTGTTTTGTCTACCATGCTTTCCACTCCTTCACCGCGTCCACCATCTTTGCGGTCACTTTGAAATCATGCACCCTGATACCGTTCGCGGTTTTGTACACCGGATACGGGCTTCCATGCAACGGGTAGCATATCTGGATAAGAAAGCGGCCTCGGACGGTCTGGATGAAAAACGGGGGCTGGGATACCGCCTTGTGCTCTCGGCTTTCCTTCGCCGCCTCGTGGGGGTCTGCGTATACTTTCGGAACGTTCAAATTGCCACCTCCAATAAATCGGCCATGACCTGTATCCAGCGTCCCGTGCGCTCGTTGATGATCGTCACAAACTCTGCTTGCCCTAGCACCGTCCAGAAGTCGCCCTGGTATCGGACGCGGGTGTTAGGAGGGAAGTATCGGTCGCTCATTCGACCACCGTTATTTCCAGCTCAATTCTCGGCTGTTCACCGTAGAACTTTCTGATATGCGTTTCCACCACCTGCGAATCGTCCTTCCATGCAACGCTTTTGAGTGCATCGAATACCGTTTTCTCCACGTTGTCGATGTCGGGTCTGGAAGTGGGAAGTAATTGCTTCTCAATAGCCAATTGTGTTTTCTTCTTGGAGAACGATTTCGGGATAGCAAGATAGATGTCCATCCTGAACACCACCGCACTTAGCATCATGTCGCACTTTCCCGCGATAGCTAGCCGGATGTAGTCCTTGTAGTCACGGCTCTTGGTTGGGTCGTAGGAACGCGCATATCCGTTTACCGTGGTGATTCGTGGACGGAGTTGAGGGATGGGGTCACCGTAAATGGTCACGAGCATAGATCCTCCCTGATCGCTTCTATCAGATTGCCAGCCTCTATTGGATGCGTTGCGATGTTCAGCAAAACCGCGCTGTTGCACTTCAAGCCACACACGCAAGCCAGATTTTTGGGATGGTGGATAAGCGATTTGCCAAAGTGCGAAAGGTTGTACTTGGTCGAGGGCAAACGGTGCGCTAGTTGGCAACCGTCCAACGTCAGTGGCTTTCCACATACCTCGCATTTCCAGCAGCAAGCGTTGAGCATACGTGTTTTCTGCTCTATCATTTCAATGCGCTCTCTCAGTGTCATTCATTCCCCCTTTGGAGGATTCGGGCTTTGCTCCCTAGTCCGCACCGGTCAGGCATCCAGCGCGACAATCCCCCGATCGCCGTGGCTTCCACACGGCTTTCTCTAGGCCAGATTAATTATGAAATGTTCACCCATGCGGGCTATGAGGGAGGCAGGAGTCGAACCTGCACTGTATCGGTACACCTTTGGAACGTTGCAAATTTACCCGATGTGAGCGTGCCATATGGTGCGTGCGTCTACCAGTTCCGCCACTCCCTCGATATCGTAACCCAAAACGCGGGGCTTTCTCCCGCACGGTGCATATCAAACCTCCTTTATCTATTCCGTTAAAATCAAGTGCCGGTCTCTCCCGACTGCCACCATTCCCGTTCAAATGCCATTTTTCAGGTCTGGCAATCTAAGATGGTTTCTACCATCACTATCAGGTTATCCGTACCACCTGCAAGCAGCCAACACCTTTTGTTTGGCAATCTTTGGGGTTTTAGGGGCGGTCGGTCATGGCTCGACTGGTTTCTGTGCGCCCCTTGCGTGATCAATATGGGATATCCTCTTCAAACTCTTCCGGCCCTGCAAACTGCGCCTCCTGTCGCTTCGGTGCGGGCTTCGGTTGTGGCTTCTGCTGTGGTTTCGCCCCTCCTTGAGCGTTGCCGTCTGACTTCCATGTGTTGACCGACAGGGTGTGCGTGTTGCCCTTATCGTCCCTCGCTCTCATCATCGAAAGGTCTAGATTCACGTACTGCTTCCCGTTTCCCACGGTCGTGATGTGTTCGGCTGGGATGTCGGAAAGGCACAGATTGATGCGATAGTATGCCCCGTAATTTCCTTGCACCTCCTTTGCTTTTCCGCAATAGATTTTATCAGCCATTCATTCCTCCTTTATTTTATAGATAGACGGTTTCCCGTACCGCCCTCGCGTCACCACTTCCAGATCACGGCTGGCGATTAAGTGTTTCACATACTTCATCACCGTTTTTACCTGCCAGCCAGTCAGGTCTACAAGGTCTAGATAAGTTCCGTGATAGTGTCCGCTTACTGATTCTTTCTTCATCGCCTCTAGCAAGGCGAACTCCCAAGCTTTTATGTTCATAGCCAATTATACCATGTCGTGGGGTGGTGTCAAGCATTAAATAATTCCAATTGCGTGACCGATGGATAGGATTCATCGAGTAGTCCCCACTGAGTTGCCATTGCTTTTGCGATTCCTGGGAATGTCTTTGCTCTATTGCGCTGCCTATCCTTGCCTCCTTTAGAAAACCATGTGTGTGCATCGTGACAGCTTTGTATCGGCTCGACAATTTCTGTTGGGGAAAGTGGTGGCAAACCTTTTAACCAAAGCCTTGTTCTTTTCCGTACTGGATGCCCGAACTGCCACGGCTGTATCTCTTGTGTGCATTCTGGCATTCCAAATATCGCGCTTGGCATTGGATTCTCTATCGCAATCCGTTTGCATTTGCAATTATAAAATTGCATAAAAAACGCTTTTCCCTCCAAACCTTTCTGATAACGGTCATTGTTCAATCTATGGCCCTTCCATAAATGTGATGCTCCAGCATTGCTTAGATACGTACACGGAGGAAACGCTATAATCATGTCCCAATCTTGCTCCAACAATGGTGTAACATCTTGCTGTAGATGCCACTCAGGGTGTCCGCCGCTACAAGGGATGATGTCGCACGAGTACGCCTCGATGCCGAGATTGCGCAGTTCGATGGTTACGGCTTGCGATTCCTCACAGGCGACTAAGACTTTCATAGCAACTCCTTATTATCCACGTTGTTATAATTTTTCTTCTGTAATTTCATAAACCTTATGCAACTGATATCTAATCTCTTGGCTAAATTTCCTACCATTCTTGGTTGCATTGAGATTGATAGTTTCCAACAAATCCTTCTCCAAAACAATACTGACCGTGACCATCTTTGACTTCTCTTCTTTGCTCATCCTCTTTCTCCTTTTTTAGTCGTCTTCTCACTTCTTCTCTGAATTTCTGTTTGTCGCCATCATAAAGATACAACAATTTCTCTGCAAACTCTTGGATATAACAGGCTATTTTTTGGTCTTTATATCTACCAATACGCACTTGGATTTTTTTGATATAAACTGTTGCAGACCATAATATTTGCTTTCTATGTTTAGTCATATTAACTCCAACATGGTTCCCAGCCCTTATCCTTGCCGTGTTCCTAGAGTTTTCTCTTGGTGTAACAACTCTCAAATTACTCAAATCGTTGTTAAGTGTATTCCCATCTATGTGGTCTAGCATCATCCCTTTTGGAATCTGCTCATTGTAGTATAGCTGCCAATAAACCCTATGGTAAGAAATATGATTATACGAAAACTCAACGCTAACGTATTTATTGGCAACGTATAAATAAGCCTTCATCCATTTTTTTTCTCTATCATAAAACCGTTCTAACACGCCATCTACAAGCCTGAATCTTTTTTTAAGTTCCTCTAGGTTTTCCATAATGCCCCCTATGATTTATTATTATATCATATGATATCATAGAATGCAATATGCAACTATTCCTCCAGATACGGGTCATCGTCCACTTCGATTTCCACAGCCTCCAGGACGCTCAACGACACGCGCTTGTAAATAATCCCATCGCTGATTAGTGCCTGTCCGCAACTGATGTTGCAAACCCGAAAATACCCACCGCAATACCGCACCCAATCCCATAGTTTCATACCTTCATCTCCTTGTCGTGAATATTACCGATAATCAAAAGCTTTGATGTTGTTGCTATTGGTTGCGCCACTGGCCTACGCTTTTGATCTGTGCAGGTAAGCATAATGCTAAATCCAAATCTTGCATGAATAGAATCCCATGTGATCGACCCTATGAGTCCTTGGTGGTTTTTGCATATATCACCTTCATATATTTCCTTGCCATTTATATCCAGTAATCCAGTAAATTGCTCGAGGATATATTTTCTTTTCATACCGCAGTTTCCATCGTGATTTATTAGCCTATTCCAGAAATCTATTTCATAAATGGGCATCATGTCATTTTTTTCTGGTAGCCATGCCCTAAATTTAATCTCTCTCATTTCATCTCCTTTCCAAAAAGTGTTTTCACCGTCCGATTATCCATGTTCTCAATCAGCCATAGCTTGTTCGTATCCGCGAACTGGTGGCACATCTGAATCAGCAACGATGCTTGCTCAACCGATGCGAAATGCTGTGGTAGCGGTTCTTCTTTCCCGTCCATCGGGTTCAGCCATGTCGGATAGCCGAGAGTGCCGACAGCCATGCGCTTGATAGCTGTGTACACATGGTCTTTGTCCATCGAAATCTGTTCCGCGATATTTCCGCAATGGCCGTGTATATGGCTGTTCTGACTGCCTTCGCCTGTCGTTCTCGGTCGCTTCGGCTCCTCGACCGTGATAGTGAGATACCCTCCCTTTTTCTCCAACGCCCGGGTCTGTAGCCTCAGCCACTGTGCGTATAGGGCTTTGTCGGTTATGATAAGCTGGATGGAAGAGGCGGGGAGGGTGATGGTCATGGCTATGCTCTCCTGTTCCAAAATTTGTCAGCATTATTTTTTCCATCTTCTGGGAATGCTTTAAAATCATGATTGCCTTTATTGCAAATAATGCAGTACGAATGATAGGATATTTCTACACGTTTTGGGTATTCACCACAAACTGGACACGGAAGGAGTCCATCTTTCAACACACCTAAATCAACAACCCTTACGGCTGTTTGTAAAAGTGTGCCATTCACCATGTACGAAGTGTTGATCAACTTCATCATGTGCTCTTGTCCGTCTTTTTTCTCAACCCACTGGTCACCTACTTTTATCATGCCTCTAAGGATGTCTTCTCCATAACTCATTTCGCTGGCTCCTGTGGAATGGCTTTTGTGACCACTCCCGACTTGATGATGTTTTGCAAATACCGGAATTGGAAGCTTGTGACCCAACCAAGATGGTTAAATCTCCCGTAAATGTAGACGGAATTCCCTTGATCGAGCCATTCCGCTAATTCCCCGACAGTCTTAAAAATATCGCCCTCGTGATATTTTCTTTCACTCATTTCCCGCCCTCCTGTATTTTCCTCAGTGCCTTATAATCCCGTGGATGCGCGAACCAATAACATCGGCTCATCGCGTCCAGAACCTCTAGGGCCTCGATGCGCTCCGATTCAAGCCATGTGTGAGGTTTATAATCGGTTTCGTGAAGGTAAAGGTTTGAGATTCTTGGGTATCCTATGACATTTATTGCATAGAACGCCACTTGCACCACATGATCCCTCATCTTTGCGCTCGTGGTCTTGATGTCCGTCAGGTGCAAATCTCCATCGATTTTCCAGAGTCGGTCGTACCGTCCAGCGATGAACAGGGATTCGTTGAATACGATTTTCTCCGATTCCAGGTATTCGATGTCGTGATCGAGCAGGAATTGCTCGTACTGAAGCATGAACGGGATCGATTCTGCGGAACAGAACATATGGTCGTACAAGCCAGTGTCCATCAGTTCAGTCATTGCGTGAACCTCGGTTCCACGATTCGCGTACATCTCTGGGATCTCGTAGGTGCTTGGTTTGATGATTCCCGTTTCCTTCATGATCTGCGTGATACTCGGAATGCGGATGGATTTTACCCCATCCACTACCCGGTACTCATGTCCGAAGTCGTCATAGGTGATATTCATTTTTTCGCACCTGCCAGCATGTCGATGAGGTTGTGGATTTTCGGCATGGTCAGGGTCTGAAACGCCTTCATCCAAGCATCTTTTTTGTCATCAGGCATCGCGGAGGCAAGGAGCATGTCCCACGCCATAGTGCGGAAGTCCTCATCAGTCATTTTCTTTTCTTTGAGGGCTTGCGCTGGGTCGTCTTTTTTTGCGTCCGCACCGTCTAGTGCATCGCTCTCTGCGATTGAATAGGCGTTCTGGTATAAGTACCGTCTGAGGTAGGTTTGCACGGCTCCAAGGCTTTGCACGGGGTGGCAGTTCTTCAGGTCTGCGGTTGACATTGGGCTATGGAATACAATAAATTCATCCGTTTTCTCGGTGTTCACCAAGGTCAACGTTGCCTCTTCCCCGAAGTTCTCTAGGTTGCAGATTCCTAGTTCGATGCAGATAGGCGTGAGGACTGGGAGGATATCGGATAGCTCGTAGTATCTGGCATTCGCACCGTTTCGGGTGATTCCCCTGTTTTCCCCTGTCATTTTCACGTTCTTCTCTTGAAACCGCAATCGCGCCGCGTTCAGTTTTTCGTAAATATTCATTCCTCATCTCCTTCTTCCGTTTCCGATTCTTCGCCCTCAAGATCGTTGTCGTCATATTCCTCGTCATCAAACTCGATTCCAAGTTTCCGCATTCCCTCCACGTACTCATCGCCCCAATCTCCCGAAGGCCATGTGCAACTTGAACCGATCATTTCCTCCACCTCCTGTCCAGTTCCTTCACATCCTCTTCCGACAGCAACCGCTGGATTCTGCCGTTCTCGTATTTCACCTGCCCGATGTTGAAACGGTTGCAGATGTTCCAGATTGAGGACGGTGAGCGCCCTCGGTCTTTCGCGTACTGGCTCAGATTCATCTATCTCCCCCTGTCGCATGGCAGAGTCTGCTCCACCACCTTTCTCAGTTCCTTGAACGCGCGTTCGTACTCATCGCGTTCAGCCGTCACATCCACCAGTCGTACGTCAACAGGATAATCGCTTCTCTCGGCCTCGGCTTCCCGAAGTTGCCCTACCTCGCGGATAAGGTCGTCAATCTGCGCCCGATACCGTGCGGTCTGTTCCTCGACCGCCTCCACGACTCCCACCATGTAGAAAATCGCTCCCCTCGGACCATGCTCTGTGGTCAGCTCATCCACAATCTCCGTTGTGGTGCGTCCGTTCTTGAATCCCATGTCATTCCTCCCTTGTTTCGCTGACAGCCTCGTCAGTACCAGCTTCACTGGTAGACCGCCCGAAGGCGGTTTCGGCTTAGTCCCTCTTTATGTCTATTTCTGCGCCATTGGCAAGGGTGATAACGATGAACTTTTTCCCCCAGTCTTTTCTGCCTTCGACGTGGGTCACGGCCTCGTAGGCGATCGGGGTTGTCCATGCTTCGGAGGCGATTCCAGCATCGGTGAGGGTCATAGTGCGGTATGCGTCTTTGGTGACATATCCAGCTTTTGTGGTGTAGGTGCTGATTCCGGTTCCGTTCTTAAGGTTCTCGATTTTCTGAATCATGGTTGCTTTTTCCATTTCGTATCTCCTTTATCTATCCTTACCTATATACTACACCATGCTACACCATGTGTCAACACTTATTTACACTTATTTTTTTGGTTGACAACTGGAGGGGATGTGGGGTATATTTGGGCTACGGACTAATCAACCGTGAAGCACAATAACTGCAAGCATGAGCCTTAGTGTAGGTGGATTGACGTTGTTATTGGGCGTCAAGTATCGGCTGATTACCGAACACCTGCATTAAGGCTTTCTTTATGTCCAGGTATTCGGAGCTTTGGATTTTGGCAGAATGGGTTTTGGGTCTGGGGCTGTCCGAGCCTCTACAGGGTGACTACGGAAGAGGCAACGATGGGAGCGCAAAGGGCAAGGCGTTAGTAGCGGATGATACAGTCCGTCAACTGCCCAAAGTGATCGGTGGTATCGCACTCGGTCACCGCAACTGGCATACGGCATGGCTCCGTAGAGCATAGGTTGTGAGTTGCTCAACCTCGTTTACTCGGGGTTGGGGAGCTTACGCACGAGCACCAACATCCACCATAGAGCATCTAGTTGTTAGTTAAGATTGAATAGGGTTGATAAATAGTTAAAAGAAAGTGTTGACAATATAGTATAATATGGTATGATGTATTTGAGATTAGTTAGGTAACATCGACACTTACCCGACTGGTTATCAAAAACTAGTTAGCCTTGCATTGTCTTACCGTGTCGAACCTGAAAAGGTGGTAAGGTGGTGCAGGGCTTTTTTATGGAGGAATGTATGGCTATTACAAAAAAGGACGATTTATTCCAGGACGTTATCGAAATCAAGTGCATCGAAAAGGTTGTTGATTCTGAGTATTCTATTAAGATAGCTGATTTGGCTATCCGTGACAAAGTTGCATACCGTGCCGCAAGAAAGAATATGCAGATACACTCAGCAGTGGTGCTTGAGGTTAACAGCGAGTTCGCTGGATTCTTCACATTCCAAATTAACCATGAGGTTGGTGAGTTTTGCTTGCTACAATCTGCAATGGAGGAAGATAAGAAAGACGTTGACTTATACAAGATGATGCTTGAGAAGATTATTGAGCAGAACACTTTTGGGTATCCAATGATCATGACGGTTTCAACAAAGCATGACCTTGAGAAACCAAGCGTTCTGGCTTCAGTTGGTTTCAAGACCTATCTTGAATTAAGCGGATACCATTACATGGTGCATGGAGAAATGTCGCAAGTAAGGTTTAAAAGGCTTGCACACGCAACCATGACCAACTGTTGGAACTCTTACAAGGGTGACTGGATGAAAATGAAAAAGGAATGGAATGAACAGATTGAAGCCGCTGGGGTAAAGTTCGATATTCCAGACCCGAAAGCCGCTACTCGTAGCGGTTGCTGGCAGGGAACCAATGGATTGTCAAACGTAGTGCTTGGCTATCAGACTGTAGAAGATGGAGAGATAGTTGACCACCGTGAGAAGTCATTGAATGCGAATGCTTCAGTTCTTGACCCTGTTGCGTGTGAAGTTATTCTTAGGTTCTTTATGCCAAAAGACGGTAAAAGAGTGTACAACCCGTTTGGCGGTGGTGTTCAGTTCGGTTTTATCACAGGCAGTTATGGCTATGAGTATGTTGCAAGCGAAATTAGGCAAAACCAGTGTGATGCAAACAATATGCTTTGCTCTGATTTTGGATGTGCCAAATGGATAAAAAGTGATTCTTCATCGTATGTGCCCGCTGGTAATTTCGACCTGTGCTTTACCTGTCCACCGTACTACAAGGTAGAGAAATATCTTGACTATGATGGGAAGCCACCAGCCAATGAACTCAATTCACTCAGCACGTATGAGGAATTTAGAGCCATGCTTTTTGAGGGATACAAGAAAGCTATTTCAGTTCTGAACGATGATTGTTTCTTTGTGGTTATGATTGGGGATTCTCGTGACAGCAAGGGTGCGTACTATGGCTGTGAGGCAGAGCATGAGTTATTTTTCAAGTCACAAGGCTTACACATCTATAACAAAATAACCTATCTTGAATCAGAGTTTACCAGAAGGGCACACGCAAAAGTTACCCTGAATACCAGGAAGTTCCCGAAATCTGAACAGAAAATATTGGTGTTCTACAAGGGTGACATTTCTAATATCGGTGACAGATTCAGCAAGGTCGGCAGGCTGTGAAAACATTTCTTGAAAAGATAACCTTGAGTAAAAATAGTCGGGGATGCTACATCCTCGACACTGTTAAAGGGTGCTTGGTGTGTGGGAAAGACAAGCCGCTTGGATGCTATGGGAATTGCTACGCATTGCAGATAGCGAAAAGGTACAAGCTCGATTTTACCCACACTGTAAAAAGAGGTTTTAGCCGTGAGTGTGACCAGCTATACTTGTTCGATGCTAGCGATCAGGAGCATATAGGTGACATAGTACATCAAATCCGAAATATCGATATGCCTTTTATCAGGATAGGTGAAATGGGCGACCCGTCATACAATTGGGAGCATACCATCAATGTATGTGAGATTCTTTCGATTGCCGATAAGCCTATAGTTATCATCACTAAACATTGGGAGGTATTAACAGACAACTTGCTTGAGAAAATGCAAAAACTCAATATATGTGTCAACACTTCAATCTCAGCCCTAGATAGCAAGCAAGAGATAGCACACCGACTGAACCAATACCACAGGCTTAAAAAGTTTTGCAAATCCGTGCTGCGTGTCGTCACCTGCGATTTCAACACAAGCATTAAAGATGGAATTGAAAAGAACGAACTACAAAATGAACTGTTGGTAAATTCCAAAGTGATCGATACCGTTTTTAGACCTGATAAGAAAAATATGTACATAGAATCAGGATTGATACGTGCTGAATCTGTCAAATTTCTGGGGAGTAAATGCCTTGTAAGTATGCACGACAAAAGTACATTCATAGGGTACTGCAATGATTGCCCCGATATGTGTGGCATAAACTTATAACGTTGCTTTTGTCACAAACCTTGACAGAATCCCGCAATTGTCATATCTTTGTGCTATAGCTAGCCGCAAGCTTGTGCGGGAGACGTCCCCAAGCGGTCACATGCCCCTGAAAATGGGGCAAAGTTTTAGTTGACATTTAACCAAGATACGGTATACTGATGGTAGAGGTGGATATGGATGGCTGTATCGGATTCCTGGTATTGTTCGTTCTGGCCGTGGCGGTGTATCCGCTGTGGCGGGTTGGGGAATGGGCCTTGCAGAAGGCGAAGGAGATGAAATGAATCATAAAGTAACAAAAGAAAATTTTCTGAAGGATGTAAAAGAGCATGAGATTACCATCTTTAAAAACGATGGCTTATACCGCCATATACGGTTCAGGAAACCACACGAAAGCGCTTTCTATTTTGATCTGGTCACATTCCCACATCATCTAGTCTACACCGGCGATATGGGAACATATGTATTCTCGCGGATTGAGGATATGTTCGAGTTCTTTAGAAGTAATGATGGCGAAGTGCATCCGAATTTCGATTACTGGTCTGAGAAGTGCCTTTCAGAATCAATTTTCGGTGACGGTATCAGAGAGTTTAGCATCAAAGAATTTGAGGACTGCGTTGTTGATCATGCGCGTGAATGCCTTGGGCGGGAGCAAGAAGAAGAACTCACAGAAAATGAAAAATTTGAGTTGTACGATTTGCTCCATTGCAATGATGAGTACGAAGCCGTTGAGGCTATTCGTGAGCACTGTTCATTGGATATCCCGATGGATGATTTTTCATGGAGTTCTTGCAGGGTTTTCACTGATCATTTTATCTGGTGTTGTTGCGCCATTCAGTGGGGAATCATGCAGTACGATGAGAAGGCGAAGGAGATGGGGAATGGAATCAATGGATAGATTTATTTGTGAGACGATAGTTAGAAATGGTGGATGCGGTCGGATTATTTGTTATGGTGGTAGCAATTCATACATCAACGAGGGCGTTAATTGCCCGTTCAATGATACTATGTGCGTTGGAACCGAAGCAGTCGAGCGTGCCAAAAAATGGCTCTCCGAGCATCCCGTTGGTTGCGAGTACTGCAAGAAGGATTCCAAAAAGACCTTGGAGCATAACGGCATGAAGCTGTCGTTATATGTGACAAGTTATGGGTACAGCGAGATTCAGATTCAAAGTCCCGAACATGAGAACACTGGCGACTTTGAGATTGCATACTGTCCATTTTGCGGACGAAAGCTGGAGGGTGTATGAGAGAATTTGCATTCAGAGCATGGGATACTAAGAAAAACCGCATGATTGACGACTTTTTGAATTTTGCTGGATTGGAAGCCATGTACAATATGTCCAATCCTTGGCATGACGATAGGTACATCAAGGAGCAGTTTACCGGACTCACCGACAAGAACGGGACGAGAATTTTTGAGGGGGATATTTTGAAGTGGTCGAATGGCGGTACTTTAACCGTTACTTATGAATCACGCAAAGAGTCCAAGACTTACGGGCAGGGGTGTTATGGGTATGCAAGAATAATCGGTTTCTCGATTGATGATTATTACGGAGATACTTGCATGTCGGAGGTCATCGGCAACATCCACAAGGCGAAGGAGCAATCATGAACGAACATTCAATTATCATGGGACCCGAGAGCGTAAGAGGTATCATTGGTGGCACGAAGACCATGACAAGGCGTATTTGTAAACCACAATTCCCACAAGACGCAGATTATAATGGCGCTCATGTACTTTTGAGTCCTTACGGAGTGATTGGCGATCGCTTGTGGGTGAAAGAGGCATGGGCAACAACACACTACTTCGATGCTTTCAAACCAAGCCTTATCCCGAATGGCGCAAACGTCCATTACCTTGCTAGCGAGGCTCTTGGTGGTCTTATGAAGCGTTCACCCATGTTCATGCCACATTGGGCTTCACGCATCACGCTAGAGGTTACCGATGTCAGAATCGAGCGGTTACAGGATATCAGCCCTTTCGATGCGATCAAGGAAGGCTATCCAGACTTAGAAGCTGGAGGAGATTGCGTGCTTTGGTATGCAAGGTTGTGGAACAAAATCAACGTTAAGCGTGGTTATCCATGGTCTGATAATCCATGGGTGTGGGTAATCGAGTTTAAGAGAGTGGAGGAGCAATCATGAACCATTGTATCCACATCATCGACGACACAACCAAGCGTTTTGTCGAAGGCAAGGGATTTCTCGGTGTCTGCAAGAAGTGCGGAATATCCGTGATCCAGTCGAGAATCGTTCCGGTAATGCCGAGGGTCAAGCCGAAGATGAGCAAGAAGGAGCGCAGGGCGCAAAGTGGGAGAGTATGAAACACACGAAAGAACCGTGGAGGCAAGAAAAGTATATAAAGAAGTTTTGGGATAATGTCGATAAAAAAGGTGAAGATGATTGTTGGATATGGACAAAAGGAACGCGGTCTGCCGGTTATGGCGTATTGCACTATGGTCATAAAACAATCACAACACATAGAATGTCTTATATGTTGCATAACAACGTATCACTTAAAGACAGCGATTGTGTTTGCCATACTTGTGATAACCCGTTATGTGTAAATCCAAGTCATTTGTGGATTGGGACGAGAGCAGAGAATAATGCAGACAAGGAAGCAAAAGGCAGGGCAAAATACTATGTACAAAAATTTGGCATGCACAATACATATGCAAAATTAACCACCGCAGAAGTAGTTGCAATCAAAGTAATGCACAGGCTTGGATTCCCAGACAGGAGAATGGCAACTTATCTTGGCGTATCTCCATCAGAAATTTGTTTGATATTACAAGAAAAGGACAGGTGGCTAGCCGTTACTGAATCTAGATGTAATCTAACAATTGATGCTTGCGCTGGAATCACCAATGAGGCGTTGGAAAAGGGAATTGTGCTGGACTCTGTAAAATTACACGAAGCCATACTCGACCAACAGCCAAGCAGTTTTTCCAAAGAATATGGGGTGAGAGTATGGGAGTCTGGCATGATTGATGCTGAAGGGAGAAAATCATGACAATCGCAATGAACCTAAAAACAGGCGAGATAGCGGATGGCAATGGCAAGTCTGTGCATATTGGCAAGAATTGCGACACGCTGTATTGCAAGACTTGCAAGATAGCCTTCGGCCCTGCTGGATACCGTATACCTTGCTTTAAATGCGGCGGTGAAACTTGGCCTATCATGTTTATCGACACCATTCCGTATCTCTTGATCAAATCCACAAATCAGAACGATAGATGGATGATGGAGTTGCAAGCCTTGGGTGAGGCTCTAGAGATTATCACGGCTGCATGTGGATGGATTAATACTGGTATCAAGCCAAATCTCGGTGGTCGCATGACGATGCTAGGAACGTATATAGACGATGAGTCCAGATACCATCCGCTACCCGGTATCAAAACCAGCGATGATGGCATGAAGTTTGATAACCCATATTTGTATCAACCACCGAAGCCCGTACCGCCATTCGGGGGCTGGACATTTGACGGCCATGCGGGAGGGGTGCCGAGGGCGGAAGTCGATACCTACGGCATGATGCTGAACAAAAATACAGGTGAATGCACTAGGCTCTACAACGGAAAGCCAGTCGAGTCTAGGCCGTTCAAGCCTGAGCCGTCACCGATGCTAGACAACGTGATGGAAGATGGTTCCGTGTTGATTAAAAAAGAAAACGTGCCGAAAAGATTGTGTAAGAAAGTCTTTGGAATAAAGGAGTAAACATGAAACACACAAAAGAGCCGTGGGAAGCTAGAAGAGATAGGTGGCATTATGCTTCACTGTCATCTATATTTGCAAAAGGAGACTACACAAGCATTGCAGAACTTGGTGGTAAACCATTGGAAGAGGTGGAAGCCAACGCCAAACGCATTGTTCTATGTGTGAACGCTTGCACTGGAATCACCAACGAGGCGCTGGAGGAAAATATCATCAAGCACGCTATGGCAGACTTTATGCAGGACTCGAATCATTTTGGGGAGACTCCTGTGTTTTACGACTTGCCGCTTATGACCGATGAGGAACTGGAAGGGAGGAAGGGATGAAAAATTATGAAATAGGCTACCAATTTGTAGAAAGTGTTACCGTTGATTACGAAAACGAAATTGAGGAAATGCACTTGATGGAGGTGATAGAAATTGATGGTGATTATAAATTCAGGGCAAAAGATTTAGGTAGGGTTGATGAAAATGGTTGCTTACCGACACCGTGGGATAAAAACTTGTACCCATAAATACATCACGAAGAAGATGTCGAACGCTTTGAGGATGATGAGTGGGTGGAAAAGAAAGACGAATGGAATGTGTATATTGATAAACCAGTGCTTGTGTGCACTGACGGGTATCCAACAAAGCAACAGGCAATCGATGCGTGGAATAGGAGGGCGTAGGAATGGAATACGATTCACCAGAACAGGTCGAATCTGCCAGACTTCAGGTAGACGATAAAAAACCTTGGAAATCAAGGCATCACTCAAGATATCGTAGTTTTTTGAAAAAGTGCGCGAATAAGCACGAGAGGCAAAGATCAAAAAAAGATATCGAGGGAACGAATGAATTAAAAAAATATCGCGGATATGAATTATAGGAGATTCTAGTATGAACGAACTCATGAAACGGTATGAGAGGGAAACGGGTGAAAGCGCAATAATCGCATTGAGCGATAGTGGAAAAAATGTCTACAGACCAGCGTTCACCGCATGGCTTGCAAAGCAACTCACCACCATTCCCGCCACCGAACGCTTGCCGGACAAAGACCAAGAAGTCCTAGCACACTATAAAAGCCGCTATGGCAGAGAGTGCGTTGTCCGTGCTGAGTACTTCCGTAAGTTCCAAGAAGTGGCATCAGACGATTGCGAGCCTGAAGATTGCGACTATGACGAGGCTAAGGATGAGTACTACGTGACAGAAGGCTGGTACGAGTTGATCGACAACTGGGGCGACTATTCGTCAGTGAGGATTGTCGAGGGCGCGGTTGATAGCTGGCTGCCGATGCCGAAGATGTAAAACCCCCGAGGGAATGAATCTCGGGGGAAAGGAGGTGAACGCACTCGCAAGAAGGATGATTAATAGTAACTTACCAAAGGATGGTTGTCAATGGGAGATATGGGGATTTTATTATTGCTGTCGGATGTGCTGGCTCTGCTTGCTTTGTATTGGGCGAAAGTACATTGCATACGCACCAGACGGCTTGCGTTGGCTGGCGTGGCCTTCTCGTTGCTGTACGTGGCGATCTCGCTTGGGACGTTCCGTGTCGCGCTGGTGGTGAAAGGGTACACGCTGTTCTCGCTGTACGTGAATCTTCTATTATGGTTTGCGGTAGCGACCATCTATCTGTTCCGGTTGATAAAGAAAGCCTCCCGATTAGGGGAGGCTGTTCTGTAATCGATTAGAGAACGTTAGAATGAGAACTGCAATCCGGTCTTGAAATTCAGGTCGTTTATAGTAGGCGCGATAGGCCACCATGTCGCAGGCTGGAACCCGACTCCCATAGTGAGTGTCCATTTTTTATATGTAGCCCCTACGGTAGCCTCAGCGCCGATTTGTCCGGTTGATGGCGTGTATGTACCACCAAGTCCCACAAGTCCGCCCCAGTCGCTTTTCTGGTTCTTCTCAAGCCGCGCCACTTCCGCAACCAACCTATCGTATTCCCCTTTCAAGGTTTTGTACGAGGCTTCGGATACTGGCAAGAGTGCTTTTACTATCGACAGCTCCTTGGATAAGCTCGCTATGGTCGCGTTGGAGTTGCTCAACATCTGCTCCTGCTCGGTCAACTGATTCTCCAATTGATCGATTAACAAGTTCAGTTGCTCCATGGTCGATGAATCCACTGTCTCCGTTTTTGCTTTTGTCCCAGAGAAGAAAGGCCAAGACGCTGCCAGAGGCGACAGCACCAGCACCAAAAGAAGCGACATCGCGACGATTTTTCCATAGCCACGAGAGTATTTTCCCCACATGAACACCTCCTATTCAGCCAACAAGGTCTGAAAGTATACTGGAATAGATTTACGAAGCGCGATAATGCTCTCCGTAACCGGACGTACCACCTGTAGTTCCTCATGTGTCAGAGCCTCGGAGCCCACGACAGCAAGAGGTCTGGAAAAATCCAGAGCACCACCAAGAACATCGCCAGAAAGATGATATCTAAGATTGAGATCGAGTAGTTTCTTTTTTTCCTCGGGGTCTTTCTCTTTGACAATCTTTCGAGCAATTCCTTGCCACCATCGTTGCATATCCGCTCTTTGTCGCTGGATGTTAAGTTCAGCTCTCTCATCATCCGAACGGAGCGAACGTGGATAGGAAGTAGCGAACCAAACAGTCCCCAGCACCACAAGAAGAAACGTGCAGGCCAGACGCACCCACATCGCTCTCATGCTCTCGGCTATAAACGCCTCGGCAAACATCAGATTCGCTGTCCATATCAGCCCGATTCCCGCGTAGTACTGCCAAGTCTGCTTAGACCTAGTGTCTTTGAACAACCCCTTTCGGCATATATCCTCGTACAGCAGATTGATTATCGAGTATATCAATAGGATGGTTGCCAAATCCACCATGACGGATATATTAAACTTGTGCAGGTATCCGTAGATGCCGAGCGTCAAGAATGACAGAAACGTCACCGCTAGGTTTTTTTGAAAGCTTTTCATGCTCCCTCCTTTTTCTTAATCCCGTATCGGTAGAGTCCATAGATGAGATCCCAGCCATATACCGCTATGGCCGTGACCACCGTTCCGTGGACAACGCCGTACATCACGAACGCCCGTACCGCCCTCCCTGTTCCCAACACAAGGCCGTATCCCCAAATCGTGGATGCGATACACGCCACCACGAACAGAATCAGCGGGAGCAGTTCATTGCTTACCGGAGTCCTGTATTTGAGGATACCACCTAGGATGTTCAAAAACAAGGCAAGGACGATAAATTCAGGTCTGATTTCCATATCCTTTCCTCTTTTGAGAGAATCGCCCCGCCCGACTCGGGGAAGTCATGCCAAGAACATATCCAATAAAAACCTCAGCAGGTTCACCGCACCCAGTACAATCGAGCCTCCGAGAGTGGCTTTCGAAAGCCTCCCCATTCGGACAACGGGTTTTATGTAGGACTTATCCTGCTTGTGTATGAAAAACATCCTGATCGTTTCATCCTGAAGCGACACGCGGGTTTCCAATGCAAGGATTCTGTCCTCTAACAACCTCATCTGTTCTTCCATAGCTCCCCCGTAAGGTAATGCAATCCGACCGCAAGTCCTACTCCCAAAGCGTCATAACCCAAGTCAGCCCAATCCCATCCCGTACCACCGTTTCGGTTGTCGTGTATCTCTTTTCCTAGGCCAATGCCAAGTGTGACTGTGGCTTCGCCGATGAGCAATGGCTTTGAATTGGAAAACTGGAACGGTATGCATAGTAGCGATGCTATGATGAACGACACCGCCATATGCTTGAATAGGTCGTCTCTCACTTTTCACTCACCACGTCACATCGCCCCTCTCACCGCATCCCTCAGCGATTCCCGACTCTCGACCAAGCCTTGTGCAACAAGCAACTTCTCCATCGCCTTGATGATTTTGTAATCGGTGTCGGCTAGAACCTTCTGCGCCCTCTGAGCCTCAGCTTTGGCCACCACCACCGCCCATTTTGCTTTCTCAACCGCAAGCAGGGAATCGAACTGCGCCTCGACCTCGGCTTGCGTGAGTGCCGTGTGCATGATGAAGAGTTCGCCCTCGTACTCGGTGTGGTCTTCTCGCTGTACCTCTCGCAGATTGTCGTAAAGATGGAGTGTCCCATCGGGAAAGAGAGTAAATTTGTCGTTGTCTGATTTAGAATTTATAGTCATGATACCTCCAATAATTTATGCGATGAGCCGACCGCCAATGCCGATGTTCGTGTACGCAGGAGAATAGTTACCATTCCAACAGAAGGGCGAAACATGCGCACCAATGTTCCAGTAGCCACCAAAGAGGACAGACCGGATTCCCATGTAACTGCTATTGAAGTAATACGTATACGCTCCCCACCATGTCGTAGACCCAGCACCTCCTCCCGTAGTTTCCGGTACACCAATCTCACCCAGCGGATGCCGGTACGTCTGCCTAGTCTTCAGATATCCTTCAGTCAAATCCGGTGCTTTCCCAGTCGGTATCCAGCCAGCGACGCTGCGTGGGTCGTTGACGTTCATCTTAGTAATGTCTAGGCAGGAATAGAATTGCATGTCGTATCTCGTGAGTCCCGACATGAACTGCCACATATTCCCCCAGAAGTCCCAAATTCCCCTGTAGCACACATGGCTCAGGTTTTCCGCGCCGAATTGCAACACATAGCCGCTCTCGTTCTTGAGAGCCTGTAGCTGTGCCTCTGGTAGCGGCTGTCCCCATGTGGCGATGGTGCTTGATGTCGTGGTGGTGAACACTGCACCGTCAACGGTTATCGTGTCGTTCGTTCCGTCATATTCTGATATTTCTGTGATATATCTGTTTGCCGCGAGTCCGTTTGCCGTATACGAAGTACCAATCTGCACCATCATGCCGACCTTAAAATACGTGCTTCTGGTTTTCGCCATGATAAACGTATTCGCCGTGCTTGTCGCCACGGTACACACATTCAGCGCAGAGTACGAATTTGACATTCCATTGATGCCCTGCCCGATGAGTGTCTTGACATTATGTGAGCCGATTTCCACGCACATAAGCCTCGTCACGAGTTCAAAAGCTTGACTGTCCACATTGCTCCACCCCGTGCCTTTGTTTGTCGCATCGATTTGGAAGCCAGTGGTCGCATGGTACAGTGGATGATTGTATTTCGGCATGACCCCGGCTTTGGAAAATGGCGTTGTCGATACATTGGACGTATGCACCGCACCGATGAGGCGGTATCTGTTCACGGAGCCGTCAGGCTTGATGAAGCCAATCGGGAGATAGTCCTCGAATGGCGCATCGGACACCACCATGTACTCATATGTCGCATCTTCCCACTTCTTCGACCAGCACGTGGGAATCATGACCATTTCGTCAGCATCGGTTGTGTCCCAATTCGCATCGCCTATGACCGACAAAATGTTGCGTGAAGCATCGACCTTTACGGTTTTCATGTCTTTCCAAGGGAAAAGTGTGGAGAAATCACTCAGTGTACCAAGGGTGTCAACGTGCCGCCTGAAGGTCTTACCATACGCATCGTAGAGCCTCGTGAATGCTCCGGTGGTTTTGTTCATCTTCAAGCCGTAGCGGTGGATACGGGAGGCTTCGAGGGCATTGAATCTATCGTCCACCAATTTTTCGCTTGGGTAGTGACCATCGTCCGGCGTTGCCTGCCATTCTGTCACTAGTCCAGCGGGTGATATAAAATCCCCCCCAGCCGTCCAAGCCTCCAATGCCGTGTCGTAGTAGTACCACTTGTTGTCTGCGGTGACCACGTACACTCCGGTATGCGCGGGATCGTCAGCCTCCAATGCCACAAGTGTTTCATACACACCCTGTGGCCCGTAGGTGAGGTTGGTCGCTATGTTTTTCGCCTGCGTTGCGATTCCGAGAGAGATTACGTCAAGCATATGCGCTCCTTATGCCAAAGCGGGGAAAGCCGCCTCGATGATTTTCGTCCACCCAGCGGCAAGCAACAGATAGATATCTCCCGTGTCGCCCTCTACGAACCGAGTCATGTTCGGCACATCGGTTGGTTTGGTTTCCGTTGATTCGCCCCAAATCTCCAATGGGTCGGTAATCGGGGTTGCGTTGTTAATCGGTGATTTCGGTGTCATATCTTCCTCCTAGAATAAACTTCTGATATAGGTTTTCGCCTCTGCCTTGCCAGCGAAACACGCGACAACTATGTCCTGGTTGTCCCCCAGGTACTGCACGGCCTTTGCCGACATCTCGTCAACGGTCATGTGCTCAAAAAACGGCCTTGAGGTGTCTGGCATTCCAGCGGAAACATCACCGATGAGTTTGTAGCGCATCGTCTGGTAGAGCCGTGTCCTTTGCGCGCTGGCTGGCAATGAGGCAATCGATGCCGTGAAGTCCTCCCACTTTTGGGCGAGTGTGGGATTCACGTATCGGTCGTACTGCTCTTTTGTCAATTCCACGGCTTCGCCAATGGGGTCTCCTTCGTATACCAGTTCACCTGTTTTCCAATACATATCAACCTCCGTAGGCGAGTAACACGCCTTCTTCCGCGCACATCAGTTTTGATGAGATGTTTCCGTCTGTTCCACCTGATGAGTTTTTTCCATACACTTGAATCAAGTCACCTGAAACAAAGGCAATTGATTCTGAGAATGAGTTGGTTACATCACCATTTGCCGCACGTTCAGTCCCTACCGCGCTACCGTTTTTGTAAATACGTCCATTTACCAATACCCCAGCCACACCTGATACAGTCATGTAAATAGTATACGTGCCTGACCGCTTTATTTTGAACTCATTCACCTTTACATACGTGGAGTCTGTGACTGCAACTGAAGCGGCGACCATTATGACATAACTGCCAGCCGTCCGTGCCCCTTCAGAAGCGGTAACAGTCAACGCGGTGAATGTGGGGGAGCTGGTGGTTTTCAGCTCTTGGTCGGTCTTGGCGGTGATAGCGTCCGCAACGGTTTTTTTGGTGGCGATATCAGCATCGGCACTTGGCTCCGCTACTTGCGCCCGTCCGCTTGGGTCACGCACAATCAATCTGTCTGCGGTCGGAGCAGATACCGCGCCGTGAGGGTTCACCACCGCGTTATGTGTCGTGATAGTGCTTTTTAACGCCACATCGTCCTCTGCGCTCGGTGCGGCAAATTTCGCACGGCCCGAAGCATCACGGGTAACGACTCGTTCAGCGGTCGCCGCGCTCGTACCACCAAGTTGCAGGAAATTCTGCACAGCAACGATGATCGCTGTGGTCGCACCTGAAGGTATCAGCCCGATTGCCTTTTGGAACGCCTGCAAGTCTGCGGTTGCCAGTGCGGTCTTGAGGAATGCGGCTATAGCTGAGGTTGTTCCGGTCGGCACAAGTTCCAGATGCAGTTGTGCGGCGAGTGCGGTTTCCACGGCTAGCATGTTGGTCATGTAGGTGGTGATGGGGAGAAATGGCGTTGCGCTTGGCACGGCGTTTCCATTCGCATCGAACCCAAGTGCTTTGTTCGCTCGGTCTGTTTTGTTCGGTAGCACCAAGCTTGCCGCATCATCGGTGATGGGGATGGTGACGGTTCTGGCGATGCTTTCCGCAATCTGCTGAACATATCCTACTATGCGGTCGAACAGCGTTTCCAACACCTCAGCGTCCAGCATGGAGCCATTGGAGAAGTCCACATCGTTAAGGAATGCC
>Ga0310040_1000356_pt1 | contig 44554 bp, 84 predicted proteins | sample EPASupsiteHSE623_FD_200237 | JGI IMG/M metagenome (GOLD analysis project Ga0310040, IMG submission 200237) | Bioremediated contaminated groundwater from EPA Superfund site, New Mexico - Sample HSE6-23 (v2) (version 2) | ecosystem: Environmental > Aquatic > Deep subsurface > Groundwater >...
CCTGCCGTGTTCGTCCAATCGTATTCGTCAAATTATTGAAGACCATCGAGATAGGGGCGGCAGAATCAGCCACTATCAGGCTAATATATTACTTGATATGTTATCGTAATCGTAATATTTAACCTTTTTTTGGAGAATGAAAAATGGAAAATGTAGATAAGAAAAGACGTATAAACGCATACAAAAATCCGATTTGGCTGATTAGCGGATGTAAAGAAAACGACCATAAAGTTTTTGTCCGTGGTGAAACCAACGACCCTGAAAAAGCCCATAATTGGTTTTATAGCCCATACAGACCGTCTATTAATTAGTTAATTTGAACTACCGCGTTTCACAGAGCGCGGGCTTATAGGCTAATAAAGATAATGTTTTAAAGAAAGTGAGATGTGAAAATGTACACGCAAGGAAAATGGAAAATGACTGGTATTGGCAATGTGAGAATAACTACCAACAATGGCGATATGGTGGAGTATAACGTATTTAATAAAACTAATGCCAAAATTGGCGAATTAAGAGCAAACGCCCGTTTAATTGCAGCCGCTCCGGAATTACTCGAAGCGTGCAAAATAGCGTTGGGCAACTTTAAATTGGCCGAAAAAATGTTTGATATTGCCGCCCCAAAAACTGTCGCAGCATTAGAAAACGCAATCGCGCAAGCGGAAAGTGAGTAATAAAATGGTAACTTTTCTACAATTTAGAAGTAACGCTCTTGCGGTACTATCTCAAGATAAAACTATAAAATTTAACAGTGCAGAAGAAAAAGAGGAGTGGATAAGAAAAGAATATAATAGACATAAAGAAAATGAGGCAAGAAAATGAAAATCTTTAAACAAATATATAAACTCGTGTCCAGTCTTGCGGCTGGCTTAATGGCAACGGTTGGAATATGGAATGAAAGTGAGAAATAATTATGAAATTAGACGTAATCAAACAACTTAAAGATTTGGAAAATTTCTGGGACAGTGAAAGAAACTGCTATTACTTTGAAGGCGCGGTAAAGTTTGAATGTAATATTTTTACCGATAAGTCTATCAAGGCCGGAGAGTATATCGAGGCCAGATGGTCTATCAAGGCCGGAGGGTATATCAAGGCCGGAGAGTCTATCGAGGCCGGAGAGTATATCGAGGCCGGAGGGTATATCAAGGCCGGAGGGTATATCAAGGCCGGAGGGTCTATCAAGGCCGGAGGGTCTATCAAGGCCGGAGGGTATATCAAGGCCGGAGGGTATATCAAGGCCGGAGAGTCTATCAAGGCCGGAGAGTATATCGAGGCCGGAGGGTATATCAAGGCCGGAGGGTCTATCAAGGCCGGAGGGTCTATCAAGGCCGGAGGGTATATCAAGGCCGGAGGGTATATCAAGGCCGGAGAGTCTATCAAGGCCGGAGAGTATATCAAGGCCGGAAGGTATATTTTTAGTTTTACTTTTTCCGTTAAATGCACATTTTTTGCAACAAAAAGGTTGCCGTTTTGGCGAGAGTACTATGCTGATATGCCGCCTTTAAAAAAATATCGAGAGCATCTGCTTGATGAATCAAAATGTTGGAATTTTTACCAACAACTTGACAAAAAAGAAGCCAAAGAAATATGCAAGTGGGACGGTTGGCACTGGCTAATACGTGCGCAATTAGAGATGTTTTTTGGCCTCAAGAAAAAACACATTATGCCGAAAGCAAAATAAACTTTAAAATTTTAATAAAAATCTTATTTTCCCTATTGACACAACTTTTTAAAATGGTATAATGTGAGCTATGAAAAAGAAAAAAAGAAAAGAAACAAAAGCAAGAAATGTATATCGTTCAAAATTTCGCAAGCAATACGGAGAAACGATAGAAGAATTAACTGTTACGCTCGATACGAGTAGAGCCACTATACAGAAATTACACTGGACAGGCGAACTTCAAAACGAAATAGACAAAATGAAAGGGTAGAAAAATGAGAGTTAAAAAAGGGTTTACTTTAGTAGAATTGATTATGGTTTGTTTTTGGCTCATAATGGCGATGGGGTTAGTAGGCTATATCACAAACATAGTCAAATTTTGCCATTGTGATTTCAAGGCACCTGTTAAGGCAGAAGTTTGCCGAGGCATAGGAATATTAATGCCTCCGGTTGGTGCTGTCGAGGGCTTTATAACTATTAAAGACGGTACGAAATGAAACATTTTCTCATCCTCCCACACAGGGGCGGTTTACTCCTCTACCGCCCCGCTCTTTGAGATAGAAATAATGGCAATCAATGGCAACGCTTGAGTTAAGTGGCCGGTCTGAAAAGGTTATACAGTAGGCACATTATGGCCAAAGCAAAATCCTACTCTAAGTTTTTCCTCCAGATAGTTTATTTTGCGGCAGTGGAGTAGCAAAAAACCGTACCAAAAGACGTTTTGGTAAATAAGGGTGGAAATGGCTCATCAACGCTTCGGTTGGCGTTTACTTTTATGCAGGTTCAAGTCCTGCCTGCCGCTTTAGCGTATTAAGGACGTTGAAAAGCACAAAAAGAGATGTAAGGAATATTGTGAAATAGCAAGAATACGAATCGAACAAGAAAAAGCTAAAAATGGTTTATTTAATGGAGTGGTGTGTTAAGTGATTCAATACCTATTTAATTTATGGAGAAAGCCAGTGGAAAAGAAAACGGTAAAACAAACCGCTATTCAACAATATTTTTTAGAAGGCAATAGCTTAACTGTGCTTAAATGTATAAGGTTGTTTCATACAACTGAATTGCGCAAAGATGTTTGTAGGATGAACAAAAAACTTATTAAACTAAATTATGACTTACAAGTAGTAGGCAGATACCTTGACAATGATGATTTTAAAACTTATAAAGTAGAAAGATTATAAATAAATCTTTGAAAAAATAATTTAAGTCTTGACAAAGATTAGACGATAAGATAAAAGGTATATTGCAAACAATGATTAAGAAGCAAATTAAGCCTGCCAGAGACACATCGAACGACACGCTTGTCGGTCATTGTTTGCAACTTTGGCGGGTTTTTTATTGGAATAAATTATGAAACGCATAAAATTTCCACATCACAAAATAGTTTTAATTGACGATGAAGATTTGCACTATTTTAAACATCAAAAATGGACTGTGATGAAATCTAATTATCTTGAGTGTTCTGTCGGTAGCGTTCGTATATTATTTCATCGGTTAATAATGAACGCCCCCGAAGGGTCTGACATTGACCACATTAATCATAATATACTCGATAATAGAAAATGCAATCTACGGATTTGTAGCACACAACAAAATTTACAAAATAGTCACAAACGCAAAGATAATACCTCACGATATAAGGGTGTGTGTAAGAGTGGAAAAAAATGGAGTGCAACGATACAAATAAACGGTAAACGTAAAAATTTAGGTACTTTTGAAAGCCCAAAATTTGCAGCAATCGCCTATAATCTTGCGGCTAAAAAGTATTTTAAAGAATTCGCATATTTAAATAAAATTTGAGCAACAGATTTTGACCGGCTTTATTTTTGGAGATTCAATAATGTTCAAAAGACCAGTACAAGATTTTATATCGCATACGCAAGCGGCAGTGGCGTACCATTGCGACGAGTTAGAGGAGGGTGATATATTTTCAGTTAATGGAGAGTATCACAAAATTAAGACGCAAGAAGAGTGTGCTTGTGAAAAATGCGGACATATAAACCCGTGTGATTTTTGTGTACATATAAGCGAAGATGAAATACCAAAGGATAACAATAATGGCAAAGAAAGCTAAAAAGAAACCAGTTAAAACATTATCGTGTGTTGGGTGTGAACACGAAGGAATCGGATTTTGCTGGACGCCGTGTTGTAATTGTATCAGACATTTTTCAGCACCAGATTTATATCACAAAAAAGAGGCCGCAAAATGAAAAAGATAATAGAAAAATTAGAAGGTTTAAAAGTCGCAGCGTCTTTAACACAAAGCGGGATTAGTCCTGTTGCAGTTCAAGCTGTTATTGACGACCTAAAGGCTTACGATGATAAAGTTCAAGGCATTATTAAATCAACAGAAGCTATGATTGAATTTGAAAGGAGAAACAAATGAAAACAATATTAATAGTACTGTCTAATATTTTGATGATAGGTGCTACCGTATCAATAATAAGGCACGAATTAGATTGGGCTACATTACTCGGTGTCTTATCAATAATGGGTACAATACGTGCAGAGGTAATTAAATGACACCCGAAGAAATACAGGCCGAGCGTGAAGATGAATGGCGAAAAGAAGATAAAGAGTTTTATGGTAAGGATTCAACGAAAATGATTTACTGTATAGAAAAACTTATTATAGTTGAGCAAAAAGTAGAAATAGAAGCGGATAGTAAGGATGAGGCTACGCAGATTGCACAAGAGCAAGAGCCTGAAATTTCTGGCAAGATGTATTATTACGACAATTTTCAACCTAATAATTGGAAAGTGAGTGTAAAATGAACGAAAAACTTAATATAGTGTTTTATAATGACGGCACTTTTAGAGTTGCAGATAGCTTATTGGCAAGAGATTTGCAAAATGACCCAAATTGGTTGTCAACTATTAGGTTGGATATACTGGTTTCTGCCATACAAGATTATGATAAAGATAAAAAAGTGGGAATGTACGGTGAAACGCCACAAATTATAATTGGGCGATTGACTATTTCAGAAATGAATATTCCTGCCGGCGAAAGTGTGTGGATTGAACACGAAAGCGGGGAAGGTGGTGAATTTCGTAAAGACCTTTTAGAACCAGTATTGCAGAAATTTTATGATGAAAATTTTTGATAATTTGAGAGGTGTATAAATATGGGAAATATGAGTTATTGCAGATTTGAAAACACAGCAAAAGACTTGCAAGATTGTTACGAGAATATGGAAGGCGATTTAAGTAAGTCTGAAAAATACTGGTATGATGAATTAATCAAGTTATGCGTAAATATAGCTTGTGATTTTGGAAACTGTACAGAAGATGAATAATTCGAGAGGTGTATAATGGACGATAACACAATAGATACAATAAATTATTTAGATAGCCTCCAATCCTATTCCGAACAGGCGGATGCAAAAATCAACAAGCTTGAATCCGACAACGCAGCGATGCTGAAAGTATTGAAACTTACAGAATTATATTTTGACCATAAGCACCAATTAAATCCGTTAGAGGGCAACTTATTGGTTGATATTAAACAGACCATTTCACAAGTAGAAAGCGAGAAATAAAAAATGAAACTGATATTAGATATAAGAAAAAATAACATACCCAAATTACTAATACTTATTCGCAAGGGGATTTTGGCAGAACGAGATTATATGGATGATTTACGAACGAATAGGGCAATGGCGAATAAATGCAATTCAAGAATTGACACCGGTCAAATGGCTATAAACCAAATAGAAAGCAGGTTATAAAAATGACCCAATCAGAAATAGAACAGAAAATTAAGGTCGCAGGCATTGACTTGCAGAACAATGCTAAAGTAATTGCGGAAATAATGGCAAGGCAGAAATCTCCGTCTTTGAGACTAAATACGTATAATTACGCTACTGGTTTTGAGGCAAATTATACTTCTGGTTTTTTCCCTGACGGTAACCATTCAAATGCCAAAGACCATAAAACCATAAAAGAAGCTATATCGTATTTATTGGGAATAAATGCCAGTGCATTTACGTCTCAAGAAGCGGAAGCAATACTTGAATGTGTAGTTATGTGTGAACCGGAACAGATGGAAAGAGTGGTAACGATTTAACTTGAAGAAATTTTAAAACTTATAAGAAAGGGACAAAAAATGAGTATTTATTGTAATGAAGCAAACGAAACTTTTGACAATGTACACGATGCGGGTTGTTTTGATTGTGGAAACCAATGTAGCAGATTTTTAGATTTAGCAAAAAGCAACAAAGTAGTTGACGAAAAAATTATGAAGATGCGAGATTCGGAACTTGCCAAAGAGGTAAGGGCGAAGCTGTCGTCCTTGCTTAATATCGACTCTGAAAAATTAGATATTATAGTCGATGGTCTTACCAATAGTACGTTACAAACGGTCAAAAATACAATAAAAACCTATCTTGGCCAGGCAGTTGAAAATGCTACTGTAAAACATCTTGATAGTAAAATCAAAGAACTTACCGATTCCTGCTTTGCTAAAGTCATTGAAGAAAAAATTATCTTTATCCAAAGCAATGAAAAAGTTTTTATGGACACAATTATGAAGCGTATTACAGAAAAATTAAGCGAAACTTTCAAGGATTCGCGTGGCGGAAGATATTCAGAAAATCTGGACGAGGCCGTGAGGCGTTGTGTCGATGAAAAAGTGAAAACAGCATTGGACGAACTCATAAAAGAGACGCAAGAAAAATTTAGCAAGGAAGCTATGAAAAAAATGATGCAGGGAATGGCCGTAGCTTTAGGGCAAGACAAAAAACTGTTGACATTACTTACGAGTTAAAACTTAAAGAAATTTTAGGAGTAAAAAATGAAAGTTGACTTAACAATTTATCTATGTCCAGATTACTTTGTGCCGGTAAGCACTAAAGAGGATGATTGTTATGGATACGTAGAAATTAAGGTAACTTGCCCTAAATGTAAAAAAACATTTGGCAGCAAATACAAATTAGTTCAAGTAACGCAAGAAACGGAGTAAAGAATGAAAATAATAGAATGTACGCAAGGTACGCCGGAATGGAATATGGCGAGAATAGGAATGATAACGGCGAGCCGATTTGATGATGTAAAGGCATTAAATAAAACAAGGGATGGCTACGGCAATACACGATACGACTATATGCTACAACTTAAGGCTGAACGCAGGTTCAACCGACTAATGCCAAATAAGCGTACTACTGCCGCAATGGAAAGAGGTACGCAACTTGAGGCCGAGGCAAGAGAAAAGTACGAGGCCGATTACGAGGTAGAAGTGCAACAAGTTGGATTTATTGCACTCGATGACTGGATTGGATGTAGTCCTGATGGTTTAATAGGCGAGGATGGGTTACTTGAAATCAAATGTCCCCTCGAAACCACGTTTATAAAACACGAGGAAACCGGATTTTTAGTAGGAGACTATAAATATCAAACACAGGGACAATTATGGGTATCAGGCCGACAGTGGTGCGATTTTGAAGTATATTGTCAGGGCGAAAAGCCTATTGTAACACGTCTTTATAGAAACGAGGAATATATCAAAATGCTCGAAACAGAAGTAAACAAATTCAAAGAAGAATTACAGAAATATATCGAAAACTATCAGAAAGCAGGGTTTTAAAATGGAAGCAGTTTCAGAAAAACCAAAAGACGCAAAAGAGCAAGTTAAAAAAGACGAAAAACCTAAAGAGAATCCCAACCTATCAATATGGAATAAAGTTTGTAGGCCGCCAACAATAGCCCTTAAACAAATCAAAGGCGGCAGATTGTCTGGTATGACGGACGTGAATCCGCAATGGCGCATCAAGGCAATGACGGAACAGTTTGGGCTTATTGGTTTTGGATGGAAATATGATATTATTGAAAAATGGAACGAAACATTAGATGGGCAAGTAGCCTGTTTTGTCAAGATAGCCTTGTTTTATAAAGTTGAAGAGAAATGGAGCGAACCGGTAATCGGCATTGGCGGGTCTATGCTTTTGACCAGAGAAAGCAAGGGGCTGTATTTATCTGACGAGGGCTACAAAATGGCCTTAACAGACGCTATTAGCGTAGCTGTTAAACATATCGGAGTTGCGGCAGATATTTATGCCGGTCTTTGGGATGGTTGGAAATATAAAGACGAACCGGACAAGCCGGAAAAACCTGAAATGACAGACGAAGAAAAAAAGACTATTGATGAAATTTATAAACGACTGATTGACATAGCAAGCGAAAAGAATCTTATTCCCGATAGGGCAAGCATAAAGAATCTTGCAATAGCCAAAGCGAAAAGATTGCCAAATACGCCTGATGAAATCACTAAATTTGTAGATTTTATAGTCGAAGCAAATACGCCTGAAAAGGAACGAAAAAACTTTTTGGGGCAGGTCTGCAAGCCTACACCTAAGAAATGAGCCATCAAGACGTAATTAAAAGAATGGCGGATTCTGGTAGTGAGTTCGCCAGAGAATTGTTAAGGCGTAAAATGGAACGCCTGAAACCGGATGTTAAACCAGAACCGAAACCAGAAGTACGCAGCGATGAAGATATAATAGACGATATAACCACGCCGATTGACGAATTTTTCGCAGCGGCAACAAGATTTGAAAGGAAAAAAGATGAATTACAATAAAGTCCTATTGGCAGGAAATTTAACCAGAGATGTTTCTCTGTCGTACTTGCCTTCACAAACCGCCGTAGCAGAATTTGGATTAGCAATCAACAGAAACTACACTGTTAATAATGAGAAAAAACAAGAAGTGTGTTTTGTAGATTGCAAAGCTTTCGGGAAACCCGCTGAAACATTAGGGAAATACTGCAAAAAGGGCAACCCGCTTTTTGTTTCCGGCAGATTAACTTTTGACAGTTGGACAAATAAAGACGGACAGAAGTGTAGCAAATTAAGGGTTACTGTTGAAGAATTTCAGTTTATCGGCGGTAAGGCCGAAACTGCCGGAACGAATGTAAACGAAACGCCTGAACAATCTGGCGGTCAGGACATCCCTTATTAGTTAAGACATATTCAATTTAGATAAAGGAATAGAAAAATGACAAAACCAGAAATAATTCAAGTGTTTGTAGTTTTAAGAAAGGCTTAATATGGCAGACTGGAAAGTGAAAATTGATTATCATATTTGCCCTTGCAGGGTGATAGATACAGAATTTATTAAGAAAAGTTGCGAGATATTAGAAAATGAAAAATTCTTAAATCCTAATATTGATTCCGAATGTACTAAAGAAAATTGTCCTTTAAAAGTTGAGGAATAAATATGTTATACCCAGTAAGGCAAATTATTGACAATATGCCTACCTTTGACAAGCCGATAGAATCTATTTTAGCAGGCCTGAAAACAGGTGGCGCGTTGCAGGTTCTTGACGCTGAAGAGTATATTACCGAACAGCAAAGACGTTGGGTCAAAGGCGTATTGCTCCCTGCATTAGCTAAAGATACAGGCGATAGTAAAGAATATTGGGAAACAAAACTTAAACTTGCTGTTATGCCCGACAGATTTAAACCGTTTTATATACCGATGGGCAAACAGGTTTTCCCAGTTATTCCGTCAATTACAATCCTATCTAAAAACCAGATGGGCGAGTTTATTGAGGGTTCAGTTGCAAAGTGCCACGAGTGGGGCATTTTGTGGGTAACATTACCAGATAAAGAATTGAGAAAAAAATAAAAATTGGAGATTGAAAAAATGATATTGCACGTTGAAATAAATGAGCGTACAAACGAATATGAATGCCCAGAACAAAGTATTTTTGAGGTACGAACTCGAATAGAAATAGATGGCAAACAGAATCTTGGATTGCTTGAGAGTTATTCAACTACCGTATTTAAATCAAAATTTGATGTTATATGGGAATATATGGGCAAGCAAATCAAAGAAAAATTAATAGACAAAGAAACCATTGGGGGGGGGCAACCTACCCGATGTGCAGAATAAACGGAAAGTGGAAAGGTGAAAAATGAAAGTTGATTTAACTAAAAAAATGAGAGGCAAATATACAGTTAGCTTCGTGCCAGACTTTATTTAAAAGGAGTTTAGAGAAAGAAAGTTCTTTCGGGAGAAACTATTGTTGATAAGAAAAAGGTCATTGGCATTCGCAAGGGCAAAAATTGTATTGCAATAATATATTATCATATCTGTAAAGAATATGTTGTAGTTACTTTTAATCCATTGACAGTTGAGATGATGGAAATTGTTTATGGAGTTCTATCAAATATCTCTGAATATATGTGTTTAGTTGAATCTGCGGCCAAAGATAATAAAATATTACAGGTAAAACCATTAAGGAATTTTAAATGATAATTCTTGAAGCGGAAAATCACGCCACTAAAGATATTGGCTATTGTCAAGTCGAAGATGATGCCGAAATGAAAAATATTTTAATCGCAAAGGGCTTTTCGGAGTTAATTCCGTTTGAATTATATTCGGGGCATAACGAGAAACAGCAAGAAATAAGCGTTATGAAAGCAATTTTTCCACACGCAAATATATTGTTACCAGTAAAAGGTGAAAAATGAAAAACAAAATTGATATAAAACAAATTATTAGAGAGGCCGTAAGTTGGGAGTGCACTACTGGAAAAGGTTGCGGAGAAGCATCGAGAGCGTCTTCATATACCGCCATAAGAATATTGTGTGAAAAATTAGGCTTTGAGCATTACACTCTTGATTGTAGTCCATTAGAAAATATACTCAAATTTATTGAAGGACTTAAAAATGAAACCACAAAACATTGAAGACGTTCAAAACAAAGTAATAGTTGACGCAGTGGCAAAAGACATAAAAAAGTCTATGCGAGCCGATGAATTATATAAAAGAAAACAGATTAAAAGAGAGGCTGAAAGGGCGGCAAAATGAAAGAGAGACCTATTTTATTCAGTGCTGAAATGGTTCGAGCAATTCTTGACGGTCGAAAAACTATGACAAGGAGAGTAATAAAACCGCAACCTATAAGCATAAAACGGCATAGTGATTTTGGTAAACCAAATTTAACGCCTACGGATAAAGTATTAAGTGAATATTTTTTTGCTGATTATGGTTCAATGTATAAAGCATTATATTGTCCCTACGGCAAAGTAGGCGATAGACTATATGTCAAAGAAGATATTTTTATCCATACGTCAGGTTGGAATAATGGAACTCAAATCAGTTATCAAGCAACAAATACTCTTACAAGATTTGATTTTGACATTGAATATAATCGTAGTTATCGACCAGCAATGCTGATGAATAAAAAATTTACTCGTATCTGGCTTGAAATAACAGGCATAAGAGTTGAGAGAGTTCAGGAAATAACGAAAGCTGACGCAAAGAAAGAGGGGGCAAAGAATATACTTGCTTTTTCTGAATTGTGGGACAAAATCAATAGCGTCAGGGGCTATGGTTGGTATAGTAACCCATTTTGTTGGTGTATTGAATTTAAGAGGATTAAATGAGTAGGTCTTGTTGTGTCGGTTGTAGCCGTGAACATAATTGTAATATTGTCTGCTCCAGATTTTTGCAGTATCAACTTGACGGCGTGGACGAAGATGAACAGCCTATATTAACATCCAAAGAAAAGAAGATGTATAAGTTTGATGCTTATGGTAAATATAGAAGGGTGAAAAAATGAATGTAAAAAATATGGTTATATGCCCTGATAATATTTGTTTGGAACGAAGTTATTGCCAACACGCAAGATGACATAAATTCCAGAAGTTGAATAGTGATTGCGTGTGTCCAATTAATAACAAAGGACAATGCAAACCAAAGGAGCGGAAAAATGATAGACATTAAGCCAGAAGAACAGGGAATATTAGATTACTGGAACGAACAGTCTAAAATAGGCGGATACAAACCGCATAGAAGTTTGCTCGCAGACGCTCACAAGACCATAAAACAAATAATCAAAGAGGGATATACTTATGAGCAGATAAAAAGTGCAATCAAAAATTACACTTTTGTTATTTCAGACGATAGATTTTATTTTAAATGGAATAAATGGACACTGAAAGAATTTTTAAGTCGAGGCGCAAAGGACGACAAGGGCGCAAGATGGTTATGGTTTATCGATGATTATTTTAATGAAGAAAAATGGTTGACAAAAGAAGAAAAGAATCGTATAATAATGGAACGTGAGAACAGGAACAGACGTGAAAAAATGAATAATTCAAAACCTATAAATATGCCACCTAATTTAACACAAAAGATACTAAAAAAAGATGAGACACCAGTTAGAAATTTTCAGGCAATGAAACTTGCTTTATTAAGGAGTGAAAAATAATGAAAGAAAACACAGATTTACGGAAGGCTTTAAAATGAAACGTAAAAACTATTACAAATTATTTACTGATTACTGCAAAAAGAATGATATATGGTTTTCGGTGTACCCTGACGGTCTTATTGATACTTGCACTGAGACTAATTATCATTGCGATTTTAGTTGTATTGGCATTTTTGGCACTAAAGAATGTTACGAAGACCTGATTAAACAGCATAAGAAAGAAGTTAAGGATTAACCCATTAAAAAGTACATAAAAATATTTATGGATTTTTGGAAGTATTGTGCAAGCAATGTAATCTTCTGTTGGATTAGGGAAGAAGGTTGCGAAAACATTGCAGTTGACATACATCATATTGACGGCAGGACTGGAAGTAAAAGAAATGATATTTTTAACTTAATTTCTACTTGCCGTAATTGCCATAACAAGGCTCACGCAAATAAAGTTAAAAAAGAAGTGCTTTTTGAGATAGTTAAGAAAAGGATTGAACAATATGAGAAAAAAACCTAATACACCTCGCAGCAGGGTCAGGAACGCAATACGTCAGCTTTGGCTTCATTCGAGAGAGCGAGCCGTAGCATTGAAGGCTTCCGGCTATAAATGTGTAATGTGTGGCGTTAAGCAAAGCACGGCTAAAGGCAGAGAAGTAAAACTTGAAGTTCATCACGAGCCGCCGATTGACGATAAATGGGAAGCGATTATTGACTTAATTTTTAGAGATATTCTTAACGCTCCGCAGTTTCCGTTATGTAAAAATAAATGTCATAAAAAAGTACACGAAGCAAAGAAACAAAAAGGTATAATTTAAGAAAGGGTAAAAAATGAGTAAAGAACAACAATTATTTTTAGTGTTTTATGTTTTGATTTGGACGGTAGCAAATTTGGTTTTTATGTTACGGTTAATATTCTTGAGCCAAAGACTTGATAAAGAAGTGAGCAGGGAACACGAATACAAAAGTAATGTGTCAATAAAAATAGAAAATCTGCAAAAATCACTGACCGCTTTACATCAACGGACGCACAGTAATTACACTGAATGCCGTTTAAATAAATTAAAATTAGAAGACCTTCAAAAGTATCTCGGCGTGGAATACGTTACTACGCCAACTAAAACAGAACTGAAAAAGATTAAGAAAGGATAAAAAATGACAGCGTTTGAAGTAGAATTAAATAATTTATTAAATAAAAACTCTAAAGAGAACGGCTCTGATACGCCAGATTTTATTTTGGGTAAATATTTGATTGATTGCTTAAAAGCGTTTAATCATGCGGTCAAGCGAAGAACCGATTGGTATGGCGGTAAAAAAGATAACAATAAAGTGGAATGTGATGGATGCGACAATCCAAGTTGGTAATTTGAATGATTAAAAACGGCAAAAGAAAACGTAATTTCTGGATAATCTTTATACTTGTAGTATTATGGATTATTCTGCAATACTATTTGAAAGGAAGTGATTTATGAACGAAAATGTACCACAACAACAAACAGAATACAGTAAGGCAGTAGATGCTGCAATGCGGGCAATGGAAAATTTATCAGGCACTACCATTAATCTTTTGGAAAGATTAAAAATAATTATTCCGCCCGCAATTCCCACTGATAATGCTAACAAAACCACAGACTTAAAAACAGCAACTCCTTGTTCTTTGGTAGTTGCTCATTTGCGGGACATTACCCAAATAACTAATCAGATTATCTACAATATAAAAGAAGTTTTAAATAGAATGGAAATTTAATAGAAAGGAAAAGTGATTTATGGCAAAAGTAATATTGATTATGGCGACTATTGGAATGATATTTTTAGCAGGTTGTTTAACTACTGGATATGAGCATAAGATTTATGATTATAATGGCAAACTCAAAGAAGTAGTTCGTCTGGACTATGATAAAGCTATGGCTACAAGTACAATTACGGACTGTAATCTGGTCTTGTCTGACGGTGCAAGGCTGTCATTTAAAAAATCAGCGTTCATCTATGACGGTAATGATTTTATTAAACTCGGCCAAGGTATAAGTGCAAGCGGGATACCTACGTTGTTTATACCGAAATAAAACATTTTTTCATTTTGCTCCGGCGGCAGGTTGTGTGATGCCGACTTGCCGCCATTTATTAAGGAACGATTTATGCCGTCAATAGATATAACAAAGTGTTGCAATAATGAGTGTCTTAAACGATATGAATGTTTGCGTTATACTTCACCTGTAAATACTAATGGTCAGTCGTGGGGTATGTGGAAATATGACGAGAAAACTGACAAATGTTTTGGTTTTATTAAGGAATGATTTATGCAAGAATCAAACGGAGCATTAAGAATGCTTAACAAAGAAGAAGCGGCCAGCCTTACGCCAATTAACACTTTTAAAACTGTTCATATTGGTCAAATATTTAAAATACAACATTGCTATTTCAAAATTACAGATTTATCTGCAGACGGAATTGTAGCAAGCGGTATTTCTCGCAAAGAATATTTTGATTCTAAACGATAAGGAATAAGTTATGGCAAAGAAAAAGTTAATGATATGCCCAAAGAGAAATCAGTGTGATATTAGAGATTGCGGAATCGCACAACCACACCTAAAGCAAGCTGGGTGCTTCAATGAAATTAAAATGAATTATTGTCCAGATTGCGTCCCATACAAACCAAAGAAAAGGAGTAAAAAATGAAAGTAGAAGTTAGGAACAAAGTACTATACTTATTACCTGAATCTTATAACGAATTGATAACGGCGGAATGGATTGTTATACAAATAAAATCTCTTGGAACACCAAATGGCGTTATGAGTATTATGAGTCCAGTCTATCCGCCAAAAAAGGAGGAATAAAATGACATACTCACAAATTAGACCGTTATTAGATACGTTTGACATTGTACTATTTCAAGGCGCAGGCTTTGTATCGTGGCTAATTGGACTGTTTTGTAATAAATGGTCGCACGTTGGGCTGATTGCAAAATGTGAACAAAGACAACTTGAAAAACTTCGCACTGATAAAGATGTTATGTGGAAAATTAAATGGCGAACAATGTGGACTTATGAATTACGCAACGACGGTACGCTTATGCTCTTTGAATCTGCCATAATAGACGGAGTCAATGGCGTACAGTTGACTTTATTGTCAGATAGAATTAAAAACTATAAAGGCAAAGTATTTATCCGTGCCTTTATACACGAACGAACAGAAGCGGAACTGAAAAAGTTTAATGATTTTATAAGTAAAACCCTAAAAACTCCTTACGAAAAACACGTTTTAGAGCTATTGGGAATGGCTATTAAAATTGGCAAGAAACAGGAGGACACGACAGATTTTGCCTGTTCCGAGCTTGATACAGAGGCGTTTCAGGAATTAGGCTTTCTGCCGCAAGAACCACCCTCAAATAAATATTCACCTGCTGATTTTGCCAATGGTATGGTATCTAAAAATTTAAAAGTCGGAACATTAGGCGATGTAATTAGAATTAAATAAGGAACATAATGATAGCCATAGTTAATATTTTAGACAGCAGAGGCAATGTTATGACGGCTCAAATGGCTCTTGAACTCGGCCTGGGCACAGAAGAAGAATGTAAGGCAAGAATACCAAAAGAAAATACGTTCTATTGTTGGAATCGTGATTATGAAGGTAAAGATTTGTTAGTAAAGGTGATATGAAAACTAAAAATAGAGATAGAGTTATTTTATGTGAAAAATGTGGTAAAGTGCATATCGGTTACAAATGCAAAACAAGAAGGCCTTTAGATAGAAACACAGAATTAGTAACAAATATTCATATATCTTACAAGATTAGAAAAATATTACGGACTTATTTTAAAAATATAGAACCTAAAAATTATGTAGGTATTGAAAGGGATACTGATTTAGCCATAGCTACATTAAAAGAAATTTATGATGTATTATTCAGAGAATATGAGGCAAAAATTTAAACGCAAAGGTAATATGAAAACTACAAAAAAAGACTTCAATAAGTTCAAGAAATCATTTTTGTATTGGGCAGAGAAATTTATGTGTCCTTACAAAGTGTACTTCTTTCACGAAAAATTAGATGATGTTTTTGCGAATATATGCGTGGATGAAATAAATAAGGTTGCAACGGTAAGGTTTAATTCAGAATTACGCAAACCTGATTTTGAAGTAGCTGATTCGCCAGAAGAAACAGGCAAACACGAAGCCATACATTTATTTTTAAATCGCGTAATTTGGTTAGTTGACCAACGCTGTATAGCCAAATGGGATAGCAGTGAAGAATGGGAACGTTTAGTCAGAATTTTAGAAAAAGTAATTTAAACCGGCACTGCCTGTCAGGGACGGAAGGCAAGTATATAAATGTGTTACCTTTTATGAAAGGCTTTTCCTATGAAAACTATTCAAATACGGAAGTCAGTTATTAGTTAGTTCACGTTAATAGTAAAGCCTTCAACGATTGGGTATGGATACCCACAGTGCCGGTTGTTTTATATTAAAGAAAGGGAAAATTATGGAAAAATTCAAAGAATTACCAATGATAGAAAAAGGAAAGTTGCACATTGGTTGTTGCCTTAACTGCTCAACTGCCTCATACGAACTTGATATGAATAGGATATTGGCCGTTGGTTTTGGCGAAACAGAAGCAACAAAAGACCATATAGTCGTTTATTCTGAAACTAAATTCAACAGCGAAAATCCAGACGCAAAAGATAACGACTTTCTTACGGCTCAATACATCGAGGATATGGCTGTAAAAGACCCTGAACACGATTGGAGAGTCAGATTTTATGGCCCGCTTCACGGTGAAACCTACCAAAGGCATAGAGACGGTAAATGGGTATGTATAAAATCTAATAAAGGATTTGCATAGAAAAGGATTATATATGAAAACAAATACTCCTAAAATTACAACTAAAATACTACTAACCATTTCGTTGATGTCAACGATATGCTTCGGCCTGACAATACAGGATAATCAAGTTATTAATATTACCGGCCGAATGAGCATTGGAAACCTTATTTGTCTTGATAATTCCATTGCTTATGTCTCAAACCTTACAGGATACCAACAAATATTGAGTATTTTGGCAAAAGACAACTCGCAGGTATTATTTGACGTTCCAGTCCTAAAATTTTCTTATCAGGATGGGCTGTATGGGGCTGGCTTCGCCGAGGGCATATGTTTCAATGGGCAAGAGTTTTATTGCGATGTAGTCGATTCTACGTCATTCAGCCATATTCGGCAAATACCAGAGCCAATAGGTTTAATATTATTAGCCTTTAGTGCAGTATTTTATAAAAAATCAATGATTTAACATAGGCTTATTTTCTGTTGGTCTGTAAGCGCCCATATAACTATTTGAGCCTACCCTTAAATGTGCATTCGTTGGTCTTAAATTAGTACTTGATATAAATGCCGGGCTTTCTACGATTGAGTGAGAGTCGTTGTCGTAAAAACTTCTTGAGAATGTCAACCATTTAGCTTGTACCGCTGCAAGAGTCGCCTGCACAGTACTATCAAGATTCATTATCGATGTCGCTCCGGAAACATAGCAATTATAGTTTGAGTATGTCTGGCCGGAACGTGGATTGAAGTCGAACGTAAACGTGTTTTGGCCTGACCCTGCGTCAAAGATGTTTTTTGTAACAGTACAATTTTCCGCCCATTTCACTAATCGTATATAATTCTCGGCATTAGTTGGGGTAGCAGCAACTTCGCTTCTATCCCGCCAATAATCAACTGTAACAGTATCCGTGTCATTATCGACAGCCGTAACTATACCATAATAATCAGGGTCAGGGCTTCCGGCAGTTGGGTCATAAACGATTGCAAAGTAATCGCCGTTCGTCAATCCGTCCGTATCGGCGGCTATAACAGACAAGTCCCATGCCGCACTTGAAATGCCGGTATTAGCAGTAAAAGTAGCATTTGCTTTTGCGACTTCCGTGCTTTGGTTACTTCTTGCCAACATCAGACATTTTCCGTCTGTGCTTGCACCACGATTGGCAGCTATAAAAGTGTTATTTTTTATAAGCAGCCCCCTCGCTCCGTAGTTGGCAAATACTACGTAGCCACTTGCTATATTATATTCATAAGTTCCGTTTTTCCCGTTTTGGATATTAAAATCAATACCCCAACCTGTCAAAGTGTTATTGGTAACAATAGTATTGTACACTTTGTCCGTAAATCCTATGCCTACGGACGAGGTACTTGTTGTATTATCAGAAGTAATAATATTATCATCGATTAACACGTTATATATCGAATACACATCGCTATAAACAAGATATATTGCAGTCGCCGCTTGATTGGTAGTGGTATGGTGGAAAGTATTACCTTTAACGACTACGCCTTCACGTACAACTACACCAGATAATTGGAATCCGATTGAAGTCCCAGAAGCGTTAGCAAAAGTGATAGTATTATTCAACAACGTTATTTGGTCGCATTCTCCACCTGCATATACCGAAATTGTACCAGTTGTGCCAGCATTAGAGTTTGTTATCGCGCAACCGCTAAACAGTATATGCCCGCCTCGAAACGAAAATGGAACAGTTGATTGAGCTGCTTGTGCCGTAAATGTACAATTAATAAATTTAGCGTCTCGCAGTAAATCTTTTGTAGCCCTGTTGTGCGTGGCTGTATATACCCATCCATCGGCGGCTACTGTAAATGTGCAACCATCAAAAACAACATTACCACTCGCACTGGTATTATATAATTGAACTATCGACCCCGCAGATTTAGAATCAACGAAAACTATATCGTTAAAAGTACAAGTCTTATCCGACCTGTCAACTTCGTAGTACCTAAACCATCCGCCTGCCGTTGCTGTTGCTCGTGTTAGTGTTACTGTTGTGCCTGCAACATAAGGTTCAACGGTAAATGAATAATCTGGAATGGTAACCGTCCAAGCACTGCCCTGACTGGTATCATCGTAAGTACCGGCCATAAGCTTAATAATATCGCCATCGGCGGAAACATGCGAATCAATAGCGTGTTTAAGTGTTTTGAGCGGAGCTGCTTCCGAACCGGCGGCAGCGTCATTACCACTATCAGGATTGACATACCACGTTGTCGCACCAAAACACCAACTCGCCATTAACATTACTAAAATTAAAATCTTTTTCATTGTAAATCCTTTATTAAAAATATAACCACAGAAGTTGCATACGTCTAAACTTCTTAATACTCTGTTATGACAATTCGGACATTCTTTAAACCAGTCCATATAAGTCCTCAATCCTTTCCTAAATAGTTGCAGGTTATGACAATTGACGGTATTGCTGGTCTTGTTGGGTCAGTACCTGCGGCAATAGCGTCCCATTTACACAAGACGTCATCGCCCCAAGTCCAAAATTCAAAATAATTACCGACAACAAAATGCTCTATGAAACTACAAGCAATAACTGTGTTAGTTCCAATACCCTTAAACGTATATTGAGTATTACTATTATCAACATAGGCGGCATTCTTCTTTAACCAAAATTGGATAACTTTGCCAGTAACTCCAACGGCCATACCGCTAAATGTTATAAGATAAGAGCCCTCTTTGGCTATCGTAAACCTTGACGTTGATGTTTTAGTAATACCGTTATGATGGACATCTGTATTAAAAGTTATAACTTGTGCTAATGTTACATTTACTATTGCTTGGTCTGTTGTATCAGACTGCATAAGATGTGGAATTACTATTCCGGCAGTACCATTAAAAGTAATCGTGCCGTCCACGCCAAAAGAAGTGTAATTAGTAGCACCGCCAATTGCCGCTGTTTCAGCATTTAATACATCACATAGAATATCATAAGCACCAATATCTATATTGCCAGTTACACTTGAAGCGTTAGTTCCGTCAAGTCTCAAATATAATCCATTATATACCGATAGCGGCCTTATGCCGCCCGCTAAATTGGCATAAGCATTTACGCTTATCATCAATAATATTATGAATATTTTTTTCATATACTACCTCAAAATCAGGCCGCCCGCCGATTAAAACGAACGGCCTTTGGAGGAAAAGAAGGAAGAATTAATTAACGACAATTTTATTTTCACTATCCACTTTAGTCTGCGGAGGCATAACAAATTTTTCAAGTATGTTTTCAATCTTTTCTACTTTTTTAGCAGTATCGCTTCCGCTTAGATTAGACGGCACGGACGTAAATAGCCAAATAAGGGCAAGTATTATCGCTGCTATTGTGCGCCAATCCCTAATTGTATCAGTAAATGCAGGTCTACTTTTAGCCTGACATAGGACGTAGTGAGTCTGTATCTTTTCGTCAGTTTTAGAGTCCATTTTCTCTATGACGGTTTCAAACCCTTTTGTAATTGCCTGTTCCATTTTAAGAACAGCGTTTGCAATTTTCAAATCTGTCAATTCGTCTTTTGCCGTTTCTTTATTATCTGTGTCGCTCATTGGTTTTCCTTATCTACTTGTTGGTTTATAGTTAATTTGTTTATTTCTTTCATTGTAAACATTTACGGACATTCCAAGAAATTCTAATATAGACAGTGCAACATCTTTTGGAACACCTTCTTCTTGCATTACTTCATAAATATTTTGATAAGTTATAGGAATTGATAAATCTTCGGCAACACTTTGAGGTGTAGTTTTTTCACCTACAACATTTTCACCAGATGCAATGTTTAATCCAGTGCCAAAGATAACATTTAATTTGCCTCTTAAAAATCTTACTCCAACATCAATATATTCACGTCCTTTTAAGTCAGTTATTTTACCAGTTTCGGTATTTTTTGTTTGTCTTAACGCAAGTCTGGTCAATAATACAACGACCTGCGACAAGCCTAATGTTGGATTTAACCTTATCCTGCCCCATCGTAATTGTGCAAAATCAGAAGAACGTGGGTCTGTTTCTATTTCGCCGCCTGCCGCAATTCCAAGAGAAAATACTATTGCCAGTCCCCTTGCAAACCTTGCATATTCTTTGACTATTGCAGCTCTAACGCCCATTGTTTCTTTGTATCCGCCTTTAGTCGTCCATATTGGTTGTCCAAGTAATACTTGAAATCTGCTTATTGCAAATTTAGGTGCAAAAAATACGTCATTAAGTAAATTTATGGCCATTTCGGAACTTTGTCCTAAATGGCCTCTGCCCGTAACAACATTAATGAAATTGGCCGCAACTTCCGCTTGTGGTTTTGTAAAACTGCCGGTAGATGTTGCTGTCGCTTCTAATGTGTCAAAAGCATCTGCTCTTAATTTATTCAAAAATGTTATACCCGCCCTTTGGAAGTTTTTAATTATAGGAACTCTGAACGTCCAATGGCTAAGATATATTTCTTCCATTTCGGATAATTTTGAAGACCCATCTATTTTTGAAAAGAACTTATGTTTTAAATATTGCGGAGCATTAACTCTATTTTCTAATTCAGCATTTATTCTAAAGGCAGTTTCTTCGTTACCAAAAGCCTCAAACATACTTTTCATAGCACTGGCAGTTCTTAATGGATGTGCGTAAGTATTAAAACCGCCCTGTTTTAATACTAAAGAAAATTCTCCAGAAGTCATTATAACTTTTGCGACATTAAATGGTTCTTGGATATGCTCCCATACAGTTTTAGATCTTAATTTATACAGTTCGTGTTGAATATCTGCTTTCAATTTATCTCTTTGGTATTTTAATTTCTCAAGTTCTCTGCTGCCTTCAACTGATTCTGGTTTAGTTTTTGGTAGCATATCTCCTGATTTAAGTCTATCTTCTAAAACTTTAATCTGTTCCTCTATTTTTAATTTTTGTGCCGGTTCACTTTGTGCAAGTTTTTTCTTTAAATCATCACGTATTGAACGCAGTTCCAAGACGGCTTCTGATGCTATTGATTCTTTTTTTTGCTTAACAGGCAAAGTTTCGTTTTCGAGATGTGCAGTCAATTCGTCTATCGTACTTCTTAAAGCATCAACGGTTTTTTGTTCTTTAAGTTTCCCTTTTGCGGCATCTATTTGTTTTTGCAATCCCTGTAACGATTCGTGTAGTTTTGGAACTCTTTTAACTGGTATATCCTCATAAGAAGCGGTATCTATTTTCTTGTTCAACTCCGTTAGCTTTTCAAGCATTTTTTTCTTTACAATAGGGTCAACTGTATTTGCCCATTTACGTAAATTTTTTGCAGTATCCCTTAATTGTTCTATCGCAAACGTTGCTTCTTCTCGTTGTTTGGGCGATAATGGTTCAGTGCCTTCTTTTAGATTCTTTTCAAGTTTCTCAATTTTTTGTTGGAGTTTTTTGTCTGAACGTGCCTCTCGCTTGATTTCATTAATCTTTTTAGAAAGTTCGTCAGCTTTTTGTTTGCCCCTTGTAGTGGATTCGACTATTGCGTCAACAATATCTTCTCTGCGAATTGCGGGGAATAATTCTTTCATCTTAACGAGAACGTCATCAAGAGTATCAACGCCTTCTCTGGACGCTAAATTAGTCGCAATATCAGTAATTAACTTAGATAATTCAGAACAATCAGCCATTAGTTATAACATCCTGCATCAAGTAATCCTTTAGTTCTTTCTACCAGTGCTTTCAATTCTATATCTCTTGCCTCTACGCTCATAGCAGTATATCGTTTTACGCCGCCACGTTTTATAGTTTTTTGCGCCTGTAATTCAGCAACCTTAGTATTTAATTCGTCTATTTTTTTATTGGATTCTTCAAGTTTATTAGTTATTTCAGTTATTTTTTCAGATTCTTTCACAGTTAAGTCCTTGCCCTTCATAACCTTAGCCCTGCTTTTGACCGATATTAAATCGAAATCTTTATTGATTGTTAATTTCTGCGACGCTAATGCTCTGCCCTTTTCTGTTCCACTGGTATTTAAAGCACCTGAAATAGTGTCATATTCCTGTTCAATTTGATTTAGTTTAGCAGTTAATCCTTTAATTTCAATAGAATCCTTAGTTTTGTTTATTTCGGAAATCGTCTCTAAATGTTGTTTTTTTAATTCGGCAGTACGGACAACTAAGCCCGCAGTTTCAACATCGTTTAAAGGTCTTGGATTAACAATCAATTCAGAAGAGATACTGATTGCCTTAGCAGGTATTCCTTGTTTTCTCGCAGACATCAAAGAGACTTGCCAACTTTTTCTTTCTGGAGAGGCCATAGAGTCCAATCCTAAAGACTTCCTATCGAAATCAATATCTGCCTGTCTTGCAGACGTTCTAATTTCTCCTTCTTCGTTATTGGTAACTTTGTCCCATTTTATGCTTTCTCCGGCAGGTTTTTCGGTTACAACTGTAATAATGGGCTTAGGCATTTTTATCGGTTCATCAAGAACCGGTGATATTTTAGTATCAATATTTGCCGGCTTAGCAATAGGGACAGTAGTGGATTCTGCCCCCTTGCTAATTGATACTATTTCTTTTTCTTTTTGGACTTCTTGCAGGCCATTGACAGTTCCTTTCTCTTTTGGAGGATTAATATATTTCTCACGTAAGTCTTGCGGGATGCCCCTGCCTTCACGAATAGAAGTTTTTGCACGTTGAATATCCGATAGTTTTTGTGCCTCGGCGATTACTTTCTGTTGTTCAAGTGTTGCGCCCTGTGGAAATTTGGACAATTCAATATCTCTTGCGCCCCAATATTTTTCAAATCCTTTTGCGAAACCAGACAACGCCATAGACACTGCAACTTCGCCAGTGCCGAACAAAACACCAACACCGGACGCTAAATGTATCTCTCTCCAATCAATAGGTTTGTTTTGTGTTATATTTTCGCTGAATTGTATTGCGGCTTCTGTACTACCAAAAGTTAGACCTGCGTTTAGCATTGTTTTTAAGGCTTTTGCGGCAGGAATAAATTTAGTTCCTACTCCAACACCATAACCGATTGGAGTGAACATAGCAACTGTCTTAGCGGCCTTACCGCCCACTTGCTCGCTTGGCGAAGGTTCATATCCTATACCCCTCGATACAAGTTCCGCTAAATCCTTATCGCCTGTTATTTTGTTAGTTAATATATCAAGCGTGGTCAATGATAAACCACTTAACGCTTCTGTTCCGGCATAAATACCCGCCTGTGCAGTTGTTTTAAACGGATGTTCTTCTCTGTAATATGGCTCATTAGATGGTCTTGTGTCGTAAGCAAATAATCCAGTTTTTTCTGTAATATACTCTCTTATTTTTGTAAGTTGTTTACCGAACGCACTCGGTTCAGAACCAGCAACAAGAGACTGTGCGCTATATGTGCTTAAATTATTAGTTTTGGCAATATCCAATACAATACCTGCACGTTCCATCGCAGTTGTAGCGTCATCGTTATCCATTGGAATATCTGCATATTCGGAAAAATTTAATCCAGTAAATGATTCGCTTTTAATACGTTCCATAGAATCTAACTGCTCCGTGGTAAACGTCTGTTGACCAGATTCGGATTCCATTGCATCAAGTTGTTCAGTTGTTAGCGTTTCCATACTGTTCCATCGAAAGTATAAGTTTTACCATTAACTGTTCGTGTATCGCCTGTTTTATATAAAGATTTAGTTTTTTCTTTTCCCTCTTGTCTGTCTCTTGCGGAAACTCTAAAATCAGCAGAAACATCATCCATTTCCTTACGAGTTGGTACTTCACCTTTTTCTAATTTAGCATCAACCCAAGTAAATAGATTATTATTAACTTCTTTATTTATATCATTATCAAAACTAAACCATCTATTGAAATTATTTTTATTATTGGTATAAACAGCGTCAAGATTATGTATAACAGTTGCCGGATATGTTTTTTTGATACGTTTCATTGCATCATTAAATTCAGCGTCAGTAATACTATTATTTATATATCTTTCTGTCATTATCGTATCGTATGCTTGTTGTTTATTACTCTTATTAAGACTATAATCCAACACAGCGTCAGAAATATTAGAATTTCCCTTATATGTAGATTCTGGCACAGTTCCAGAATTTTTACCATTTATATACGCCCTGAAAATATTTTTCTTATTATTGTTTTCGGTATCGGGGAGCAAACTGCTTTCTATGTCGTCAGGTTTTATTTCCCCTGAAATAAAAGCATCTGTGAGATTGTCATACGCTGAAACTTCTCTTTCGTTAGCCATATCAACAGTACGTCTTTTTGTATATTCCCGATAACTTTCTATGTTAGCAATCATTGCCTGTGCTTTTTCTGCGTCTATTATTGTTTCAGGTTGCGATTGAACTAATTGTACCGCTTCGTCAAATTTGCCTTCTCCTTTTAATTTGGCAACTTCATTTTGTACATTATTAATGCCAATAGTAGTTTTAGCATTTAAAAGTTTCAGTTCACCTTCTGAATCATTTATTAAACCAGTTCCAATAGCCAAACCCACTGCTTTTTCAGCGGCCTTGTAATCACCTCTATTAATTGCAGAAGCAATGTTCAAGTCTAAATCATCTTTAGCTTTGCCAAGACGCATATTTTTGTCAAGATTGTTAAAATGCGAATCAAATTGCGGTTCGTAATTATTAATATTCTTATTCAAAGAGGCATTAACATTTGCGCGTTTTGATGAATTTGCAATAGCAATTCTATCCTGTGCAGCTTTTTGATGTATTTGCGCCCTTGCCTCTGCGTCTTGTGTCTCTTGCAAAGATTTATATTCAGCGTTCCAGTTTTCCTGAATTTTTCTGTCAAGCGTAGATAATTCAGAAGCATCTTCTTTTGCTCGAATATCAGTGTAAATATTGCCTGCAAGCGCGCCAATATTAGACACTGCCTTGCCTATCATATCGGCATTTGTATTCATATCAAGATTAGCGCGAGCGTTTGGCGTTCGGCCGGATAATGTTGCTTCTGAATATTGGACAGGAAAAGTACCCATTATGTAAACCTTGTATTAGAATATGATTGATTAATATATTTAGGATTTTTAGTACTTGTTTTATAGTTAAGGTTATCAAAAGTTCCAGATTGATACAAACCGCCCAAAACTGTTGTTCCGGTATTCATATATGTCGCAGTTGCGGCGTTATTGCCGGCCTTGCGATACATCTTGCCTTGTGCATAATCAAGTTGCGACTGACTTCTTAATCCTGCCATTTCATTTACCGTATTTGCGCCAATTATTAAATTATCAAGTTCACTTTCAGACGCTTGTTTAGCTTGAATCAATAAAGGTGAACCTGCCGTAGGCACTGCGCCAGAACCGCCTAATTCCGCTTCAAGGCTTGATTGGCGGCGTGAAGCGGCCTCGGCCTGACGTTGGGACTCTAATGTGCCCTTTTGCTCTGCCGCCTTTGCCTCTTCCTCCTTGACGCGGGCGTTATAATTCATCATCGCCTGTTGGTCTTTTCCCTGTTGCTTTGCGGCCTGCGCCTGCGTTACTCCACCGGCAACTGTTGCACCTATAAATAATAAAGGTAGAAAAAATGGCATTTATATTACCTTTTTATAGAAAAAATAATCATTATTAAAACTACGTCTTTGTTTCTCAAAGCCAAGATGCTCAATCAATCTCTGTGATTGCGGAAATCCTATTCTTGATTCGGTAATCACTTTTTTAAAGTCGTTACATTTTGAAACGCAATCAAACATCACCTTGATACTCTTAAATACTGTCTTTTTATGTACAATAACAGACTTTGTGAATATCGACCACAAATGGCCGGAATTACCATGTCTGTTATGTATTCCTGCGGCGCAAACAACCTTGCCATTCAATGTACCTGTAAATGCACTACCGTTGTCTTTATGATATTTGGCATATTTCAACAAAGTTTCTTCGTCTGCAAGTTTGACAGATTCATCAATGGCATTTTTTGCCAGTTCTTTAATATCGTCTATTTCAAAATGTCTAAAAGTAAGCATATCAGCGACTCGTAATATCAACTTTCGGTATTAAACATCTAACAGTGCAAGGAAGCGGGTCTGACCCTGAAATTATAATAGAATCATCCGTACTGAAACCGCCGTCAAAATGCAGTGGTACATCGCCTGTAAACAATCCTGTGATTTCACTCTTATTAACAAGTTCAACGTCAGATACTCCAACTGGTTTTAAATTAGTCAAACTATCGCCATATTCAACATTTGCAGAATCAAGTAACGAAACTACTATTTCTGGTATTTTCTTTTTACAACCTAATCCTGTGCCCTGTTGTGTGGACACGTCAAGTCTCATTGGTTGCACCTCATAAGTATATGGCAATCCAATTTGAATAGTTTCATAAGTTCCGATTATGCTAATAGAACCATTTTGCACTACTGCTGTTTCCACTTCGCCATCGGCAAGCATACAAACTGTCTGTCCTTCTAAATGTTCCAACCCATAAACTGTTGAATTGTATACATTTTCAGGTATATATTCAGTTGTAGGGGATGTAAAATCTGTCGTCCATCTTGCAATTCCTTTTGATATTCTAAATTCATCAATCCAACCGTTAAAAAACCACGCAGTTGAAGAACAGGCTCCTATTGTCAAAACTACCGATATGTTTCCAAAGTCAGTACTGGCATCTATCGCCGTGTATACTGTTGGTATTAAGGCAATGCCATTTATAAAACAAAGTAAATTTGCACCATTTCTTACGACTGCAATATGATATTCAGTATTTATGGCTACGTCAGGCCAAGCAAAAGTATAATTACATCTGGTGTCAGTGTCTTTAAAATATACCTGTATGTATTTAGACGTACTATTAAAAGCTATATACCAGCGATGTGTTGAATCAAGAATTTGAGAGCAAATTGCCTGCTCTTGTGCAATAGATGAAAGCCAAACAACGCAATCAACTGTAAAATCTCCTGTGCCAAAATTCCAATCATCAGAATCCGCAATTGTCAAATAATCAGAATCACCGTCAAGTAATAAAGAGGCTGTACCGAATTTATATTGTGCGGTGTCAAGCTGTGCCGTGCCATTGAATGTTATTGTATGACCGTTTAAAGAACTATCTACCGTAGTAACGTCTGCATCATTTCCGTCAAAATGCAGTAACAACTTGTCAATAATCTGTTCTCCGTATACAGGCGTTCTCGTTACTCCACTATCAACAAAGAAACAATCTTTAATTAAACTCGGCAAGAATCTTGAATTAAAATCTTCTATGTAAACTACATTCTCTGAATTTATAGTTCTTTCCACTGCACAACTTACTGTATCTTCTCCGGCAGTAGAATTAGGAGCAACACAAATAGATTGTACGTTTCCATCGATAGGCATATCCGCCCAAGCTAATACGTTCTGTTCTCTATTATAAGTAAAAGTTTTACATTCTCCATTATTCAACCAACACCATATAATCATATCTGGATTTTTTTGCAGTGCAATTCCAACTATTCCACTTTCAGTAATATGTTCCGCAAGTGCAGATAAATCAGGGGCAAGATATTTTTGTTTTAAATCATCCCAAGCTAATTCGTGAAGTTTTCTTCCAACCGTATCAACGAACAAGACAATACCGTTTACAACTATTGGTTGGATTGTATTGCTCCCAAAACCTGACTGAATATCAACAGTATAATTGGTAGGAGTTATAACACCAGATGTTTTAGGCGAATATATTCTCCATTCTTCACCTGACGTACTTAAAAGTATAGAATCTCCAAGACCTTTAACCCATCTCAATTCGTTTGTAGTTGGAATTGATAAATCGAAAGAATCTGCGTCTTTAACTCCGGCCTCGAAATTTTCGTAATCCGAAGAATGAGAAAACCAAACTTTTAAACTCGTAGCCATTAATACGTTACCTGTTTGTTAATAGTTTGTTGACCACCATAAATACATCTATCGGCAAGGAAAGTTATTGATGTAGGCCAAGTCCTGTAATTAGACCAAGCACCTTCTGCCCATTTTTTAGTTGCAACATTTCCATTCGCCGAATCTAATTTTGTTAAAACTTCAACTCTGACTAACGATGGATTAACATATTCTATAACTCTAACAATACCAGAAACAGTAGTGTCTGTTACGGATATACTTGCCTCTAATGTTCCACCACTAACCGCCGTAACTCTTGCTCTGTACTGCACATTATCACTATCTTCTACTTTTGTATATATTTCATTTGAATTGGTACTAAATGTCGTGTCCCAATCTGTTCCATTTTCACTTCGTTCAAGAATTATCGTTCCTGTGATAGAAGTTGTAAATGCAGTTGTCTTGAAAGTGTAAGTTCCCTTTACATCCATTGCATTACAAATCGTACCAACTGCCGCAAGAGAGTTTGGATTGCTTACAATTTGACTTCTTTTGTTTATAATTTTGAACAATGCCCCAACGTGAAGCGGGTCGAAGAAATTCACCGCATTGCCAGTGGCAGTTACGGTTATAGTGCCGCCATTTGCAGAACCATATATATGTGCGGTAACGTGTATTGTAAATGTTGGTGCAGAATAAGAAGTACTTGAAACAGTCCAGCTCGTATTATTGGGCGAGTACGCATTACCAACAACAGAAAAAGTAAATCCAACTGGGAATACTGATGTTAAATCACCTTGACCAACTATGGTAATATCGTCAGAAGTAATCATTTGTGTTATGGTATAAGTTGCAGTCGAAGGAGAACAACAGAATAATGTTCCCTTGCTTTCCCTTGCGACACTACCTGTATATGTCATTGACGCAGAATTGACCTTAGTAGGGTCTATTAAATCATTTCTTAATAAGAACGGCCCCTTATTGAACGGTATCACATCGATAGAAAAAGTTTGCGTATCAGTTCTGTACAGTTTCCTCGGCTCGTACTTTTTATGAATAATCCACATTACATCTCCGACCTGCTTTATGTGAAGTTCAAATAAATGTTCCTCAAGATAAGGAGTTGGAATAGTAATTACTACTATATTATTATAAAAGAATCTGGCGTATAAATTGCCTAATTCAACTTTATAAGTTATAGTAGTATTATATACAAATGGAATAAGTCTTACCATTAAATCAAATATCCAAAAACATCAATAGTACAGGTTCCGGCTCCGGCGGTTGTAATTTCCATAGCAAATATCTGCGCAGCCGTAAGTATAGTGTGCGCAACAGGCGTAGCGTTAGGCACTTTAGTTAATACTAAATACTGCGAAGCGAAACTTGCGGTTATGCCGGTAAGAGTTGTATCGCCAAGAAATTCTTCACAAGTCCCGCCTGCTATACCAAGTGTAATAACCGCCGTTGTGCAATCTTCTGAAAAAGTATGCAAAACAACGTGTGTTACTATTGCACTTTTTCCGGTTGGAACAGTATAAAGATTCTTTTCCGTTGCGGCGACAGCTGCCAAACTACATCCGGTAGTTCTGCTAAGTAACGCCATTCCTTTTTCTTTTAAATCACTCATATTTAAACTCCATAAGACAAAACATTATTTTCATAAAACAAAACATCATTTTCATAACAAACCATACCAGAAGAAAAAACATCTTTTGAATCTGTAATTGGCATATTCTCGTAACATAAAATAGTATTTTCGTAACATATAAAATCAGAAGAAGCGGGATGTATTGCGGTAAAAACTACTTCATTATCGTTACAAACTTCTTCGTTTTCGTAAGATAGAATATAAGACAGTACTTTAAAAACACTAACCGCTTCTATGATATATTTAAGTCCAGGTCGTCTTTCTGCGCATCCATAAATCAAAGGTAACATATTTTTCAAACGGCGGCAACTTCCAGAAAATTTCTGCGTATCAATACGGCAGTCTATCTTCTGTGTTACTTCGCCATTATTAAAACTAATTACCGGTACATTCATATATTTCTCATATCAATAACTACTGGCTGATTTCTATTAGACCTTGTTTCCGATAATGTTATCAGGTCTGGATGAACTACCGAACAGTATTTTTGAGTAGTAGTTGCAGTTCCAGTTGCACCAGTAGAGACTATATAATCACCAACTAAATCAGCACCTGTCCACGAGGCCGCTATACCTCTACGCAGGATAAAACCCGTTTCCGCCGCTTCGATTAAATCGCCTAAATAATTTTTATAAACATTACCATATTCATTTATTTTATAGAAAAAGTAATCACCTATAACGTCAGGCGTTAATGTGCCAGATACCGTATAATATGGATAAAACTCCAATTTATCGGTCTCTGTTTTTATCGCAACAATCTCTGTCTGAATGATGTCTATTTTTGCATCAACAGTTTGCAAGAGTGCAAGTATATCATCTTCTATTGCCATATTTATCCTAAAGTTGTAAGTTTACCTGAATTAGAACTTTCCAAATCGCCTGTTATAATGGTTTTTTCATAACCGCTTCTACGCCTAACTTTTTTCATTGCCTCGTCTTCGACCACATCTGTTTGTACAGCAACTGGTACTGCCGGAGTTGGTTGAACTGCTGGCATTTTAGCACTACCACCGCCTTTAAATCTACGATTCATATATTTTGAATCAATTTGAAATTCATAACCATTATGATATATTTTCTGAATCATATTTGCCTCTGCATAATTACGCCGTGTTCTTTAAATCCATATCTTTTAGTACAAGTCATTTGAACAGAATCACGTTCAGTTTCAAATCTAACAAATTTCTTATTTTTTAATTTACACCATTCAATAAAAGCGTTCATGCCATCAAGTGCAAAATCGCCATCTGCGGTAGAAAATGCTTCATCTATATAAACATAATCTCTATCGTCTACTAAATGCCCAATTAAGAAGCCACGAAATTTATTATCTTCGTATCCAACTAATACACAAATATCTTCCGGTCTAAACTCCATAGTGCGAATCATTTCTTGTGCAGCCAATTCTTTTGTGTATATACCATCTTCTGTAAAATAGTCTTTCAGTAAGTAGATAATATCAGGATTAGTTTCTTGTTTTACTTCTTTCATACAACACCAGAACCAAATCTTGCATCATTCCAAGTTGAACTACCGGTTGAATTAGTTTCCTGTTTAGTTACAGTTCTTGCTCTTGACATAGCATCTTGTAAATCCTGTCGTAAATCTTCTTTAATTGAACGCGTTGATGTTCCGGCCAGAACAGGCAATAACGCCAATGCAAGTTTCAGAATCATAACTTCTTTGAATAATTCGTCCCAAATAGTAGTTGTAGTGCATTGATAGACATATTGAATATTAACTTCGGTGTCATCAGTTAAAAACAATTTTCCCTCAACTGCATAATAGTCTATATCCGCTATATCAAATCTTAAACAATCGGAAGGCAAATCGTGTTGATAATCATAGCCAAAAGAAGGCCTGTCAGTTACAAGCGTCCATTTTACCGCCGCTAAATCTGTTGCGAAAGTTCCAGCAGTATGACCTGTTGCGCATTTATACAATAGTGAATTTGTCCATACATATTGACCGGCAACGTAAACAGTTGCAGTAACCCAAGTTCCTACTAACGCAAGTCTTTTAATTGCAAAATTCCATTGAGAAGAACGCAATAGAGCGTCTCTTATATGTTCATAATGCAAATTGACCTGAACATCTTCCGGCCTTGTATTGGCCGTACAACTTGCAAGAGTAATCTGCTTAGCTCCGATACGGCCTAATGCCATATTAGCAATATTAACTTCTAATTGTACTAATGCCATATTAAACCTTTAAAATAAGGGCGGCAATTAACCGCCCTATTAAATTAAAACGCTCCACCAGCACCAGCCGTAACATTTCCAGTAGCATCAAGAGGAGTCCACCAAATATGGAATTTTATAGTTCCACTTGCGAGTGCATTTGTCGCAACAGTGTAACCAATATCCTTACCATTTGCCACAACAAACGTAACTGCATTAAGCTGTGTTTGAGTTAAAATAGTTCTCGTTAGAGTAGCATCAACCCATAACTCGCCCGCAACCATAACACCAGAACCCAAAGTAGATGCGGCTATAATACTATTAGTTGTAGTTTCGTCTCCGAGTGCGATTGTGCCATTATCACCAACGGAAGCAACGGACACGGTGCATTCGGCAATAATTAACATTTTAACACAGCCAGTAACAACAGCTATTTCGTGAGCAGCAACAGTACTCCACACTCCAGTCGTGTCTAACGTGCCGGTACTTACAGCAAGATAATTAGCATTTGTATAACTCGGATTTGAAGTTGATATCGCACCAGAGGCGGCAATTTCAGCAACGGCAGTAGCGGCTAATTCGTCAGAAGTTATACAATCAGTAGCAAGTTCAGTTGTAGTAATCGCATTATTTGCAATTTCAGCAGTAGTTATACAATCTGCCGCAAGTTCTGCCGCACCAATCGCATCGGTTGCCATAGCACCAGCGTCTATTGCACTATCCGCAACTTCATCAGCACTAATACATCCAGTTGCTAATTCTGCCGTAGTAACTGCGTCAGCCGCAATCTTTGCCGCTGTAATGCCATCATTGGCAATTACAACTCCGGCAGTGCCAGTATCGGCAAGAATAGCGTCAAGGTCTGTCTGTGCTAAAACCATATCCGCATATATACTATCTCCTGCATCTGTACCACCATCGCCAGTGTAAGAACCAAACAATTTTACAAGATTAGCCCTATCTATTGGAGTTGCAAAAATAATTGTAGCAAACGCCGCAATTATCAACGCAATCGTTATTAAAACTTTTTTCATATATTTATCCTTTCAAGATAGGGGCAGTGTTTTAATCTGCCCCTGATTAAAACTAAATTACTCTGGTAAATTCAAATCTACCAATGCGGTTTCACCACCAGTTGCTACATAACGGACAGTGCCCCAAACCGCATTTGCACCAGTAGTTCCAACAACCCCGCCAGCGCCAGCAGTTCCGGCAGTACCGGCCTTACCTATTGGTTCACCAACAACAACGGTATCGCCAGCATCGACCATCAACGGACAAGTACCTTTGTATTGTGCCCAATAGTAATAACTTGCAGTAACGGTAGCAAGGGGAACGCCAACAACAGGAGCGTCTTGTGTAGTTGGATTAACTTTGGTATCTCTACATTTATTCTTAACGAGTGTTATTTCATCAGTTGCAGGAATAGTTGTTCTTATGCCATTCTCGTCAGCGATTTCAATCATCATAACAGTATCACTGGTAATCCAGTAATTATCTTTTATGATATACATATCGCCAATACAAGTACCTTTATTGACAAGCATATATCCGTCAATAAGTTCGTGGTCTGTGTAACCATTACCGGTTTCGCAAAGAACATCGAACTTTACTTCACCGGCAGTTACGCCATAAGCAGTCTGAACACTTTCATCGGCTTGTGCGTCAAGTGGTTCAGAACAAGCCATAAGTGCTTTCGTTAAACCGCTACCGTTATCTTTACAATAACGGAATTTTCTTCCATCATTCATTTCAAGAATAGCGCCAAGCATAAACTTCTGTGTTGCCGTTGGTGTAAAAATGTTATAAGCCGATTTAAGTTGAGACGGCTCTACTATTTTATTTCTTCTAAACGAATTGTTATAATTTGAATAACTCATATTTACCTTTCAATTAACTTGTCCGATTGGACGTTTTAAATTATTGACATTCAACACAACAAACTAAATCTTCGTCAAATCTCATTGCGCCTGCGTTCATATGAACATAGACCTGTTGAGCATAAGATAAATCGTCTCTTGTTGAAATTTGAACCGATACACTATCTTGTACGCCGAGAATAATAGCCCCCTGCGCCCAAGCCCAACATTTAAAGACTGCTGTATCGGCATCTACGTCATTAGCAGTTCCTTTGATAACTTTATTGCTGACAATCCAGTTAATTCCGTGCCAGTTTGGAACTATACGACCTGTTGCAAGAGGAGCTGCGCCACCACTATAATCCTTATTTGTGTACTCTGCCTGACCGAATAAGTTTGTTGCCTGTCTTGGATTAATCATACACCAAATGGGCATATCTTCGTCAACTTCGTTCTTTGCAAAGTATTCTCTGATAAGTTCTGCCTTTTCTATTGTCATTGCAGTATCCGAAGCCGAGCAGTTGCCTTCTGAACAGTCGTGAGGTATGGTACGACCACCACTTGTAGAAGTGTATTTAGTTGTGCCACTTTGAGAAGCCCAAGTAATAGTAGTGCTCGAAATCCTTCGGCCTGAATAAACCGCAGCGTCCATAGCGGCAATAAAAATATCATCATATTTGCGATTAACCGCATTTCTGAACGCAATTTGAATATCAGATGTTGGATTGAGCATCATCGACAAGTCATCATCTTTGTCGTACAACCAAGCATTATGATACGGAGTCGTACTTACCCATCTACGACCAGTTGTTACATCGGTTGTAGGAGTTTGAGGATTGCGACCTGTTTTTTCAACAAGCGATAAAGCACCCATATAATCAAATGCCTTATCTTCTGCGCCAAGTACAGATTCTTCTCTTGCCGCCTGTCTAAATTTAGACTGTTTCTGCTGTTGAACGTGATATAAAGTATTAGAGAACTGGTCAATAAACCATTCCGGAATACCAGATGTTAAATTAATACTCATAAAAGTTTCCTTTCTAAAATTGTAAATAGTTTTTCTACGATTTCGGAAAGATTATCCTTTTATGGGTCTTCCTGCTTAACGTTATCTTAACGAGTAGTTTACTACTATTTTCGGATTCCCTTTTAGGAGTTATCCACTATATTATTCAGCCAAAAAGGTCTTTCGACTTATTTTCTGGCGTGTTTTTGCTGATATAATTTTGTAATCTGTTCAAGAGTCGATTTATGATTTATATGTTTAGCGTCTAAATATTCCTTAGAGGCCATCAACTCATTTATTTTCGTCTGTATTTCATCATTTGATTGTGCCGGCATCTGATTCAATTTAACGTTGCTATGTTCAGAGAATGATTCACCAAGCGTTGCCGCAAATTTGAAAAAGTCAGGGTCATCCCCAAGTTTTAAACCATTACTTAAAGTTTTATTAACAAACGCATCTACAGCCTCTTTATTTTCTCCGAGAGCCATACTTATTGCCGTATTTGCCAGATGCTTAGCTCGGTCATATTTTGCACCATATTCGACTTTCATAGCATCAACGCCTTCTTTTGCAAGACGTTCACCGTTTTGTTTAAATATTTCCATCATTGATTTAACTCTGCCATTTTCAATCTTCGCAATAGTATCAATTACTTTTTGACTTGCACCTGCTTTATGCAATTCAACCAGAGAAGATTGAATTAAATTGTTGTCCCATACTTCTTCTGCAATATCAGGGTCTTTGGCGAATTTGTATTCTTCTGGTTTTTCAGGTCGTCCGGCTGCTTTATAAAATTCATTTCTGATATTGTCAGGTGCTTTATCATCTGGAACTTCCACAAGTCTTTTCTTATCGAGTCCTATCATTCTCTGTTGGTTTACTACCGTTCTACAAAGACCGTCAAAATCTTTAAACTGCATAAGAGTTTTGTCGTTCTTCAATTCTGGAGATAACTTTTCTCGCCAATTCTCGCTAAATTTGCCATCATCTCCTATAATAGAAACTGCTTTTGTTTCCGGGGCAGGAGTTGTCGGTTGAACCGGTTCGCCGGCAGCAACGACTTCTGTTTGTCCATCACTCATTTTGTAACCTTTCTTTTAAATCAATATTTACCATTCTGTCAATATACAGAACTAACGTCCTTTGCGCTTCATCGTATAGAATTTGATTAACATTCATATTTGTTTTATCAAGTATTGAACTTCTACTGATTGTAGTTTTCTTTTTTAAATCTTCCAAAACAGTCAAACCATCGTCAGTGCCAAATAATCGCTTATAAGTACATACTAACCGTTCAAACTCAACATCTCTATTATCTTCAACCATTTATAGTCTCCATCATCATAGCGGCAGGACTTCCATCTTCTGGAGCATCTTTAGCGTCCTTGTATCCTTTAGTAGCGGTTTTAAGAATTTCATTCTGCTGCATCGCCTGCTGTTGTTGATTCCTTACTTCTCGTTTTGCTATAATTTCTTCTTCTGTGGCAATAACATCTTCATTAACACCATAAGCCCTTGCAAGATTCTTATTACCTTTGTCCATATTGACAATATCAAGTGCGCCAATATCAAACTGTGATGTTTGTGCAACAAACGACAACCATTCTTTATACGCCTGCGATTGCTGACTTCTTAATGCTAATGCTAAAGCACCAACATATTTTATATTAAAATTCTTCCCTCGTAACTCTTGTGGAGGTAATGGCAAGAACCCGTTTCTTATTAAAATATTTACACATCTCGGTATTAACGTATTAAATAATTCGCCGTAAAGTCGAGCAACCGGCAGAGCAAGACGCTTCAATCCAGCCTTGACCCTTTCGGCTATTTCAAGTGTTGTTCTTCTATCACCCTTTAAATCTATCATCTGATTTAAAATATTAGAATAAAAAGAATCTTTCACTATTTGCTGTTCAAATTCAAGTATCTCTTTCGTAATTGGAAAATTGCCTCCGGCGTTATACATCTCTCGTGTAGATGGAATTTGCTGAACATAGTTAGACGCGCCGGGATGCGTTCTTAACCTTCCTTCAAATGTATCTAAAATTTCTCTCGGAGGGTTATTGGCCAAATTGCCAGAATCAACTACCGCTTCGTGCATCCGCTGAAGCATTTTTACAACTGGAAGTATTTCAGTTCCCTGTCCTCGTCCCCATATTTCAGACGAAGATTTCATCCATCTCGGAACGTGGAATGGAAATTCCTGAAAACCACCTTCGTCAATAAGATGTTTATCTGCTATTGCAATATATATAGATTCAAAAGGCATATTAGATTTATCTCTGCCATTAACGTTTCTATTATATCTCGGTTTTACAATATGCAAAAATTCAAAAAAATCGTTTTGTTTTTTAGGATTATTAAATGCTTTAAGGATTCTTTCGCCAACTTTATCTTCGCCAAATTCCGAAACAGCTTGTATAGCAGTGTACGAAAATTTAACAAACATCGTATCTACAAGACCCTTACTGTTCTCAAATATTATATAAGAACCTATTGGATAGTCACAGAAATTTAATGCAGTATCAACGCCTGAATTGGTTCCCTTTTTATTAAGCATACCAAATTCAGAATACATATTTCCAGTCCCGAATACAATCAAAGAACGTGTGCACTCGTTGAACTGAAGCATAAAATTAGACCGGAATATTTCATTGTGAGTTTTTTGTGTTATAAGAGAAAGATAACGTTTGATGTTTTCTATATTATTTAAACTTTCGTCAAACAACTCTATTTCAAAGAAACGTTCGCCGGCAGGGATAATAATATTAGATAAATCAGAAGCCATATTCTGTGATTCCATCTTTGCCGTAACGTCATATATTTCGTCAGTTTTGCGTTCTCCTGCAGTCCTTAATGTTGTAATCTGATTTTCCATAGGATAAATCAAATCAGAAGTCTCCTGCCAGAGGCTTCTGAAATTCGTATTTTCAGCCCTGTTGTATTCGTGTTCGTATATGCTGATATATTCCTGTGCGGTTTTATCGGCCATTACAGTCTCTTATAATTAAAATCAGATGTATCATTTCTGTTTTTTCTGATACTTTCACTTGTTACGGGCAATTTATTACCATTAGCGGCAAGATAAAAATAATTCATCGCATTTCTATAATGCTCCTGCTGGTCTCCAGTTGGTCTGTATCTGAAAACAATAGTGCCGGAACGTTTGTCTTTGTCTTCAAACTTTGCACAATTACAACACTGTCTTGCAAATTCTTCTATCTCAGGACATTGTCTGGGGAGTTTTATTCGCATCTCTGAAAACATCTTATGTGTGACATCGAACATTTCAGTTCTATTGGCTTTAACAATTCCAGTATCCTCATTAAATATAGAGTCCTGAAGCATTGTGTCGGAATATTCGCAAAGATACGTCCTGTGCCCTGAATTTTTCTGATAAGTTCTTGCCTCGTCTTCGTAAGGCCTAATATCTACAACATCACTTTTTACATTAAACTTCTTAGCTAAATCATAAATATCTTTGAATGTTTCAACCTTGCCAACGTAAAGAAGTTCAAACCTGTCTTTTGCAGTTTTTATACCTATTACAACGTGCTTAATCTTGCCGACGTCAACGCCCATTGCCGCCTGACCACCTGAATAAGCAGTTGACATCATTTCATTATTGCAGCACTGCAACACAACTGAACGACTTAATTTATCACTCTTATTAGAATACGGTCGTGATAGCCGCAATCTGTAAACATCGGCAAGATTGCCATTAGGAGGGTTAGTATAATCCATTAATATTTCAGCAGGGTCATTATATATCGTACTTAACTGACTCAATAAGTAGCCACGCATATAATCGGTCTTATCTGAAAATTCAGCAACCCATTCAGAACTTCCTTCGCCAGCCCAAATTGGCAACTCTTTGCCACATTTATCACATCCTATATAACCAGTTCCGTCAGGTCTAATCTTTACACAGGCGGGAAAACTCTTTTCTGCACAAGTCCAATGCCCGCACCCGCATTTTCTAAACCAATATCTCTGGTCGCTTTTCTTAAAAATTAAGTCAATACCGTAATCTTCGTGCGACGGATTGCCAAGATATACCTCTTGTTTAATTTTACTATGCGCCATTCTGCCTAAAAATTTCTCTATTACAGCAGAATCCATAAAATCAACTTCGTCAAATACTATCCTGTCAACACTAAAAGCAGAAGTTTTAGAAGATGTATTTTCGTCACTATCGCCAACTTTACCACTTAGCCTTGCACCCCTAAGATAAAAAAACGCATTAGCAACCTTTTTCAAATCAGCAGAATCAGTATCTCTTACAAATTTACCTATCGAAGATGGATTATTTGCAATCAAAGTCTTTAATCTTGTTTTCCCGTAAGAAGTAACTTCGTCAGCGGTAGGGAATACATGCGCCACACCTAACGGAGTTATCCCTTTTATCATTCCCCATAAATCAGTCAATGTCTCTATTTCAGTAGCTCCAAACGTCTGCGCAGACTTCATATAACATTTACGTCGTGCATTGCAAGACATTGGTTCTATCTGATATTCGTGATTTTTAAACGAAAATTCCCCAGTCTGAATCTTAACCTTATTCAGCACTGTCCAGTATCCGGCGTTCACAAACGCCAAATCTTCAGGAGTTATTTCCGATTCACTCATTATTTCCCGCAATAAATGTAAATATACGTAACGCCAAGTCCATCGCCCGCCGCTATCGTAACCGTATTCAGGCCGGCAACATTAACGCCACCATAAACATTAGAATTAATATCGGTCGAATATACACAATAATCAAATACCGCTGAACTCAATAGATTAGTGAATGTCGCATACGCCGCGCCAGATACGTCTGTAAACGTTATATCTGCGTCAGAATCGTTAGAAGTGCCCCTTACCACTATCCTGTACACCATACCACTAAAATTGAACGTGAAGGCGTCAGAAGTAACCGTAGGCGCAATAGCATAAGTTATCTTGTAAACAGGATAAGAACCCTTCTCTATCCATTCACCCGTGCCAGTAGTAGCACCAAAACATACCATACTAATTGACAAAATCATTAAACATATAAACTTTTTCATATAAACTCCTAATTTATCGGAACTATTCTCGGTTTCAATATACTATTATCGTCTGCCATCTTAGCCTTGTCAGCAAACTTAAATATCGTTACTAACCTATTGTCACAAACATGACTTTCACATTGCAATACCTGAATTTCCATACTGTTTCCAAATAACTGCAACCTCGCAGCGTAATCGTCAAACTTCTCGTCAATGCCTTAATTAAATATCTTCATCTCTAACATCATCTCTTTTTTTCCTAATTCTGGTTGATATTTGTCGTTAATCTCAAAAGTAGTATATACTGGGACGAAGGGTATTCGTTCTGCAAGCCCCACCCCACTTGGGGGGTCATAGGGGGTCTGTTTTAAATTAAAGTTGATTGATTTTATATACATATATAGTTCTCTTCTTTGTCTTTGACATAATCAATATCGCCAGGTAGCGTAACGCGGTTGGCTATGTAACCGTTGAGCTTGAGCTCTTGAGCGTCCATGTATGAGCCATGATTAAGCTTACCTTTAATGTCGTTAATCTTAAGACTTAGGCAGTGTAAACATTGACAATCGTCTTGACCATAATTAGCCGGCAGTCGATTGCTTACCGTATCAATTGGCGTATCTGATACGCTAACTACATCATTGATTGATACGCTAAGACCTCTATTGTAGTCTAATTTACACTTATCACTACAGTATTTGGCCGTTGACCTGACCGCCTCAAACTCTTTACCACAATTCAAACACTTCATTTTTCTACCCTTTCATTTTTAAATTTATTTAGCGCAACTCACCCCTGTAACAACCTGATTTTAGCTATTCTTTCGGCTTCCGCACGCTTGTTTTCGTCGATATAAGTCTTTGATTCATCAATGTTTATAACTTTGTCGCTAAACATCGCTTTATGCTTCCCTAGGAGCTCCAATGCGCCTTTGATATTAGTACGGTCGTTTGCATCCTCACTCATCTCCAGTAGCTTAATCATTTTTTGGCGCACAAAATCAACTGTGTAATCAGTTTTTAAGTTAGAGGCAGCGTTAATACGCGCCACCGCCTCTTTAACCCTAACATTATCAAATAGTTTTAATCCAACATTACTATTGGCATAAGTTGTTTTATAACCAACACTTAAAAGGGCTTCAACTTTTTTATAACCATTAGTCATATAAGCGCTTGCGATTGCGTTTGCTTTTTCTTGCGACAATATGTTAGCCATAATTATTTACTCTTACGACTAAAATTATAATTAACGTCTACTACTTTGATTTGTTTATTGGATTCAGGTTTTTTAGTTGTATTTTGCTGTTTGCCGGCCACACCGCAAACTAACAATAAACTAACGTTGACTGGCCAAAACTGTATCATTATTTATCCCTTATCTGTTGGCATTGCCTGTTTTTTTAGGCTTATCAAACATCTTTTCGCCAAAACTATTCTTTATCTTTTTTGTCATATATACGCCATATATAGATTATCGATACCTGTATATACGTATTATATCTGATTTTGTTTATTTGTCAACTATTTATTTTTATTTAAGACTTGTTAAAAGTTTGCAATTAATTGCCAATAATTATTTTACGCAAGTCTTTTATTTATAACTATTTATAAAATTATAAGATTTTTATTAAATTATGCTTGACATTGTGTCGATGTATGTTATAGTGATATTTGTAGTGGATCATTTAATATTAACTTTTAATTTTAAGGAGATTATAATGTCAAATTTACATAACATGCAATGGCCAATATTGCGATTAGACTCTTATGGCAGACTACACGACGAGCAAGGTTGCGCTCAATACAATTTGGCACCAGTGTTTAAAAATTGGCGAGAAGCGGAACAATGGTTAATCGACAACGACGCACGGGGCACAGTCGAGTCGTTGCCATTTATTAAAAAATCAACTGAAGCGCTATTAGCACAAGGTGTGCAATTTTAAAGGAGAGTTAAAAATGGATACGACACAAAAAAATGAAATCGCAAACAAATTAGCACAGGCTTTTGGCGGCAATGCTAAGGTTTGGACAGGTGGCAATACGGTACGAGTATATGTGCAAGGATTTGCAACTATTATGGATGACGGCACAGTCAATATAGACGCCGTAAAACGCTCTGATTTTGGCCCGATGAAAGCAGCCTGTGAAACTATTAATGTTAAATATACGAGATAATTTAAGGAGACAAAAAATGGAAACTAAACAACACAAAAACAACTGCAAATGTGCCTATTGCGTCAACGGGCACGATACTAGACCGGAACGTCATAGCGGTCAAGACATTGCAACCGACGACGTTCTGCGCGATATGGCCATTGATGATGCAATGGATGAAATTGATGATTAACCCCTATTAACTTTTAAAAGACTTCACGGCCTGTTTAATCGCAGGCCTTTTTTTATTCTGTTTCCATATAGCGTAATTCTGGCGATACTTTGCCTCTTTTGTCGTTACTATCTCAAAAAATCTGTTGTTCTGTTGCATAAAAAATCTGGTCAGGTATATTGTTACATACCTTTAGGACGATTATCAAGACCTTTTTCTTTGAGTATTTCCGCTATATCGTCCATACACAAACAATCACACAAGCAAGCACAGGGTTGACCTGTACTAATTGGTGCAATATAACCATTGCAAAAATCATTGCCAGGCGTCGCGTTATACAGCACGCCAAAAGCAGTTATCCTTCCGTCCGAAATCTGTATGATTGTATCGCCGTTTTTCGCTTCTTTGCCATTTCTGTAGTGCATAAAATTTCCTTTAATTTAAAACTTAAAAAGGCAATGCGCCAAACGACCGCAAGGCCATCGTTTTCACAGTTATTACCATAAAAGGATTAAAAGTCAAGCAAATAATAACCCTATTTTAGTTTTTTTGTGCCTTTGGCCTAATTTTCTTAATTCTCGTGCTGTTTCATTGTTAATATGCATAAAATAGAGTTTTTCCTGACTGTCGCACGGATTAAATTCTAAATTGTAAGCTGATATTATTTCTGTTAATCGCATAATCTTAAATTCCTTTTAATAAAACTGTTGTATTTTTAAACGACTGCGCCAGAGGGAGAGAGGGAGCAGAACAAGGCCTTGTAAAAAGCCTCGTTTGCGTCGTCGGTCGGTCGGTCGCTTTCATCGAGCTGTATGATTGCCATTTTGCTGGTTATTTACGCAGCCGCTTCTTTAAGTCCATACAGAGGAGCGCGGATAAAAATCCGGCATACAATAGGCATTGTACGTCTTTAATAACATAAGCTGTTCAGTCGCCGCTTATTAACGCCGTTTTATCACTCCGTAGAGCAATCCACTATCTAAACGGCAAGACCCTTTGTTTGTTTTTTTTGTAATAAAATCCCTGTTCGTCAGTTATGGAGTTAAAAAAATAGCCGCATCCATCCGGCAAAGGATTAATACAGCTTTCAGTAATCCCTAACGTGCATTTTGTGCAGTCGTATTTCAAGCCTAAACGCTTCATATCAGCCATTTCCTGCTCTTTGCGTTTGTTGGCCTTGATTGCTTTTAACCGTTCTATCCCTTTGCTATCCAATTATAACTCCATATAAAAAAAACCTGCTTTCGATTGTTTGCAATCTAATTACGGGTTAATTCTTTCATTTTTTTTTTCGACCGCCCCAATACTCACGTTTACATTTTGGACATTTATAAATTCTAACAATAAAAGTATCCTTACATCCGTTATTAAACCATTTTTTAGTATTTTTGTAATCACCCACTTCTATATCTTTGATATATTCGCACTTTACGGGCGGGCAGGAACATTCGTAACAAAGGACAGGTTTTCTTTTTGTTGGTTCTCTCATTTTTCTTCCGCGCAATAAAAAAGCCAAACCTGCTGACATTTGCGAAGCGCCAGCAGATAAGGCTTATTGATAACAATAACAGATTGTAACGCTTTGCATATCATATATACCTATATTATGCCCTATCATCTATCCTTTTGTCAAGCATTATTTTATTTTTTTTATTTTGCGATTTAACCAAATATTTTTGTGTTTGTAAGGCGTTTGTTTATAAGCATTTATAACTATTTTAATGACTATTTTAATAAATTTTAATAATTTTCTTATTTTTTACTTGTGTTATGTCGATGATACAGTATAATATGAAGCAGATTAATAAGTTAATAGCGAACTTTAATTTATGGAGTGAAAAAAAATGAACGAACAAGAAACACAAATTAAAATTATCGAGAATAAAATCTCTTTGGAACAATCTGACATTTTGGCCTTAAAATACCTGCCGTGTTCGTCCAATCGTATTCGTCAAATTATTGAAGACCATCGAGATAGGGGCGGCAGAATCAGCCACTATCAGGCTAATATATTACTTGATATGTTATCGTAATCGTAATATTTAACCTTT
>Ga0310040_1000367_pt1 | contig 43795 bp, 38 predicted proteins | sample EPASupsiteHSE623_FD_200237 | JGI IMG/M metagenome (GOLD analysis project Ga0310040, IMG submission 200237) | Bioremediated contaminated groundwater from EPA Superfund site, New Mexico - Sample HSE6-23 (v2) (version 2) | ecosystem: Environmental > Aquatic > Deep subsurface > Groundwater >...
ATACCAATGCTTAATATCTCGTCGACACCCCGAAGTCTTTGCTGAAAGAGTTTGAAAAACACCTTCTGGAACAAAACTGGGAAGAAGTTCAGCCTGGAGTTGAGGTAAGGCTATACCCTTCGCCGGAAGGTTGGTGTTGACATCGGGGGTCAAACAGAAAGGAATATGGGAAAGTACAAAAAAAAGGAAGTGCCTTGGTTTAAAAAAAGGGAATAGTTGGGAGGCATGATAATGGTCGGGGCGACTGGATTCGAACCAGCGACCTCTTGCTCCCAAGGCAAGCGCGCTAAACCAAACTGCGCCACGCCCCGAACGGTTACAACATAACATATATGCTGATCTTTTTCAACAGTAACTCAATGATATTAACTGCTTTACTACAGCCTGGGGCGTCTACGCCTTGTAAAGCAATTTATTTTTTCCATCTACTATATTTCTCGTATCTACTATGGGAACGTTAAAAGATAGAAAATCTAAGTTTTTGTATATATCATGGGGGGGGTAGCAATAAGCATCAGATCATAATCACCGCTGATTTCAATAGAACGCCTGTCTGCAAACTGTGAATATTTTCGTGTGAGCTTTATAGCCGGTATTGAGAAAATCCTTGAGGATGCGAATATAAAGCTCTCCTGTGTTGCCTCAGATATATTCGGGGTAAGCGGAACGAGGATTATCGAAGAGCTGATGAAAGGCGATCTTAAGGCAGACGAAATGGCTGAATTGAGCAAGGGTAAATTAAGGAGAAATCCTGTAAATAGAATAAATGAAATACGATCTTTTAAGGCTGCCTCTGCTTCCGGGTCACTTAATCCGTGCCATCTTTGCAGTAATAAAAGCTTGAACATGGGTAATCCGGGATAGGCAGGTCTTCCATCAGCGCTTGCAACCTTTTTATATTTCATGTTTATAAGCTTTTCAATGTTTTCCCAGTTTATAAGCATATCGATCTTTTCCAAAAATGTGTTTGTATATCCTCTCTGTTCTATAAAGTAATCGGCAAATCCTTTTGTAGTGAATTTATCTGTCACGGGGAGACTCCTTGAGGTGATATAATCACTATTATACTATATATATCGTATAGTTACAAGCTATTTCAGGGGGAAATACCGTGCAAAGGTCTTTAAAAACAATTTTTGAGAAAGGCCTTGGAACCTATATAAGAGAAGACGTTGAAACACTCCTTGAAGAATTGCAGGTCTTCTGTGATCATGTGCAGCGCAAAGCTTTATTGACAACAAAGTATGTTTTTTATTAATATCCTTATTAAACTGTGAATATGTATATCCTTTATATTGTAATTGCATACTTCATCGGCGCTATACCGGTTGGCGTAATCCTCTCGAAAATAAAGGGGATTGACCCGAGAAAAACAGGGAGCGGCAACATAGGCGCCACGAATGTCATGAGGGCGGCAGGCAAAGCCTTTGGTCTGCTCACGCTCATAGGAGACGCCCTGAAAGGACTTGCTCCGACTTTTATAGCCATGAAATACGGATTGCCTTGTCCTGTAATAGCTGCTATCGGATTGTCCACCTTTATCGGACACCTCTTCCCGGTTTATCTGAAATTCAAGGGAGGCAAGGGCGTTGCCACCGCTCTCGGAGTCTATATAGCAATAAGTCCCTATGCAATATTGATAAGTTTTATTGTTTTTATCCTGACCTTTTTAAAATGGCGTTATGTATCCTTAGGCTCGCTCATCGGGACAGGCGTCATGCCTTTAGCCTTAATTGTATTGAAAGCACCGATGGAATACGTGTACCTTTCTCTTGTAATAGGAATTTTAATCTTTATAAAACACAAGGATAACATTAAAAGGCTTGTGGCAGGCAAGGAAAACAGATTCGGACGGTAACGTTGTTTCCTGCCTGAAACACAGAGTTTACGGCGCTGGGCTTTACTTGGTTTGCGCTTAACCGACTCGGCATATTCGGATAAAGACTTGAAAAGAACATTGAAATACAGATGGATCATCTTTTGGATACTTGCCGTACAATACCTGCTTGTCTATTTCCACAGGGTTTCACCGGCTGTGGCAGCCCCGGAACTGATTTGGACATTCAACATATCAGGGGCACAGCTCGGGGTGCTGGCCTCGGCATATTTCTATTCTTACTGTATCATGCAGATACCTGTCGGGATACTTGCCGATGTCTGGGGACCGAAAAAAGTTATAACCCTGTTCAGCCTAGTTGCTGCCATCGGTGCTGTTTTATTCGGATTTTCGCCGGATTTCAGATTTGCGATAATTGCAAGGATACTAGTCGGACTCGGCGTCTCGGCGATTTTCATATCATCTATGAGATTGCTTGCCAACTGGTTCAGAGCAATTGAATTCGCAAGAGTATCGGGCGTCCTCATGGCAGTTGGCGGCGTAGGATGGCTCACAGCAACAACACCACTTGCTTTTCTCATGCAAGGTTTCGGGTGGCGGGAATCGTTTATAGCAATCGGGATTTTTTCTTTGATACCCGTTATCCTTACAAGCCTCTTTGTCGCTGATACACCTGAAAAAAAGGGCTTACCCGGCATACTTGTTGAACCAATAGTCTATTCGGAAGAAACAAACAAAAGTGTTATTGATGACTTAAGACGAATTTTAAGGGAAAAACATTTCTGGGCTATCGCAATCTGGTTTATCTTCCGGGGCGGTGCTCTTTTCGGTTTTTTCGGTCTCTGGGCTGGCCCTTATCTTATTGATGTTTATAAGCTTTCCAAGCAAACTACGGGGAATATTCTCTCAATGATTGCTTTTGCCATGATATTCCTGAGCCCTGTCCTGGGGCATTTTTCCGATAAGACACTCAGGAGCAGGAAGAAGGTGCTCGTCGGCACTTCAATTCTTAATTCGATATGCTGGCTTTTCATGCTTATTTATTACAATAATCTGTCCATATCAGGGCTCTATATAGTCTTCTTTGTTATGGGCATTACGATAAGCTCGGTCGGTACTATAGCAATTGTCGCAACAAAAGAATATTTTCCACCTGAAATTGCGGGTACTTCCATGGGAACCATGAATATATTCCCCTTTATAGGAGGGATCATATTCCAGCCCCTTATGGGCTATGTACTTGATAAAGCAGGTAAGGTTCAAGGCATGTACCAAGCGTCCGCCTATAAGCATATGCTGTGGATTTTTTTTATTACAAGCCTTTTGTCTCTTATCAGTATTATGTTTTCAAAAGAAACATTGAAAAAGTCATAGGTATGCGATTTTAAATTGATTTCAACAAAAAAACATTGTTAAATAGCAACATGATCTCTCTTATCAAGGAAAAATTAAATAATTATATCGGCAAAATATTGGAAAGCCCTCAGGATATATGCGCGGGTGTTATGATGCCCATATTTGAAAAGGATGAAGAGGTTTTTATTGTACTCACAAAAAGAACTAAAACAGTAAAAAAACACAAGGGAGAAGTATCGTTCCCCGGCGGCATGTGTGAAGACGAAGACGGCAGTAAGCTCATTACTGCCCTGCGGGAGTGCTGCGAAGAAATAGGACTCAGGAAGAATGATGTCAAGGTCATCGGAAAGCTTGATGATATGATAACCCTTACAGGCTTTGTAATATCACCTTATGTAGGCATTATGCCATATCCATATACATTCAAGACAAATCCGCAGGAAGTGGCATACATTATATATTTGCCGCTCAGGTTTTTGATGGAGGCCAATCCTGTTATGGAAGAGGCTGAATATGAAGGCAGGGTCGAACAGGTTCCTTCATTTCATTACAGCGGCGACCGGATATGGGGCGCCACATGCAGAATACTTCTCCAGTTCAAAAGAATTCTAAAATCATAAAAAGGAGGCATATGAACTCTTTTTCTCTTAAAATTCTTGCGTGTTCCCTGATGATTGTGGATCACCTGGGGGTTATCTTCTTTCCTGATAATCCGTTTCTCCGCGTAATAGGCAGACTTGCCTTTCCCATGTTCGCATACCTAATCGCGGAAGGGTATCGTCACACAAAAGACCCCACTTCCTACCTGGGCAGACTTTTTCTGTTTTCTCTTATTTCCCAGCCTTTTTACATGTTCGGTTTTAAATATCCGCACCTTGAATTCAATATCTTTTTCACGCTCACCGCAGGCCTTTATGGAATATATGCCTACGAAAAATCCAAAAATTTCTCTGCGGTGCTCTTTGCCGCCATATCATGCGAGTTTGTCAGGGTATCCTTCGGCGCTCCAGGGGTGCTTATGATCTTTGCCATGTACTATTTTTCAAAGGATTACAAACGCATGGCTTTATGGCTCTTTCTGATCGGTATAATGGGAGGTGTCCGGAAAAACATATGGATGTACATACAGGACCCGCAATTTGTCCTGACATGGGCATATCTTACAAAGCACTCCATAACGTCTTTTGTGCAGCCCCTCTGTTTTCTGGCAGTCCCTCTGATCGCGCTTTACAACGGCAAACAAGGTCCAAAAATGAAATACTTCTTCTATTTGTTTTATCCTGGACACCTGGCCATTCTGGGTCTGATAAGAATGTTTCTTCATAAATGATGATGAATTATAAGGTATTATTTAAAGTTGAATGAACAACGGCTGGAATAATCAAAGTTAACAGGCATTCGCTTGAAAAAACCAGGTGAAGGCAGCGCGAAGTATGGAAATGAAGAAGGATTTCTTCATTTCCGCCTGATTCACATAAGCGTATATGGGAATCAGGCTTGAGTGGGCGATGGCATTTTGGGAATGTTCAGGTTTGGATGGGCTGTAAGCTTTGCAGGCTGTAGACGTACTGAACGTACGGCGGAAGATCGCAAGGCGCAGCAGACCGCCAAAGATGGATATTCCCGAAATGCCATTGACCGACAAAGTGAACAAAGACAAACTGCTCAAGAATAAGAGCAAGAGGCAAAAAGCTTTTGACAAAACTACAGCAATTACGAGGGGGTTTGTTATGAAAATCATTAGAAACAGGTGCATAAAATATTACATTACAGCAATAATATTTTTTACCGGAATTCTATTCATATCAACTGTTGCGATTGCTGCTGATAAACCTCCTGTATTGCCGAACATTAAAATTCTCGCTACAGGCGGCACCATTGCAGGTTCTGCCTCCTCATCTACTGAAACGAAAGAATATAAACCGGGCGTCCTTGACATATCCACGCTTATCAAGGCAGTTCCTGGTCTTGAAAAGATTGCGAATATTTCAGGTGAGCAGATCGCAAATATCAGCAGTTCTAATATGAACAACGAAATTATGCTCAAATTAGCCCTTCGCGTAAATGAACTTCTGTCTGACAAAGGAACAGACGGTATTGTAATTACACATGGCACCGATACAATGGAGGAAACGGCATACTTCCTGAATCTCACAGTAAAGAGCGCTAAACCGGTTGTTGTAGTAGGTTCAATGAGGCCCGCAACCGCTATAAGCGCTGATGGCCCTCTTAATCTTTATAATGCCGTTGTACTTGCCGCGAACAAAACCGCAAAAGAAAAAGGTGTTTTGGTAGCACTTAATGAGAGGATTCACGGGGCACGGGATGTGGCAAAAACGAACACTACAGCAGTTGATACTTTTAAATCCCCTGAATTCGGCTGTCTCGGTTTTGTTATGGACGGAAAAGTGTTTTTTTACCGTACCACTACACGACGTCACACAGCAAATACGGAATTTTCCATTGATTTCATAAAAACACTTCCCCGCGTGGACATTCTTTACGGTCACGAGAATGGAACAGGAGATTTTGTTGAAGCAGCGGTAAAAGCCGGAGCTCAGGGAATAGTTCACGCAGGTTCAGGAGATGGAAGCATTTTTTCCACAACAAAAGAGGCTCTCCGTGAAGCAGGAAAAATGGGGGTAATAGTTGTGCGCTCCTCCAGGGTTGGAAGCGGCATGGTTACTCATACTGCCGATGACGGAAAGGACGGCTTTGTCACATCAGACACCCTTAATCCACAAAAAGCGCGCATACTTCTTATGCTTGCCCTTACAAAAACCAGTGATATTAAAAAAATTCAACAGTTTTTCGACGAATATTAGAAAGGCACCTTATAATTGACAATTACTCTTATGTCCTTCATGTCCTGACCATCCATGGATTTGTCCTGATTTACAAGACCTGCTCTGAAGCGGAGCCACAGCCCGTTCAGCAGTTTATTAAAACGATAATCAACGGTAAAGTCTAACTCTCTCTGACTTGGTGAAGCATTCGACCCTGTCTTGGGGGTGCAGGAATCCGTATAGTTACTGAGAATGCTCAGCCCATTGATCCCAAGAGTTGAAAAATCGTAGGAGAGACCGACAAGCCAGGTATTCTCTCCTGCCCGGTCATTGTCTTCCACTATAATAGATGTGAATCCGGGATACGAACTCCATGGGTTCATTATTCCATGATTGCTGTCCGTGGCTGTATAGGCAAATCTAAAACCGAACCCCTTCCATTTGAGGATTCCTTGTACCCCGGCCATTGTTGTATTAAATTCCCCTGCCAGGGATTTGCCTATGTCCTGCTGATTTATAAGTTGCGTTGATGTCGAGAAAGTAGTTTCACTGTTCAGTTTCCATTCTCCATCTGCCCGAAAATAAACAATATTCATAAAATTATAACAGTAGTAATTCCAAAGCTGGAGTTTGTAGTTCTTTGTCGGTTCAAATATGATGCCTGCCATTGTAACCGGCTCATTAGCGCCATATATACCTGCCGCGCCGGACATGCTCTCGAATGTTGTGTCGGTCCATTTTTTAATTTTTGTGACATGAGAAGCAAGAAAAGTAAATTTTGAAATGTCTTTGCTTTTTATCGTGTATGCCTCAAAGGTAAAGGGCGTCATTCTGAAATCATAGGGATTGATAAAAGGCGTGTCCAATTCCTGTCTGAAAACCGTGAACTCGGTTTTTGAGATTTTCCCTTGCAGATAAGCATGTCCAAGTACAGTATAGCCACTCTGTCTCGGCGAACCAAGCAAACCGGTGCCGCTTTTGTCCTCATCATTGAATATAAAACCCTGAGATGTAAACATTGTTGCACCTGCTCTCAGATTCTTCCACCAGAGAGTCGTGTAACCCAATGATCCTCCAACTGCGAGAGATTCTTTGGGATCGGATATGTCATATGACTTTTTCATGTAATAGGAGCGTATATTTATATCGGGTTTGCCTTTAAAGAGGGCTTCTCCGAGATTATCTGAAGCATATGCTCCGTAGGGTGTTATTGCTATGAAAAAAACAATCACTGTGAGAAGTAAACTGAAATGAGGCTGCTGCATCAATCACTCCCGATAGAAAAAGGAATATTCTTATCCTTGATAACGCCTCCTGGCACAAACGAAAGAGCCTTGACCGGCACTTCTTCGAGCCAGTCTATCTTCCACTCTATTCGCCAGACTTCAACCCTATAGAACGGATATGGCTTATTATGAAGAGAACACTTTACGAACAATCACTGCAGGAACAATGCCGCTCTGATCGAGAAGGCCGATCACGCCCTGTGTGAACTCATGGATAATCCCAAAAAAGTTGCTTCTGCAGCAACGACAATCGTTACTTAATTATGCGAAACGGTCTAATTCTCCCAGGAGTGTGATATCTTTAACGTTGATGGATATTTTTACAGGCATCAGGCCTTCTTTTCCCTATAAACGATCTTCCCGCCAACAATAGTAAGGAGATTTTTCCCGCGTAATTTCCAGCCGTGAAAGGGCGTGTTCTTACCTTTTGAAAGGAAGGTTTTCCTATCAACCGTCCACTGGGCATCAGGGTCAAAAATAATAATATCTGCTGCGCTGCCGGGCGAAAGTTCGCCATATGGGAGTTTAAAAACCTTTGCCGGGGTTTCAGTAAATTTCCTCAAAAGCCCTTTAAGGTCAAGCACACCTTCATGGACAAGAGCAAGGGAAAGTGAAAATGCAGTTTCCAGGCCTGAAATCCCCGAAGTGGCAATATTGAACTCCACATCTTTTGATGTAAAATCATGGGGGGCATGGTCTGTTGCAATAATATCGATTGATCCGTTTTTAAGCCCTTCCTTGATTGCCTCCGCATCCTCTTTTGACCGTAAGGGCGGGTTGACTTTTGTATCCGTGTCAAAACCGAGAGTTGCTTCATCGGTTAATGTGAAGTAGTGCGGACAGGTATCGCATGTTACCTTTTTAAATCTTTTTTTGACTTCCCTGATAGAATCCACGCTCCCCTTTGCCGAAATATGCGTCAGGTGGATCGGGGAACCGACGTATTCCGCTAAAGTCATATCCCTTTTCACTATGATCTCCTCCGCAATGGAGGGAACCGCATCAATGCCGGATATTATGGATGCCTTCCCTTCATGGACAAAACCTTTTGACAGATCTTCGTCTTCGCAGTGGGATATTACAGGGATGCCAAATAGTTTTGTATACTCAAGCGCTTTACGCAACAACTCGGAATTTTTTACCGATTTGCCGTCATCAGAGATAGCAACAATGCCTGCCTTATACATCTCACCTATCTCGGCAAGTTCTTCTCCTTTCAGCCCTTTTGTTATCGCACCGCAGGGAAAAACACGGCACGTGCCTTCGGTTTTAGACTGATTTACAATATATTCTGTAACGCTCTTATTATCGTTTACCGGATTCGTATTTGCCATGCATACGACTGTTGTAAATCCGCCTTTTACGGCAGCCATTGTACCTGTTTTGATTGACTCCTTGTATTCGTAGCCCGGCTCACGCAGATGAACATGAACATCTATCAGACCGGGAGCAACAACAAGGCCTGCGGCATCTATGACCTCCACATCATGTCCCTTTTCAAGGATATGTTTGTCAATCTTTTCAATAAATCCGCCATTTATATAGACATCCAACACTTCATCTATACCGTTCTTGGGATCGATAACCCTGCCTTTTTTAATAAGGATTTTCACGCCTCGCCCCCTGTGAGGAGAAAAAGGACTGCCATCCTCACTGCAACACCGTTTTCAACCTGGTCAAGTATCACGGAATAGGGTCCGTCAGCCACTTCGCCTGTAATCTCCACCCCTCTGTTCATGGGTCCGGGATGCATTATTATAACGTCTTTTTTTGCTTTTTTAACCTGATCCTGTTTCAGGCCGTAAATAGTCGAATATTCGTTAATGGAAGGAATATAGGAAACACCGCCCCTTTCTTTTTGAATCCGCAGCATCATAATAACATCGGCATTCTTTACCGCCCTGTTGATGTCATATTCTACTTTTACGCCAAGGTCTTCAATAAACGGCGGTATCATGGTCGGAGGGCCGCAGCAAACTATTTCCGAATCAAAGTGCTTCAATGCAAAAATGTTTGAACGGGCTACCCTGCTGTGGGCGATATCGCCGATTATGACAAATTTCAGGCCGTCTAATCTGCCCTTTTTTTCTCTCATGGTAAATAAATCAAGCAATGCCTGAGTGGGATGCTCATGAGCGCCGTCACCGGCGTTGATGACGGAAGAATTGACTATCTTCGATAACATATGAGGCGCACCGGGCATATTGTGTCTTATAACAATAACATCAGGCTGCATGGATTCAAGGTTTTTAGCGGTGTCTTTCAGTGTTTCACCTTTCACGTAACTGCTTGTGCTGGAAGAAACATTGATTGTATCCGCGCTCAGACGCTTTGCTGCTATCTCAAAGGAAACCCTTGTCCGCGTACTTGGTTCATAAAAAAGGGTAATCACTGTTTTCCCGCGCAGTGTGGGAACTTTTTTAACTTCTCTTTTTGATATGTCTTTAAAAGACTCGGCAGTATCAAGGATAAGGGTTATCTCATCTTTTGAAAGTTCTGTGATGCCGAGAAGATCTTTTTTTGTCCAATTCATTTAAACTCTCACAACTACAACTTCGTCTTTATTGTCAACTTCTTTGAGCTTTACAAGTATGTCTTCCTCAGGGGTTGCGTTATATTTGATGCCTGCATAATCCGGGTGTATCGGAAGTTCCCTGCTTCCTCTGTCAACAAGGACAGCAAGTTGAATTTTCCTCGGTCTTCCCATATCCATGAGGGCATCTATTGCCGCTCTTGTAGTCCTGCCGGTATGCATCACGTCATCTAAGAGAACGATGGTCATGTTGTTCACATCAAATGGTATGTCGGTTTTTTTTACTGCAGGCAGTTTCAACTTAAATATGTCGTCTCTATACATCGTGATATCGAGGATTCCAAGCGGAAGCTCTATGCTTTCAATATCCTTTATCTTATTTCTGATCCTGTTTGCAAGGTGGACCCCTCTTGTTCTGATGCCGATAAGACATAAATTTTCGCTACCCTTGTTTCTTTCCAGGATTTCATGAGCAATTCTTGTAATAGTTCTTTCTAATGCCTTCCGGTCAAGGAGCTGCAGAGGTTTTTCGATCATTAGTCATCCATATATATTGCTTTTTTTGGACATTGGTCAATGCAGGATGTGCATTCGATACAGTCTTCCGGTGTCAGCACCATCAGATCTCCATTATTATTCAGCGAGAAGATTTCGTAGGGACAGATATCAATACATTCTCCGCAGTTGCTGCACAACCGTTTCTCAATGTATGGCCTCACCTTTCATAACTATAATAGGTTTGAAAAAAAAAATCAATGAAAAGCAATAGCGTTTTCCAAACATATCTTTTGAATATCGTTATGTCATCTGACGTATTTGAATGTGTCCATGCCCCACTTGACTGACGTGTATTATGTCTTTGTGACAAAAATCTCTTGACAAACAGGACGGATAAAGATAATTTTGTATGCTTGTCACCCAAAAATTTATATTTAAACGGGGCTGTAGGTGCTTAAATCGATAAAACTACGGGTTATTTTTATTGTTCTTTTTCTTGTGATATCTGTTATTTACTGTCTGCCTAATATCATTGAACCAACAGGCGCATGGAAGAAATACCTCCCCTCAGATAAAATACATCTGGGGCTTGATCTAAAAGGGGGAATGCATCTGCTCCTTGAACTTGATACCGCCAAGATGCTTGAGAATATGGTAAACAGGAAATTTAATGCGGTAAAAGACGGTATGATAAGAGATGGAATACGTTTTCTGGGGCTTGATAAAAAAGAAAATGCGCTTTTTATAACAATACGGGCGGAGCAAAAGGATAAGCTCTATAATCTTATAGGCAAAGAATTTTCCGATATGAAAGCCGGAGCAATAAAGGCTGACGGCGAGAATCTGACTATTGAATTTCTCCTGTCGGAAAAAGAATTAACCAACATAAAAGAGAATGCCGTCCATCAGGCACTTGAAACCATACGGAACAGGATAGACCAGTTTGGAGTTTCTGAGCCCGTTATCGTCCGTCAGGGGGAAAACCAAATACTTGTTCAGCTCCCCGGTATTAAAGACCCTCAAAGGGCACTGGAACTGATAGGCAGGACAGCACAGCTCGAGTTTAAACTCGTAGATGAAGACAATGCGATAAGATATACGGGCGGCACCCCTCCTGAGGGCGATGAAGTCCTGACAATGAAAACAAAAAACAAGGAAACAGGAATTTCTACCACTACACAGATACTGTTAAAGAAACAGTCTCTTTTGACAGGTGAATTGCTGACAGATGCAAGGGTAAAACTCGGAGGAGAATTCGGCGGCGAGCCCTATGTTGCCATAGAATTTAATAGTGAAGGTGCAACATTATTCGATAAAGTTACGGCTGAAAATGTTGGTAAAAGAATCGCCATTATTCTTGATAATACAGTATATTCAGCTCCTGTTGTCAAAGAAAGGATATCCGGCGGCAAAGCAACCATTTCCGGCAGTTTTACAATGGATGAGGCAAAAGATCTTGCGATTGTATTGCGCGCAGGCGCTCTGCCGGCACCTGTAAGGGTTGTCCAGAATATCACCATCGGCCCCAGCCTGGGTCAGGATTCAATAAATAAAGGTCTGAAGGCAACGATCGTTGGCAGCATACTTGTCATTATATTTATGATCTTCTACTATCGTATGTCAGGGATAATTGCAAATATTGCCCTTCTTCTTAATTTGATCTATCTGTTGGGTGCTTTCAGTGCATTAAAAGCAACGATGACTCTCCCCGGTATTGCAGGCATTGCCTTAACTATCGGCATGGGTGTTGATTCGAATGTACTGATCTTTGAAAGAATAAGGGAAGAACTCCGTCTCGGCAAGACCGTAAGGGCTGCAGTAGATGCGGGCTACACAAAGGCGTGGGTAGCAATTTTCGATTCCCATATTACAACATTGATCACTGCCGGTGTTCTTTTTATGTTCGGCACAGGCCCGATAAAAGGTTTTGCAATAACATTGATTATCGGTATGATAATCAATCTTTTTACTGCCGTATTTGGTTCCAAGGCAATTTTTGACTGGATAATGACGAAATATAAACCGCGGAAGCTGAGCATCTGAGGCAATTATTATGGTGGAATTACTTAAAAATACAAATATAGATTTTATCGGATTCAGAAAAAAGGCTTTTATAATCTCACTGATTCTTGTATTAATAGGATTTTACGCATTTATTATGGTGTCTATCGGAAAGGCGAACTTAAGTGTTGATTTTACCGGGGGTACTAATTTACAGATAAAATTTGAAAATCAGGTTGATATTGGTGTACTTAGAGAGGTTTTGGTTAATGGCGGGGTAGGAGATGTTCAGATACAGCAGATAAGCGGGACAAAAGAGTTTTTTATAAAGACAAAGCTCTCTGATGTGGGGAGCGAAAAGATACAAAGTAAAATATCTGCGATATTATCCGATCAGCTAAAAAACAACAAATATGAGATTCTCAGCAGCAGCATGGTTGGCCCGGGCGTAGGAAGAGATCTGAAAAAATATGCAATCATAGCGGTTTGCCTTGCCCTTCTCGGCATCATTGTTTATATCGCATGGCGTTTTACCTTTATATCAGGTATTGCGGCAACTATTGCCACCTTTCACGATGTTGTAGTCATACTCGGTGTGTTTTATATACTCGGCAAAGAGATTAATCTCCTTATTATTACAGCACTGCTAACAATAGCCGGCTATTCTCTTCAGGATACAGTTGTAGTATTTGACCGGATTCGGGAAAATATACTGAAGATGAAGTCGAAGAACGAATTCGGCGAAACAATCAACAAGAGCATCAATGAGGTTTTGAGCAGGACTGTTGTCACCGGCATCAGTACACTGATAGTTTTGGCAGTTTTTATGTTTTTTGGCGGCGAAGTGCTTTTTGATTTTTCATTTGCATTATTTATAGGTCTTATTGTAGGTACATATTCTTCAATCTTTGTTGCCAGCCCCATAGTGTATGTTTGGAGAAATAAAGTACGTTAATCCTCAATAATTCCATCATGTGCAATACAGGTATTTAATGCAGTTGAAGCTTGAGGATGTATTAAAGAACAAAGAAAAAGAGTTAAAACTTCATCAAAGATTTCTTGATCTAAAACAGTTTTTTGAAAAAACTGTTTTTTCGTCATCAGTCAACCTTCCCTTAAAACAACACATTGAAGACCTTAAGGCTTTAATAGAAAAGATCATGCCTGATCCGAAAGACAGAACAGAAGAAATGTTTTCCGGAGAAATATTTACTCTTCTTTGCACAATATATCTGCATGATATCGGGCTGGTTAATAATTTTGGATGGAGTTCGAGAAGAAATATATTAAGCGGCCTCGAAGGGGCCGATAAGAATATATTATTAAGTTACGGGATATGCGAGAAGCTGGATATCCCCGAAACAGCAATTGATATTGTAAATTATTTGGTTTTTTCGCATGAAATTAGAAAAATACCTACAGAATGGGAGATTAATGAGGACGGTGGGAAAGCTATCATCAGAAACGCCAGAGCTATTGCTCATGTGTTTAACTTTTCACATCTCATACTTGACATATTCTGCTCGGATTTGAAATATAGGAGATTCCGTCGTTTTAACGAGTCCCATTTCATATTAAGACATCGTGATACAAAGGTTGATGTCGACAGCAGAGAAGGGATCATTTACATAACATATAGAGCAAAATGTCCATACGAATCACACCTTATTGAAAATGCAAAGAAATATATGGACAGCATTTTCAATACATTTAAGAGCAATGTTAACGGTAAAATGGGGCTTAACTACAAGGATATCATATGGGATATTGCGGACGATTTTAGTTTTGAAAGGGATGTTTTTGATGTGCCGAGATTCTCTCCCTATAATGAGTTTGAGGGCCCACCCTTTGAGAGGTGGGAGAAAGCTTCTCTGATATTAGACAAGATGTTTAATTTTGGCTATGTTATTGCTGTCGGGGGTACGACTACAGGCAAGACCACAATAATGCGGTCTTTTATTGTTCCTCAAATACTTTTAATCAGCCCGAATGTGTTTTATTGTGAGCTATGGGAAAACCCCGTGAGCGAGATTAAGAATATTATGTGTAAACGACGCAGACAGTCTAATGATATTAATCTTGATATTATATCACTTTGCAACAAATTTTCAAAAGACAACTATCCGTGCTTTTTCATTCTCGATAATTGCGAGAGGTATGCATATATAGATACAACCGAAAAGGAGAAGCTCGACAGATTTATAAAGTTTTGTCTCGATCAAGACAATATTTATTTGATTGTTTCCGGTGACAAGGAAAGCTTTTTTGAATGGCATGCGCTTTTTGGTAACTCAAGCATGTCTGCAATCTGTGAAATTAAGCCGATAGAAGGCACAAAGGCTATCGAAGCCTTCGGAAAAAATAAGATTTTCCTGAATACAGGTGAGCGGTTCAAGCCCATAGAATGCGGACTCCTCCAAGCTAATTTGAATATCGGGAAGGTATTGGAAAATATTCTGGAGGGATTGAAAGACGAAGACGATTTGAGAAAAATAATCGCAGTTTTTGCAGACAAAAATGACTTGCATCTCAAGAGATATACCATTGAAAATATCTTTTCTGAAACAGCCGTACCTCATAAAAGAATCCTCGGCTATCTTGGCCTTTTAAAGGAAAAAGATATATTGACAGAATATGAGTCAACAGAGCAGACATACTATGCCTTATCAAACAGATACCTGAAAGAACCTCTTTACAGGGTTTTAAGACTTGACGTCTTTGAGGAGAAGAGAAAAATACGTAATATGCTTCAAAATTTAATTATAAACGAGGCATTTCTTGATATTGATGCACTAAAGCTCCTTGAAAAATGGAAGGATGAATTAGTCTTTTCAAAAGAAGAGATGGGGCTGATTCTATCAAGTATTATCATCCAGGAAAAGGATTGCGGACCATTTTTCGAAAAGGCAAAAAAAGACGGCAAGGGGATAGATATCCAGCCTATTCTCAAATTGCTCTACATTAAAGACTCAGATAAAAGAAGTAAGGCCATAAGTCTGTTAGTTGAAATACAGGACAAGGACATGATAAATCCCTTATTGGAACATTTAAAAAAGGAGAAAGTTCTTGAAATAAAAGACCTTATAATACGAGGGATGGGTCTTGCCGGAAAAAAGAGGACAATCTTTGCAATAATGGATACCTTGAAAGATATTGGCGACAGACATTTGAAATTGCGCGCCATAGAATTTCTCTATTCACTTCTTAACGGTAACGTTAAGAGTATACTCTCCGAATTCAGGGAAATCGAAGAAGACCCTGTCATACTAAAGAAGATTGACGATCTCCTGTCAACAATCAGGGAAACGTGAGCATCCCATGTACATACGGTTTTAGCGCTTCAGGAACTGCAATAGCCCCGTCTTCTGTCTGGTAATTTTCCATTACAGCCATTACTGTCCTGCCGATTGCAAGCCCGGAGCCGTTAAGAGTATGGACAAACTCTGTTTTTCCATTATCCTTCCGGTATCTGATTTTTGCCCTTCTTGCCTGGAATGTATCAAAATTACTGCATGACGATATTTCTCTGTAAACGTTTTGCCCCGGCAGCCAAACTTCAATATCATAGGTCTTTGCGGAGGAAAACCCAAGGTCGCTTGTGCAGAGCATGGAAACTCTGTAGTGTATGTTTAATTTTTTCAATACATCTTCCGCATCAAGAAGAAGGCGTTCTAATTCCTCATAAGATGTTTCAGGCGAAGAAAACTTGACAAGCTCAACCTTGTTGAACTGATGCTGGCGGGTAAGTCCTCTCGTATCCTTACCGTGAGCCCCCGCTTCTTTCCTGAAACATGGGGTGTAAGCAACGTATTTAATGGGCAAAGCATCTTCTTTCAAAATTTCGTTGCTGAATATATTTGTTACCGGTACTTCGGCAGTGGGGATAAGGAAATAATCAAGCCCTTCAAGCTTAAAGAGTTCTTCCTCGAACTTTGGAAGCTGGCCCGTTCCGGTCATTGTCTCCCTGTTTACCATAAACGGCGGAAGCACCTCTGTGTAACCGTGCTCACAAGTGTGTAGATCAAGCATAAAATTAATGAGAGCCCGCTCAAGAAGCGCGCCGAAGGATTTATACAGCGTGAATCTTGAACCGGTAATCTTTGCAGCCCTTTTAAAGTCCAGTATGTCAAGCCTCTCGCCTATCTCCCAGTGGGGCTGCGGCTCGAAGGTAAAGACAGGTTTTTCTCCCCATATCTTCACAATTTTGTTGTCTTCTTCGCTTATCCCAACAGGAACCGAACTGTGCGGTATATTCGGGATTATCATAATCATGTCATCCCATTCCTTTTCCGTTTCTCTCAAGGTCTGTGCAATGTTTTCAATATCCTTTCCAAGCGTTTTCAGGTGGTCTATCTTCTCCGGAGGCATAGAACCCGACTTTCTCAGTCTTGCTATCTCATTGGAAAGCTCATTTTTTTCATTTTTCATTTTTTCGGATTCTTGTATAAGCCCTCTGCGCTTTTCATCTGTTATGAGGAGCTTTTCAATATCAAAAGAAGCGCCTCTTTTTTCAAGGCTTTCCCGAACAAGCCCGACTCTTTCCCTTATAATCTTAGGGTCAATCATTTAGTCCTCCATTAAATCTTTTTTAAACTCAATCGGTTTGTAAATATACATTACACCGTTTATGGTTTCTGTTGGATGCTCCTCAACAAGTAACTGGATTTTATTAATATTTTTAAAGTTGGATATGAATGTGTTTATAATGGCATAGGTCATGGTTATCTCCCGTGATGTGCCGGCAGATTTGTCATCCAGAAGTTCCTTTGAGAAGTTTAAATACATGACCCCATCCTCGTCTGTCGCAAAATCGTAAAGCGTCAATTTTTCCGGAACGCATTTCTGCCTCTTCAGCTCATTCATTATTTCATCAGCCCTCTGTTTTTCCGATATGCCCGCTTTAACCTCTATCACGTTCTGCACAAGTTTAACACCATCCTTCGGGGCAAATATATACAGGCTGTCTGTGGCAACAGAAGGAGCACTTTTTGTTGGCTCAGGGCGTTTAAAATAGCTGTAAATTGCCAGAGAAACTGCAAAAGCAATTGCAACAACAAAAATAATAACCAGCTTTTTGTTTTTAAAATTCTTGGGAGTATCATAGATATTGAATTTGTATTCCATGACCAATATTATTCTTTGTCCAGATTATATACAACTGTCGGTTTTTTGTCTATATTCGAGGGAACACGTTTTACCTGTTATTGTGACTGTTGCCGAATTCATTTAAAAATTCTCCGGAGGTCATTACTCTGAAAAGCGGATATATGGCAGAATTTCTGTAGGCATCAAGAAAATTATTATGAATTTCTCTTTTAAATGCAGCGCTCATATCTTCAAGTATTATAGTATAAAAATCATTACAGACAGCGTCAAAAGCTGTTGCAAGCACACAGAAATGGGTATTTATGCCGCCGATGACAACGGTATCAACACCCATTGTGTGCAGTGTCTGATCGAGATCGGTTTTAAAGAAGGCACTGAATCTCCTTTTTTCGAGCACTATGTCTGTGCTTTGCGGCTCAAGGTCGGATAACGGCTGAGTGCCCTTTGTTCCTCTGATGGCATGAGGCTTCATTCTACCCTTGAAAATAAAATCATCCTTTAAAAAACTGTCGCAGGCGAAGATGACCGGTATTGAAATACCTCTGCATTCCTTTAGAAAATCTCTAACATAAGGGACAATTTTCTCTTCTTCTTTTTCGCCTGTTCTTGCACTGCCGTAATTTCCTTCAAGCATGTCAATAATAACAATCGCGGGTTTCAATGTTTTTCTCCTTCTATTTACTGGGGCTCACGTCGCCCCCTCCACCGGCAAAGCCGTCGGAGCCTCCCCTTCTCGCTCACCGTGTGAGCTATTTTACGCGCTGACGCTATGTCTGCTGGCTTGCACCTGCCCTCCGTAGCGTTGGCGAAGGTACGTCGCCCCCTCCACCGGCAAAGCCGTCGGAGCCTATATGTTTTTGCCCTAAAAAAAGCCTGACAAAGTTTTCACGTATGCTTGATGCAACCTCTTCAATGCCCTTGTTCTTAATCTGTGCCAATCTTGCAATTGTGTATTTTACAAAATGAGGCTCATTTCTTTTGCCCCTATGTGGAACCGGCGTCAAAAAGGGAGCATCTGTTTCAGCAAGAAGCCTGTCCATAGGTATGTTCTTTACAACCTCTGTCGCTTTTTGCGTGTTAGCGTATGTAATCGTTCCCGGTATGGAAATATAAAACCCCATATCAAGCAACTTTCTTGCAGTATCCATGTCATAGGAATAACAATGGATAACTCCTGATGCGTTGCCATGATATGTTTCCTGCAATATACTCAGGGTTTCATCCCTGGCATGTCTTGAATGGATTATGACCGGGATGTTCAGACTTTTTGCCGTCATCAACTGATCCTTGAATGCCTTTATCTGTGTGTCCTTTGGTGAATAATTCCTGAAAAAATCAAGTCCTATTTCTCCGTAGGCCACGATCTTTTTATGCATTAAATATTTTCGTATGATTTTTGCCGTTTTCTCGGTGTATTCGCTGCTGCTATGAGGGTGAATGCCGATGGCACCATATATATTATCGTATTTCTCAATAATTCCTACCACCTTCTCAAAATAACGTTCTTCAGTGCCAACAGTAAGGATATAATCAAGTCCTTCTTCTGAACTTTTTTCTATAACCTTATCCCTGTCCTGTTCAAACGAATCCATTTCAAGGTGGCAGTGGGAGTCAACAAACATGCTTTTTTATAGCATATTCAACGAAAGACAATCTATAGATTTCCACGGGCAAGAAGGGTATTTGCATGCAGAAACGCGATGTTTTGCGTCTCTACATGCATTAAAGGGGGGGTGGTATGAAGCTATGAGAAGAAGCAATAACCTTTGAAAATTATAAGTCCTCTCCTTTTTATTATATGGATGTCGGTATAACAAGTCCTGTCGTTTTATGCCATACTGACGCACAATCACACCTGTCATTTATATAGTAAAGGTGGTTGCAGTAATCCTGAAACTCACACACAGATTGCCCGGCGCCATCCTGACAGGGACAATACTTAGAAGTTTCAACATAAAATGTGTTCAAAGTGCGCTGATGAGCATTGGCAGTTTCTTTATGGGAAAACCCTGAAGGATAAATTTCGTATGCATCACGAGCCGGATAGAATCCTTCAAAAGCCATCATAGAATTGTTTTTAAAAACCTTCTGTCCCATACAGCCTCCTCAGTAGCAGAATTTCAAGGATACCTATAAAGTATGCTTTTGCAATAAGCATACCATTATTATACTCCGTTCTTTAAACAGGCGATTGTGGGGGCTTGCTTCTGAAATAGTATTGTCTGACTTATTTTAGAAAGAACCAACAAAATACTCACGGGGACATTTTCCCTAATTATGAAAGTAATTCATGCCATTTTGAGAAACAGACCGTTGATAACTGACAGACATGCGTCATATAATTGACCCAATTCATAATAAAACTTGTCCTGCAAAGAGGACAGTAAGGAAACATCTGTTAATTGCAGTTTGTTTACAAATGATTATATTAGGATTACTATTTGAAGTACGAGACATTATACAGGAGGCTGTTTGAAAGTATTAATAGTAAGTATTGGATTGTTATTTTTGGTTTTGGGTTTCCAGTATCCCGGCATAACACAACAGGAGGATAAAGGCATAATGAAGAAAACAAAAGTTGTAAAAACTTCGGATAAGAATACAATGAATACCATTCCGGAAGAGACACAGCGCACAAGCTGGAAGAATTATAAGAAACCCGATGACGCAATGCTGAAGAAAAAATTGACTCCACTCCAATTTGAAGTGACCCAGCACGAAGGAACTGAACCGGCTTTCCATAATGAATATAACGAAAACAAAAGGTCAGGCATATATGTCGATATTGTTTCCGGAGAACCCCTATTCAGTTCAATAGACAAGTATAATTCAGGGACAGGCTGGCCAAGCTTCATAAAACCAATTGAACCGGACAATATTATAACCAGACAAGACAAGAAACTGCTCAGTATGCGGACAGAAGTACGAAGCAAACGGGGCGATTCACATCTGGGTCATGTCTTCCCTGACGGGCCGCAGCCGACAGGGCTCAGGTACTGTATGAATTCCGCCGCGCTACGATTCATACCTAAAGAAGACCTGGAAAAAGAAGGTTACGGGGAATACAAAATACTCTTTGAGAAAAATTGAATACAAAATAAAATATTTTAACAAGAGATTTTTGCTGACGGATGTTTCTGGCGTATGGAAGTTTTTATTGACAAAACCCTCGATATTCAAACAGAATAAACAATTGATTGAGGTAAACCTATGACAAAAGAATTAATGAAACAATTGCTGAATGTTTCAAAAGGTATGGAACCGCCTGATACTGTTATCAGGAACGGGAAAATTATAAATGTATTCACTGATGAGATAGAGGAAGGTCTTGCCGTATCAATTAAAAACGGTTGGATTGTATCTATCGAAAGCAATGAAAAAATATCCATACCGGAAGGCACAGCAGAGATAGATGCAAAAGGACTTTATCTTTGCCCGGGATTTATTGACGCTCATACACATCTCGACAGCATTCTGTCTTACAGCGAACTTGTTCCCTACGCAATCAGGGGAGGCGTCACAACTATTATTTCAGAAACGGCAATGGCTGCAACAGCCTGCGGGATCAAAGCAGTGCTTTCCTTCATAGAGAGCACAAAAGGGTATCCCCTGCGTTGTTATTTTGTCGCGCCGCCGCTCACCCCTCCTTTTCCAAAAATGGAAAGCGCTCTTGGCCTAAGTCTGAAAGAATTCAAGAACCTTCTCAAGAGGGATGATTTTGTAGGTATCGGTGAAGGCTATTGGACACGAATTGTAGACGGAGATGAGAGAGTGCTGAAACAGGCATCTTTTGCATTATCTCTTAACAAGAAGCTTGACGGTCATTCCTCGGGTGCCAAAAAAGATAAACTCATCCAATATCTTCTTACAGGGATTACATCCTGTCATGAATCGGTTACTGTAAATGAGGCCCTGGAAAAGCTCAGACTTGGCATGTATATCATGATCAGGGAAGGATTCATAAGAAAAGAGCTGAAGGAACTTTCAAAGCTGAATGATTTGAACATTGATAAGAGAAGGATAATCCTTGTTTCCGACCTCTTCGACCCGGTCATGCTCATTGAAGAAGGTTATCTTGATTCCGTGGTCAGACGGGCAATAGCATACGGTTTTTCTCCTCTTGATGCGATTAAGATGACAACAATCAATCCGGCAGAATATTACGGCCTAAGGTTCCATGGAGCTATAGCGCCATTGAAACACGCAGACATACTCTTCCTGGAGAGCATAGAGGAGATATCTGTTAAAAAGGTTATGTGCAGCGGCAAGATTGTATTTTCCGATAACCATTTTATAGAAAAAATATTGCCGAGCAACTATCCTGAAGAAATGAAAAACACACTGACGCTGCAGAAGATGAATGAAAATGATTTCTGCATAAAGGCAAAATCGTCGAAGAATATTGTAAGGGTGGAAGAGCTTGTAAACGAGACTATCTCCAGAGAGCTTTTATGGGAGGCTCCTGTGAGGGACGGCTTTTTGCAGAATGACATCTGGGATGATGTCGCGTATGCGGCTGTGATACATCGCAATGACAAAAAACGAATGGGGAAGGGTTTTGTAAAGGCAACAGGGATTAAAGACGGTGCTGTTGCAACAACACTTATCTGGGATACATGCAATGTTCTTGTCATAGGAAGCAGTAAACAGGATATGAAGGAAGCAGTAAACAGGCTTATAGACATACAGGGCGGGGTAGTTATATCGAAGGGAGGGAAGGTTATCTATGAGTTTCCTATGCCGGTTTACGGACTCATAGCTCTTGATCCGATAGAAACACTACGGGAAAAAATAAAATCCCTTGATGAAGCTATGAAAGCTATCGGGTCATCAATCAAAAGGCCCTTTCTCACTGTTCAGACAATACCCTTTACCGGCCTGCCCTTCTTCAGAATAACGGATAAAGGACTGGCGGACATGAAAAAAATGCGTTTAGTTTCTCTTTTTGTAAAATAGAACATTGCGCTTGAGCTGTCTATTTGCTTTCGGACTAAGGATATTTTTTTGCAAAATTACCCTTTGAGACTATAAGCTTGTAGCCATGTACAATGAAAAAGTGCATAATATGATTGACTTTTGGAACCTTTTCCTTTATCTTATATCCATTGAACAGCGGGGTGGAGCAGTTTGGTAGCTCGTCGGGCTCATAACCCGAAGGTCACTGGTTCAAATCCGGTCCCCGCAACCAAACAAATTCGAGGGGTTGCAGATTTTTGCAACCCCCTTTTTTATGTCCATTTCTATCATTTTTCTACCGTTTACCATAATATGGGTGCCCCGCAGCATAAGTTGCAAAGAATCCATTATTGACGTAAACCTGACACCTTCCGGCAGTGGTTACAACGGTTGTAACCACTGCCAAAATCTCTGGGAAGTCAATACGGACACCGTATAACGGGCTATCGCTCTTGAAGCTCAAGATGTCTGCACTAACTTCTTACTATTAAGCTATTATATTAATATCATTAGTTAATTGGCGGAAGTGCATGGGAATCGAAAACTTCCATAGCTTTATAAGTACCTGTAATAGCACATGTTATTACAGAGTAGTTCTAAGTCTGGAACGTGTCTGCACGATAACGGAAATTTTAGCCAGGGTTTAAATAAAAAATACTCGTTCTCCAGACTTCAAAAAAACAGAAAATTAAATAACAAAACAAAAAGCCACGGAAACTCTTGGCGGGGTCTCTCCGTGGCTTGCCTATACCTTCCTAAATGCCGAAAGCATAAAGGAGGCGTATGTCTATTATAGCACGTCCTCCCGATCCGTCAACAACGATTGATGACCAAAAACAACTTATACAAGAGGAAAATCAAGATGCAAAAAACAGGTCGGAGCCGACTGCCGAAACTGCGAGGAGCGGAGCGACAAGCAGAGTAGAGCGGGACGGCGACGGCCATTATGTATATCGGATAAACCGGGAAAAGTTGAATACGGCCAAAATACCGGCTGTGGACTATCCATCTTCCGATAGCCTTAATTCAACGTCGAAAATAGAAGACTGGCTCCGGGTTACAGAGGAAATTTTTTCAGCCCCTTCAAAAGCCTTAAGGGGTGAAAAGGTTTCCGTTTCTTCTGTGGATGGAGGTCATAGCACCAGTTTCCGTGCAAATCATGTGACGGACGTGAAACGTCCGGCGCTTGGTTTGTCAGGTGGAGTCTCCGAGAGTATTCCTGTAGTTGGTAGTTGTTTTACTTTACTTGATTATAGGAACACTCAAGCAGAAAAAAGAAAGGATATATATAATAAATATTTCTCTAAAACGAAGATAGATACCGGTCTATATAAATATAAGACAGTTCGTTCTGGTGATGTGCTGGAAGTGTATGAATATGAAGGTCTTCAAAAAAGTCAGAAAGGAAAAGAAAAGAATGTAAAAGAAAAAGAAGAAGAAAAAACAGAGGAAAAGACAGAAGAACAAAAACAGGAAATAAGAAAGAAGAGTATATCAAGGGCAAAGAAGCTGATAAAACGTACAATCAATGCAAATGTAGGCAAATGGGGAGATGAAAGACCGAAGTTTTTAACTCTTACATTTAAAGAGGATATAAAAGATTTTAAGACAGCTAATTATGAATTCAAAAAGTTTCATCAAAGGCTATCGTATAGCATCGGCTACACGCTCAAATATACTGTTGTTGTTCAATTTCAGGATGGAGAAAGAAAGGGTGGTATAGAAGGTGGGCGGGGCGGTGTCATACATTTTCATGTTGTTCTTTACAATATGCCTTTTATACCGGCAAATGAGCTAAGAGAAGATATATGGGGTCAAGGGTTCATAAAAATCAATGCCATAGATAATGTTGACAATCTGGGTGCTTATGTTGTTGGCGGTTATATGAACAAAGGTTTTGATGATGAACGTTATGACGGACAAAAGCGGTTTTTTTCAAGCAGGGGGCTTTATGACCCATTAGAAGTCAAATCAACAAGCCCTATTGACCTTGGAGAATTTACAGAAGATCACAAGGTTTTTGAAACATCCTTTGAGAATGAGTATACCGGGATCATTCACTATAAACAGTATAATCTTAAAAGGAGGGCCGGGTTTGCAAAAAAACCAATGGAGTACAAGGAGTGAGGATACGTTATTTATCGACAGCACCTACAACTGTTCAGTAATGGTCATTTATCAAAGCTAAGAATTACGCATGGAAAGACGGTAAGGAATAAAGCTCAATGGGCGTGACTTTCTACGATTTACTGAAATAGATTGGGGTTTGGAAGGGATATAGAAGAAGATTGTCAGTATTATTTAGTGATATTGAATACTACGGCGTTACCTAAGTGATTTTCAACAATTCTTATTGCACTGGCTCTGGCAAAAGCATGCATATACGTATGATGTACGGTTAACACTAAATCCTGAAATTCATCATCAAAGTCTGTTTCTAAAAACTTTATATCCAGCCCAAAAGTTTTTGCCTCGTCCATATGGATATGTCTTGCATGTGTTTTTGTGTCAGCATGATTTCCTAAATGCTTAACAACCTTGTCAGCCTTTTCTTTTGCATCATGTTGGTTTTCAAACATATTATCTATTAGCCATGTTTTAACAATTTTTTCTGACCATTCTATGGCATTTTTACATTCACCAATGAATGTTGGATGATACTTCCCTACAACAATCTGCCATATAGGTATAGAAGCCGGATCCTTTTTTACTTCTTCTAAGGCTTTCTTAAATTCGTCCAGAACTCCATGGACGGGAATACCATTGAATTGAGGATCGATAGGACCAATATTAGATTGCTTCCCCATAACAATAGTTTTACAGGCACACGCTATCATTGTTCCAGCAGACATCGCAATCTGTGGGATAATAGCACGAATATTATTCCCGAACATTTTTTTTAAGTAATAAACAATTGACTCAGTGGCCGCAAGATCACCACCAGGTGTATGGAGCATTAGGTCGAGTCCCTTGCTTCTATCCAATTTATGAACGGTTGCCATTAACCCGTTTTTGTCATCATCACATATATTTGCATTACCAATCCCCGGTTTTTGCAACCATCCTGAATAATAAGTTATTATATTCCTGCCGGTCTTATTGTGAAGATTTTTGAGATATTTATGTCTAACAAAATCGAGAGCATCGACTCTATTGCTGGAGTTCAGTTCAATTAAAATATCATTCCATGTTGGCATATAGTCTGCCTATTCAATATGCAGGGGGGCGGGAAGTTCAGTGCTGTCAGAATATGAAACGTTCTTATATTCTACCAGAGAGCATATTTTAAAAGTCTGGGAGAACTGATATGGATTTTTATAGACAAGAATCTTATCCTGTGGGATGTTGAATGTCGAATAGTCTTTAACTATTTCATTCAGGGCATCTTTATCCATTTGATCCTCCTTTTAGTTAAATAAACTTTCTTTGTATAATATTTAAGCATAGGTAGATTATTCTTAAATGTCAACAGAAACCATCCATAGATTTGTGTGGTTTCTTTCTATAAACGTCTATCATCCGGCATGAATTGGGCTTATTTCAAATTGAAGTTCAGCATTTTCTTAGCGGTTGATGATATGTAGGAGGAAGTTGTCAATAGCCACATAATTTCCAGAAGAACTTCTAAAAAGAAAAAACTAAAATCTTTTTTAACAAATTCCTTGACAATAAATTAATTGGTTGTATACTTGTTATATAACATTTAAATAACCCTATTGAGGTGCAAAAATGAGAAAGAAAAATATAAAAACATTTTCAGTAGATGCGGACATCTACAATGAATTGATAGCGATGTTTAAGAGATATGAAGTTGATGTAAGTCTATCGAATTATGTGGATTCATGTTTAAAGGGTCTTCGAAAGGATTTGAAAAATATGGAAGATATAATTGTAAACAATAAAGATCAATACACGGTTCCTATGTCGTATGTAATCGAGGATACCATAAGAAGCAAAAGTTTAAATGTTCAAGATAACAGCGATCTTGAAGGTGGAATTATATTTGACATAGCTGATAGCTGGCAAGAAGAATATGAAGCCCGCAGAAAGAACGTTCCAGTGAATATATATAGATTTATAAAATGTGGTTATGAGTTATCGAAAGATAAGAAATCATTAACGCGCAAAGATACAGGAGAAAAATTAATCATTGTAAATGGAAAAGTTATCTGTCAAGAGGACTTATTAAAAATGGCCACGGTAAACAAGGAAGATGAAGAATAAAGATATAAAAAATATAGAAAAGGCAAGGAACTAAGGAAGTTGGTTTGACACTCTTATCTAAGCAAAATATAATCCTTCAAGATCAATTAAAACTTGGAGGTGTATGTATGAAGGGTAAGATAGGTTATGCGGATCACGTCAAAAGATATTATGTATCATGGTATTATGCGGTACACCAAAAGACTTATAAGGTATATCACTACAAAGGAGAACTGCTATATGATCGGCGCATGGCTGAAAAACTGCTTGCATGTATGCAGGCTGATGTCGAGAAAGGAGTCTTTCATATTGAACATTACACAAGAACTCCTTCATCCGTGGTTATTTACCTTAAAGAATGGATTGAGATCGTGAAACCCACAATTTCACCAGCGACGTACAAGGATTATGAAAACAGTATTAAGAACCACCTTATACCTTTCTTCGAGGTAAATCTCATACAGTTGCACGAAATACAGTATGACACAAATATGAATCTGCTTAACAAAATAGACAGGGAGGGTAAAGGGAAACAAAATGTTATGTCCTGTCTTCATGCGTGTCTTGATTTCGCCTGGAGATCAGGGAGAATACCGGTTGTGCCGCCATTTCCAAAAAAGAAAGATTACAACATAATAGAAAAGCCGATTGAATGGGTGCCGGAAGATAGGCAACAGAATATAATAAAAGCAATCCCAACCGAACACCAACCTATTTTCTGGTTTTTGAAGTATCACCTTAGAAGACCAGCGGAAGCTATGTCCTTACATAAAGTTGACTTTGACGGTGAAATGTTTGTTATTCATAGGTCGTTTTCAGCAAAACAGTTAACAAACCGAACAAAAACGGGTGAAATACACTATATCCCAATTGTAGAAGAATTCCGGCCATATCTTGAGATCGAGAAGGAAAAACAAAGATTGTTATCTTTAGTATCACCTTATTTCTTTATAAATCCCACTGGTAAAATGATCGGGAATCATTATACGCACAATGTTTTATCAAAACTATGGAAAGATGCCTGTCTTAAGACAGGTGAATCAATAAAACTTTATCCAGGCACAAAACACAGTTCTTGCTCACAAATGATCAATGAGCACGGATATTCAGTGGATGAAGTACAGATGGCAACGGACCATGCTCGGCGTGAATCAGTAAAGAAATATGCAAAAGTTGAAATCTCGGCACGAAAAGCAATTCTCGAAAAGAGAGTAATTAAATTAAAAGAGGCTGGAATGTCTCTGGAACGAAAATGGAGGAACTGATGTTAATGAATTCAAGATGTTATGGCGGAAGTGCATGGGAATCGAACCCACCCACGAGCTCATCACCCGTGCACTGGTTTTGAAGACCAGGAGACCCACCAGGCGCCTTGGCACTTCCATGGGAATAATGTATTAGATGTTTACATTTTTGTCAATCTACTTATATACCATGTTCTATAACATGGCACGAACATGTAGTTGATGCTGCAAAAAGGCAGTATCAGCCTGTCATTCTTTGCGGACAAAAAACCCTTGTCAACAATCGGCTAACGATAAAATTCCTTTATGGAATCCACAATGTAATTCTTCTCTACCTTTGTCAGTTCGGGGTATACCGGCAGGGCAAGACTTGTCATGGCAGCTTCTTCTGAGACAGGGAAGGAGCCCTTTGTATAACCCAGATATCCGAAACATTCCTGAAGATGAAGTGGAACAGGATAATAGATGCCTGTCTGAATACCCTTATCTTTTAAAAATCCCTGAAGCCCGTCCCTTTCTTTTACTCTTATAACATATTGATGAATTATATGGGAGCCGCCAGCATCTGTTTGAGGGAAAACAATGGGCAGCTTTCCCAGCTTTTTGTTGTAAAAATTTGCGTTTTCAATCCTTTTTGCATTCCATGATTCAAGGTAGGGGAATTTGGCAACAAGCGCACATGCTTTTATCTCATCAAGCCTGCTGTTTATACCTATCATTTCGTGATGATACGTGGCGCCACCCATTCCATGGACTCTGAGCTTTTTCGTTCTCTCGCCGAGGTCTGGTCTCTTTGTAAGGACCATCCCGCCTTCACCAATGCCGCCAAGGTTCTTTGTCGGGTAGAAACTCAGAGACGCTATATCCCCGAAACTCCCTGACATTTTTCCATTCCTCCGGGCACCTAATGATTGGGCCATATCCTCAACAACGGGAATCTCGTATTTTTCGCCTATTTTGCATATACTATCCATATCGCAGAGTTTTCCAAAAAGATGAACTACTGTGATAGCTTTTGTTTTTGATGTTATTGCACCTTCAATAAGCACGGGGTCAATATTCAGGTCTTCCTTTTTTACATCAACAAATACCGGTTTTGCGCCCAGAAGGGCAATAGAGCTTGCCGTTGAAAAAAATGTATACGGCGTTGTAATGACCTCGTCGCCTGCTTTTATGCCGAGGGCCATGAGGGCAAGAATTAATGCATCAGTGCCATTCGCGCATGTTATTGCATAGGGCACGCCGGCATAGTCTGCAATATTAGTTTCGAGTAATGTGCAGTATTTGCCGAGTATTAACCTTTGTTCTGAAAGTATTTCCTGCAGGTTCCTTGAAATCTCTTTTTTTACCTTTTTGTACTGTTCTTTAAGGTTTATAACCGGTATATTCATTAATAATTCCTTCCTCTATTTGATTTAATTCAATTTTTATATGGCTTACCGAATTTATCCAGATATATAATTTCCTGGAGGGTTTTTCTTGGTGTCACAGAAGGAATTACATCAAAATACCCGAGGGGCGTCATCTCGACTACGGCATACTCGTCAGGAATTCCTAATATTTCCTCTGCCTTTTTTGCGTCAAAGAGACCGACATGGCATGTACCAAGACCGAAATTCCATGCTCCGAGCACAAGGTGCTCCATGGCAATCCCTGCATCAAACATAAACCAATCTCCTTTATCAGTAGCAGCCTGTCCTTTAAAAAAACCGGATACACCCTTTTTTGCAGCAAGGCATATCAATACCGGAGCCTCAATAAGGGCGTTCCGGGCAGGGTTACTCGGTGTCAATGTAGTGGAAAGAAGCTTTTTGGTTTCTTCTTCTTTTACAATTATAAAACGCCAGGTTTGCGTATTTGCCCAGGATGGCGCCCGCCTTGCTGTTTCGAGAATCTCAAGAATAATCTCTTCAGGCACCGGATCGGCTTTATATTTTCTTACGCTTCTTCTTTCCTGGATTACCTTTAATATATCCATAATTTCTTTAAGACTATGCTAACATATTTTTTATGAAATTCTCAACAGTACATTGAATTGTTCTTAATATAATGCGAGGCACCGGGTTGATGGGTGTCCTGGCGTGTCTGTTTAATGCTTATAATTCAATTTTATCGAGGTCTATTTGTTGAGGTGCAAGCTCTTCTCTTGCATAGTCTAAATAGATTTGTTCTTTTAAAAACAAATCTAATAAATCAGAATCGATGTGGTTGTCTTTTGCCATAAACTTCATAATCTTAATCGCTTCAGAGAGGGTTTTGCCTTTTTTATAAGGCCTGTCTTTGGCAGTGAGCGCTTCAAATATATCAGCCAGCGCAAGTATGCGGGCTTGAAGGGGAAGCTGGTCTCCCTTAAGGCCAAGAGGATAGCCTGAGCCATCAAGCTTTTCATGATGAGTTGCTGCATAATATGGTACGTTCTTTAATTTTTTAGGAAAAGGTAATTGTGAGAGCATCTTATAGGTAACCCTGACATGGTTGTTGATGACGTTTCTTTCATCATCGGTAAGCGTTCCGTTTCTGATAATAAGATTACGGATTTCATCATCAGTAAGCACAGATTTTAAGGTATCGTCTTCCAACCATTGCCTGTTGGCAATCTCATTTACTCTTTTAACCATTTCGTCAGTCATGAATTTGCTTCCATCGTTAGCGCCGGCAAGGAACATCAGATCTTCTTCAAGTTTTTCAGCAAAATTGTGTTCCTCATAAACAACATTATTCCCTACCGGGGATAATCCCTGCCCGACCCCTTTTTTAAGAAGCTCAATTTCATGGTCTCTCTTTAATACCTCAAAACGGGTTTTCAGCAGATCCATGCGGCTGCAAATAGTTTCAAGCTTTGTTGCTTTGTCAACGACATATTCCGGCGTGGTTACTTTGCCTACATCATGGAGCCATGCTGCTAAACGGAGTTCTTTCATCTCGTCTTCGCTAAAGTGCGTTTTTGCGTAAACACCTTCTGCGGCGAGGTTTATCTTTTTTGCAATGGTTATTGTCAACTCTGCAACGCGTCTCACATGACCGCCGGTATAAGGAGATTTTTCGTCAATTGCAGCAGCTATTGATTTAATAAATGATTCCAAAAGGTTTTCAAGCTCATGAATGAGCCTGTTATTAGTAAGGGACACTGCTGCCTGGGATGCCAACGACTCTGTCATACGTCTGCTTTCGGCAGAGAAGGGAATGACCGTGCCGGTTTGCATATCACGTGCGTTTAAAAGCTGAAGAACGCCTATGATATCATTTTCATGATTCCTCATGGGGACAATAAGCATTGATTTTGACCGAAAACCGGTTTTTGCATCAAAGGTCCGTGTACCTTCAAAATTAAACCCTTCTGCATCATAGACATCGGGAATATTGACCACTTTGCCGGACAGGGCAGTATAAGCAGAGACATTTGAATGATTCTGGGTGCCGTCTCTATTTACCAATAATACCGGATCCCAGGTAATTTCTCCGCTTGTTCCACCCATGCAGATATTGAGGGTGGAATTCTGTACAACAGCAAATCGGAGCTCCTTCCCATCATCGGACATAATATACAATGTTCCCCCGTCAGCATCTGTGAGATTCTTTGCCTCTTCAACAATCATTTCGAGAAGCCGGTCAAGGTTTTTCTCTGCAGACAAGGCAAAACCGATCATGGTCAGCTTTCTTGTTTTTTCAAGCTGATCTTCAATAAATTCCCTGATGCAGGATGAAGGTTTATTGAGCAGTTCAGCTATCCGATCTTCTTCCTGATAATACGTATATTTTTCTTTATTTTCTTTGTCCATTTGTAATTTATGCCTCTATAATCTGTATCTTTTTCAATCGTTCATGTTTTGTTTATGACCACGGCAGCTTTGTCATCAAAGGGATTTGTCCGTAATGCAAGGGAGAAAAGAAAAGGGTAATTTTTCTTCAGGTACTTTATATAGTCCAGCCACTCGCTCACGATCAGATGAAAAACCCTTTTAATATCAACGGCAAGATGGTCTCCATCCGGCTTCGGAAGATTAACAAAATCATTGCGGTAAGCCAGTTCTTCTGTCAGATGAAATGTGGCCCGGAGGAGATCGGTAAACGATTGATGTTCCATAAGTACTGGATTTTCCAGAAGTCTTACCAGAAAGCTCCTCTTCTCAAAGAGAAATTTTTTCAGGTTTTCAAGGTCAACTTTGCTTATGTCCACGCCATAATTATGTTTATGGGCATCTTCTCCTGCATTATGAAAATCCCTGTCCGTCCATTGACCGGTAATAATCAGTTCCGGCCGTATTATATCAAAATCAGGGTCATATTTGGAAAACATATCCATAAGGCCCATGCCTACCTCGCTGAAAAAGACACCGATAACCATGTTTAGTTTCTCCATGCGGCTCTCAATCTCTCTTTTGGCGAGCATAAATTCGGTTAAATTGCCTATTACGCCAAGAAATGTGCCTACGCCCATAATTACAAGTATTATGGTAAATATTTTGCCCGACTGGGTTACGGGATGGACATCGCCATATCCAACGGTAGCCATAGTGATGATAACAAAATATGCGGAATCAATAAGGGATCTGTTCTCAATAAACATAAAACCCAAAGTCCCGGTGACTATCAAGGCAAAAAAGATAATCAAAAATATCTTCAAACGTGTTTTAATGGCGTGCATTTTACATATAACCTGTAAACTTTTTATGAGGCATGAATCTGATGATATCAGGAGATTTTAAGATTTGTCAACGGTAAAGCTTTAAAAATACCCTTTTAAAAAAAAATAGTTTATAATTCCTTCTTATTCTGTAAAATAAGGAGGATTGTTTTATGAACTTGAAGACTATCCAGAAGATTTGTTACGGGATGTATATCATCGGCTCTAAAAAGGAAGGCAGGCTGAACGGACAAATTGCCAACACAGCATTTCAGATTACTTCAGAACCTCCAACAATGGCAATAAGCATTAATAAGCTGAACCTGACACATGATTATATAATGGAAAGCAAAGTGTTTGCGATTTCCATTCTTTCAAATGATGCACCCATGACGCTGATCGGGAATTTCGGATTCAAATCAGGCAGGGATATTGATAAGCTTAAAGATGTAAAATTTAAAGCCGGATTGACAGGCGCTCCAATCATACTTGAATATGCCGCAGGCTATCTTGAATGCGAAGTGGTTGGTGTTACCGATGTGGGTACACATACTATTTTTATCGGTAGAGTGGTTGATTGCGATATCTTAAGCGATGGAGAACCTATGACATATGCATATTACCACCAGATAAAGGGCGGCAAATCCCCGAAAACAGCCCCGACGTATGTTAAGGAAGAGGCAGTGGAAAAACCTGCTGTTACCGACAAGTATAAATGCAATGTCTGCGGATATGTATATGACGCGGCAAACGGCGATCCTGATGCCGGCATAAAACCCGGTACAGCATTTGAGAACCTGCCTGAAGGTTGGACATGCCCTGTCTGCGGTGCATCAAAGAGCGAGTTCGAGCCGGAGACATAAAAGACAGTATTAAAAACAAGCAGAAAGTTAGAAAGGGGAAAAATATGGACAACACGTTAAGAGAAACAAATTTTATTGATATAGGCGCTTCAAAAAAAGGAAAGGTCAGAGACATTTATGATCTTGGCGATAAATTGCTAATCATTGCCACCGACAGGCTGTCTGCCTTTGATGTAGTTTTACCTACCGGCATTCCTGATAAAGGCAGAGTTTTAACAAAGCTTTCCGAGTTCTGGTTTGAAAAGATGGAAGATATTATCGGAAACCATATATTAGAGACTGATGTGGAGAAATATCCCGAGCCGTTAAAAAAATATGACGGGCAATTGAGAGACAGGAGCATGATTGTAAAGAAAACCAAAGTATTGCCTGTCGAATGCGTGGTCAGGGGATACCTTGCTGGCTCCGGCTGGAAGGATTATCAGGAAAAGGGAACTGTTTGCGGAATATCGTTGGCTGGAGGCCTCCGGGAGTCGTCAAAGCTGGGAACATCGATTTTTACACCGACCACAAAGGCTGAAGAAGGTCATGATATGAGTATCTCCTATGAAGAAACAGTTGATTTGATAGGTGCAGCACTGGCAAAAAAACTGATGGATACAAGCATAAGCATATATGAGAAAGCATGTAAAATCGCCGAAGAGAGAGGTATTATAATAGCTGACACAAAGTTCGAATTCGGCATGCTGGACGGGGAAATGATAGTGATAGATGAGATATTGACCCCGGATTCATCGAGATTCTGGTCAATAAAGGATTATCAGCCGGGGAAATCCCAGGACAGTTATGATAAGCAGATTGTAAGGGATTACCTTGATACCCTCGACTGGGACAAAACATATCCCGGACCGGAACTGCCTCCTGAGATTGTTAATAAGACAAGGGCGCGCTATGTGGAGATACTGCAAATACTGACAGGAAAAGGTTTATAAAGTTAAATACCAATTTGCTCTGCAATAACTTTTCCCTGTTTAATTATGCAAAAGCATGAAATCCACGAAATAAATCAAATATTGCGGCTTTTATTTGAAATAAAGAACATTGAAGGCATGTACAATGAAAGATAAAGGCAAGAACAAAGAGCAACTTATCGATGAATTGTCCGAATTGCGCCGGAAGATTGCAGAATTTGAAAAGTCTGAGATTGAACATAGACATACAGAGCAGGCGCTCCAGGACGAGAGAAAAACCCTTTTTGCCATTCTCGAACACCAGCCTGTCGGCATCGTGATTATAGATAAAAGGGGGAAATACAAGTATCTCAACCCTGAATTTACCAATATCACCGGCTACACCCTTCAGGATGTTACTGGCGGGAGGGATTGGTTCGAGAAGGCATATCCTGAAAAAGCATACAGGGAAAAAGTCATTGATACATGGAAAAGAGACAGATCATCAGAAAAAGGTAAAAACACTGATCGTGAATTCATCATTACCCGTAAAGATGGGCAGACCAGGCATATAGAAATCAGAACAACACATCCGAACGATTACAGCATTAGTGTTCTAACTGATATAACCAGACAGAAAGAGGCAAAGGAAGAAAAAGAAAAACTGCAAACCCAGCTTTTCCATGCAAAAAAAATAGAATCAATCGGTCAGCTTGCCGGTGGCATTGCCCATGACTTTAATAATATCCTTTCCGCTATTATGGGGTACGGGGAAATATTAAAGATGAAAATAGGCAAAGATGATCCCATAAGGAAGTACGCTGAACAAATACTGGCATCGTCGGAAAAAGCTGCCGGTCTTACACAGAGCCTTCTTGCCTTCAGCAGAAAGCAGGTGGTAGAGCTTAAGCCACACAATATCAATACCCTTATAAAGTCAATGGAAAAAATATTAAGGAGACTTTTAACTGAAGATATAGAATTGGAAGTAATGCTTGAAAATACAGATGTGACCATTATGGCCGATAAAGCACAGATAGATCAGGTATTGATGAATCTTGCCTCAAACGCACGCGATGCCATGCCGAAAGGCGGAAAGTTTATCATCGAAACAAAAAGGGTAAAACCGGATATTGGATTCCAGCAAATGCATGGATATGGCGAACAGGGCGAGTATGTCCTCATATCAATAAAAGATACCGGCATTGGCATGGATAAAAAGACAAAAGAGCAGATATTTGACCCCTTTTTCACCACAAAGGAAGTCGGCAAGGGCACAGGGCTCGGTCTATCAATAGCATACGGTATAATAAAACAGCATAACGGGTTTATTGATGCCTACAGTGACCCCGGTGTGGGTACGACGTTTTATATGTATATCCCGACAATAAAAACAACTGAAGAAGAAGCCGAGACCCAGGAGGTTAAGGGCGGCACAGAGACAATCCTGATAGCTGAAGATAATGACGAGTTACGGGACCTTGCTGCTATGATGCTCGGCATGGCAGGATATACTGTTATAGATGCCGTTGACGGAGAAGACGCTGTCAAGAAATTTCAGGAGCATAAAGATGATATAGATCTTCTCATCTTTGACGTTATTATGCCCAAAAAGAACGGGAAAGAAGCTTACGAAGAGATAAAAAAGATCAATCCTGATATCAAAGTGCTTTTTTCCAGCGGTTACACCAGGGAAGTGGTTATTGATAAAGGAGTTCATGATAAGGCGGTAAACTTTATTCAAAAACCGTTGTCATCATCCGAAATACTGAATAAGATAAGGGAAGTGCTGAACACATGATGCTAATTCGCCTTCAATGATTCCTGCCTGCCCCTCGGAACAGCGCTATACCTTGCCAACCCTCAGCACCTTTGCCCCGCGGATTTTTCTTTCCTTAAGTTCTACGAGGGCTTTATTGGCATCCTCAAGCCTGTATTCCTGCACCTCGGGCTTTATCGGTATTTTTGCTGCTAATTCGAGAAATTCGCTTATATCTCTGCCTGCGACATTTGCAACACTTTTGATCTCTTTTTCAAGCCAGAGATGATCCGGATAATCAAGCTCAAGGAGAGTTTTCTTGTCTATCTCCTCTTTCCGTATTGCATTGATGACAAGCCTGCCGCCTCTCTCAAGATGCTTTAATCCCTCTAAGATCGGTTTCCAGACCGGTGTCGTATCAATGGCACAACAGAGTTTTTCCGGGGGTTCATCTTCAATATCCCCCACCCAGTGAGCGCCGAGTTCCCGCGCAAAGGCCCGCTCGCCTTCGCTACGGGCGAAGACAAAAATCTTTGATCTCGGATATTTGTATTGTGCCATTTGCAAAACAATATGGGCAGACGCGCCGAATCCTATGAGCCCGAGACTGTCGCCGTCTTTCATGCCCGTGAGCCGCAATGACCGGTAGCCGATTGCGCCGGCGCATAAAAGCGGTGCCGCCTCCATATCGGAAAATACATCGGGGATAATATAGGCGAATTTTTCAGGAACAGCGGCATACTCGGCATATCCGCCGTTAAAATCCCTGCCCGTGGCTTCAAACTGTGCGCAGAGGTTTTCATCGCCTTCAAGGCAGAATCTGCATGTTCCGCAGGCAGAATGAATCCATCCCACGCCTACCCTGTCGCCCACCTTCAGTTTTTTTACCTCTTCACCTGTTTTCTCTATTTTTCCCACAATCTGGTGTCCCAGGACAACGGGAAACACAGGCGGAGGAGTCCTGCCCTCAATTTCATCAAGCTCAGTGTGGCAGACACCACATGCAGAAACCTTTACAAGGACTTCATCTTCTTTAGGCACAGGAACCGGCAAGTCAACGAGTTCAAGGGGATGCGGGTCTTCAATGATGCTGCATGTCCTGTTCAATACCATTGTTCTCATAGCATTAACCTCTCTGCGGTAAATTATTTCGGGAACAATAATACTCTATCACCTTGATATACAAGGATCAATATTTATACAACAATAACCCTGTCCGGGTCAGGAAGACTGAGAACGAAGTCTTTCACTTCCTCAAAATCAGCATCATCAAAATCTACACCTTTTTCAAGTCGTACATAGTTTTGCCCGCCGGGCTTTTCAGTAGGGAAGGCAAATCCGAAGTCGATGTAATTTTCTCCGAGACGAATATAGGTCAGCGTTTCCAGATTGATAATATAATGTCTGATCCTTATGAATTGTGACACTTTAGACCCCCTTCTGTATTTTAGCAGTTGATTGCTCCTCAACATGGACAAATTTAAAAAGCAACGGCATAACAAGAAGAATAATACCTGTGCCTATCAGCATTCCGCCAACCACAACAATGGCAAGCGGTTTCTGAACCTGACTTCCCCACGCCATGGGCGATTGATGCAGGAAGAAGTCCTAATGAGGCGGTAAGACCGACCATAACAATTGACCTGAATTTTTCCCTTACTGTCTCAATGACTGCCAGTTGACGGTTTTTAGTCTCCTTATATACTTCAAGATAGTGACTTATTAAAATGCATGTTTTAAATGTTGCTATGCCGATGATTGATATAAAACCGACTATCGCGGAGATGCTTAGAGACTGGCCGGTAACAAGAAGACTGATGAGCCCGCCAAAGACAGCACAGACAGGGGCAACTATGGTGAGCAGAACATTCCTCATATTACCGTGAAACATATAAAGCAAAATGATGATGAGAAAAATTGCCAATGGGATAGTAAGATAGAATCTCACAAAGGCCGTTTTCATTTCATTGAATATGCCGCTCCATTCCATAAAATACCCTTCAGGAATATTTGCTTTCACGGCTTCTTTCTGCGCCTTCTCCACTGTTCCACCCAAATCTTTTGAAGATACTCGGAATTTAATCGGTATGAAACGCCTGTGGTTTTCTCTGAAAATCGATGATGCTCCCGTATCATACCTTATTTTAGCCATTCTGGAAAGCGGCACCACTCCCCCGCCAGGCAGGACTATTGGAATATGCGCTATCTTTTGAGGCTCATTCCTGTAGTCAAAGGGAAAACTTACCTGAAGCGCAAAGTTTTTATCACCTTCTATAATCTGGCTTACAACTTTTCCCCCCAATGCAGCCGAAACCATGTCAAGCACCTCCTGGACGCTTAAACCAAGAGCTGCCGCATCTTCCCTGTCAACCTCAATCAGGAGGTTCGGCTGGCCAAGTTCCCTGTAAATGTCAACATCTTTTATCCCCTGAACCTTTTCAATCTTTTCCTTAATCTCTCTTGCAGTCCTGTCAAGATCATAAAGGTCATCTCCGAATATTTTTATCGCATTCTCGCCGCCTTTTATCCCTGAGCTTTCCTCGTCAAGATTGTCCTGCATATACTGGGACAGGCTGATAGTAGCATTGGGCAATAAACGTGTAAGCTTTTCCCTCACCTCTTCATCTAATTGTTCTTTTGTTATAGACCTTTTCCACTTGTTGTAAGGATGGAGATTCATATAGTACTCACTGTTGAACGGCCCTGTTGCCTCTGTACCGTCTTCAGGCCTTCCAACACGGACAGCAACCGATTTTGCTTCAGAGAAACCCATAAGAACATCCCTTACTCTTTTGGCAACTTCATGCGTTTTACTGAGAGACACAGAATAAGGCAATGTTATCCTGATATACACATTCCCTTCATCCATTTTCGGAAGGAACTGGGTACCCATTACGGCAAAACTGGTCACGAACCCGCCAAGAATTACACATGCAGTGACAATAAGAACAAGACGGGATCTTTGCATTAAAAATGTTACACACCTTACATAATATTCACTCATTGTTTCAACAAATCGAAAGTCTTTCCCTTCATGTCCTTCAAGAAATGTATGGATGGATGCGATGAGGTAAGTGAAGGTAAGCAGAAGCGTAAAAAAGAGTGCATAGGAATATGTTTTTGCCATGGGTGAAAATATCTGTTTTTCAGCGCCCTTCATTGTAAAAATAGGAATGAATGCAATAATAATGATACAAACAAGAAGGATAATGGGGCCACCAACTTCTTTTGTTGCCCTTACAAGAGATCTTTCCTGTATGGCTTTTGCCTGGTTTCCGCTTATTGGTCCGTATTTCCTCGCAACACGTATATAGTTTTCTGTTAAAACAAGTGCAATATCTGCAATAATCCCGAAATCTATCGCGCTGATTGAAAGGAGATTTGCAGAATCTCCTGTGATAGCCATTACCGCAAGGGTAATTGCCAGTGAAATAGGTATAACAAGGGCCGTCATAATCGCTGCACGGATATTCCCCAGAAAAATAAAGAGCGTGATGGCTACAAGGGCTATACCAAGGGAAGCGGACTCAATTACCCTTTTTATTACAGTGTTTATAAGCTGCCAACGCTCGTAGTAAGGGGATATTTTAATACCTTTCGGAAGTATCTTGGTGTTCAGTTCCTTGATTTTCTCATTAATGGACTGTATGGAAGGGATGCTCTTTTCGCCCCTTCTGAGTATTACATTTCCCATTACCACGTCATCATTGTTATTGAACAAAATTATGCCTGTTCTCGGAATATTTCCAAGGCTTACCTGTGCTATGTTTTTGATAAGAACAGCTCTGCCGTTTTTATATAGAACAACATTGTTTTCTATGTCCTGGATATCCTTTATGAGTCCTATACCTCGCACCATATAATACTGGTCGCCAAGCTCGATGGTTCTTCCGCCTACATTCACATTCGATTTTGACAGCGCATCCATTACCTGTGACAGGGTTATGCCGTATTTTATCAGATTCTCAGGGATTACTTTGACAACATAGGCCTTTATGTATCCTCCATAGCTTGCCACATCCTCAACACCGTGGGCAGTTTTGATATAACGGCCTATGGTCCAATCCTGGATTGTCCTTAACTCCATAAGGTTATTGGAACCGGAGACAACATACTGCATTACCTCCCCCATATCTCCTGCAATGATATTGCCCTGTACCCCATCAGGAAGCGATATGCCTGAAAGCCTGTTTATAACTTCCTGCTTTGCTTCTCTGTATGAAATATCATATGAAAATTTACACTTCACATCCGCAAGACCATAGATGGAGATCGAGTTTATTCGCTCCATGCTCCTCATACCTGCAAGACCAACCTCCATCGGTATGGTAATCCGCCTTTCAACTTCTTCGGCAGACTTCCCTTCATAAATGGCAACAATTTCAATACTCGGTGCGGATGAATCGGGAAAAGCTTCAACATTCAGGCTCTTCACGACAAAAAGCGACATAATGAATACGGTAAAGGCAAGGACCAACAGAATACCGCTGTGAGTAGCAACAAAAACAGTTAGTTTTCTCATGGTTTTTCCAGTTCAATGGCGGTAAGGATAATTTCCTCTCCTTCAGTAACACCCTCAACTGCCATAAGTTTCCCCGGAACCTCTTTGACGGGCTTTATTTCCTTCAGACTATTCTTACCATCCTTATCAGGACGATACACATAGAATTTTCCTTCTTTATAGACCATGGCCGATTGCGGGATCAGGGAAAGCCGTTTCTTCTCCCCTTCTATTTTTAATTGTAGAAACATATTGTGTTTAAAGAGATTCTTTTTATCCATAATTCTGATGTAGGTTTTCACGGTCTTAAGATCTACATCGGATACATCACTCACGTATGAAACAACACCTTTAAATACTTCATCCTTGAGGGTGTCTACGTGGAAGGTAACATTATTTCCTCTTTTTACTTTTTGAATGTCCGTGTCGTATATATTTGCCACAACCATTATTTTATCGGGGTCTGCCATCGTCATTAACGGCGTTGACGTATCTACTTTGTCGCCTGTGTGTGTCTGGATGTCTGCAACATATCCGTTCATCGGCGCCTTAATTATGACTGAATCCACCCTGTTTTGCTTCAGACCCACTGCATCATTGTCCATTGAAAAGCCGTATATGTTCAGCTTGCTTTTTAAACCTTCTGCTATAGCGTTTAACTGTTTATAATTTGATTCACTGTTCAGCAGGTCATTTTTTGTTATTGCGCCGACCTCGAAAAGCTGTTTGTTGAGGTTATATATACGCTCTGCCTGCTTCGACTGTGTGAGTGTTGATAGGTACGTTGAGTGTGTATCTGTCACATCAGGGCTTGTAATACTTATGAGAATATCTCCTTTTTTCACCTTATCGCCGACTTTTACAAATATTCTGCTGACAGTGCCGGCAAGGTACGGAAGTATCCTGGATGTACCTTCGATATCGGGTTGAATGCTCCCTGTAGCCTCAATGTAGGACTGCAATTCAGTTGTTGTAACTTTGCAGGTTTTTATGTCTTCCTTTATTGGTTTCGTGTTTTTTTCACCTGCCTTGCCGCAACCTATAATTTGAAGGATAAGTATGAGCACAATGAATGATGGAATAATCCGCCTCATCATTTTATTTCTCCTGTATACACTTTTATAAGATCCTTGTTCAGAACCGACTGGATAAGGACCTGGTGATATTTTGCAATGAAGTCTCTGTATGTTTTTTGAGTATCAAGGAGTTCCAGCACGGTTATTCCGCCTAAAGAAAAGGCTTTTTCGCTGTTCCGCATGAGGGTATCCATCTGTTCCTTGTTATCCCTGTATGATTCAAAGACTTTCACTGCCGCAGTATAATTGTTGAGCGCCAGATGCACATCCGATGCGATTCTTCTTTTCGTCTTTGCAAGCTGTACATCGATCTGATGGAGTTCGGCAGTACGTTTTGCGATTTCCCCCTGATATCTGTTAAAAACAGGAATAGGGATGCTGATGCCCATGCCCACGCCTGATGTGGCCGGATTGCCTGTAGAATCATATTCGCCGCCTATGGAAAAATCCGGAATCCTGTATGCCTTACCAAGTGCAAGATTGTGTTCTGCCGACTTTCGCTGTCGCTGAAGCGACAGCAGGTCATGTCTGTTCTCATTCGCAACGGAAATAAGGTCTGCTTCCTTTAAAACAGGGTAACGGTCCTGGGCGTAAACTTTTGCCGGTTTATATCGTGCATCACTACCAAGGAGGAGACTGAATGAGTCGATATCGTTGGCCCATTGTGTAGACAGGCTGGTCACATTGTTTTCAAGTTCGATTCTTGCAATTTTAAGTTTTGTATAATCTATAAGAGAGAGGAAGCCTGTACTGAACCGCTTCTCTGCAACATGCAACAACCTGTCATACCGGACAAGTTCGCTACGGGCAAATTCAATACTTAAATCATCGAAATTGAGGTTATAAAAGAGATTATAGAAACCGATGAGAAGATTTCTTATAACATCTTTATGAAATATTCGCATTGCCTCAAGGGTCTCTGCAGCAGCTCCTGTCCTTAAAGCCCTTTTTCCTCCTGTTTCTATGAGTTGATCCACCCGCACAGTTAATTGAGTATTATCCCACCTGTTGGTTCTCCACCGGGACATGGCAAGATTATTGTAGTTAACTGTAAGATTGGGGTTCGGCAATAGTTTAGCAGTTACATAGTCGGCATAGGCTTTGTCAATATCGTATTTACTTGCAACAATATCAAAATTATTTTGATAAAACTGTGCGAGTGCTTCATCGAGCCCGATCTCTTCATAACACCAAGCCACAGGCGTTAAAGCCAATGTAACGAAAAACAACATTATGTATATATGCAGTATCGGTTTTTTTATCAATCTCATGACTACCTCAGAAAAAAGTTTTCCCTTCAATCCCTGCTTAAACCTGAAATAACCATATATGATTATTTTCTGCTGATATGCCGTCAGATTTTAGAAGGATACAGACTTGTTACATAACGTCTGTTGTCGGTGGACCTCTATAAAGGTGAGATGATAAGTGGGGCTGACTTACAATATGTTCTATGCCGGGGGACAGCAAGAACTCCGGAGACTTGTTGAGAAGATATGGTATCGGATCGTAGTAAGCTGTCGGGGCTAATTCAACCCCGGAATCTACACAGACAGGGATTTCTATTTTTGAATTCCTGCTTATCTGCTCAGACTCGACAGTTAAAATAGAAGTTAAAAAAAGAATAATAAAAACAACACTGATGACCTTAAAAAAGGTTTTTGTATATATCATAAATTCCTGTTTATTGAAAATATTTGTGAAATATATCACGGAATATGTATGATGTAAATCTAAATGTTAAAGCTCGTATGTATTCCTTTTTACCACAGCTTATCGCTTACAAACCTGATACCCATTCCCACAAAGGAGTTGATTTGTTCACTTCCGAAGAGTCCTGAACCACCGGTAAGATCGATTTGAATGCTATCACTTATTATATGCCTGAAACCTGCCTGATACGCGCCCCCGCTCTTTCCTTCGTAAGGATCGTTGCAGAAAATTTCCATAACCGCGTGCAACCCTCCGAACATGCGGATTTGTGTTCCCAATCCCCATGTTCCGACAGTAACCTCGCTGCTGGTGGATATGCCAAGATTGGCATGGATAAGCACCCGTTCCTTATCAAAGAGAGATTCCGTCATTGCAGCGTAGACAAATCCGCTCCATTGTTCAGGCCTGAAGTCACCTTTACCCCATGGAGGAGAAGCGCCGGCAGACATGGCAAAACCGGGATAACTGTTGGGTTTGGCCTCCCATAAAAGATATTTAAACTGCATTAAAGGCCCGGTGACAGAAAAACTCCGGTTCGACTCTGTGTCAAGGGGGAAGCCGCC